>ERZ827043.3232-NODE-3232-length-12233-cov-2.522007_pt1 | contig 12233 bp, 7 predicted proteins | sample MGYA00519923_ERZ827043 | MGnify/ENA primary metagenome ERZ827043 (study PRJEB31778, sample SAMEA3449251) | human gut metagenome | biome: human gut; feature: human-associated habitat; material: faeces | place: United Kingdom | collected 2010/2012 ...
CTCTCTTGCCGTAATGGCCTCACGGTGCCAATCCTCAATGAAGTGCATACGTTTTGACGTATGCAAGCACCGCATAGTCTGCGCCACCGGTACGCAACTACCACCCCTCAATGAAGTGTATACGTTTTGACGTATGCAAGCCGGGAGCGGTTTGATACGGATATAGAGATGCGGCTCCCCTCAATGAAGTGCATACGTTTTGACGTATGCAAGGATGAGGCGGCCGTTTTTCACCAGCAGCACCTTGTCCCCTCAATGAAGTGCATACGTTTTGACGTATGCAAGCGCCCAGATGACGAACTTCACTGTGATGGTGGACATCCCTCAATGAAGTGCATACGTTTTGACGTATGCAAGCTCGGTCTTGGAGTCCGGCACCTCGACGTAACGCGTCCCTCAATGAAGTGCATACGTTTTGACGTATGCAAGCACGCCTTACGGCGTTAACGACACTGCCGCTTGCGTCCCTCAATGAAGTGCATACGTTTTGACGTATGCAAGACCATCCGCCAAACCCATGCTCGCCAACACTGGGCCCGTCCCTCAATGAAGTGCATACGTTTTGACGTATGCAAGGCCGAGCAGCGCAGGAACAACGCCGTGCCGTCCTCCCCTCAATGAAGTGCATACGTTTTGACGTATGCAAGCCGCTAACGGCAAATGTGTTGTCGCCTATCGCGCCCGCCCTCAATGAAGTGCATACGTTTTGACGTATGCAAGCTTGCAGGCCGTGGCCCTAATCTCTGTAACTCGGTACCCTCAATGAAGTGCATACGTTTTGACGTATGCAAGAGCCGGCAGCCACGACACGTTCGCGGCGCTCAATGCCCCTCAATGAAGTGCATACGTTTTGACGTATGCAAGCGTCAACGCGATCCACCATGTCTGCAATATCCTTAGCGCCCTCAATGAAGTGCATACGTTTTGACGTATGCAAGTCGGCGACATGTTGGCGTACTGGGCAATCCACAAACCTCCTCAATGAAGTGCATACGTTTTGACGTATGCAAGTCGGCGCTGGTGATGCGGCCGATGAGCTCGCCGTGCTGTCCTCAATGAAGTGCATACGTTTTGACGTATGCAAGGATAGGCGACAACACACTTACCGTTAGCGGACGCCACTCCTCAATGAAGTGCATACGTTTTGACGTATGCAAGAACCACTTGGTGTCCTGGATGATGTCCTTGACGTGTCCTCAATGAAGTGCATACGTTTTGACGTATGCAAGGACCGTGTCGGGTACCGGCAGTGTCTCCAGCTGAGCTCCTCAATGAAGTGCATACGTTTTGACGTATGCAAGGTAAGGGCGATTTGGCGGCCCGCGTGGTCGTCCACTGTCCTCAATGAAGTGCATACGTTTTGACGTATGCAAGCAGGCCCTGCGGTTCATCCAAGGCATGGCCACCACTCCTCAATGAAGCGCATACGTTTTGACGTATGCAAGCCCTTCGAGAGGCATCCGAACTGCGATTGCATCGCCTCCTCAATGAAGTGCATACGTTTTGACGTATGCAAGCGATGCTCATCTGGTGGATGAGGCCGCGCTTGAGCAGGTCTCCTCAATGAAGTGCATACGTTTTGACGTATGCAAGGATTGGACTCCACGTGTTGACCACGCCCGTGCCGGATCCTCAATGAAGTGCATACGTTTTGACGTATGCAAGTTTGGGTTAGCGGCAGGTTACAACGTCGCCCACGTATCCTCAATGAAGTGCATACGTTTTGACGTATGCAAGATAAGCCCGCTCGCGGCGTTCTTCAAACCGCCGAATCCTCAATGAAGTGCATACGTTTTGACGTATGCAAGCCGGTGACCGTGTACCCATTGTTGACGACATTCAGTCCTCAATGAAGTGCATACGTTTTGACGTATGCAAGGCTTTCGAGCTTGTAGTATCCGGGGCATGTCATGACTCCTCAATGAAGTGCATACGTTTTGACGTATGCAAGTTTCATGACCTGCGCCATTGCTTTACCGAAAGTCGAATCCTCAATGAAGTGCATACGTTTTGACGTATGCAAGGTCGCCGGCCTGTGCGGTGGGTGTGGCCTCGTTGCTCCTCAATGAAGTGCATACGTTTTGACGTATGCAAGCGTACACCGCCCTGAACTACTGTCTTTTCGACGGTCCTCAATGAAGTGCATACGTTTTGACGTATGCAAGTTAAGAGCTTTTGCGATCGCGTGGCGAACCTTGCGGTCCTCAATGAAGTGCATACGTTTTGACGTATGCAAGCGCATCGTGGCCACGAACCGTTTCTGGCCGACCACTCCTCAATGAAGTGCATACGTTTTGACGTATGCAAGGCATGTCGAATCAACGACGTATGAATCTGCAATCAGTCCTCAATGAAGTGCATACGTTTTGACGTATGCAAGGTACTGTCCAGACGTTCGCCCTCATACCCCCATACGGTCCTCAATGAAGTGCATACGTTTTGACGTATGCAAGAGTGGACAATATCCGAGGGGCCGTAGTCCCGGCCCAATCCTCAATGAAGTGCATACGTTTTGACGTATGCAAGACCCGGTGCCGAAAGGGCCGACCGTGTACGAGGCTCCTCAATGAAGTGCATACGTTTTGACGTATGCAAGTTGCGCGGCTCATGGCGTACTGGCGTACCGGCAGCGCTCCTCAATGAAGTGCATACGTTTTGACGTATGCAAGAACGCCGCCCCACACGATGGCCACGTGACTGCCGGGTCCTCAATGAAGTGCATACGTTTTGACGTATGCAAGTTCAAATAGGTCGTCGAACGTGGAATAGGTGCCGTTTCCTCAATGAAGTGCATACGTTTTGACGTATGCAAGTTTTGCTTGCGCATGTTTTACCTCCCTACGATGTGTGTCCTCAATGAAGTGCATACGTTTTGACGTATGCAAGTAGATCTTCATATGCATCCTTTCCATGCAATGTGTGTCCTCAATGAAGTGCATACGTTTTGACGTATGCAAGAGCGTGAACCACATCTACACTGGTGTTTCCAAGTGTCCTCAATGAAGTGCATACGTTTTGACGTATGCAAGCACGTCCGGTATCGGCCTGATACGGCACACCAGTTCTCCTCAATGAAGTGCATACGTTTTGACGTATGCAAGGCAGGCTCGAATTTATGGTATCACTGGAGGTTTTCCCGACAAAACTGCGAGAGGTGGAGGACAGCTACGTCCTCTAACATGGCAATCTCGATTCTCAGATCCACAGAACCGCTATATTCTCATTGCGAATGCCTAGTAGCTCATTCAGGAGCGATTCAGATCTCGCAAAAAACAATAGGCGCTATTGCTGTTTTCGTGGATGTCAGTTCGTCGTCGAGCCGTTGATTTCGTATGCGTAAGGGGCGGAAAAACACTGCCGAACCCGCCCAACAAACATTGAAGCAATACACCTACCTGACCCACTACAATGAGACTAGAATCAAGAAGTCACTGGACTGGATAAGCCCCATGCAACACCGCAAACACCTTGGACTGTCCGCCTGACCGTCCAAAAAAACATCCGCCCCCCTTATCTTAGTACCACTATTTAGTTATCAAACATCTATCGCATATCGCGAAAAAATAAATCACATTCCTTAAATAAGCCGTATGGCTTTTCACCCATCGGTCAAATTATCGTAGGAATGACAATATCTTTGTAGCCTCGCACACCAATGAAATTAAGTGCTTGATTGACGCGATTACTTGGTCCTAAATCACACACCACAACGGAATCAGACAATAAGTCTATTTCAGTTTCAAGTACTGTTTGCACTGCAATAAGCTTCGCGGGACGTATTCGTAGCAGAAACACACTGTATTGCATACGCTCTCCATAGCTCTGCAGCAACTTGGCAACATGCGAGCGTCGCCTGTCATCCTTAACGTCATAAGCAATTAGATAACTACGCTGCTCATCACTCATATTATTGGTTCCTCACGCTACGTTCATTCATTCTTTTGCCGCAGCCCACCTATCGTATGCGAATACCTCTATACGTTTGCTGTGTCCCGTCCAGGTAGCCCAGAATCATGCGCGCTTGAATTTCAACGATTCTGCGCCATGAAGCTTTGTACCCAAAAATAGGATGTGTGAGTTCAGTCTGCATGCGTCGTTCATATGCACCAATCAACGATTTCCTCGCCATATCTGACATACGTACCGAAGAGCCTAAGGAATAGATAAAACCGTCTGGCGAAACCTCACCATTGTTCACCACGGTCTGCACTACAGAATCGGCCACGGGAGCCCGGAACTCCTCCATCAAATCAAGTGCAAGCGCCGGCTTATTCCTTTTACTGCTATGTAAGAATCCGGCATGAGGATCTAGCCCGCAGGATATCAACGCTCGTATGCAATCAGAAAGCAACAACGAATACGTATAGTCCAATAACGAATTCAATGCATCAGGAGCGGGTCTCTTCATTCTTGCAGTCCACGGCCAGTCTTCACGTTTATCTTGCTTAATGAGCATGCCGAACTGCGAGAAATATAGAGCGGCTGCTTTTCCCTCTAATCCAAGTACATCTTGCCAACGATTAGTATTGCGCACTGTTTTCTCAATTAGTAACAACTGCTCAAGAACCGGATTTGACCGGTCGGATCGTCGCAATAATACCGATTGGTTGTGCACTTTAGCGACAATAAATTCTCGGGCCAAGCCAAGACGCCCCTCATGGGAAGCCACGTGCTGTTGAACACGAGCTGACCCATTGGGTCCATAGGACGGCATCGTCCACCCATACAACCGCCCCGTGCCGCTACACCACAGCACAGGGATATCCCGCCACATCAATTCCCTCATTAATCCACTGGAAAGGTCTGTGTTGCCATGCACCTGCAGACCTTGAATCGTGTCCAATGGAATCGAAGCGATTTCCTCACCGTTCTTTAGCACCACCATTCGGCCTGCTCTGCTAAATGCTTTCGCTCCCGGCGTTGCCAAATGTGTAACCTGATTATCTGGTGAAGTCACCATCACCCGATGGCGCACGGACGTCAATTTACGTTCTTCTGGTAAGCAAACCCCAACATGAGAGCATCTCATACATCGCGCATCATCTTCTAATGGCTCCGGAGCGGAATCCGAATTAATTAATGCACGAGTTTCCTTCACAGCAGTATGGGCGCGTTCGTAATCTTCGCTGCCAAGTTCCACTTCGACGTTGCGGTGGTGGGTTGTAAAGAAAATCTCTGCACCGGCAACTCGAAAGCCCATATCTTCCAAACAAGCTGCCTGCAAAGCAAGCTGCGTGCGCATTGCATCAGTGACAATCATCGCGCGTTTCACAGGTGTTGCTTTATACTCCCGAATTATCACCCCTTCATCAGTCATCTTTGCAGCATCCAGCCGGCCTGCTACTCCCCATACCTCATGTCGCACATTGACTGCCCGATAATCATCCGAATCATCCGCTCCAGCAATACAATCAACTTTACGATGGTCATAGGTGCCTTGTGACATCTGAGCTGAATCAACTCGTTCTCCGACTGCTTCTAGCCATGCTCTACGTGGACAGAACATATAATTGGCAACCAAACTGATAGGAATTGGATCATCGTTCATAATCGGTCTTTTCACTATCGAGCAGTACAAGTTCTCCTTTTTTCAGCCACCGTTCCGGTGCCGAAGAATTACTAGAAACGTACTGGGGAAACAGCATGGCATATTCCACGCCCTTGCCATTCAGCCACTGTCGGCTCAAACTAATCGCGGCATTATTTGCACCGATTCGCTTGAGCATTCCATCATCTTTCTCACGTACCGCATCATCTTTATCGTCGTTACCAAGCACCGCCTCGATGCCAACTATCAGCAATGCCTGACTGCGTACAACAGAACGATACTTTTGCAACGTCCACGGCTGTAACCAAACCGGCAATATCGCATACGAACCGTATCTTGGCAATTGAAAGAGCGATGCTGTGGCACCACGTCGGGCCGATACCCCTTTCATCACAGGAAATGCTGACACACCAAACAATGCGCACCACGCCTGAGCATTGTCAGTAAGCGACGGATGCCGCAATCCAGTCGGGGTACGACTATCCTGCTTGTTCTTGCCCGCCTCATCCGTAATCGTGGTACCACGCAGTCCCTCAACAATTGATTGCACGTTGCGTTCCGCCACCGCTTTTGCAAGCGGCAGTAAACGACCGGAGATAAACACCTGCCCACGGTTGCGCGTCACCATCTCCCACCGAGAAGCGCCACGGTCTGGCGTATACCCTTGCGCGGCCATGTCACCTGACCAGTAAGAGGGTTCCCCAAGCGCACCGATATAACGACGATCCAAATCCGTCTGCAAATCATCAATTGCCCGAGCACGATTGCACTCCAGCAACCGCCACCGATCATCAGGAGAGGGAGTACCCAACCGGGGACTAAGTGTGGCTCTAGCTGCCGAAACCGCATTTTTAGACGATTTGCCGGACTTCACCGGTACCGAATACACATCACTTGCATTGAGCCACGATGACATACTCCAACGATGGGCATGGTCACGTATAACAGTTGCGCAATCCTCCCAAGAGAGATTGTCACTGACATCAATACCCGCATGAGTACGGTCAATCCATCGGATGGTGCAGATGCGTGAATCGTCAGCATCCTCCAATATCGAAGCCAATCCGAACAACAGCAGATGCGAAAACGCTTCATCGTAGCGTCCGTTGATTATCAATTCCATTGTTCACCTGCCTTCCTGAGAAATTGTGACGTCAGCAGAACGCACAATCGCCTCCAAATAGGAGACGCCCCAATAACCGTATCGACGATTTGTGCAATTCACGATGCACTCCCACATGCCGCCATTAAACAACTCTTCGGCGGCTGCATGAATCCGTTCGATGTCCACGGCAGTCATTGCTTGCTCCGCTGCAATTTCGGCGGGAGGCACCAATCGTTCCGCATTGTCACGGAAGCATGAACGACCATGACCATGCGAGGTACCCACCAGCCGTGTCACTAATTCGACATCAACGGCATGTAAGGCATCCCTCTCGGCCCAACATTCAGCTGCGGAACGCTGCTCGTGCCGCCATCCTTGCAGATTCAGCTCGCGGCGTACAACAGCTTCCCGGGCAATTGAACGATATCGGCTTTTAGCAAGATACTTCGACTGTTGATAGTATTCCGGTCGTGAGAGCCGATAATGCAATAGCTCTTGGAAACGCAAATCCTTCTTGCCGTCATCATGATGACGACAAGCTACAGCAATATCTTGCTGGAGTGACGACGGCAAATCCAACACTTTCATGAATCGTTCGGCACGTTGCGCGACAGACTGCTGATGGCCGTCTGACGTATTTAAATACACAAGTGACTTACCGTGACGGCGAGGAGAACGTATCTCCTGCAACGCTTCGCCATCTGCTATCGCGTCCGTAGTCAACTGGACAAATAACCATGGATTGTCCCCGTAGTCAAGGGTAACAGCAGGGAATATGGCGTATTCGACCGGCACGACATCATGCACGCTATCAGCATTGTATTGTTGCCAAAATGTTTGCTGATCTTGCGGGGTACACCCAAACCGATTATTGGTTTCGCTGATTATTCGAACCAGTACATTGCGTGCATGGTCATCCTTAATCAAATCCAGCATCATCGGTTCTGCATCGTCGGTATTATCCATCTTGGCCTTATGCTGGGCCTCATTAGCACCTGCTGACGATTCACTATCCCTCTGCAAATTCTCACGTAAATCTTCTATCGCGGAAGTCAGAACACGATTCTGCTCTTGCAAATCCAAAACTTGCTGACTGAGTATGACGCCACGACTTTGGCACAGGTTGTACACATCATTCGTTGACTGAGCCGTTTTTGGCGCAATGATATGCAAATCACGATCGAACAACGTTGCTGTATCGTCTACAACCAGAGTGTCGCCAGGATGAATGGAATCGTTCAGCGATTCCTCATTACGCCACTGTATGACCGCCATATCCTGTTGTTCATCAGCTCTTACGATGAATACGCGGAACGGTGCTATAGAGTTACTCTGATCTTGGCTATTCACCCATCGTTTGCCGATTTCATCAATCTGCCCCCGACCTTGTATCGGAAACACCTCATCAGCCACTGGTTGAGCCTTCGTCAGCAACCCGATTGCATCGGAATCATTCTTTGGCAATTGTCTGACGACCAAACCGTTACTGAGTTCATCCCCCGAAAGCAAATCATCACGCAACCATAGCGCGACATCAGATGCCGCCTGATATAGCCACGACAGGGAAGATCCCAATTCCTCATCTGTATGAGACAGATTCTCTACATCCCATTGCTCCAGCCGTTGCAACGCTGCTCTGGGTAGCCTAGGCGGAATCGGCGGGTGGAGTACGCTTCCCCACGCCGACAATCCCGATTCAGCTGGAAGCTCTTGCAGCCATTGCCATGCAGCCTCCAATTCTTCTGACGAGTAAATGCTCTTCGTCTTGCTGGAATCTTCATGACGGAACACGACGATTGGTCCTTCATCGCGCAGGCCACGACGATTCACACGCCCGGCTCGCTGTACCAATGCACTAGAGGACGGCAACTCAGTAATCAGCATCGAGAAATCTGCGTCAATGCCCACTTCCAAAGTCTGCGTGGCAACAACACACCGAAGCTCTGACATTTGTACAGCTTCTGTATCGCCTTTTATCGCGCGCAAAAGCAAACCGTCTTTTAATGACGAATCATTCACATCGGACGACCGCATCGTACCGTCCAACAATTGTCGCTTATCATAACGGCGCATTGGGCCGACTAAACCACGAACCTTTCTTTCAAAGGCCCCCTTTTCAAAACCTCGATCCCGCATGATTACGCGCATCTGCTTCATCACGTCGCTCGCCATCGCAACAGAATTGACGATACATCCCACAACCGCATCATCGTTCTTATCGGTGAATGCGTCCACACAGGCTTCCGCAACCAGCTTTGCGAAATCCTTTTCTCTGCTTGCAGGAATGGACACGACCTTCACAGGTTTGGGCGATGTTAGACGGCGAGTCAATTCTGGATCACCGGCAAGATCCTTCTCACAAACGCCGATGCATAGTTCTTCATCGCTTCCAGCATTGTCAGCTTGCGTCGCCGTTGTAGAGACGACTTGCAGTGGCGGCACCGACTGCGCTAAACCATCCGAAGAAAGATGTTCCAAGCGGTTCACTGACTGCGCCGTGTATACCATTTGTCGGTTAAGGTGCGCTTCATCAGCGATTAGCACCGTATCGTAACCAAACAATCCCGCTTCGATGGAGCGCGCCAGCGTACTAGTGCCATACCCGCGGAACAGCAATCGACTGGCAAACATGTCAGGTGTTGCACAAATCACCTGGCATTCAGTGGGGTGATATCGCCAGTCACGCATGGTAAAGTCCACGGGCTCACCACCACGCAATCTGACCACGCGGCATGGCACCACAGTATCCATGTCACTCTCTCCCGCGCGGGCAAGCAATCCTTGATACACATCACGCAACAACGACGATGCACTGTCACTAGGTGGATTACCGTGCGCATTAATAGTGTCAGTCAAAGCGCATGCTGAGTCATACTGATCATCAACCAGTGCACGGCGATTTACGGTTATCACTAGTCGCCTTGGAAGATGCCGCAGGCCGCACACTGCAGCGGCCTTTCCGAGCGACGAATCAGCCAAGATACTATCAGATGTTGCCAGACCAGCCAGTGCATTAAGGAATACATGAACGTCAATGACCATTGTTTTGCCTGCACCGGTCGGAGCGGCCAAACGTTCCGGCCAACGGTTTGTTGATGCCAATTCATGTACCAATCTCCGCTGCCATGCATACGGCGTGCGACCACCGTAAATCTCGCGCACAAACTGAACAAACGCTTGGTCGATTAGTTCCAGCGCTTCATTGATGCCATTCTTATTGCTATCATTCATCGCAGCCACACTGGCTTCCCGTTTTTATCAATCAGTTGTGTGTAGACATCCACAGGCACAAGGAAACCTCCACCGAGATGACGACTCTGACCAATCGCTATTGCGGATTGTTCAATGGGCCACTGCTGCTTGTCAAAGGACAGCAATGCCGTCATGCCCATCAGCAAATTACCAGGTTGAGTCTTGTGCACGTAATCCGTCATCGGAGTTCGTGTTTCGTCATGTGCATCGTAAATGTGCACACCAGACTCCGGATTGTTCACACAATCAGCCATTGACCAATATCGTGATTCTCGAATGCTAACAGACGGAGAATTGACCGCTTCATCAGTATCAGCATCATCTTGTCTATGCGTGAAATACTCACGCCATACATACGCAATTGCTAATGCCATACTGTCCTGCACATTCCAGAGTCGATTCGAATCAGTTCTCGAGCGGAACTTGCGGGTCTCCTTAATACACAATGGGTAGGGAGTCCACAATCGACGATATCCAGATTTGACCGGCTGCCAGAATGTATCTAGATCCACTTCCATGGCCTCACCTAAACACAGCGTTTCCGATTGACGGGCGTAGAACAATTGTTGCTTGCGCAAGGTATCGCATACATCAGCAAGATGATCTATCTCGTCTACCGGCATATCGTGGGGAACCATCACTAGGAATCCAGGAAGGCATTCACGCAATTCATCATCGCGTACTGGCATACCCGCGGTAAGTACCTGTATGGCCACATTATTGGCTGGCCGAGGCACCGTACTTCCTTTTTCGTACCGTCCGGTCAACAAAGGTGAAGCACCGTAACCCCATTGCCTCACTAAGAGACGATGCAATGCCACGGACCAAGCGACGAATGTAGATTCGTCAGGATTCCATGCAACATCATGTTCATCGTCAACTGTTGCGCTACTTTTTGTTGCGGCAACAGCAGCGGGAATGAAAAAGCCATGCTGCCATGGGCGCATTTCACTGGAAGCTATCCAACCTTGCTTACGCTGGTATCCGATACTGCGCACGCAATCAGTCAGCGTATTAGAAAGTACTGTCTTTTCTTCTTCGCTTCCATTCGAAGCGGATACCTTACGGGGATACACTTGCTCGTATCCCCGTTGTAATTCCTGCAAATGTCCTATGTCCGGCACATCGAATTCGACCGTGGCTGCCATACGCGCCGCCGATAAGTCGTCATCGCTTTTATACAACGAGTTATCAGGGTCTACGGGAAACTCGTCATCGGGAACATTCGTGGTGGTCAGGTTGACCGGCGAACACGCCTCCCCGAGATAAGGCACCTCCCAACACAAGCGAGATAGCAAATCTGCGATATCAGCATCCGGCTCCTGCTTCCATTGCCAGATTAGCGTGCCCTCATTCGTATCGGGATACGCGGTAGAACAGACCGCCGAAACATTCTTTTTATCCGCAGCAATCTTTTTACTCCGACTTCCACGGTCACGGTAAACAATAGCGTCAGAACCATTACGACGACTCATGCGAGGTGCGCGAATAGCATCCGGCGGGTTAGTCTCCAACCAACGAAACACCGCCTCCAATTGCTGATCGGAGACTCGAGACTCCTGTTTCGCATACTTGGAATTAAAACCAAATGCACCATACGCAGTGGAGACCAGTGCCTTGTACAGCCGTTCAGGCGACGGATACCGCTCAGGCTTGCCAGTAGTATCCGCCCCCTGATAAGTGTGTAGTAAAAATCGAGCTGTGATTGTGAAAGGCATGTGACGACCTTCTCATCAATCTTCAGATTCGTCGGCACTACCGGCCTTCATCACCAGCGGATTGCCGGTTACCTCCAATACCTGACCATGCCAGTCAACACCAGCTTTGGCCACTGCCTGATCGTATGCCTCGGTAAGCAATTCATCGGCATGAGACAAGTCCAACATATCCAGTTCATCGCTCTCTCCAAAACGCTTATCAAGAATCATGGTCGGTTTCGCGGATTCTCTGAGGACGCAATTTGCACGTAGAACCAGTTCCGAATTACTGCCAGCCATCGCATCGAGAATCAGCGCCGCAATCAGCACACGAATCGCCGCATCGCCTTCAGGTCCCTTACCGAAGCGCAAGGATCGTAGTGTTGAGAAGCTCAACACATGAGTACGGCTAATATTGCTCACCGCGATGCCATCATAGGCATCGTTCTTCGTGGATGGAGGAATCGCGCCCAGTCCGATCTTGGAGCCCTTTCCTTCTTTTTCGAAAGTTTTAAACGTGTTATCGCTGACTTCAGGTTGAATGATTCTGCCAATTGCTTTGGCGTCATCTTTATCGAACTTAATACTCGCCTCAACCGGATCTACACGTGCGCCGGCTCGGAATACCGGG
>ERZ827043.3237-NODE-3237-length-12207-cov-3.373848_pt1 | contig 12207 bp, 8 predicted proteins | sample MGYA00519923_ERZ827043 | MGnify/ENA primary metagenome ERZ827043 (study PRJEB31778, sample SAMEA3449251) | human gut metagenome | biome: human gut; feature: human-associated habitat; material: faeces | place: United Kingdom | collected 2010/2012 ...
CCGACATGCTGCGCAGGGAGGGCATAACGGCCGCGGCCTACCATGGGGGCATGGGGCATGCCGAACGCTCGCTGCGGCAGGAGGAGTGGGTCTCGGGCAGGACGCGCGTGATGGTCGCCACCAACGCCTTCGGCATGGGCATCGACAAACCCGACGTGCGCTTCGTCGCCCATTACAGCATGTGCGACTCGCTCGAGAGCTACTACCAGGAGGCCGGCCGAGCGGGCCGCGACGGTATGCGGAGCTACGCCCTGCTGCTGGTCTCGTCGGACGACGGCGAACGCATCGTGCGGCGTTTCGAGCAAGAGTTCCCGCCGCTCGAAAAGATCAAGGACATCTACGAACGGGTCTGCTCCTACCTGCAGGTCGGCATCGGCGACGGCGCCCAGGCATCGTTCCTGTTCAACATCCACGACTTCTGCGCCCGCGAGCACCTCTACTCCGGCACGGTCGTAAGCGCCCTGAAGCTCCTGCAGCAAAACGGGTACATGACGCTGACCGACGCACAGGAGAACCCGGCGCGGATCATGTTCTGCGTGAGCCGCGACGACCTCTACAAACTCCGCGTGCAGCGCGACGAGCTGGATCACTTCATCCGCACGCTGCTGCGCCTCTACAACGGGGTCTTCACCGAATTCCGGCAGATCGACGAGGGCGAGATCGCCACCTGGAGCGGCTATACCGTACAGCGGGTCAAGGAGCTGCTCAAACGCCTCTGGCAGTTGCGCGTGATCCGCTACGTCCCCTCCAACCGCTCGCCGATCCTCTTCATGGACGAGGAGCGGCTGCCCCGCGCCGACCTCTACATCGCCCCCGAGACCTACAAACGGCGGCAGGAGCTGATGCGCGAACGCTTCGAACACATGCTCGCCTACGCCGCGAACGAAACCCGTTGCCGCAGCGCCGTTCTGGAAGGGTATTTCGGTGAAGGCGCCCCTGCGGCATGCGGCGTATGCGACATCTGCCTCGCACACAAACGTGCCGGGAAGCAGCAGGCACAGGGCTGCGCCACGCCGTCGGCCGACGGCGGGCTGCGCGAAAAACTGCGGCAAAGGCTATCCCGCGGGGCAGCCGACCCGCACGAACTGGCCGCGGAATTCCCCGGGGAGGCACAGCAGATAGGCCGGGCGCTGCGCGAATTGCTCGACGAAGGCATCGCCGGCACGGGCAGGGACGGGAAAATCGGGTTAAAATAGGGCCGCAACCGCCCGCGGGGATGTAAAAAATCGCCCCGCATGCCGTTTTCCGGAAATAATTCCCTATTTTTGTGAGAATGTTCCACGGCATGACTACGACAAACAACTTTACGGATAAGATCAGCAACGAGGAGGCCGCAGCGCTTCCGGCCATCGAATTCAGGGGCGAAATACGCATCGTCGACAATGAGCGCGACATCGTCCCCGCCTGCAAATTCCTGATGAAACAACGCGTCATCGGTTTCGACACCGAGACCCGCCCGTCGTTCCGGCCCGGGGTGACGTTCCGCGTGTCGCTGCTGCAACTCTCCACGCCGCAGCTATGCTTCCTTTTCCGGCTGAACAAGATCCCGTTCGCCAAGCCGATCCTGCAGGTGCTCGAAAGCAAGGAGATCCTGAAGATCGGCGCCGACGTCGCCGGCGACCTGCGCTCGCTGCGCCAGATACGCCATTTCCGCGACGCAGGGTTCGTCGACCTGCAAACGATAGCCCCCCAATGGGGCATCGGAGAGAAGAGCCTGCGCAAACTCTCGGCCATCGTGCTGGGGCAGCGCGTATCGAAAGCCCAGCGGCTGAGCAACTGGGAGGCCGCGACATTCACCGACAAACAAAAACTCTACGCCGCGACCGATGCGTGGGTCTGCACGGCGATCTACGACCGACTGCTTCACACACCCAAAATCAAACATCCCGAATTATGACACCCCAAGTATACCTGCGCAAAGGCAAGGAAGAATCGCTCATGCGCCGCCACCCGTGGATTTTCTCGGGCGCCATCGACCACATCAAGGCCGAAGACGAATCGGAAATCACGGAAGGTGCCCTGGTCGAAATATATACCCGCACGGGCGATTTCATCGCCCTGGGACACTACCAGATCGGCTCGATCGCTGTGCGTGTGCTTACATTCGACAAGGAACCGATCGACCAGGCCTGGTGGAACCGGCGCATCGCCGTGGCCTACGACGTACGGCGCACGCTCGGACTCACGGACAACCCCGACACGGACTGCTACCGCCTCGTCCACGGCGAAGGCGACGGGCTGCCGGGGCTCGTGGTGGACATCTACGGCACGGTGGCCGTCGTCCAGTGCCACTCCGTCGGCATGTACCTTGCCCGCCAGGATATTGCGCGGGCGATCCTGGCTGCCTACGGCGACCGCATCACGGCCATCTACGACAAAAGTTCGCAAACCGTGCCCTTCAACGCCAGGCTGGGTGCCGTGGACGGATACCTGTGGGGAAGCTCCGACCATTCGGCGCACGTGGTGACGGAGAACGGCGAGAAATTTCTCGTCAACTGGGAGCAGGGGCAGAAAACCGGGTTCTTCCTCGACCAGCGCGAAAACCGGGAGCTGGTCAAACGCTACTCGAAGGGGCGCACGGTGCTCAACACCTTCTGCTACACGGGGGGCTTCTCGGTCTATGCCATGGCCGGTGGCGCCGAGAAGGTCTGCTCGGTGGACTCTTCGGAACGCGCCGTCGTGCTGGCCACGGAAAACATGAAACTCAACTTCGGCCCGCAGGCCAACTTTACGGAAACGGCCGCCGATGCCGTGGAGTACCTCAAGAACATCGAAGACAAATACGACCTGATCATCCTCGACCCGCCGGCCTTCGCCAAGCACCACAAGGTGCTGGGTAATGCCATGCAGGGCTACAAGCGCCTCAACGCCCGCGCCATCTCGCAGATACGTCCCGGCGGCATCCTCTTCACGTTCTCCTGCTCGCAGGCGGTGTCGAAGGAGCTGTTCCGCACGATGATCTTCTCGGCTGCGGCCATCGCGGGCCGCAACGTGCGCATCCTGCACCAGCTGACGCAGCCCGCCGACCACCCGGTGAGCATCTACCACCCCGAAGGCGAGTACCTCAAGGGACTGGTGTTGTATGTAGAATAAGGAAAGAAAGACCGCCCCGAACGGACATGGAAAAAACCGCACACCCGACCTACGCCCACTGCCCGATCCGCCATATCGTCGACCGCTTCGGGGACAAGTGGTCGCTGCTGGTACTCTACAACCTCCATACGAGCGGGTGCCTGCGTTTTTCGGAAATCCACCGCCGGACGGCCGACATCTCGCAGAAGATGCTCACATCGACACTCCGCAAGCTGGAACAGGACGGGCTGCTGTCGCGCAAGGTCTACCCCGAGGTGCCGCCCCGCGTGGAATATGCGCTCACGCCCCGCGGCGAGTCGCTCATGCCCCACCTCACAGCGCTTATCGGGTGGGCAGAGGAAAATTTCGACGCCATCCTCGAAGACCGGGAGCGGGAAAAGATATAGCGACGGCCAGAGCCTGCCCGGCAAATCAAGCGGATACCTGCGGACAGCCCCCTGTCGTCAGCCGTCGGCAAAACGTTGTCAGCCGACAGCAAAATAAGGACGCTCCCACAACGAGCAACGGGAAACGCCCATCCGCGGAACCGGGCGCCCCGCAAGCAAGACAGCGGGAGCCAATCGCCCCCCCGGAAATGCGCCCGCAAAGGCATCGGCTGGCGGCAACGAGATCGGCATCCGGCACATACCCTCAACAAAAAAAGTCCCTTCCGGGACTTTTCCTATTTTACCTTTTCATAGACATAGACTTCGTGCAGTTCGCTGTCGTACCCCGGGTAGAAACCCCTGACCATTCCCAGCACGATGCGCGAACCCCGGTTCGAAAGTACCAGCAGCTCGTCCGTCGCAGGGTCGACGGTCAGTCCCTCGATCTCGCCCGCGCGCCGGAAATCGGACATCATACGGAACGGCAACACCGCAGCATAGCTTTTCCCGTCGCGCAGGTCGGCAATATAGAGGTTGTCCGGCTCGTCCAGGTCGGCATCGCCGTCGTCGGCCGAAATGAGCATCTGCCCGCCGGCCATATATATCCCCTGCTGCCACTGCGGCACCGGGCGCAGGTGGACTTTGCGCACATACTTACCCGTCGCCAGGTCATAACCGTACAGGTAGCGCCCGTCGATCCAGTCGGCCATCCAGACCATATTCCGGTCGCGGTCTACGGCCAGCCCGCACACCTCGACCTGCCCCGAAGCCGGTTCCCAATCGATCGACCGCTTCCATGTCAGGTCGTCGGCATCGTACACGGCGACCTGGATATTCTCACCCTTGCCGTCTTCGAAAGTCTCGATGCCGGCATAAATCTCACCGTTCCAGACGTCGATATCGCCGATATGGTTCGCGGCGAGCGGCAACCCTTCGAACGGCTGCCCGTTACGGGCGACCAGCCGCCCCTGCTTGTCGTACTTGTAGAGCACCGTGCTGCCCGAAACATAATAGTAGTTCGAGTCAGCGGCGATCCCCTGCCGGCCTTCGACCGGGAAAACCCGCGACAGGCGATACTCCCCGCCCAGTGTCTGCGCCTGGAGTGCGGTTCCGGCCGTCAACAGGAGCAATACAAAAAAAGTTCGTTTCATCGTTATCTGCAATACTATTTGGCAATCATATACTTGATACGCCCGGCCTCACGGCCCGGATTTTCGTTCCCCACTCTGCGCCCCTGGATTTCCGTACTCCAAATCCTGCGCCCCGGATTCACACCCGGCTTCGTACTCCGGCAGCTGTCGTGCCCCCTCCCGGGCCGCGCCCGAAACTCCGTCCCGCCCCGAGGCAACTTCGACCTTGCTGCCCGGATTTATTCATCTCCGGCTGCGCGCCCCGGCAGCTGTTGTGCACAGCCCCGGCTGCGCCCGCGGCCCGATCCTCCCCTGAGCGCTTTCCGAGGAGACTTCTGCCTCGCCGCCCGGCAACACCTGAAAAGGCCGCCGCCGCGTAGTCGGGATATACGATCGCAAACCCGACGGAGCAAAAACGAGGCCGGAGCCGGAAACCCGCATCGCAGGAACCGCCTCCGGCCTATTCATATCGCGTATCGTCGGGCTTCGCGGAACCGCGCGGGCCACCGGGCTTCACGCATCGGCCTGCACCGTATCCGGCAATCCCCGCCGCCGGCCCTGCGCCGGTGCGAACCGTTTACTTGCGTTTGGTACGCTGCTGCGCCTCCTGCTGGCGGAGGAGCTCCTCGTAGCGCTGCTGGAACTTCGACTTCTTGCCCTTGCTCCGTTTGGCGGCATTGGCCTGCATGACGGCATGGATCTTATCGTCGTCGACCATGCGGCGGATCAGCAACGTCTGGCCGATGGTAAAGAGGTTCGACAGCAGGTAGTAGTAGCAAAGGCCGCTCGAATAGCTGTTGAACCACAACAGCATCATGATCGGCATCATGTAGACCATCATGAACTTCATACCGGCCATCTGGGGCTGGGACGAAGCCGTCTGCTGGTAGTTGAAATACGAATACCCGAACAGCGACACGGCCATCAGCAAGGCGAAAAGGCTCACATGGTCGCCGTAGAACGGGATCGAGAACGGCAGGTTCACGATGCTGTCGTACGACGAAAGGTCGTCGGCCCAGAGGAACGGTTGTTCGCGCAGCTCGATCGAAGCCGGGAAGAAACGGAACATGGCGATCAGGATCGGCATCTGGATCAGCATGGGGATACATCCGCCCATGGGGTTGATGCCCGCTTTTTTGTAGAGCTCCATCGTCGCCTGCTGTTTTTTCATGGCGTCCTCCTTCTTGGGGTATTTCTTGTTGAGCTCGTCCACCTGCGGTTTTATCAGGCGCATCTTTGCCATCGAAACGTAACTCTTGTACGTGAGGGGCGAGATGACGAGTTTCACCAGGATCACCAGGATCAGGATAATGATGCCGAAGCTGGCGATATAGTTGCGCAGGAAGTCGAAGACCGGGATCACGCACCAGCGGTTCACCCAGCCGAAGATACCCCATCCCAGCGGGATCAGGCGCTCCATGTGCAGTTCCTCGCCGTCCGCAGCGACGACCTTCTTGAGGATGGCGTATTTGTTCGGGCCGAAATAGAATGCGAAATCATACCCTTCGGTCTGCACCGTATAGGGCACGGTCATCTGCGCCGAAAAACTCTTCAGCAATTCCGAACCGGGAGCCGCCGTATCGAACGCCAGGTTGGCGTTGGTGACATTTTGCGGGGCGATGAACGCCGACGAAAAGAACTGCTGCTTGAAAGCCACCCAGTTGACCGATGTGGAGATGCTCTTCGACTTGGATTTTTCGCTCATCCCCAGATCCTCGATCGAGCTCTCGCCCGGGAACCGGTACGAAATCGTCGTGTACATGTTCTCGTTCTGGAATCCCTTTTCGTTCTGGTAGGAATTGTTCGACCAGTCGATACCGATCGACGCCTGGTTGGCCATCTGCGGCGCCATATTCACCAGCCGCACGTTGAAGTCCACGAGGTAGTCGCGCTCGGGCACCTGCTTATTATATATAAGGTACTCATATTCGAGCCAGGCATCCGCTGCCACGGGCAGGCGCATCACCACCCTCCGGGCATCGCCTTCGACCTGCTCGGGCTGCGCCCGGAAGACATAGTCCATCGTGTTGACCTTGACGTTGTTCAACCCGTTCTTCACGTAGAACGAAAGGTCGAACCTGGCACTCGCGGGATCCATCAGCTCGATCAGCTGGTCACGCTTGCCGCGGGGTGCATACTTGGTATAATCCTTGAGCGTCACGCCCGTGATCCGGCCGCCGCGGGTCGAAAAGGTCACGATCATCACATCGTTCTCGACGGTAAACTCCTCCGCCTCCGCGTCACGCGCACCGGCGAGGTATTCGCCCAACGCAGCGACCTGCTGCCGGCGTACGGCATCGGCGGCATTTGCCGCAGCCTCGGGCGCAGCCGTATCCGAAGCCGCCACGGCCGTACTGTCGGCTACGGGAACTACGGGGCGCGTCGCAGCGGCCACAGAATCCTGATAGGCCTGATACGCGGCCATTTCCTGCTGATATTTCTCCTGCTGTTTGGTATTGAAATAGGCGAACCCCAGGAAAAGCGCCGCCACGACGACAATACCTAAAATTGTTTTTTTATCCATTTAAAAATGTTTCGTTCTTTCGCTGTGATAAGTGTTGTTACTATTTCTTCCCGGCATATTCGAGCGCCGCTCCCACAAATGCCACGAACAGCGGCGAGGGGCTCAACACCGTACTCTTGTACTCGGGATGGTACTGCGTACCGACGAACCAGGGATGTCCCTCGACCTCGACGACCTCGACCAGCCCCGTGTCGGGGTTGATGCCCACGGCCTGCATACCGGCACCTTCGAACGCAGCCATATAGTCGTTGTTGAATTCGTAACGGTGACGGTGACGCTCCGAAATATGGAGCTTGCCGTAGGCCGCCGCGACTTTCGAACCTTTCTTCAGCGTACAGGGATAAGCGCCCAGCCGCATCGTGCCGCCCTTGGCCGTCACCCCCTTCTGCTCTTCCATCAGGTCGATCACCGGATGGGGCGTAGACTCCATCTCGCTCGAGTTCGCATCGGCGATGCCCAGCACGTTGCGCGCGAATTCGATCACGGCGCACTGCATGCCGAGGCAGATTCCCAGGAACGGGATCTTGTTCTCACGGGCATAGCGCACGGCGACGATCTTGCCTTCGATGCCACGGTTGCCGAAGCCCGGGGCCACGAGGATACCGGACATCCTGCCCAGCTTCTCGGCCACATTCTCGGCGGTGATCTTCTCCGAATTGACATAGCGCAGCTTGACCTTGCAGTCGTTCACGGCGCCTGCGTGGATGAACGATTCGCAGATCGACTTGTAAGCGTCGGGCAATTCGGTATATTTGCCGACCAGCGCGATCTCGATCTTCTTGGCAGGGTGCTTCACCTTCTCCACGAAGGCCGTCCACGCCGCCATGTCGGGTTCCTTCTCGGCCGGCAGGTTCAGTTTGTCGAGCACCACCTCATCGAGGTGCTGTTCGTGCATCTTCAGCGGCACTTCGTAGATCGTCGGGACGTCGATCGACTCCATCACGGCGTTGGCGTCGACATTGCAGAACAACGCCACCTTGCGGCGCAGGTTGGTCGACAGCGGATGCTCCGTGCGCAGCACGAGGATGTCGGGCTGCAACCCGTTTTCGAGCAGGGCCTTGACCGAATGCTGCGTGGGCTTGGTCTTCAGCTCGCCCGAAGCGGCCATATAGGGGATCAGCGTCAGGTGCACGAGGGCCGTGCTCTTGTAGCCCAGCGAATAGCGCAGCTGGCGTACCGATTCGATGAACGGCAGCGACTCGATGTCGCCCACCGTACCGCCGATCTCGGTGATGATCACGTCGTAAACTTTCTTCTGCGCCAGCATCTGGATACGGCGCTTGATCTCGTCGGTGATATGGGGGATGACCTGCACGGTCTTGCCCAGGTACTCGCCCTTGCGCTCCTTCTCGATCACGCTCTTGTAGATCTTTCCCGTCGTGACGTTGTTGGCCTTCGACGTGGGCTGGTTCGTGAAACGCTCGTAGTGCCCCAGGTCGAGGTCGGTCTCGGCGCCGTCCTCGGTCACGTAGCATTCGCCGTGTTCATAGGGGTTCAGCGTGCCGGGGTCGACGTTGATGTAGGGGTCGAGTTTCTGGATGGTCACCGAATAGCCTCGGGCCTGCAGCAGGCGGGCGATCGAGGCCGAAATAATACCCTTGCCGAGCGACGATGCGACACCGCCCGTAACAAATATGTACTTGGGTTTGGAAAGTTTCATTACTGACTATATCTATTTATTTTCGTTGTGCTCCTGGTTCTCCTCCTGTGCCTGGCGGTCGATGAGCTTCACCTTCTCGATCGCGGCGGCCATCTCTTCGCGGGCGCGGTCGATCTTGGCCTTCACATCGGCGACGAGCGCCTCGGCGTTCTTCGACTTGGCGAAGAAACCGATGTTGTTCTCCAGCAGGCCGATCTCCTGTTCGAGCTGGCGCACCTTATTGTAAAGGCGCTCGCGCTCCGAACGCAGGCGGTTGCTGCCCGCCGATTTGAGCGTCGAGACCTTCTCGCGGAAACGGTTCATCGAACGGTCGCGCTCCGAACCGCGCAGCGTGTTGAACAGCGCATCGACGGCGGCCTTGTATTTCTTCTGGATGGCATCCTTCTGCTTGATGGGCACGAACCCGATCTCGCCCCAGCGGCGCTGGAACTCGCGGATCACGTCGTATCCTCCGGCCTTGACATCGGCCGCGGCCATCTCATCGAGCAGGGCGAGTTTCTGCCGGAGGTTCTCCTCGTGCTCGCCGTCCACACTGGCAAAATGCGAAGCCTTGCGCTCGAAGAACTTGTCGCATGCGGCACGGAAACGCTTCCAGATCGCATCCGAATGACGGCGCGACACGGCACCGATCTCCTTCCAGCGGGCCTGCAGGGCGATCAGCTCGTCGGTGGCCTTCTTCCACTCCTCGCTGTTCATCAGCGACTCGGCGGCCTCGCATATCTCGGTCTTCAGCTGCAGGTTGTGCTCCATCTCGGTCTTCACCCCGGCATAAAACTGCCGCTTGGCCTCGAAGAACCTGTCGCATGCCGTGCGGAAACGCTCGTAGATACGGTTGTTGTCCTTCTTGGGTGCGAAGCCGATGGTTTTCCAGGTCTTCTGGATCTCCAGCAGGCGGTCGCTCGCACGGTTCCACTCCTTGCGGGTCGTGAGCGGCTGCGCGGCCAGCTCCTCGGTGGCGGCACAAAGCTCCGTCTTGAGTTCGAGGTTTTTGACCTGCTCGCCCTTGAGCGATTCGAAATGCTCCTGATGCTGTTTGTTGATACGGCTCGACGCCGCCTTGAAGCGCTCCCAGAGCACCTCCTTATATTCATTGGCTACGGGGCCCGTCTCGCGCCACTCGTCATGCAGCTTCTGCAGCTTGTGGAACGCCTCCACAACCGAAGGCTCCAGCACCAGCGCTTCGGCCTGCTCGCAGAGGGCGATCTTCTGCTCGTAGTTCTTCTTCAGGTCGAGGTCGCGCAGCTCCTTGTTGATTTTGATGAAGCTGTAGAAATTCTCGACATGCAGGTTGTAGGTCTCCCACAGGTCTTTGACGTTCTGCTGCGGCACGATGCCGGTCTCCTTCCAGCGCTGCTGCAATTCGCGGAACTTATTGAAGGTATGGTTGAGCGTCTCGTCCGAATTGACCAGTTCCTTGAGCTCCTCGATGATCCCGAGCTTGACCTGGAGGTTCTTCTCCTTCTCGGCCTCGAGGTTCGCGATGAACTCGTCGCGGCGATGGCGGTACTCCTTGAACAACTCCTTGAGCTGTACTTCGGCGCCGTCCACGGCCGGTGCGAAATCTTCTTCGCTGCCCCCCTCCTCGACGAACTTGCGGCGTGCGGCCTCGACCTCGGCGCGGCGGATGCGGTAGAAAGCGATCTTCAGCGCCTCCACATCCCGGCGGATCGACTGCACGGGCTGCTCTTCGAGCATACGCATAAAGAGGGCTACCAGCTCTTCCTTGCCCTTCCCGGCAAACTTGTCCTCGGCGGACGGCGCTTCCTGGGCCAGTTGGTCGGCAGCGGCCTCTTCGGCCGTCTCGCCCTCCAGTTCCAGCCCGGCATCCTGCGCGGCGAGCGCCGCCTCCTCGTCCGCGAAATCCACTTCGGCACCGGCCGGCACGGCCTCCTCGCCGGATTCGGTCTCCACCGCCTCGGCAACGGGCTTGATACGGGCACGCTTCGCACGCGGCGCGGCCTCGGGTTCCGCCACGGGCTCCTCCGCCGCAGGCGCTTCAGCCACGGGCACCTCTGCCGCGGGCGTTCCCGCAACGGATTTTTCCGTCTCGGGTTCTTCTGCCGCGGGTGTTTCCACGACGGGTTCCGCCTCCGCTGCTGCGGAGGCCTCGGTTTCAGGGACTTCGGAAGTCACTTCGGAAGTTACGGTCTGCACATCTTCAGCAGCATCGCTGACTCGCTCCTCGGGAGCAGGAAGATTCGGATTTTCAGTAGCCATCTCAGTACACGTTTTTGATTTCCATATATACGGAAGTATATAAATCTCGCAAATATAACCATTTTTCCCGGGCTACCGAACGATTTAGCCGGAAATTTGCTAACTTCGCCCGAGATATGAGCGGCACGCAACCGCGCCCAATTGCCGCGTGCGATACAAAACCTGTCAACCGGAACCATGAGCCACCGCATCCTGCTTGTCGACGATGAAATCGACATCCTCGAATTCGTGAGGTACAACCTCCAGAAGGAGGGCTACGAAGTATTCACGGCGCAGAACGGCGCCGAGGCGCTGAAGGCCGCCGCCGAGTGCCGTCCGCACCTGATCCTGCTGGACATGATGATGCCCGTCATGGACGGTGCGCAGACCTGCCGTGCCATCCGCCAGGATCCGCAGCTGCGCGACACGATGGTGGTATTTCTCTCGGCGCTGGGCGAGGAGGATCAGCAGCTTACGGGCTTCGGTGTCGGGGCGGACGACTACCTCACCAAGCCGATCAAGATGAAGCTGCTGGTCAGCCGCGTGCAGGCCATCCTCAAGCGGATCGACGCCGAAACCGCGCCGGCGGAACCTGCCGCGGCAGGCATCGCCGTCGACCGCGAGCATTACACCGTGACGCGCGACGGCCACGAGATAGCCCTTCCGCGCAAGGAATTCGCGCTGCTCGACCTGCTCTATTCGTCGCCCGGGAAGCTTTTCTCGCGCGAAGAGATATATACGAAGATCTGGGGCACCGAGGTGGTCGTGGGCGACCGCACCATCGACGTGCACATCCGCAAACTGCGCCAGAAGATCGGCGACGAACGCATCGTCACCATCAAGGGCGTGGGCTACAAATTCGAACCCTGAGCCGGGCCATTCCCGGCGAATGAAACGCATATGGACGCACAGAACAAATACCGGCGCATCGTCATCAAGGTGGGCAGCAACGTGCTGACGCGCGACGACGGCCGTCCCGACACCACCCGCATCTCGGCCCTGGTCGACCAGGTGGCCCGGCTCCACCGCGCGGGCACCGAGGTCATCCTGGTTTCGTCGGGAGCCGTGGCCTCGGGGCGCAGCATCCTCGGGCAACGCGCCGGGAAGCTCGATTCGGTCTCCGCACGGCAGCTCTTCTCCGCCGTGGGGCAGGTCAAGCTACTCAACCGCTACTACGACCTCTTCAACGAATACGGCATCGTCTGCGGGCAGGTGCTCACCACCAAGGAGAGCCTCTCC
>ERZ827043.3252-NODE-3252-length-12142-cov-4.828742_pt1 | contig 12142 bp, 10 predicted proteins | sample MGYA00519923_ERZ827043 | MGnify/ENA primary metagenome ERZ827043 (study PRJEB31778, sample SAMEA3449251) | human gut metagenome | biome: human gut; feature: human-associated habitat; material: faeces | place: United Kingdom | collected 2010/2012 ...
GAAGGTATAGCCCATGTTGGCATGGGTGATGTTTCGGTTGTAGAAATCCCCGATGTAGTCGTGATAGGCCCAGGTCTGATAGCCCATGTCCTTGAGCGCATTGCCCAGGCAGAACGGCAGATAGTTGGTGCCTGCCACATTGAAGCTGGAATCCGTCTTCGTGCGGGACATATCCGGATAAAGCCCCATGCACATGGTGTATTCGCCGTTGGTGGTGACGGACTGGAACGTGCCGTAGTAATTTTCAAAGAGAATACCCGTATGGCTCAGCTTGTAGAGCGTCGGCGTCAGCTCCTCGCTGATAAACCACGGGCAGAAGCTCTCGGCGCAGATGGTGATGAGGTTATAGTCCTTAAGAAGTCCTGTGTAGTTGTTTTTGCGGGTGGGTGTTGCATTTGCTAGATACTCGTCTGTGGCCTTGAGAATATCGCTGTCGGTACTGTCTGCAAGAGCCGTAAAATCGATGCTTTCGATCACGTTATAGGAGTTGCTGCTGTATGTCCGCGGAACATCGCTTATATTCAAGGACGACGGCGTGATCATAATGCTGCCGCTGCCGCTGAAGAGCATGTATCGAAGCTCCTGCGCCGTGGTGGCCAGCATACCGATTTTTTTATAACTGCTGTCGGTGGAGGTGTTCACATTGGTGAAGGTACGATAGACGGAAAAGGCGTTGTCCCGTCCAACATACATGAGTCCCGTGACCGTCAGCAGCAGTGCGAGGAGCACGGCAAAGGAGGCCATAGTCTGTTTCCAGCGCAGCCGCAGCTTCAGAGCCTGCGCCCTTCGCAGGGCAAGGCAGAGGATCACGGCAATCAGCGGCAGCAGGAGGAGCAGGATCTTCAGCAGATTTTGGCGGATCCCATAGAGAAGCTGCGAGTTGAAATTGACGACCACATTTCCGCCCATGCCGATCTGGCTGACGGGCATGAAATCTCCGAAGATGCAGTGATAGACCAGCTGCACCTCGGCCAGCAGCACCTGTGCCGCGACCAGGAAAACCCCTGTGATCTGGCGCAGAACCTTTGGCAGGCTTGAGACTACCAGCGTGCAGAGTGCGCCACCCAGCAGGCCAAACAGGACAGGATATCCCGCGTACCGGTCCATCGAGCCGAATACGCACAGATGCAGGCACAGCTCCACATAAACGCCGGTCAGGCAGAACAGCAGGAGATTTTTGCGCCACGTATTCCAAAGGCCATGGCTCATGGGCACTGCCGCTTCAGCAGCAGTGCCAGAGCCTTGATTTGTATTTGTCATGGATACATCGGATGTTTTTTCTTTGAGCATATTAGTTCTCCCGTTGGGGCTTTTTTAAAAAGCTTCGTAGAATTTCAGCTGAATATGACAGATAGAGAGCTTATCTTAAAACAAATATTGGAAAAAGGCAACGGTTCCTGTAAAAAATTAGGAAAGATTTACAGGTCTCGCGGAGAATTCTATGCACCAAAGTCTGTCAACCGTAGCTTTGCAGCCCGCCTCTGGGCTGCAAATAAGGACTCTGCACCTGAAAATTTTACAAGATACATACAGACACATTGCAAAAGCCGTGCTATACTGTATGGAAAATTGAGAGTACCATTGTTTCAAGGAGGTGTGTGATGTGACGGAGACTGTGTTTCGCTTAAAGCGGCATTTGACTTCTTTTCAAATTATGATCCTCGGCTTTGCGGGCGTGATCCTGTTGGGGGCGCTGGTGCTGATGCTGCCTATCGCCACAGTACAGCGGGTCTGGACGCCGTTTCATGAGGCACTGTTTACCTCCACTTCCGCTGTCTGCGTGACGGGGCTGGTGGTGCAGGATACCGGCAGTTACTGGTCCGCCTTCGGTCAAACAGTCATATTGTTGCTGATCCAGATTGGCGGGCTGGGGGTGATCACCGGTGCGGTGACCTTCCTGATGCTCGCCGGACGGAACATTACGCTCAAGGAGCGCAGCGCCATGCAGGACGCCATCTCCGCCCCTGCGGTGGGCGGCATCGTGCGCCTGACGAGATTTATCCTCAAGGGGACCTTTCTGGTCGAGCTGCTGGGCGCGCTGGCGCTGCTGCCAGCCTTTTGCCGGGACTATGGACTGCGGGGCGTATGGATGTCCGTTTTCCATTCCGTTTCCGCCTTCTGCAATGCGGGCTTCGATATTCTGGGGCGGACGGATTCCCTCTACCCCTCGCTGACGGCCTATGCCGCAGACCCGCTGGTCAACATTGTGATCATGCTGCTGATCATCGTGGGCGGCATCGGCTTTCTAACGTGGGACGATGTCTGTACGCACGGTCTGCACCTGCGGCGTTACCGGATGCAGAGCAAGGTCATTCTGAGCGCGACGGCGCTTTTGATCACGATTCCGGCGTTTCTCTTTTATCTGACAGACTTTGCGGACCTCCCCGTGGGAGAGCGGATATTGGCCTCCCTTTTTCAGTCGGTCACGCCGCGGACGGCCGGCTATAACACAGTGGATCTGACGGAGATGACGGATGCCTCTCAGGCGGTCACCATTTTGCTGATGCTCACCGGCGGAGCACCCGGCTCCACGGCGGGCGGCATGAAGGTCACGACGCTGGCAGTTCTCATTGCCAACGCCATTGCCGCCTTCCGCAGGCGAGAGGATCCGCAGCTCTTCCACCGCAGATTGGAGACATCCGCCGTCCGCAACGCCGCCGCCATTCTGCTGCTGTATCTGGGGCTGACCTTTGCGGGGGCGGCGGTCATCAGCACAGCGGAGGAGCTTCCCCTCGGTGCCTGTCTCTATGAAACAGCGTCCGCCGCCGGTACGGTGGGCCTGACGCTGGGGCTGACGCCGCAGCTGGGAGTCCTGTCGCAGAGCATTCTCATCCTGCTGATGTATTTCGGGCGCGTCGGCGGATTGACCTTGATCTACGCCGCATTCTCCGGGCATGATCTGACTTACGCCCGCTATCCGCAGGAGAAAATTACCGTAGGCTGAAAGGAGCACACGATGAAAACGGTATTATTGATCGGACTGGGCCGCTTCGGGCGGCATCTTGCCATGCAGCTCAACGAGCTGGGCCATCAGGTGATGGCGGTGGACAAAGACGAGGAGCGCGTCAACGAGTGTATGTCCTTTGTCACCAACGCGCAGATCGGCGACAGCACCCGTGTGGACTTTCTGCGCTCGCTGGGCGTGAGCAATTACGATGTCTGCTATGTCACCATCAGCGGAAATTTTCAGAATTCGCTGGAGACGACGTCGCTGCTCAAGGAGCTGGGAGCAAAATATGTGGTATCCCGCGCTGAGCGGGATGTGCAGGCGAAATTTCTGCTGCGCAACGGCGCGGACGCGGTCGCCTACCCGGAAAAGCAGCTGGCGAAGTGGGCGGCCATCCGCTATACCGCCAACCATATTTTCAGCTACATTGAGCTGGACGAGCAGCACGCCATTATCGAGGTTGCCGTGCCGGAGGATTGGCAGGGCCGCAGCATCGGCGAGCTGGAAATCCGCAGGCGCTATGGCGTCAATATCCTCGGCGTAAAGCGGAACGGCAAAACCGATGTGAACATCTCACCGGAAACTGTGCTGGACGCTGATATGACGCTGCTGGTGCTGGGGGAAAACCAAGAACTTAAGAAGCACTTCCGGCTGTAAAGCAACATAGAGTCTTGCACGTATCAGGGCTTTACGCGCCGGAGGGGCATCTCAACAAAAGCGCGCAGATTCTGCGGCAGGGAATGCCACATTGCGCAAAAATAGAGAAAAATGAGGGAGAATGGTCCCAATGTCATTAAGTTAAGCAAATCCGCGCACACGAAAAAATGCCTACCTCGAAAAATCGAGGTGGGTATTTTTTGTGCTTTCGTTATGTGGTTTGATTGTGCTTACTTCGCGGGCAGGACGATGACTTGACCCTCGTAGACTGTATAGAGGGTTTCACCGCTGGCGGCAGCAGGAGCGTTGATGCGGGCAACCTTACCCAGCGTTTCGGGCAGAACAAGCGTTGCGCCCTCCGTCAGCTTTGCACCCTTGTTGGCTTTGTAAAGTTCGCCCCACACGCCATAAGTGCCGTAATTATTCAGCGCGATCGTGCCGTAAGTGTCGCCTTTCTTCACGGTGTAAGTGCCAGCGGAAGCGGGCGCTGCGGGCTGCTCAGGTGCAGCCGCCACAATCTTTGCACCGCAATTGGCGCAGAATTTGGCGTTATCAGCCAGTCGATTGCCGCAATTGCTGCAAAATGCCATGTTTCTTCCTCCTTCATGCTCTGTCCTCAATGGATGACGCGATAGCAATAGAGATTGCAATCGGCGTTTGCGGTGTAGAAAAAGCTGCACGTTTGGGAACGGGAACCGAAGCGGCTGTCCTCCTTGAGGAAAACGAATCAAATCACCGCGTCGATCTGCTTTTTACATGAGCTTGAGCCCTGCGCCATTGTTTCTGCCGCAAGCGGCGAGCAAAGGCGCAATCCTCACCTTGTCCCCCTCTTCATCAGGGCAGCTCGTTGGGATCCTGACCGAGATAGGCGACGACCTCTTCAAAGGTCATGTCCTTATAGGCATCGGCATACTCGGGATCCAACACCAAATGCTCGTCTCCGGTCCAATCCTCGCCGTGGCGGCGCAGACAGGAGTAGAGCTGCATCTCGCTTCCGTCCTCGCTGTTGACGATCGAGACGCCGATCTGGAGTGTATTGTCCTGCTCAACATACGAGATAAAGCTGTTAGGGGTCAGTTCCTGTCCGTCCATGAAGGTGCCGTGCAGGACCAAGTCGCCATAATCCGGATCGTATTCCACAGAGAGATCCCTGAGGTTGAGTTCTGGGTCGTTCAGGCTATATTTAACGTAGACGTCGCAGCCGCCCTGCGGTTCAAACACAAGGCGCGCCACCACCTGACAGGTGAGGTTGATATTGTCCGCATAGCGATCGCTGCAGTCGTAACACTCCGTCATTCCCACCCAATCGCCTCTAAGCGCCAGGATGTTTGCGGGAAACAGGCCGGAATCGACGGCAACCGTGGGCAGATAGGTCTGCGGCAGATCGGAATCTATCAAATCGCCCTTGCCATCTTGGCCGCCCGTGCGCTCAAAGACGAGCTTCATGTTCTGATCGGCCTGCGTCAGGATGAGGTTCTCCCCCTCCTGCGCATAGGGGATGGTGACGCCGCTGCCGAAATCGAGCGCAAAGTGCTCTTCGTCCAGCGTAAAGCTGCGCTCCGCCTCGCCGTTCAGCGCGTAGGCTCCGGTTCCGTCCGCGCCGATGCGCAGCACGGTGTTGTCCGCAAGCCCGGCCGCCTCAACCTGCGCCTGCGTGAGCGTCTTGCTGCCGGTCATCATGCCGATCAGCGTGTACTCCCCGGCAAGGTGGGTCTGCTTGCCCGATACATCCTGCCCGGAGAGCCGCCATGCGTCGGGTATTTCCGTTCCCTCCCTGACAAAGCGCATTTGCAGACCGTCCTCGTTCAGTTCCAGCAGGCCGTCGTGCAGCGTACCCTCCATGCCAAACTCGTTGCCCAGCAGTTTGTAGCAGCCAATAAAGCTCTGGCCGTCCAGCGACCACTTCAGGTCAAAGGAAAGGCCCGCATAGTATTGACCCTTACCGCCCTTTTTGAGCAGCAGGTAGTTCGGGTCCTCCTGATCGGTTTCGTAGAAAACGCCGTCGTAGCTATCCTGCTGAACAAGGATATACTTGCCGGTGACGTCGTTCTTTCCGCCGCCTCCGCATGCGGAAAGGCTCATCGCCAGCAGCGCCGTCAGCACCAGCGCAAGCAGGGTTCGCAGTTTCTTGTTCATGGTGTTCCTCCTTTTTGTCAGACGCTGTCCAACAGCGCGGATAGATAACGTTCACTGGTGGAGTTATAGATAAATGCGTCGATCAGACCGTCCTTTTTGCACTGCTTGACGCGCTCGGCCAGCTGCGGTTCGGCGTTTTCATCCACAGACAGCACGAATTTACAGCCGGGCGCCTGCCGCCGCACCTGCGCGCAGATGCGCAGACGCTCCTCCAGCAGCCAGGGCATATAGCCCGTCACCTCCATCAACAGCGTATCGGCTTGAAAGAGGCGGCACTGTTCGGCAGTGTTCCTCGGATCTTCCGATACGATCGGGGTGCAATCGCACAAATCCTGCCGGAGGATCCGCTCGAAGGCCCGCGCCACCAGCGTGCTCTGCATATCAATCACAATGAACCGCATCTTGCTCCCCTCTTTCCTTCGTAAAGGCGTTCCTTTGGATAATATTATTGTAAAGCAAACGCGCCCGCTCTGTCTTTGCACAAAAGTATAGTCTTTTACCCGGTAAAAAAAGAAATTCCCGCCGAATCTCTTCCGGCGGGAATGCGTTCAGAATTCAGTCATCGCCCAGTGCCGTGATGACAGTGCTTTCAATGGCGGCGGCGATCAGCTCCTGCTTGGTGCGGAAACCGCACTTCTGGATCATCTGGTTCATGTGGTATTTGACCGTGACCTCCTCAATAAAGAGCTTGCGGCCGATGGCGGAATAGGAATTGCCGCGGATATAGAGCCGCAGGATGTTCTTCTGCGTTTCGGAAAGCTCGTCCGACCAGGCGGAGCCGATCTCCACATTCGGCGCGCGGTCGGGGAAAATATGCTCTCCGTCCATCGTGCGCGCCACAACGTCCATCAGCTTCTGCGGGCTGTGATCCTTGTACCACAGGCTGTCCACGCCGACGCGGCGCGCCTTTCCCAGCACCCCCGCATCTACCAGAGACGTCGCCACCACGATTTTGATCTCCGGACAGCTTTTCCGAACCGCTTCCGCAGCGCTCAGCCCCGAATGACCGTGAAGGGTCTGCACGTCCATCAGGATCAGATGGACTCTGTTGATGCGGCAAAAAGCGTCGGTCTGCTCCGCATCGCGCAGCGTCCCCGCCAGAGCAAAGCGTCCGTCTTTTTTGAAGGTCTCCACAAAATAGTCGAGCATATATTTATTGTCCTCGACCACCAGCACGCTGGGTTTCACAGATCCATCTCCTCCCGCATCAAGTTGAGCCTCAGCACAAAGGCCGGATAAGCGGAAACCGACATCTCGCCCCCCGCGTTTTCAACGCTGCGCCGCAGATTGTTGAGTCCCCCGCCCTCGCGGATTTCGCCGCGCGGGCGCTCGCCGTCGTTGGTAATGGTCACTTGATAGCCGCCCGGCTGTCCGAGGATGCGCACAAACACCACCGAACCGTGCGCATGGCGAACGCAGTTGGTCACGCACTCACGCGCCGCCTGAACCACCAAATCGTAAATCAGCGGTTCCATCGGCAGCATTCCGTCCAAGCGCACCTCCACGCCCAGCTCCTCCGCTTCGTTCAGCAGCCGGTCGTAAGGGTCGTCGCTGCCGCTGTGCGGGGTGTAGATCAGCGTGCTCGCGGCAAGCGATAAGGCGCTGAGCTGTTCCTCCACGCCGCCTTCCGGCGTTTCGCCGGACAGCACGCGCCGGATGGCCGCAAGACTGCGCCCGATGTCGTCGTGGATCTTCATTTTGAAGGCAAGATATTCCCTTTCGCGCACCCGATCCTCCGCGCGCGCATACATTTTCTGCAATTTGCCGTTGATGCGCGTCAGCTCGGCGTTGTTCTGCGCCAGTTCCTCATTGATGGCGGAAAGGTCGGTCGCATCCGTAAAGCTCGCCTCCAGATAGATGCCGCCGTCCGGCGCAACCGCCTCGCGCTCCGCATACATCCAGACCTTTCCATCCGGAAAGCGGTAGCCGCCGTCGTAAGTTCTCTCCACCCCGTTTTGCGGGCAGTTTTGCAGAGCGGCGCGCAGTTCGTCCAGCGACTGTAAATCGCGCCCCGTCATCGTGCGGTACAGGCGCTCCATCTGGCGGTTGCACAGCTTCACGTTTCCTCTGCGGGTGAAATAACACCCCGCCAGCGGCAAGTCGTCCATCGCCTCGCGGATGCTGGCTTTGGTGACGCTGCTGCGCCGCCCGCGCGCACCGTAAAGGATTTCCTCCACCGTGCCCGCAGCAGAAAGTACGTTGACCGCCCAGAGCAGCCAACACGGCACGCCGCTTAGCCGCCCGGTATCAAACAGCAGCGTCAGCAGGAGCAGCAGCGCCGAGAAGCCGATTGCCGTCGCCGCCCAGCGCGCGCTCTTTCGCCGCTCGAAGGTCAGCATCAGCTGCAAAAGCAGCGCGCACACCACCACGAACAGCGTGGTCAGCAGCAAAGCGCGTTCCTGCGGCAGGGCATTTCCCCAGGTGTTCATCCTTCACCGCCCCCTGTCGTCAGTCTCCGCGTCAGAAACCAATCCGTTTCGTCCTGTTCGATTTCCAGTAAGGGTTCTTTTCCCCGCAGCGCAGAAAGATCCGCGCCGCATTCAAAGTGAATCTTTAAGCAGAGCGCACCCTCTTCTTCAATCACCGTGACAAGGAAATAGCGCAGTGAATCCAGCGCACATTCCAGCGCTTCTTCAAACAGGTCGTAAGCGCCCAGCGCGGCATCTACCGGCAGCAGTGCTTCGCAGGGCGGAATATAGAGATTCCCCTCCACGCCTTCCAGCGAAAGATTGCTGCACGATTCCCGCAGCGCACCTTCCAGCATGCGCACCGGCAGCATATCGCTGCGGTCGGCGGAGATCACCATGTCCTTGTGGCGCTTGATATAGGTGGCCAGCGTCAGAATCCGCAGCAACATCTTCCTTCTCTCGGACGAACCGTTTTCCATCGCGGCAAAGCGCTCCGCCAGGGCGTCGATGGCTTTGAGTTGGCTCTGGGTTTCCCGCTGCACAAGGTCGTAAAGGCGATTCTGCTCCTCCAAACGATAGCGCTGCGCATCCTGGCGGTACTGGTCGCGCAGCAGCTCGTTGCGATCCTGCAATTCTTCCCGAATCTCGTTCAGCTCCGCTTGAACGCGCATCAGCTCCGCAACGTCCTCCTGCCAAACGGCATAGCCGCCGCGAATCGGCAACGCCTTGATACGCAGCGCGCCGCTTTCCAGCGTTTCGCCCCGCTCCGCACGGACAAGCTCTTCCCTCGAAAGGGGCTGCGCGGTTTCGGAGGCATAGTGCGTGTTCCCTGTTTTGTCCACAATTCGTATTCCCACCGACACCACGCGGAACAACCCTTCATACCCGGTGTTGGAGGCAATCAGCCCCGCCTGCAAACAACTTTCCAGCGTCCCGGCAAACATCAGGCAAAGCGCTGCGGTCAAATCCCCCGCCAGATAAAACAGAAGCGAGGTGTGATCGCTGATCTTCAGCACATACAGCACGCAGTAGATCCCGCACAACAGAATCAGCGGCAGCCAAACCGTCTTTCGCCCCTTGCGCCCGCGGCACTTGAACAGCATCAGCCCCACAGCGGTCAATGCGCACAGCCCCATGCAGCCCGCTGCGACGAAATATCCCGCGCGGTAGGAATATTCCCCGTCCGTCCAGACCACGGCATCTGCCGGAAACGCAAACACGAGCTGGTGAAAATCGTTGGTGAGCACCAGCAGCACCAACGCAGCCACCGGCAGATAGAGCAGCTTTGTCCAGCGCGGCAGCCGATAATTTTCCGGCTTGCCCAGCGAGGCGGCGACGAGCACCGAGAGGAACGGAATCAGCAGCATCGGCAGGTAATAGCAATACCAAAGAAAACGCATCGCGTTTACATCGGTCACAAACAGGAACTTGACGGTTCGCTCCGCCATCCAGAATACCATCAGCACGGCAATCGCGGTCAGCAGTCGCCGCACCTGCGTCTGCATGACGCGCCTGCGCACCGAAATACCCCAATACGACAGCAATCCAACATAAATCATGCTGCGCACCAGGCTCAGCGCGCGCCACGGCATGCCCCGGCCGATATTTCGGCATAAGATTGCCGTCACAATGCAAAGGGCTATCGTCCACGCCCCGCGCAGCATCTGTCTGCTTGCCCGCTCCATGCCCTTCCCCGCCTTCTTCCATTCACTCCCTTATCCCGCTTCATTGTACTTGCTTTGCCGCATCCCGTCAATGCGCGCTTATTTGCAGGGCATGGTATGGATCTTGTTTTCCCGGTCGAAGGAGTGCACCCAGTCCGTCTTAAGATAATAGATCAGGAACACCACGCAGCTCGTTCCCCAGGTGATGGGGTAAGCCCAGAAGATCGTTTCAATCACGGGGAACGCCTTCACCGCCAGGGTGATATAGGTCACGCGCAGGATGCACCAGCACGCCAGCATGGTGAACATGGGCATCCGAGCGCGCCCCGCGCCGCGCATCACGGCAGAAACACCGTGCGCAAACGCCAGTCCAAAGAAAAACAGGCATTCCGTGCGCATCTGCGAAACGCCGATGGCGACCACCGCCGGGTCGTCGTTAAACAACCGAAAACAATTGGGCGAAATGAAGTAGAGAATCACACCCAGCAGCTCTGCCAGAAACATGGCGCAAAAGATGCCGAACCTTGCGGCGCGCTTTGCCCGATCATACTCCTTCGCACCTAAGTTCTGCCCGATGAACGTCGTGATTGCCACGGTAAAAGCGGTGATGGGCAGGAACACAAATCCCTCAATCTTGGAATAGGCGCCACAGCCCGCCATCGCGTCGGAGCCGAAGGCGTTGATGTTGCTCTGCACTACCACGTTCGCAATGGAGATGATGGAGTTCTGCACGCCGGAGGGAATGCCCTGCTCGCAGATTTGCCGAAGCATCGGCCCGTCAAAGCGGATTCGCTTCCATACAACATGCTCCGGGCCGTTGGAGCGCAGAAGCTTCACAAAGCACATGACCGCGCTGACCGCCTGACTGATGACGGTTGCGATGGCCGCGCCTGCAACGCCCATTTGAAACGTCCCGACAAAGATCAGGTCGAAAACCACGTTCACCACAGAGGAGAAAATCAGATAGTAAAGCGGCGTTCGGCTATCCCCCACAGCATTCAGAATGCACATGCAGGTGTTATACATCAGCGAGAAGAACGCCCCGAGGAAATACAGGCGCAGATAGGTAGTCGAAAGCGGCAGCACGTCCTGCGGGGTTTGCATGAGGATGAGAATTTGCGGCGCCAGCACAACGCCCAATATCGACAGGAGCACGCCGCACACCGCCCCAAAGGCGATGTTTGTGTGAATGGCGGCCTCCAGGGTTTCGTAATCCTTTGCGCCGAAATAACGGCTGATGACAACCCCCGCGCCCAAAGACACGCCCATGAAAAAGCCCGTCAGCATGAAGATCAAGTTGCCGCTGCTCGCAACGGCGGCAAGCGCGTCCTTGCCGGAAAAGTTGCCGACAATCATACTGTCCGCCGTATTGTAAAGCTGTTGAAACAACTGCCCAAGAAACACCGGCACGGCAAAAGCAACCATATTCCGCCAAATCGGACCGGTGGTCATGTCGAGTGTTCTCTCCCTGACGCTCTCGCTCCTTCTACTTTTTCTTTTGAGTCCTTGCATTCTCTTTGCTCACCTTTCTTCTGTTTCTTTTGTGAATGGAATAACACGAAACTCAAGTCCAAGCCAAGTTTCAAACTGTTTTTCAAAACATCTTGCCAGGCTGTTCGGCTGAAATACAAAATAAATCCTCATGTTTTTTCAAAACATGAGGATTTAACTGGCTCCCCAGGTAAGACTCGAACTTACAACACCCCGGTTAACAGCCGAGTGCTCTGCCATTGAGCTACTGAGGAATATGGAATCCGGCGATGAACTATCCTCCCGGGCCGTCACCAGCCAGGTACTTTCGACGCGGAGAAGCTTAACTTCTGTGTTCGGGATGGGAACAGGTGGGACCTTCTCGCCATAATCACCGGAAATCTCGGTTGATGCGTCGGGTTTCCGAGAAATCTTTCTCTTCGAAATCTTTCTCTTCCGACGCTTCGTACCTTCAAAACCTCATACTGGCCGCTGCGATCAATTTCTTCTTTCGAGATCCTTCAAACATTCGCTTTTCTTAGATCAAGCCCTCGACCGATTAGTATTGACAAGCTCACGCATCACTGCGTTTACACCGTCAACCTATCAACCTTGTTGTCTGCAAGGGGTCTTACCAGCTTACGCTGTGGGATACTTGTTCTCGAGGGGGGCTTCACGCTTAGATGCCTTCAGCGTTTATCCCGTCCGTACTTCGCTTCCCTGCTATGCCGTTGGCACGACAACAGTTGCACCAGAGGTACGTCCATTCCGGTCCTCTCGTACTAGGAACAGCTCCTCTCATGTATCCTACGCCCACGATGGATAGGGACCGAACTGTCTCACGACGTTCTGAACCCAGC
>ERZ827043.3253-NODE-3253-length-12139-cov-3.964167_pt1 | contig 12139 bp, 11 predicted proteins | sample MGYA00519923_ERZ827043 | MGnify/ENA primary metagenome ERZ827043 (study PRJEB31778, sample SAMEA3449251) | human gut metagenome | biome: human gut; feature: human-associated habitat; material: faeces | place: United Kingdom | collected 2010/2012 ...
GAAAATACAATCCCTAAAGCAACACAGTGAAAACGTGGCCGAGTACTGCGCACGGGCGTGCCAGCCGCTGGGACTTGAAAACTTGGGCCGTCTTACAGGCTGGCTCCATGACGCTGGGAAATCTCATAGCAACGTTCAAAAACATCTGAGAGGTCAGACAAACGAAAGAATCAATCATTCCAGCGCCGGAATGCGGTGGCTATGGGAAAATTATGGCGGAGAAACAGCTTCACCACCTTCTCGCTTGACTGCGCAAATGGCAGCATTGGCAATCGGATCCCATCACTCTGAACGTATGGATGTTTTCGACCTAGGTGGAGTAGAACCCTGGATAAAACATATGTATTCAGAGCAGGCTCAAGAGCTATATGAAGAAAGCTGCCGGGCCTTTTTTGCGGATTGCATAAGTGAAACAGAGATACGGCAAATGTTTGCCAAAGCTGCGCAGGAGGTAGAATGTCTTGTGCGGAAAATCCGAACGCAGGAAGGAAAGAAGCCGCGGCTTTGTATCTATCAGGTCATGTTGGGGTTGGCACACAGATTTTTGTTTGCAGCCCTGATCGATGCAGACTGGTTGGATTCAGGCAACTATTATAATCAAGAAGGATGCCTTCCCCCGGAGCAGCTTCCGCCATGGGATCTGATAGAAAGCAATGTTGAAAGATTCCTGAACAATTTGCAGCCCCGACATAAAATAGATACCTTGCGTGCAGAAATTTCGGAGCAATGCAAGACAGCAGGCGAATGTGCAAAGCAGGGTATTTACCGCTTGTATGTGCCAACAGGCGGAGGAAAAACATTTTCCGGGCTGCGATATTGTGTGCATGCGGCCAAAAAACTTTCGGCCCGGCATATTTTCTATGTTGCACCGTTCCGGTCGATTATCGGACAGAATGTACAGGAGTTCAAAAAGGCATTAGGCGGCAGTGAATATCTGTTGGAGCACCATACGGATGCGGTGCTGGATACAGAGGACCCCGAAATTCTCCGCCAGCTGGAACGCTGGCAGGAAGCGCCGGTGATATGTACAACTATGGTACAGATGCTGCAAACCCTGTTTTGCAGCAGGCGGCAGAATGTGCGCCGCATGGCAGCACTGGCAAATTCTATCTTGGTGTTTGACGAAATACAGTCCCTGCCCATTTGCCATACATACTTGTTCAACCAGGCGGCAAATTTCTTGGCGTACTATTTGGGGTGCGTTGTTGTTTTGTGTACGGCAACACAGCCAGCGCTAAACGAAGTAGCAAACCCTTTGCGGTTTGCATCGCCGGTGGACCTGGTCCCGGATTACCAGCTGCGCTTTGCGCAGTTCCGAAGGACAAAGATTGAAGTGCCCGAAACAGGAAATGGATTTCAGGCAGGAGAACTCGCAGAATTTGTACGGAGCAAGCAAGACGAGAATGGCAGCATTTTGATCATCTTGAATACCCGTTCGGCGGTCGAAAAGGTGTTTGAGGCTTTGAAACAATCCCAGCCGGAACATACACAACTTTACTGCCTGACCACGCACCTGTGTGCAAAGCACCGTGCAGATGTTATCGCAGAAGTTAAGCAAAAATTAAACACCTTACACGGTCAGGAACGTTTGATCTGTGTAAGCAGTCAGCTGATAGAAGCAGGCGTGGATGTAAGCTTTGATTGCGTCATTCGAAGTATGGCTGCGCTGCCCAGTGTGGCCCAGGCTTCCGGCCGATGCAACCGCAATGCGGAAAGGAAATGCCGCACGGTGTATCTTGTTAAAACCTACAATCTGGAAAATCTGGATCGACTTCCGGAACTGCGCAACGGCAGGGAAGCCACACGGCACCTGCTGCAGCAATTACAAAGGGATGCGGACCTGTTAGAGCCGGAAAGTATTTTGAGGTACTACCAGCTTTATTATGCAGAGTCCCAACAACAGGAATGGATGGGTGATCCGGTTGAATTAAAGGGGTACATTCCCCCAAAAACAGTGAATTTGTTTGACCTTTTGTCAGATAATCAGGAAAGTGTGCTAGCCTGGAAAGAGACAACAGGAAAACAAAAGTTCCCCAATTACTTGCTCCGGCAGGCGTTTGCCACGGCAGAAAGGAATTTCCATGCTTTGGAGGACATTACAACGCCGGTGGTGGTTCCCTATGGGGAAGATGGCGCGGATATGGCAACAAGACTTTCGTCCAGTAAACCGCTTACCCCCAAAATGCTGCGGGACGCACAACGCTTTACCGTTGGTATTACAACAAATGAAAAAATACGCCTGGCAGATCAAGGCGCACTGTACACAGTAAAAGAAGGGGCAGTGACAATTCTTAACAAGGAATATTACGATGACGAAAAGGGAATTCAGATAAGCCCCGGATTTATGCCAATACAATTTGCTTAACAAGGAGGGTTAGACTTTGCAATACGAAAATTCAATATCCATGCAGGTATATGGGCGTTATGCATTGTTCAGCGACCCAATTACCCGCGTAGGCGGCGAAAAATTCAGCTACCCGGTGCCCACCTACCAGGCATTGAAGGGCATTTATGAAAGCTGCTATTGGAAACCAACGTTCACCTGGGTAATTGATGAACTGCGCGTGATGAACCCGATTGAAAGACAATCAAAAGGCATCCGTCCCATTATGTACAACAATGGAAAAAACGATCTTTCCATCTATACGTACCTTTCCGATGTTTGCTACCAGGTGCGGGCACATTTTGAATGGAACGAACATCGCCCAGACCTGGAAAAAGACCGCAATGAAAACAAACATTACGCTATTGCAAAGCGTATGTTGGAACGCGGCGGCAGAAGAGATATCTTTTTGGGAACACGCGAATGCCAGGGGTATATTGAACCCTGCATTTTTGGCCTGGGAAAAGGGCATTATGATGATGTTTCATCCCTGGACCTAGGCCTAATGGAGCACGGCATTACCTATGCGGACGAAAACGGGAAAGGCGTGATGCAGGAACGCTTTTGGCACCCGGTAATGCAGAACGGAAAAATCTGTTTTTGTCGCCCGGAAGAATGCGAAATTGTGCGTGATATCCACCCGCAAAAGATGAAGACCTTTACGCTGGGTGAAACAGTCAGCGACTGCGATGATTTGTACAGGGAGGTGATACAGGAATGAGCTGGCTTAGCTATTGCTATAAAACCTACCAGAATAGCGTGTCAGAAATTGGAAAGCAGCAGCCTGGGAAAGTTCCACTACTGCCGGTGGCTCACACGACGCAGCAGGTCAACATTGAAGTGGAGCTGGACAAGGACGGAAACTTTCAGTATGCAGGCTTGCTGGCACAAGATCAAAGGACAACGATCATTCCTTGCACAGAGGAATCTTCGGCGCGGACATCCGGCATGGTGCCGCACCCGCTAGTGGATAAACTGCAATATATTGCGGCAGATTATCCCACTTTTGGTGGTAGTAAAGAATCCGGATGGCCGCTTTACCACAAGCAGTTTCAAGCGTGGTGTACATCTCCTTATGCCCACCCGGCTGTGTGTACAGTCCTGCACTACCTAGAAAAAGAATGCCTGATCGCAGACCTGGTCAAGGCAAATATTTTGTTTATAGATGAAAATGGAACTCTGCCAACAAAATGGCAGGGAAACAAAGAAGACAAGCCCCCTATTTTGGATACGCTGACCGGTAGTGACCAGACGGAATCTTTTGTCCGGTTCCGCGTTGACAATGTTGATTTGTCGCGTGATACAACAGTCCGAGAAAGCTTTATCCGCTTTTATGAAACACAGTTAAAAGATATTGACTATTGCACAGTTCAGGGAATCAAAATGCCGATTTCTACATTAAGCCCGTATAAGATCCGCAACCCAGGTGACCGTGCAAAGTTGATATCCAGCAATGACAATACGAATTATACTTACCGCGGGCGCTTTGCGGATGCAGCGCAGGCACTTTCGATTGGTTATGAAACAACCCAAAAGGCACACAGCGCCTTGCGATGGTTGGTCAGCAAGCAAGGGGTAAATACAGGGGACCAGACTGTACTTGTTTGGGGAACACAGAACGAAGCAGTACCCAATGTGCTGGGGGATACTCTCGATATTGCCCAGGAATATAATCCACTAGCAGGCGATGATTGGGACGATTTTGAGGAAGATACAGAAAGGTTGCCTGCGGATACCCAAGAAGAAATTGCACGGCAGTTTAACCGGGCCATTCTGGGGTATCAGCACCAGTTGAAGGACAATTCCCAAACGGCGGTCATGATTTTGGATTCTGCTACACCTGGCCGGTTGTCCATCCGGTACTATCAGGAACTGCAGGGCTCTAAGTTGCTTGCCAATATAAAGGATTGGCACGATGCGTTCCAATGGCAGCTGGAATACCGCAGTGTAGAGGAGCCGACGGAACTGGGCAAAAAGCCCAAGATCAAGAAAGTTGTCTTTGTTGGTGCGCCTGCCCCGGCGGACATTGCAAAAGCAGCCTATGGCGAAAAAGTGGATGCAAAGCTGAAACAAGCCACAATCGAACGACTGATTCCCTGTATTACCAATGGGGAGCGCTTCCCGCGGGATTTGATGATCAGCGCGGTAGATCGGGCAACAAACAGCATTGGCCTGGATTATTGGGAACAACAAAAAACACAAAACATTGCCTGCGCCCTTGTGCGTGGGTACTATCATAGAAATAAGAAGGTGGATTATCCGATGAATGTTGATGAAACCATTAAAGACCGAAACTATTTGTTTGGGAGAATTTTAGCCTGTGCAGAACAGATTGAAAGACGGGCGTTGATTCAGCTAGGAAATGAGAGCGAAAAACGTTTGACAAATGCAGAGCGTTTAAGAACCGCGTTTGCTCTGCACCCGGCAGCAACAACACTTCTTTTAGATAAAAAATTAAATCCGTACCTGAACAGAATGAAAAACCGTAACGGAATGGATAGCCAAAGGTATGCGATGATGCAAGAATTATTACATAAGATTGGCACAGAAAACTTTACGAACAAAAGACTTGGTGAGCTGTATCTGGTTGGCTATGCCGACCAGATGATGGACTTTAAGGCCGAAAATGCAGAATATAAAGCGAAAGCAAAAAAGCAGGAGGAATAAAAGATGGCTGTGCTGCAGAATAAAATCGACTTTGCACTTGTGATTGCTGTAAACCATGCGAACCCGAACGGTGACCCGCTGAACGGAAACCGCCCGCGCGAAACGTATGAGGGACTGGGTGAAATTTCGGATGTGTGCCTGAAACGCAAGATCCGCAACCGCATGATAGACCTTGGCCAGAATGTGTTTGTCCAGTCGGACGACCGCTGCAATGATGGCTTCAAAAGCCTGAAAGACCGTGCAGACGGCTGCCCAGCAGTGAAAAAGGCTGAAAAAGATAAAGATGCTTATGCAAAGGCTGCCTGTGAAACCTGGCTGGATGTGCGCAGCTTTGGCCAGGTGTTTGCCTTTAAGGGGAAAGAATCCAAGGGCGATGGTGTTTCCGTTGGCGTGCGCGGCCCGGTATCTATTCATCCGGCTTTCAGCGTGGACCCGATTGATGTCGATGATATCCAGATCACAAAGAGCGTGAACGGTACGACTGGCGAAAAGAAGTCAAGCGATACCATGGGCATGAAGCACCGTGTGGCTTTTGGCGTGTACACAACCTTTGGCAGCATTAACTGCCAGCTGGCAGAAAAGACCGGCTTTACAGATGAAGATGCAGAAATCATCAAAGAAGCGCTGCGCACACTGTTTGAAAACGATATTTCCTCTGCCCGCCCGGATGGCAGTATGGAGGTGGTTCGCCTGTATTGGTGGCGTCATAACTGCAAAAGCGGACAGTATTCCTCGGCAAAGGTCCATCGCTGTCTGCATGTGGAGCTAAAAGAAAGTGTGGCACAAGCACACCGGGTGGAAGATTATAATATTACTTGCGATACCCTGAACGGATTGACACCGGAAGTGTATGATGAATACTGATGACTATCTGCAAATGTCTGGCATCCAGCACTTTGCATTCTGCCGCCGCCAATGGGCACTTGCGTACCTGGAACAACAATGGTCCGAAAACCAACGCACCGCCGAAGGCCGCCTGCAGCATACCCGCTGCCATGATGTTACCCTGACGGAAAAACGCGGCGATTTGCTGATCGCCCGCGGTATGAGGGTCGTCAGCCACCGCTTAAAACTGACCGGCGACTGCGATGTGGTAGAGTTTCACAAGGATCCAAACGGCGTGTCATTGCAGGGCCGCCGCGGCCTGTGGCAGCCCATGCCCGTGGAATATAAGCATGGCCGCAGCAAGGTAAACGATGCCGATCGTTTGCAGCTCTGCGCACAGGCCATGGCGCTGGAAGAAATGCTGGTGTGCGAAGTGCCGGAAGGGGAAATCTTTTATGAAGAAACCCGGCAGCGGGAACATGTTTCCCTGACACCGGAACTGCGCAGCACCGCGCAGACCATGGCGGATGAGATGAACCGCCTGTTTGCGCGCGGCTATACCCCAAAAAGCAAACCCGGCAAGCATTGCAATGCCTGCTCACTGAAAGAACTTTGCCTGCCGGCGCTGTATCAGCAGGCAGACCCGGCGGCGTATCTGCGGGAGCATATTGAGGAGGGCGCGCCATGAGAAAGCTGCTCAACACCCTGTTTGTCATCAATGAGGACGCTTACCTGACATTGGATGGCGAAAACCTTGTTGTTACCCGCAATAAGCAGGAAACCCACCGTTATGCCCTGCATACGCTGGAAGGCATCGTCTGCTTTACTTACGCGGGTGCCAGCCCCGCTTTGATGGGAGCTTGTGCCCGGCGGGGCATTGACCTTTGCTTTTTTGACCCGTATGGCAGATTTCAGGCCCGCACCGTGGGGGAAGAACGCGGCAATGTGCTGCTGCGTCAGACGCAGTACCGCGTGTCGGATGACCCGGCCCAGAGCTGTCGCTATGCCCGGAGCTTTATCCTTGGTAAAGTGTATAACGCGCGCTGGGTGCTGGAACGCGCAACCCGCGATCATCCCCAGCGTGTCCCGGTCGAAAAACTGAAACGCACCTCCACCCAGCTAGCCGCCGCGCTGCCGCTGATACAGACCAGCGATGATCCGGAACAGCTGCGCGGCCTGGAAGGCGAGGCAGCCCAGCGCTACTTTGACTGCCTGAATGACCTAATTCTGCAGCAAAAGCAGGATTTTGTGTTTGAGGGCCGCAGCCGCCGTCCACCGCTGGACAATGTGAATGCGCTGCTTTCGTTTGCCTACAGCATGCTGGCGCGGGAGTGTGCATCCGCCTTGACCGCTGTGGGCCTGGACCCTTATGTTGGCTTTATGCACCGCCCGCGCCCCGGCCGCAAAAGTCTGGCACTTGACCTGATGGAAGAACTGCGGGCGGTTTATGCAGACCGGCTGGTCATCAGCTGCATCAATCAAAAGATCATCACGGCAAAACACCTGCAAAAACAGGAAAATGGTGCCGTACTGCTGACGGATGATGGCCGCAAAGCTTTCCTGACCGCATGGCAGAACAAAAAGAAGGAAGAGATCACCCATCCGTTTTTGAAAGAAAAACTGCCCTGGGGGCTGGTGCCCTATGTTCAGGCGCTTTTGCTGGCCCGTGCTCTGCGCGGCGACCTGGAAGTGTACCCACCGTTTTTCTGGAAGTGAGGTGCCGTTATGTTGGTGCTTGTAACCTATGATGTCAACACCGAAACAGCCGCCGGTCGTCGCAGGCTGCGCAAAGTAGCAAAAGTCTGTGTAGACTACGGCCAGCGGGTGCAAAACTCCGTATTTGAGTGCCTGCTGGATGCCGCGCAATACACGATGTTCAAAGCAAAATTGACCGAACTGATCGATTCGGAATCGGACAGCCTGCGCTTTTATCAACTGGGAAACCATTACAAAAGCAAAGTCGAGCATGTGGGTCTGCACCCGGATTTTGATCAGGATGGAATCTTGTTTGCTTAGTGCGAGGGGAAGGCAATCATAAAATTCCCGGTTCCTTCGCACCAGAAAATATGGAAAAAACAGGGGCAGAAAGGGTAAAATACAGCCTTGCCTGTCAGCATGAAGATGCAATCTCCATAAAATTTGTTTCATATGCGCAAAAGTGCCCCACTGTTTTGTGCACTTTTGCTGTCGCTCTCCGCAAGGAGAGCGTGGATAGAAATATGCCTTTAGATTCTGAGCCATGAAGGAGCCGACGTCGCTCTCCGCAAGGAGAGCGTGGATAGAAATGTTGTGTCTGCGTTTGATGTTTTGGCCGTTTCGGGTCGCTCTCCGCAAGGAGAGCGTGGATAGAAATTTCGATGTTGAGGGCGCACGACACCTTGCGCCAGTCGCTCTCCGCAAGGAGAGCGTGGATAGAAATCTGCTGGGTATCAGTGCGCACGCTCTGGAGCTTGGTCGCTCTCCGCAAGGAGAGCGTGGATAGAAATCCTCGGTGGTGCTGTACTCTGTCAGCTTGCCGTCAGGTCGCTCTCCGCAAGGAGAGCGTGGATAGAAATGTAAACGCCTTTGTAACCGTCCAGCACCAGCTCGGTCGCTCTCCGCAAGGAGAGCGTGGATAGAAATCGTTATGTAGGAAGTGAGGGTGTCAACACTGATGCCGGTCGCTCTCCGCAAGGAGAGCGTGGATAGAAATTTTGCAGCTGCGGCTCCAGTGCCTGGGCGGTAGGCGTCGCTCTCCGCAAGGAGAGCGTGGATAGAAATTTCACGACCAGATCATGGACGCCCCAGCCTGTCATGTCGCTCTCCGCAAGGAGAGCGTGGATAGAAATGGGTGGGTAGGTGTTCAGCGTGCGCTGCACCGCGTGTCGCTCTCCGCAAGGAGAGCGTGGATAGAAATGCGCAACTCGCAGGCCCCGCGTTCTCGGTTGCTTGTCGCTCTCCGCAAGGAGAGCGTGGATAGAAATGACGGCCAGCTGGTCTTTGTCCCAGGCGCTGCCCGGTCGCTCTCCGCAAGGAGAGCGTGGATAGAAATATCATTATATTTGTAAGGAGGTGCTTGTATTGGGTCGCTCTCCGCAAGGAGAGCGTGGATAGAAATAACAGTCTGGAATCTAAACAAATTGACCCCTCTGTCGCTCTCCGCAAGGAGAGCGTGGATAGAAATCTTCCAAGTATGCATTGTAGCTCGAGGACTGTTGTCGCTCTCCGCAAGGAGAGCGTGGATAGAAATAGGGATGTCTTGCCGGTGTAGCTCTCTTTGACACGTCGCTCTCCGCAAGGAGAGCGTGGATAGAAATACCGACACGATCAGCGACTACTTACGGGCCAATAGGTCGCTCTCCGCAAGGAGAGCGTGGATAGAAATACATGTGGCTTACTCATCTTACTCATTGTTTGCGGGTCGCTCTCCGCAAGGAGAGCGTGGATAGAAATAACTTATTCCGATGGCGTTGTTTCCGGCTCCGGCGTCGCTCTCCGCAAGGAGAGCGTGGATAGAAATAAGTATGTGGTGCAATGCCGGAAAGTGTTTGGTGTGTCGCTCTCCGCAAGGAGAGCGTGGATAGAAATTTCTATCACAATTTGAACCTCCCATCAAGCCCCGTCGCTCTCCGCAAGGAGAGCGTGGATAGAAATCCCCTATTGATGTTTTGGCTGTTTCGGCTCTGCCGTCGCTCTCCGCAAGGAGAGCGTGGATAGAAATTTAATTGATGAAATTCAATTGGAATTTAACTCGCGTCGCTCTCCGCAAGGAGAGCGTGGATAGAAATCTCTGGTGGGGCGTGCGCAAGGCCGTTGGCAGCCTGTCGCTCTCCGCAAGGAGAGCGTGGATAGAAATATGATATGTCCGCCGCGTGGAACCGTTTCACGCGTCGCTCTCCGCAAGGAGAGCGTGGATAGAAATATAGAACTCTTGCCTTGGGGGGCTGGGGGCGCGGTCGCTCTCCGCAAGGAGAGCGTGGATAGAAATGTATCAACTCTATGACACATATGCAAAGGTGCTGGTCGCTCTCCGCAAGGAGAGCGTGGATAGAAATCCTTTCCATGGGCTTGGACGGGAGGTTTAAACTTGTCGCTCTCCGCAAGGAGAGCGTGGATAGAAATCTTTGTCCCGTTTGACGTTATCCGCCCGGCGATGTCGCTCTCCGCAAGGAGAGCGTGGATAGAAATCTGACATTCCCGCCAATTATGACGCTACTTCGGCTGTCGCTCTCCGCAAGGAGAGCGTGGATAGAAATAGGAGATCACCACCATGAAAAGCATTAACAAGTCGTCGCTCTCCGCAAGGAGAGCGTGGATAGAAATTGCTACTTCTCTTCTGGTCTATCTTGCATTGATTGTCGCTCTCCGCAAGGAGAGCGTGGATAGAAATGCTCTGTCGGATTCTGTTTAGGCGCTAAGGCGGAGTCGCTCTCCGCAAGGAGAGCGTGGATAGAAATAGAATAGGAGGCGCCAGACAAATGGCAGTATATGTCGCTCTCCGCAAGGAGAGCGTGGATAGAAATAACGTTACGGCGGGCAACGTATTTGCAGATTTTGGTCGCTCTCCGCAAGGAGAGCGTGGATAGAAATGCGTCTGCCTGCTGGTGGCGCGGAATAGCAAGGGGTCGCTCTCCGCAAGGAGAGCGTGGATAGAAATACCTTATGTAGTGCGCCTGTGTGCAGGTGGCCTGATGTCGCTCTCCGCAAGGAGAGCGTGGATAGAAATTACATTGGCAGGGGATGCAGAAACATAAGTGCCACGTCGCTCTCCGCAAGGAGAGCGTGGATAGAAATAATGCCATGAACATGACCGAACGCAACAACGACAAAGGTCGCTCTCCGCAAGGAGAGCGTGGATAGAAATTTCTTTGCGGTGCACAGTACCAGAAAAGGTGGTGTCGCTCTCCGCAAGGAGAGCGTGGATAGAAATGTCATCACGCGTCAGCCCTCTATCCAAAAGCAGCTGGTCGCTCTCCGCAAGGAGAGCGTGGATAGAAATGACACAGACGTGGGCATCCCCAACGCTAACACGGAGTCGCTCTCCGCAAGGAGAGCGTGGATAGAAATACGATGACCAGCAGGATTTGATTGCCGGTGCTGACGTCGCTCTCCGCAAGGAGAGCGTGGATAGAAATATAACAAACTTGGCGCGGAATATGAGACCAGCCACGTCGCTCTCCGCAAGGAGAGCGTGGATAGAAATATTTTGAATAAGGAGTTGATTATAAATGGCAAGCTGTCGCTCTCCGCAAGGAGAGCGTGGATAGAAATGCAATCATGCCCTTACGTTCACGCTTAAAACGGGCGTCGCTCTCCGCAAGGAGAGCGTGGATAGAAATGTTGCGGCCCCCTGCGTGCTCTTTGCCGGCGGAATGTCGCTCTCCGCAAGGAGAGCATGGAATGTTTCTCTTTCTGACTGTTCAGGGTGGTTTTGTTCATGCGGATATCCGCTTTAATCTTAAAAATTGCTATAGTAAAAAACTCTCGCATAAAATAATATAAAAATATTATATTATCTACTTGACAAGGTACCCCGGCGGGGTATATAGTGAATATACCCCGCCGGGGTACCTTGCATATGATGGGAGGGTAACATAATGCAGGAAAACGAAAAGAAGGAACCGTGTTGCTGCTGTGCACACAAAACAAAGCATCGCAGTGAAGAAGAGTATAAAAGCCTGGTCCACAGACTGAATCGGATCGAAGGGCAGATTCGGGGCATCCGTGGGATGGTGGAAAACGAAGTGTATTGTCCGGATATTTTGGTGCAGTCGGCGGCGGTAACGGCGGCGATGAACGCGTTCAACCGTGAGCTGCTGGCAAACCATATCCGCACCTGTGTGGCGGATGGTATCCGTGCCGGGAATGACGAAGTTGTGGATGAGCTGCTGAAAACGCTGCAGAAACTGATGAAATAAGCATTGCCTGCACAAAATAGCAGAAGCAGAACATGAAATAAATGCACGAGTGTTTGAGCCAGCAAAAATGCCATGCCAGTGCCCAGTATGATTGTTTTTCTGTTCACAAACCATCGGTAAAAGTTTGTGTAACATTACCAGAGCCATGAATAAATGTCAGTCATTCCCTGTGAGAGGGTGTGGATAGAAATGCCGCATCGGCCTTGGTTGCCCCCAACGTATCGCTCTCCGCAAGGAGAGTGTGGATAGAAATGGTAACCTCAATAATATGTCGAATTGCAGGCTAGCCGCTCACCAAAAGGGGAGTGAGGATAGGGCAATACCGCACAATTCCCGCCTTGCGGCTTAAGCACCGCTCCGGCAGCTG
>ERZ827043.3257-NODE-3257-length-12115-cov-3.489138_pt1 | contig 12115 bp, 10 predicted proteins | sample MGYA00519923_ERZ827043 | MGnify/ENA primary metagenome ERZ827043 (study PRJEB31778, sample SAMEA3449251) | human gut metagenome | biome: human gut; feature: human-associated habitat; material: faeces | place: United Kingdom | collected 2010/2012 ...
GCCCTCCAGTCCCGTCAGGACGTGGAGGTGATGATGGAGGGCAAGCGCCGCATCATGCTGGGCTCCAACAACTATCTGGGCCTGACCACCGACCCCGTGGTGGTGGAGGCCGGCATCAAGGCGCTGGAGCGGTACGGCACCGGCTGCTCCGGCTCCCGCTTCCTCAACGGCACGCTGGAGATGCATCTGGAGCTGGAGGACGCGCTGGCCAAGTTCCTGCGCAAGCCCGGCATCGTCACCTTCGGGACCGGATTCCAGTCCAATGTGGGCATCATCTCCGCGCTGGTGGGCCGCCACGACTACGTCATCTGCGACCGTGAGAACCACGCCAGCATTTACGCCGGGTGCCAGCTGTCCTACGGCAAGATGCTGCGCTATCGCCACAGCGACATGGCGGAGCTGGAGAAGTGCCTGCAGAAGGTGCCGGAGACGGCGGGCGCGCTGATCGTCACCGACGGCGTGTTCTCCATGGGCGGCGATATTGCCAAGCTGCCGGAGATCTGCGCTCTGGCGGAGAAGTACGGCGCCCGGGTCATGGTGGACGACGCCCACGGTCTGGGTGTGCTGGGCGAGGGCGGCCGCGGCACCGCCAGCCACTTCGGGCTGGAGGACAAGGTGGACGTGTATATGGGCACGTTCTCCAAGTCGCTGGCGTCTCTGGGCGGCTACATGGCCGCATCGGCGGAGGTGGCGGAGTATGTGCGCCACGCCTCCCGCCCCTTTATCTTCTCGGCGTCCATCCCGCCGGCCAACTGCGCCACGGCGCTGGCGGCGCTGCGGCAGCTGGAGCAGCATCCGGAGCTGCCGGAACGGCTGCGCAGCCTGAGCCTGTACGCCCGCAAGGGCCTGACGGAGCGGGGCCTTACCATCCGGCCCTCGGCGCTGGAGGCCCCCACGCCCATCATCCCCATCTACACCTACGAGACGTACCGGACGCTGCGGGTGGCGGCGGACATCTACGACCGCGGCGTGTACGTGAACCCCACGCTGCCGCCGGCCACGCCGGAGGGCGAGGCCCTGCTGCGCACCAGCTACATGGCCACCCACACGGAAGCCCTGCTGGACGAGGCCATGGACATCATCGGGGAGGTAATGGCAAATGAGTAACAAGGTCGCAGTTGTCACCGGCGGCACCTCCGGCATCGGACGGGCCACGGCGCTGGCGCTGAAGGACGCAGGCTGCACCGTGTACGAGTTGTCCCGCCGTGCACAGGGCGTGGAGGGCCTGCACCACATCTCCGCCGACGTGACGAAGGAGGAATCGGTCCGTGCCGCCGTGGAGCAGATCATGGCCCGGGAGGGCCGCATCGACATTCTGGTGAACAACGCCGGCTTCGGTATCTCCGGCGCGGTGGAGTTCACCTCCACGGAGGACGCCAAGTCCCTGTTCGACGTGAACTTCTTCGGCATGGTGAACATGAACCGCGCCGTGGTGCCCCTCATGCGGCAGGCAGGACGCGGGCGCATCGTGAACCTCAGCTCCGTTGCCGCGCCGGTGCCCATCCCCTTCCAGGCGTACTACTCCGCCACCAAGGCGGCGGTGAACGCCTACACCATGGCCCTGGCCAACGAACTGCGGCCCTTCGGCGTGACGGTGTGTGCCGTCATGCCCGGTGACATCCACACCGGCTTCACGGCGGCCCGCCGGAAGATCGGGGAGGGAGACGACATCTATCAGGGCCGCATCAGCCGCTCCGTGGCCCGCATGGAGCACGATGAGGAGACCGGCATGGACCCCGCCAGAGCCGGCGGCTATGTGGCCAGAGTGGCCTTGCGGGAGGGGAGCCACCACCCGCTGTACGCCATCCGCATCGACTATAAGTTCTTCGTGTTCCTGACCAAGGTGCTGCCCGCCGGTGCGCTGAACCGGCTGGTGTACCTCATCTACGGCAAATAAAAAAATGCCCATCCGGCGTATGCCGGATGGGCATTTTTTCAGCTTACATGAATTGACACAGCAAAATAGGGAACAGGACGGCGGGCATCATGTTCAGGATGCGCAGCTTCGTCAGGCCCATCACATTCAGGCCGATGCCGATCAGCAGCAGGGAGCCGGTGAACGTCAGCTCCGCCAGCACCGCCTCGGTGAACAGCGGGGCTACCAGAGAGGCCAGAATCGTCACCAGCCCCTCCACCAGCAGGACGCTGCCGCCGGCAAAGGCCACGCCGATGCCCATAGAGCTGGCGAAGGCCACCGCCGACACGCAGTCGATGATGGATTTGGCGAACAGGATGGTGTGGTCGTTCTTGAGACCGCTGTCCAATCCGCCCATCACGGCCATGGCGCCCACGGCGAATACCAGCGTGCCGGTGACGAAGCCCTCGGTGATGCGGCCCATGCCGCTGAACTTTTTCTGGAGCCACTCGCCCATCCGTTCCACGGCATGTTCGATGTTCAGCAGCTCGCCCACGATGGTGCCCAGTATCAGGGACAGGATGGGGATGAGCTGGTTATTGCTGGATGACAGACCGGAGATGCCGATGCCTATAGCGAGCAGGGCGGCTGCGGTCAGAAGTGTTTGCTTCATGCGCTCGGGCATCAGCTTACCGCCGAAGGTGCCCGCAAGGCCCCCGACGACGATGGCAACGCCGTTGACCAGTGCGCCTGTGAGTATCAAGGGATCATGCCTCCTCCATGCAAGAGGTCGCGGACCACCACACTGCCCATCAGCAGCCCCGCCGTGGCGGGGACCCAGGCCACACTGGCAGGGACAGAGCGCCGCCCGGGAGGGGGCGCTTCCAGCTGCTGCGTTTCGGCGGGCTCCTCCGGACTGTACACCACCTTCAGGCGGCGGATGTCACGGGCCCGCAGCTCCCTGCGCATCACACGGGCCAGCGGGCAGCCGCTGGTCTTGGAGATGTCGGTCACCTGCAGCAGCGTGGGGTCCAGCTTGTTGCCGGTGCCCAGCGCCGTCAGGATGGGGATGCGCCGCAGGCGGGCCTGCTCGATGAGGTCCAGCTTGCAGCTGACCAGGTCGATGGCGTCCACGATATAGTCGTAATGTGTCGAAAAGAAACGGTCGCGGTGGGCGGCATCATAGGTGGCGCAGATGGGGTGGACCCGCAGCTCCGGGTCGATATCCGCGCAGCGGCGTGCCGCTACCTCCGCCTTGGACTGGCCCACCGTGGAGCGCAGGGCGTACAGCTGGCGGTTGATGTTGGTGACGGATATGGTGTCCTGATCCACCAGCGTCAGCTCGCCCACGCCGCTGCGGGCCAGGCACTCCGCCGCGTAGCTGCCCACGCCGCCCAGACCGAATACGATCACGTGGCAGCGCCGCAGCCGCGCCATAGCGTCAGCGCCCAGCAGCATCTGCGTCCGCAGAAAGGCCTCGTTCACGGTGTCAGCCAACGTACTTCATACCGGACTGCTGCTCCGCGGCAGCGGCCTCCGCCAGGGAGGAGGTCCAGTCGCTGTAATCATTGCTGGACATGGCATTCTCCACGGAGACCTGCCAGGCGGGGACATCCTCGCCCACGAAGTACATGACGTGGTAGCCGGTGTAGCTGCCCTCATTGTAGACGATGCCGGTGTCGCCGGACTTGCGGGCGGGATCGAAGCACCAGTCGTTGAACTCGGAGACCATCTGACCCTTGGTGATCTTGGTGTACAGACCGCCGTTGGTGTTGGAGCCGGTGTCATCGCTGAGCTCATTGGCCAAAGCGGCGAAGGCATCCTCGGTGCCGCCGTTGGCCTGCCACCGGGCCAGGGCGTCCTCGGCCTTGGCCTTGGCCTCATCCTTGCGGGTGGCCAGATCAGTGTCATAGGTATCGGAGTTGGAGTCCAGATCGGAGGTGCTTACCTGGAACAGGATGTGGCGCACGTCCACGGTCTTGTACTCCTGACGTCCCACAGAGTGGAACACCACCACGTAGCTGTTGGGATCGTCTGTCACCACAGCGCTCTCGCCAGAGGTGCGGGCCTTGTCGAATACCCAGGTGCTCAGGGCAGAGCCGTTGTTGGAGCCGGCGTCCACGCTGCTGTAAGAGCCGGTGCTCTCATAGTCGGCGGCGATGACGGACAGGGACTCGCCGGCCTGATAGCGCTCCAGCGCAGCGGCGGCAGCCTCGGCAGCGGCGGTCTTGGCAGCCTCGGAGGCGGCCTCGGTGGGCTGGACGGTGTTGCCGTCGGCGTCGGTGGTGGAGTCGGCGGTGCCCTTGAAATAGATATACTCATAGGAGGCCACGTCGAAGTCGCTGCTGTTGGCCTGATAGTACTCCTCCAGCTGGGACTCGGTGTAGCTCAGCTCCTCCTGATAGTGCTGCATGTAGTGGGTGGCGACTTCCTCCAGCGTCATCATCTTCTTGAAGGTGCTGACGGTCATGGTGCTGCCGTAGGCCAGCTTCAGGTAGCTCTTCAGGGTGTAGCCCTGCTCCTTGGCGCCGGCGGTGATGTTGTCGATGACCTCGTTCACCTCGGCGCGGATGTCGTCATCCTCACCCATGCCGTTGGCCTCGGCCTCCTTGGCGGCCATGACCTGAACGGACAGCTGACGGGTGGCGTAATCACGGAAGAACTGGTCCCAGGTGATGTCGCCCTCATCCGTGACCTGCAGCAGCATCTTGGCGGTGTCGCTCATGTTCTGCTTGTCCATGGCCACAGAGGTGTCGATGCCGTAGAAGGAGCTGTAACCGGAGTTGATGATGCTGTTCTTGATGCCATAGTAATAGTAGTTCATCTGGGCGGCGGTATAGTTCTCGCCGTCCACGGTGATGGCGGTGGCGCTGCGCTCCAGCACGCCGGAGTTCACCACCACCAGCAGGGCGGCCACCAGCACGAACACCACCGCGATGGTGCCGTACAGACGGTTGGCCTTGCGCTGCTGGGCCTTCTCCTCCGCCTCACGGATGGCTTTGGGGTCCTGAATACCCTGGCTGGCCAGATCCTGGCGGTTCTTCTTTTCTCTTGATGCGCTCATTTGCTTCATTCCTCTCAAAAACGGGCATAATACGCCCTTGGTGATAAAATGCCTGCTTATTATACAGGATTACGCGCCGTTCCGCAAGGGGCAAGCGCAGGGAATTTATGAACATTCCGGAAAGATATGGGCGCTTCTGCCGGAATATGGGCGGCGGAAGCAGCCCCGCAGAGTGGGCGGCGCGGCCCGTTTCGGACAAAACGAAGCGCCCCTCCGCGCAAGGCGGAGGGGCGCTCAGCGATGGGCAGCGGCCGCGTTATAACCTGCACAGCTCGCAGGTGGGTTGTCTCCAACTGACTTTACTGCTTCCAACTTCCGGCCGCATATAGCAGCGGGGAGGCCTGCAAACCATCCGTTGATCCGACATCCCCTATAACCAATGTCAGGATAAAAAAGACCGCTGCCCATCGCTGAGGGCGGGCGCGTGGCCGTGCCCGCTGGACTCTATGATATAGTGTACCAGCTCCGCCCGTCGAATACAGGCGGAAGCCAGACGCGGAACGGTTTTCTCAGTTGTCGCCGTCCTCGTCGTCCATCAGCTGCTCCATAAACAGGTCGTACACGCGGTTCAGCTCCTCGTCACTGTCCAGTGTGCTCAGCAGCTCCTCACCGTTTTCCGTAATGGATTTCAGGATCACCAGACCGAACTCCTCGGCGGCAGCTTCATCGGCCTCGTCATCCACCGTAGGGAAGAACGCCATGTACGTCTGGCCGTCCACCTCAATGGCGTCCACGTACTCCAGCTCGATCTCGTTGCCGTCCTCATCGGTCAGGGTAATAAAATTGGGGCCGAATTCCTCACTCATGGGAGATCCTCCTTCGATGTTGTCGTGCCCCTACTATAACGGTTTCCACGGGAAAATGCAAGTGCGATTCTGCCGCGTTTTCCGGCGTCTGGGGACTGAAAACCACCGGAAACGGGGAAAATAAAGGAATTCAGCCCTTCCAAACAGGCGATTTTTGCGGAAATAGCAGGTTTTCGGGAGTTGACAGGCATGGTAAAATAATCCGTATAGTGGGTTTTTATAGGGCTTTCGTGGGAAAGTCCGGCATTCCGCCCACCAGTAAAACCAACAGAGAAAGGAAGGTGCCCTGTAATGGATGAACGCAGACGCAGACAGGCTGCCGGCCGCACGGACCGGACGCAGAGCGCCCGAGAGATAGACAATAACGGACAGGAGCGTGCTCCCCGCCGCCGCGGCTGGCACACCGCCGGCCGCGTCATCGGCACGATCCTGCTGGTGATGGTGCTGACCATGGCCATTTTTGCCGGTATTTTCAGCGCCTACATCAACAGCAGCATGCGCGGGAACGTCGAGGTCTATCTGGACGAGTTTGAGTCGAAGGTATCCACAGAGCTGTATTATCAGGAGCCATCCACTGAGGAATGGACCATGTACCAGACACTGTTTCTGGATTCCGAGAACCGCATCTGGGCCAACCTGGACCAGATCCCCAAGAACCTGCAGGAGGCTGTGGTGGCCATTGAGGACAAGCGCTTTTACAAGCACCACGGCGTGGACTGGTACGGTACCGCCCGCGCCATCCTCAGCACCCTGTTCGGCGGAAATGTCCAGGGCGGCTCCACCATCACCCAGCAGCTGGTGAAGAACGTCACCGGCGACAACCAGAACACCGTGAAGCGCAAGGTCACGGAGATCTACCGCGCTCTGGATCTGGAGAAGCGGTACGAAAAGGACGAGATTTTGGAGGCGTACCTCAACGAGGTGTACTTCGGCCGCAGCTGCTACGGCGTGGTGACGGCGTCTCTGACCTACTTCGACAAGGACGTGTCGGAGCTGACGCTGGCGGAGTGTGCCAGTCTGATCTCCATCACCAACAACCCCTCGCTGTACGATCCCCTGCGGGCGGACTGGAGCCGTGAGAACAACCGCGAGCGCCAGCTGCTGGTGCTGGGCGCCCTGTATGAGCAGGGTACCATCGACCAGGCCACCTACGAAGCCGCCAAGGCCGAGGAGGTGGTGTTTGCCGACGGCTACACCATTCAGGGCAACTATGTGGGCAGCGATGAGAGCAAGAAGAACACCACCGGCGACACCGCCGGCAGCGATACCCAGGAGGATACCCAGGAGTCCACCGCCACCGCCAGCCAGTCCTACTTCACCGACGCGGTCATCGACGACGTGGCCTCCGCTCTGGTGGAGAAGTACGGCCTGACCGACATCACCGATGCCAACGGCAAGGTGACCACCGCCTTTGAGCAGGGCGTCAACATGGTCTACGGCAAGGGCTACAAGATCTACACCACCCAGAACCCCACCTACCAGAAGATCGCGGAGGAGGTCTGCTCCGATACGTCCAACCTGCCCTACACCACCACGTACACCGATTCCTACGGTGAGACGAAGACGGAGCAGCTGCAGGTGGGCATGACCATCGTAGACCCCTACACCGGCTACGTGGTGGCCATGGTGGGCGGTGCCGGCGTCAAGCAGGTGGACCGCGGCTGGAACTGGGCCACCAGCGCGCGGCAGTGCGGTTCTGCCATCAAGCCCGTGTCCGTCTACGCCCCCGCCCTGGATGACGGCACCATCAACGGCGCCAGCGCCATCGACGACTATCCGGTGATGGTGCTCAACGGCTCCGCCTACCCCAAGAATTCCAACGGCCGCTACATGGGACTGACCCCGCTGCACACCGCCATCGCACGATCCACCAACACCTGCGCCGTCCGCGTGGTGCAGGAGTACGGCACCGGCCGGTCCTATGACTTCATGACCAACAAGCTGGGCTTCACCACCCTGACGTATCAGGATTCCCAGCAGGTGGGCAACATGGGTCTGGGCGGTCTGGACCGCGGCGTCACCACTGAGGAGATGGCCGCCGCCTTCGGCGCTTTCACCAACCAGGGCGTCTACACCGCGCCCCGCACCTTCATCCGCGTGGAGGATTCCGACGGCAACGTGGTGCTGGAGAACGAGGCCGAGTCCTCCGTGGCCATGAAGGACACCACTGCCGCGCTGATGAACAGCCTCCTGCAGGAGGTAGTCAACGGCGGTACCGGCTATGAGGGCCGGATCAGCGGTATGCACGTGGCCGGTAAGACCGGTACCACCAACAACGATCAGGACCGCTATTTCGTGGGCTACACCCCGTATTACAGCTGCGCCGTGTGGGTGGGCTACGTCCACAACCAGCGCATCGTGGCCAGCGGCAACCCCGCGGCCTCCATGTGGCAGAAGGTGATGAGCCGCGTCCACGAGGGGCTGGAGGACAAGGACTTCTTCAGCTGCTCCGGCCTGACCTACGTGTCCGTCTGTGCCGACAGCGGCCTGCTGGCCACCGAGGACTGCGCCCTGGACTGCCGCGGCAGCCGCGTCTACTCGGCGCTGGTGGCGGCGGACAACGCGCCCTCCGCAAGCTGCAACCTGCACACCAGTCCCGATTATACCGTGGCCTTCGTGGATGAAAACGGCGAGACCACCATGGCCAGCGGTTCCATCCTGAACTACGAGCGCCAGCGCCTGCCCGGCTACGAGGATCTGGAGGCCGAGGACGACTTCATGCTCCTCTACGGCGGCACCAGCGGCGGCGATGATGAATGGGGCGGCTTCTTCGGCGGCTCCGATGACGACGAGGATGATGACGATGTTCACACCAGCTGGTGGGGATAAAACACAAGCAACATGAAAAAAGAGCGCGTTCCCGCGGGGACGCGCTCTTTTCCGTACATTTGCGGGGCAAAAAAATAAAATGCCGAAGCCCCTTTTCAAACGCCGCAGCCTGTGTTATAATAGAACAAACATTCCATTCGGAGGAGGCGAGGGTATGGCGGATCGGGTCATTTTCCACTGCGATCTCAACTGCTTTTTCGCCTCAGTGGAGCTGCTGGACAAGCCGGCACTGCGGGAGGTGCCGGTGGCCGTTTGCGGCGATCCCGCCTCCCGCCACGGCATCATCCTGGCCAAGAACGAGCCCGCCAAGCGCAGGGGCGTCCAGACGGCGGAGACGGTGTGGCAGGCCAGGCAGAAGTGCCCGAACCTGATCCTGCTGCCGCCCCACCACGGACTGTACGCCCAGTATTCCCGCCGTATCAACACCATCTATGGGCAGTATACCGATCTGGTGGAGCCCTTCGGCATCGACGAGAGCTGGCTGGACGTCACCGGCAGCCTGCACCTGTTCGGCGGTGACGCCAGACAGCTGGCGGATGACATCCGCGCCCGCCTGCGGCAGGAGGTGGGGCTCACCATCTCCGTGGGCGTGTCCTTCAACAAGGTGTTTGCCAAGCTGGGCAGCGACTACAAAAAGCCCGACGCCACCACCGTTATTTCGCGGGAGAACTGGCGGGACATCGTGTGGCCCCTGCCGGTGGGGGACCTGCTGTTCGTGGGCCGCGCCGCCCGGCGCACATTGGGGCAGTACGGCGTGGAGACCATCGGCCAGCTGGCCGCCTGCAAGCCGGAGATGCTGGAGCAGCTCATGGGCAAGATGGGCGTCCAGCTCTACCGCTACGCCAACGGGCTGGACGATGCGCCGGTGCGCCCGCAGCATCAGCGGGAGCCGGTGAAGTCTGTGGGCAACAGCACTACGTTTCCCGAGAATCTGACCCGCTGGGAGGAGATCCGCAGCGGGCTCCAGCTCCTCAGCGACAGCGTGGCGGGCCGATTGCGGAAGGAGGGGCTGTACTGCGGCGGCGTGGCCGTGGCGGTGAAGGACGCCCAGTTCCGCACCGTCAGCCGCCAGATGCGGCTCGGCGCCCCCACCCATCTGATGCGGGACATCTTTGAAGCGGCGCAGGAGCTGACCCGCCGGATCTGGAAGGCGCCCACGCCGGTGCGGCTGCTGTCCGTTACCGCGCTGTATATCACGGACAGCGCCGATTCCTACCAGCAGCTGGACCTGCTGGCGGGCGACGCGCCCCTGCGGGACCAGCGGCAGGAGCAGCTGGAGAGCGCCATGGACGCCATCCGCGGCAAGTACGGGCGGGACGCCATCACTTTCGGCCGCGGCGGCAAGGTGGGCTGGAACAAGGACGAATGACCCTTTACAAAAGGGCCGGTTTTGGATACAATACGAAAGGTAGGTGACGGCCGTGGGCCCGAGACAGATGTCCGTGTGCTTTTCCGGCTATCGGCCGGAGAAGCTGCCCTGGGGCGGTGACGAGTCCGACCCGAGGTGCGTGGTGCTGAAGAAGCGGCTGTACGACGCGGCGGAGAGCGCCTGCGCGGAGGGCTACCGCCACTTCATCTGCGGCATGGCCCGGGGCGTGGACCTGTACGCCTGCGAGGCGGTGCTGCAGCTGCGGGAGAAGTACCGCGATGTCACGGTGGAGGCCGCCATCCCGTGCCCCAGCCAGCCGGAGGGCTGGCCGGAGGAGGAGCAGCGCCGCTGGCACGATCTGGTGGACCGCTGCGACTACGAGACGGTAGTGCAGGATCACTACGACGCGGGCTGCATGCAGCGGCGCAACCGCTACATGGTGGACCACGCGGCCATGCTCATCGCAGTCCACGACGGACAGCCCGGCGGCACCCGCCGTACCATCGAATATGCCCTGCGCCGCAGACTGGATGTGGTCATCCTGCCGCCGGTGGAGGCGTGAAAAAGGAGTTTTGATCATGACAACGTATACCTATACCCCCAAGGGCGTCTGTTCCCGGCGCATGACCGTAGCACTGGAGGACGGCGTGATCCGCGATGTCCGCATCGAGGGCGGCTGCAACGGCAATCTTCAGGGCATCAGCCATCTGGTGATCGGCATGAAGGCACAGGACGCCATCGACCGTATGCGCGGCATCCGGTGCGGCGGCAAGCCCAGCTCCTGTCCCGACCAGTTGGCCACGGCCCTGACTCAGGCGCTGGAGCAGGCCGTTCAGCAGGGCGCGTAAAGATGTATAAAAAAGATGACCGCACCGGCGGTCATCTTTTTTATACGCTTTTGGGAATTTTATTCGGTTTCGGGAAACAGCGTCCACGGCCAGCGCCGGGGTGGGGGACAGCTGACATCCAACGGCTTGCCGGTGACGGGATGGGTGAACGCCATGCGGTGGGACCACAGGGCTGTGGTACACTCGGCCTTACTGCCGTAGCGGATGTCGCCCAGCAGCGGCAGACCGCGGGAGGCGAACTGCACGCGGATCTGGTGGGTGCGTCCGGTGTGCAGCCGCACCTGCACCAGCGTCAGCTCCTCTGTGCGGCCCAGCGTCACGTACTCCAGCGATGCCTCGCGGACGCCCTTGCGCATCCGCTTGACCACATAGCTCTTGTTGTGGGCGGCATCCCGGAACAGCAAGTCGGTGAGGGTGTCGCTGTCCTTTTCCGGCGTGCCCCGGAGGACAGCCAGATACTCCTTAGTGACCCGGTGCTCCGCAATGGCGGCAGTGAGCTTTCCGGTGATCTCCCGGCGGCGGGAGAACAGCATCACACCGCCCACGGCCTTGTCCAGCCGGTGGACGGTGGCAATGTAGTCGGGCTTGCCCTGGGCGCGGTAGTGCTGCCGCAGCAGGGCGGGTACACAGGCGCCGTCGGCGCTGTCCTCCGACAGCACGCCCACGGGCTTGACGCACAGGACCAGATACCGGTCCTCATACAGGATATGTACGTCCTCCATGGCTCAGCGGCGGCGTCCGCGATAGGCATGGTGGCGGTAGCGCCTGCCGGACCGGCCGTAGCGGCGGGTGCGGCCGTACAGCCGGAACCAGACCAGCACGGCGATGACCAGCAGCACCACCACGATGGTGATGATCTTCACGGGGGTGCGGGAGAAGAACTGGCCGATGTTGTACTTGGCCAGCAGGAAGCTGCTGGCAGACACATCAGCCACGGCCAGCAGGGGAACGGTGACGTAGTCCACACCGTCATAGCTGATGGTGATGGCGCCCAGCTGATCGCCGGCGGCCACGGGGGCGTTGACGATGTCGTTGTCCAGCGTCACAGTGCGCTGCAGCTGATCCAGCTCCAGATCGTTGGGAAGCACCGCCTCAGCGTTGCTGGCGGGGTGTACCGCTACGGTGGACACCTCGTTGCTCAGGGCCACCGGCACCTCGCAGATCAGCTCGTTGGACTCCAGCACCGTGCGGGTGGAGAAGTTGTCGAAGCCCCAGTCGAACAGGCGGGCCGTCTCGGTGAAGCTCTCCACGCGGGTGCCGCCGGTCTCGGTCTTGACCTCCTCACAGCCCAGCACCACGCTGACCAGCGTGCGGCTGCCGCGGACGGCGGAGGACACCAGACAG
>ERZ827043.3267-NODE-3267-length-12070-cov-3.238868_pt1 | contig 12070 bp, 10 predicted proteins | sample MGYA00519923_ERZ827043 | MGnify/ENA primary metagenome ERZ827043 (study PRJEB31778, sample SAMEA3449251) | human gut metagenome | biome: human gut; feature: human-associated habitat; material: faeces | place: United Kingdom | collected 2010/2012 ...
TATGACCTTTAAAAACTCCTTCTTTTTCTTCTTCAAATAATACTTCTACTTTTTTTCCTATATATTTTTGATTTATTTCAAATTCATTTTTATTTGATAATTCTATTAATCTTCTACTACGTAATTCTTTGATATCACCTGGTATTTGGTTTTGCATTACAGCAGCTTTTGTTCCTTTTCTTTGAGAATATTTAAAAATATGCATTTTGTAAAATTTTATTTCATCCAAGAATTTGTAAGTTTTTTCAAACTCTTCTTCTGTTTCTCCTGGAAATCCAACTATTATATCTGTTGTTAAGTTTACATCACTATATGTATTTCTTAATCTTTTAACAATTTCTTTAAATTGCTCTGTAGTATATCTTCTATTCATTCTTTTTAAGGTTTCATCACATCCACTTTGCAAAGATAAATGAAAATGATGACATATTTTATCTAATTTTTTTAATCTTTCTACAAATCCATCTGTTATTAATAATGGTTCTATTGAGCCTAATCTTATTCTTTCTATTCCATCTATTTTATTTATTTCTTCTAATAAATCTATTAATTTGTATTCTTCTTTAAAATCTTTTCCATATGATGCTATATGTATTCCGGTTATTACTACTTCTTTTATATCTTTTTCAGCAATTTTCGTTATTTCTGAAATTATGCTTTCTGGCTTTCTGCTTCTAACTCTTCCTCTTGCATATGGTATTATGCAATAAGAGCAAAATCTATCACAACCATCTTGAATTTTTACAACAGCTCTTGTTTTTTCTGTAAAGGTTATATCTCCAAAATCTGAAAATAATCTTGATTGCATAACATCTTCTATTTCGATATTATTTTCATTTTCATTGATATAATCTTCTACATATTTTACAATGTCAACTTTTTCATTGTTTCCTAATACTAAATCTATTTCTGGGATTTTATTCAGTTCATTTTTTGCAACTTGTGCATAACATCCAACAGCAACTACTATGACATTTTTATTATTTTCTTTTTCTCTTCTTAACATTTGTCTTGATTTTCTGTCAGACATATTTGTTACTGTACACGTATTGATTATACATATATCTGGTTTTTCTCCATTTTGTTCATATTCTTCTATAACTTTATAACCTTTTTCTAAAAATTTTTGTGCCATTGCATTTGTTTCGTATTGGTTGACCTTGCAACCTAAAGTTATGAATTTTACTACTCTTTGCATACTTCTTCTCCTACTATTTTTTTTATAATTTAAAAATAGAATCGCTAATTTTATAAAAATTTGCAATTCTATTTTGTTTTATCTGCTTGCTTTTCCATCTAATACATCTAAATTGTCTAAAGCTTTTCCTGTTCCTAAAGCAACACATGATACAGAGTCTTGTGCTATCATTACATTAATTCCGGTTTTTTCTTGCAAAAGTTTATCTAAACCATCTATTAAGCATCCTCCACCTGTCATATATATTCCTTTATCACTTATATCTGCTGCTAGTTCTGGTGGTGTTTTTTCTAATACACCATGTACAGCATCTACAATCATCATTGCTGGTTCTATTAAAGCTTCTAACATTTCGCTTGAATGTACTGTTATTGTTTTTGGTAATCCTGTTGATAAATCTCTTCCTCTTATGTCCATTTCTGCATCTTGAATTTTTGGATATACACAACCTATATTTAATTTTAAATCTTCTGCTGTTCTTTCTCCTATTGCTAAGTTATGTTTTTTCTTTATATATTTTACTATTGATTCATCAAATTTATCTCCTGCAACTTTTAATGAAGCATTTACAACAGAACCTCCTAGTGAAATTACAGCTATATCTGTTGTTCCTCCACCAATATCAACTACCATATTTCCACATGGTTTTGATATATCTATTCCTGCTCCAATTGCTGCTGCTATTGGTTCTTCTATTAAATATACTTTTCTTGCTCCGGCTTGAACTGCAGCATCTATAACGGCTTTTTTCTCAACTTCTGTAACTTTTGATGGTATACATATCATAATTCTTGGTGCAAATAAAGATTTTCCACACACTTTGTTTATAAAGTATTTTAACATCTTTTCTGTAACTGTGTAATCTGATATAACTCCTTCTCTTAATGGTCTTGTTGCTATTATATTTCCTGGTGTTCTTCCAAGCATTTTTCTAGCTTCTCCACCTACTGCTAAAACATCTCCAGAGTTATTATCTACTGCTACTACTGATGGTTCTCTTAATACTATTCCTTTTCCTTTTACATACACAATTACTGTGGCTGTTCCTAAATCTATTCCAACATCTTGTCCAAATCCAAATTTAAACATGTAACTCTTTCCCTTCTTTTCGTTTTTATTACAAATTCGTTACGATTATATTACAAATATCAAAAATTATCAATAGGTTTCATTGATTTTTTTTATTTTTTATATTATAATATTACTATTCTAAGGAGGGCTTTTAATGGTAAATTATATATTTAATTCAAAATCTGAAAATGACACTTTAAGTTTTGCAAAAAAATTTGCAAGTAAATTAAATAAAAAAGATGTTATAGTTCTTTCTGGTGACTTAGGTTCAGGAAAAACTAAATTTACTGAGGGCATTTTATCTTTTTTTGGATTAGAAAATGAAATTTCAAGTCCTACATTTACTATTGTTAATGAATATTCTAAAGATGATATAAAAATATACCACTTTGATGTTTATAGATTAGAAGATTCTTCAGAATTTTATGAAATTGGTGGAGATGAATATTATGAAAATGGTATTTGTATAATCGAATGGGGCGAAATTATTGAAGACGCTTTGCCTAATGATTATATAAAAATTGATTTTTCTAGAAATTTAGATGATGAAAACTCAAGAACTTTAAATATACAATCTATTGGTTCTAAATATGATACTTTGGTTGATTCGTGCAAAACTTTTTAGATTGATTTATTTTTTGAAAGGAGATTTATTTTGAAAATTTTATGTATAGATACTTCTAGTAAATTGTGTGGTGTTGCTATTTTAGATGACACAACTTTAATTAAAAAAATTGAATTAGATAATGGATTAACTCATTCTGAATCTTTAATGCCTTTAATTGACCAAATTTTAAAAGAATGTAATTTAAATCTAAATGATATTAATTTACTAGTTTCTGATATTGGTCCTGGTTCTTTTACTGGTATAAGAATTGGAATTGCAACTGTTAAAGCTTTTGCAGATAGTTTAAATATTCCATGTATTGGTATTAGTAGTTTAGAAGTTTTGGCTTATAATGTTTCTACAGATGGTTTGATTTGTAGCACTATTGATTGTAAAAATGATAACTGTTATTTTGCTTTGTATGAACTAAAAAATGGAAACTATAAAGTGTTAGAACCTCCAACTTCTGAAAGTATTTCTAATGTTTTAGATTTATTAAATTCTAAATATGAAAATAAAAATATCACTTTTGTTGGAGATGGAATTAAAAAAAATAGTATTTCTAATTATTTAGATAGTTTTAATTTAGGAATTGCTGGATTTAATAAATTTATTTCTAATAATAAAAATGGTGAAGAAATTCTACCTATGTATTTAAAAAAGCCTCAAGCTGAAAGACAATTAGAAGAAAAACTTAAGAAATTAGGAGAATAATTATGGATTTCAAAATTGATAAAATGTCTTTGGAAGATTTAATTTCTATAAAAGATATTCTAACTACTGAATTTGATGATTTTTGGAATTATGAAATTTTAAAAAGTGAATTAGAAAGTAATAATTCCTACTTTTTTGTTGCTAAAAATATTTCTGGAGAAATTGTCGGTTTTTCTGGAATAAAAATCATTTTAGATGAAGCTGATATTATGAATATTGTTGTAAAAAAAGATTTTAGAAATAATGGAATTGGTTCTTTACTTTTAGATTACTTGATTTCTTATTCTAAAAGTATTAATTTAAAAACTATTACTTTAGAAGTAAATGAGATAAATATTCCTGCTATTAAATTGTATGAAAAATTTGATTTTGAGAAATTAGGAATTAGAAAAAAATATTATAATGGTGAAAATGATGCAATTATAATGAGTAAAAATTTCAAGCAATGTTGAAGAAAGGTATTATAAATAATTAATTTTGAGTGCGCCTGGAATAATTTTAGAAATTCTTAATTGATTTTTAGGGGAATGTTCACGTCGAGCGACTAGCGAGGACTAAGTGAAAGGGACCCAAAAAATCAATTTAGAATTTCTTAAATTATGTAACAAGCCGAAAAATTAATTATTTATAATACCTTTCTTCAACATTGCTTGAAACTTTTTCTCATTAAATATATTTTTCAATTTTAATCACAGTTCTTCCACTACGAGTACTTCCAGAAAATTCCTTAACAACAAATCTTCCCTTTCCTCTAATTGTTATAACATCTCCTAACTTCACTTGTTTAGAAGCTTTAGTTTCATTTTGTCCATTTATAAAAACTCTTTCACTATCAATAATTTGAACGGCTTTACTTCTAGATGTTCTTGCTAGGTCTGAAACAAAATTATCTAATCTTAAAGATGGTACTATTATTGTTATTTCTTCTAATTTTATTTCTGGTTTTCTTACATCTTGTAGTTCTATAATTTCTATTTTTGAATTTTCAAATCTTGTTAATGTTCCTAACTCTTGTTTTAAAGTTTCTGCAGTTTCTGCTTTTACTAATATATCTGCTCCATCATCAGAAACTAGTATATCTCCTACTTTTTCTCTTTTCATTCCTAGTTTTACTATTCCACCTAAATAATTTCTATGTGAATATTTTCCTTTTTCTTCTTCTGGTAGTGTTATTTTTATTGCTTTTATTATTTTTGAGTAGTTTTTTTCTACCATGACCATATTGTATTTTTCTGGATATATTAAAAGAATATTTCTTTCTGCATTTTCAAATCCACCAAATAATACATAATTTTCAAATTCTATTTTTTTCAAGAATGTTTTTACTAATGCAATTTGATACATATCTAAAAAATCTGTATATTCAATTTTTTCTCTTTGCTTAGAAAATTCTATTTTATCTAATACTTGAGCTAATAATATTTTGTCTTCTTGTTTTTTGTAATCATTTAAAATTTTTTGTTTTTCCATTTTATTTGTAAAGTCCTCTCTTTATTTTTTTATTTGTAATATACTAACAAAATCGCAATAAATTTTTTCTAGTTCTTCAACACTTCCATGTCTTATAAATTCATCTGGCCATGCATATTTTTTAAATTTTATATTTTGTAAATTTTCTTCTACAATTAATTCTTCTACTGCTGTTCCTAATCCATTTATTTCTGTTCCATCTTCCATTGTAATAACATTTTTTGTTTTTTCTATAGATGTTTTTATTTTTTCTTTATCAAGTGGTTTTAAAAATCTTGCATTTATTACTTCTGCATCAATTTCATTTTGTTTTAATTTTTCAGCCATTTCCATTGCCTTTGCAACTCTTTTTCCTATTGCTACTATTGTAATGTCTTTTCCTTCTTTTAATATTTCTGCTTTTCCTAATTTTAATTCTTCGTGTTTTTCTAATTTTGTTTTTTCTTCTCCTCCTCTAGGATATCTAATTACAACTGGTTTATTCAATTTTACAGCAAATTCTAGCATATCTTCTAGTTCTTTAAAATCTTTTGGTGCCATTATTGTTAAATTAGGAACTATTCTAAAAAAGGCCATATCTAGAGTTCCTTGATGAGTTTCTCCATCTGCTCCAACAACTCCTGCTCTATCTACACACATTATTACAGGTAAATTTTGAAGGGCAATATCATGTATTACTTGGTCATATGCTCTTTGATAAAATGATGAATATATTGGAACTATTGGTATCATTCCTTCTTTTGCCATTCCTGCTGCCATTCCTAAAGCGTGTTGTTCTGCTATTCCTATATCAAAAAATCTATTTGGAAATTCTTTTTGAAATTTTGTAAGACCTGTTCCATCTTTCATAGATGCTGTTATTGCTACTATTCTTGAATCCTTTTTTGCCATTTCTACTATTTTTTCTCCAAACACTTTTGAATAATCTGGCTTTTTTTCTTTTTTAGGCTTTCCTGTTTCTATATCAAATGGAGATGTTGCATGAAATTTGTCTGGATTTTCTTCTGCTATTTTATAGCCTTTTCCTTTTTTTGTTAAAACGTGTATTAATACTGGTGCTTCAACTTGTTTACTTAATCTCATGATATTTTGTAATTGTTCTATATTATGCCCATCTACTGGCCCTAAATATGTAAAACCAATATCTTCAAAAAACATTTTCGGTATTATTAATTGTTTTATGCTTCTTTTTACTCTTTGAACTATTTTTACAAATGGTTTTCCAACTACTGGTATTTTTAATATTACTTTTTTAGCTGAAAGATTTGATTTTGCATATAATTTTTTTGTTCTTAATTTACTTAGAAACATATTTAGTCCACCAACATTTTTTGAAATACTCATTTCATTATCATTTAAAATAACTGTCATTTTTGTATTGCTATAACCTGCATCATTTAAAGCTTCTAATGCCATTCCTCCTGTTAAAGCTCCATCACCAATTACAGCTATTACAGAATTGTTCTTTCCTTCTAAATCTCTTGCTCTTGCCATTCCTAGCGCTGCTGATATCGATGTACTACTGTGACCTGTGTTAAAGCAATCACAATCTGATTCATTTGTTTTTGGAAAACCTGCTAATCCATCTAATTTTCTAATTGTTTTTAATTGTTCTCTTCTTCCTGTTAAGATTTTATGTACATAAGTTTGATGTCCTACATCCCATACTATTTTATCTGTTGGAACATTAAAAACACTATGTAAAGCTATCGTAAGTTCTACAACTCCTAGGTTTGATGCTAAATGTCCTCCGTTTTCTGATACAACATTTAATATATATTCTCTTATTTCTTTAGCTAATTGCTCTTTTTCTTCTATATTTAATTTTTTTAAATCCTCTGGTGAGTTTATTTTTTCTAACATTTTTCTGTCTCCGTTACTGTATTTTTTTGCTATTTATTGGTTATATTAAAAATAGCTACTATAGAATATCATATTTTTTGCATTTTTTCCATAGATAGTGTTGTTTTTTATGCTTTTTTGTATTAAAATTTATAGTACAAAATATAATTTTATATAAGAAAGGATGATTTATTATTATGAATTTATCAAAAACAAAAATTTTATTTACATTATTTTTATTAATTACACTAATTACAACAATTTCAAGTGCTGCTTATTCTGATATAACAATGTCTGTTGTTGAAGAACCTGTATGTACTATAAACTTTGGAGATAATTCTACTTTTACAAAGCAATTAATTTCTAAAGATTTAAACAACAAAGAGGTTACTCTTCAATTACAAGTAAAAAATAATGAAGAATCTTCAAAACCAACTGGAGAAGTTATGCTTGTAATTGATAACTCAAAAAGTATGCTAGAAAAAATTAATGACACAAAAACTAGAGAAGATTTAGTAATTAATTCTGCACAAACTTTAATTACTAACCTTTTAAAAGATAACACTAAATTGAAAATTGGTGTTGTAAGTTTTTCTACTAATACTGATATTTCAAAAGAAGGAACAGCTGAAGATGCTAAATTAATATCTGATTTAACAAATGATGTAACTTCATTATCTAAAGCTATTTCAAATATTTCATATGATGGACCTAGAACTAACTTAGAATCTGGTATAACTTTAGCCAAAAAATATTTTACTAAAAACACCGAAAGTAGCCACAAATATTTAATAGTTTTAACTGATGGTGTTCCAAATGTTGCTATTAATTATGATAAAAATTATTATTCTGATGATGTTATTACAAAAACAAAAACTGCTTTGACTTCATTATCTGGTCAAATTGATAATGTATATGTAATGCTTACTGGTATAAAAGATGGAGACGTAGTTGCTGCCCCATCTACAAAAACTTACAATCAAATAATTTCAGAAGTTTTTGGAACAACTACTAAACCAACAATTGGAAAATTCTATTATGTTACTGATGATAATATAGAACAAACTATCACTTCTAGTATTTATAATGATTTAATTCCTGTAGAAAAATCTTTTAAAAATATTAAAATTATAGATTATTTTCCAAAAGAAATAATTGATAACTTCTCTTTTGCATATGTTTCTAAAGCAAATATAGGAAGCATTTCAGCAGAAGTTGATAAAACAACAAATTCTATAACTTGGACAATTCCAGAATTAAAATCTGGTGAAACAGCTACTGTTCAATATAAATTAAAATTGAAAGAAAATTTTGATGAAACTATTGTTGGTAAAATTTTAAATACTAATACTAAAGTTGATTTAAGTTATACTGATTATTCTAATAAAACAAATTCAAAAACTTCTGATGTTTCTCCTAAATTAAAATTAGAAGAAATTAAACCTACTGTATTACCAAAAGCTGGTAAAACTTCTTTTATTGCTTTGGTTTGTGCTAGTGTTGTTATTGTTTTTGTTTGTGGATTTAAGTTTTTTGAGATTAGAAATAAGATGAAATAAAAAATGGAGTTTGGTGCTCCATTTTTTTATTTTTCTCCGATGTAAAATGTTGCATTTACTACAATCATATTTCCAGCATTTCCATATGTTCCTACTTCATAAATACTAATGTTTCCATTATTCATCCTAATCTCTCCAGTGCCTTTTCCTTCCCAACCATTCAATGTTAATTCATATATATTTTTATTTGACAATACTGGTATCTTAGCTATATTATTATTCCATCCATTTGACCAAGATGTTTGTTTACTCAATGCAAACTCAAGATAAACCATATCTCCTTTCTTTACTGAATTATTATATTTCAGTACCCAATCTGAGACTAAATCGGTTATCTCTACTTTTTCCACTTCTGAAATTTTATTATCTATGTAACTTTTCACTTCATCACTCAAAGTTACATCTCTTCCACTTTCTATATATTGATCAATTTTTTCTTGATAGTCTGCTAGTGCTATATTCTCTGTATTTTGTGCATTTTCTGTTGCATTCTTAGCCATTTTCGCATTTTCAAGTAAATCTGATTTAGTTAATGCAGTTATTGATACTCCTGCAAGTATTAATAAAATAATAATTGTTATTACTAGAGCTACTAGTGTTATTCCTTTGTTTTTTCTTGTTTTTTCCATCGTATCTTTCTCCTCTTCATTAAGTTAAAAACTTAATAAAATTATAAAGTTTTAGAAATAGCTATTTTTCAAACTTTTCCATTTTTCATGTTTCCTAAATTTATTTTTAAGACTATTGCATTTTTACTTTTATTATGATATATAATAAGAAAAAAATATTAATTAAGTTTTTAACTTAATTTTCTATAAAAAATAATACCAAACATTAAGCTCTTGGCTTAATGTTTGGTACATTTTAATTTCATTTGCAAAATCTATGTTTTCCAATAGTAACAGTCATTGGTCTTGACCAAATCCATTTATTAGTCGCAGTTGATGGATTAAAATAATAAATAGCTCCATAACTTGGATCCCATCCATTCATAGCATCTTGGGCAGCTTTTCGAGCAGTATCATTTGGTGTCAAATTCACTTGACCATTCTTTACAGCATCAAATGCACCAGATTGATATACAACTCCTGATAATGTATTTGGAAATGAGCTACTCTTTATTCTGTTCATTACAACCGCTCCAACTGCAACTTGTCCAGTATAAGGCTCTCCTCTTGCCTCTCCATATATTACTCTCGCTAGCAAATTCAAATTACTACTATAATTAGATGATGAACTACTTGAAGAAGATGATGAACTAGAAGTTATTCCCATTGCCTTTAAAGTTGCTGGACCAGCAATTCCATCAACAGTCAATCCATTTTTTCTTTGAAAATACTTAACAGCATTTACTGTTTGAGTTCCATATATTCCATCAACACTTCCAGAATAATACCCCCATCTTTTTAACTTAGTTTGAATTTGAGTTACTTCAGAACCTCTTGAACCATACTTAGAAAGTGTTTCTATACTTTCCATATCATTTTCATATTTGCTAAAAATTAAGGTTAGCCCCAACAAAGAAACCAACAAAAATTCTATAATAATAAATTTAATTAATTTTCTCTTTTCCATAAAAAAATCACCTACAATATAATCTTTAATTATATTTTGGCGATTTTTTATTCTTTTATTCATAATTTTTTTTTAAAAAGTCTCTCTATCACTCAAAGATAAAGGTTTTTAATAATCGTTTTTGAATGCGACCGAAATAATTCTAGAAATTCTTAATTGATTTTTAGGGGAATGTTCACGTCGAACGCCAGTGAGGACTAAGTGAAAGGGTCCCAAAAAATCAATTTAGAATTTCTCAAATTATGTAGAAAGCCGAAAAAACAATTATTAAAAACCTTTATCTTTGAGTTGTAGAGAGACTTTTTTCTTCTAAACTTTATGAACAATATCTACATAAAACAGTCTCCATCCCAACCTGTAAATCTATTTTTCCACTCTTAAAATTATAATCCAAATCACACAAGTCCTGCAAAATAGAACGCAACTCATTTTCCTTAAAATACTTTGACTGTACCTTATACTTTGTTGTCAAAAACATTTGATTTGGTTTCAAATTCAAACTAGTTGTAAGTTCTTTATTCTCTCTTAAAGCCATTTTTGTTATATATAATTTTTTAAAATGATTATATAAAGTCACTAAAATTTTTGCTAATGGTTCTTTTTCATAGATAAGATTATGCAATACTTCTAATGCTGATGCAATATCTTTTTTTCCTAAATTGTCTGTCAAATCAAATATTACACTTTCTATTTTCTTTATTGATAATTTATCTATATCTTCTTGTTTTATTGTGCCATTTTCTCCTGCATACTCAATCAATTTTCTTATTTCATTAATTAAGTCTTGCATATTTGTTCCACAACATTCTATAAAATATCTTAAAGTTTGTGTATCTATGTTTACCTTATAGGCATTGCAAATTTCCTTTATTCTTTTTTCTATTTGGGCTGGTTTTTGAAATTCAAATTTGCAAGTTTCTCCACATTTATCAATTGTTTTAAACAAATCTGATTTTTCATCCGCTTCTTCTTCAGTAAATACTAGTACAACAGCTTCATCAATAACTTTTAAATTTTCATTAATATAATTGATTAGCTTTTCTTTTAATTTATATAAATCTCCAGATTTCTTTTTGCCTTCTTTTTTGAATAATCCTGTATTTTTAGCAATGATTAATTTTTTTTCATACCCAAAGCTTGGTGTTTCTATATCATCTATAATTTCTGAAACATTTTGTTCATCAATCAAAATATAATTGATACCTTTTACACATTCACCAAATAAGCTTTTTATTTTTTTTAGGCAGTTTTCCAATAGAAATAATTCTTCTCCATATAATAGATATATTGAATTCAATTTTCCCATTTTTAATTCTTTTTCTAAATTATCAATTGTCATTTTCTGCCCTTCTTTCTCTTACATAACTATTCTTAAAATTTCTGCTACGCTCCAAGCTTGTGCTATTGCTCCCTTTGGTTCTTGTGGTCTTTTGGAATCATATATTTCTGCAATGCTTCCTATACAACCTCTTTGTTCAATTTCTTTTTCAAATGTTTTTAAAGTTTTTTCTTTAAATTCTTTTAATTTTGTTTCTAATTTTGTTTTATATGTTTTTCTTTTTTCTGCCTCTATCATATTTTTTAATGAATTATAATATAGGCCTAATAACCAAACCCAAGTTATACCTTGATGATAACTCATGTCTCTTTTAAATCCATCACCTTCATATATTTCTATATAATTAGGTTCTCCTTTTGCTAAAGTTTTTAATCCATATGAATTTAATAATTTTTTCTCGACTGTTTCTATTGTGTTATATGCAATTTCTGAATTTGGTTCTATAATTGGATATGTTAGGCTTAAGCTGAATAATTGATTTGGTCTTATTTTGTTATCTCCTAATACATCATATAAACATTTTCTTTTTGCATTATAGAATTTTTCTTGGAATGATTTTTTACATTTTTTTGCTAATTTTTCATATTGTTTTGCTTCTTCACTTTTTCCAAATCGTTCTCGTAGTTCCCCTGTTGTCTTCGCTGTAAAGAAAAGACTGTGTATATTGATTCCAGATTTTTTTATTTGAACAATCT
>ERZ827043.3276-NODE-3276-length-12040-cov-2.304380_pt1 | contig 12040 bp, 8 predicted proteins | sample MGYA00519923_ERZ827043 | MGnify/ENA primary metagenome ERZ827043 (study PRJEB31778, sample SAMEA3449251) | human gut metagenome | biome: human gut; feature: human-associated habitat; material: faeces | place: United Kingdom | collected 2010/2012 ...
CGTTTTTAATGATTTTAAAAGGATTCGCCATTAGTTTGCACCTCCGTTCGCTGCAACCCATTCACAGGCCTCGTTGGCACCGTTTGCTACGGCACGGGATCTCTACTATGACAAGCTGAAGATCGTGCCATTTGACGACTCGGAGAGCAACTGGGTAGCCAAGAAGATGGGGCATCTGCTGGAGGATCTGGTAGCAGAGATATTCCATGTGAAAACGGGGTATCGCATCTACCAGATCAAGAAGATGTTTTATCATCCGGTGCATACATTTATGCTGGCGGATATTGACTACTTTGTAGAGCTTCCCAGAGGGCGAACTGCGATCCTCGAAATAAAAACCACCAACTATAATGCAAAGGATCACTGGTGGTCCGAGGATGGGCAGGAGATCGTTCCCCTCAACTATGAGGCCCAGGGGCGGCACTATATGGCCGTGATGAATATTGACGAGGTCTTCTATTGCTGCCTGTACGGCAACAATGAAGATGAAGTCATCATCCGGCATATCGACCGTGACCGGGACTATGAGGCGGAGCTGATCGCGCTGGAGCAGGATTTCTGGGAGAACCACATCCTCACCGGCATGCCCCCACCCTATACGGAGGACGGCGATCTGATCCTTAACAGCGTCAGACGTCATTTCGGGCCAGCTGACCCATCGGCGCCGGAGCTGATACTGGAGGGGAATATGGCACTGCTGATCCCCCGGTATCTGGAGCTTCAGACCCAGCGAAACGCAGAGAAACGAAACTATGAGCACATTGAAGCGGAAATGCGGCGGCTGCAAGGCCGTATCGTCGCAGAAATGGGACGATGCTGCACGGCTGTCTGCCAGGGGCGTGAAGCGGCTTACAGTATCAGCTATAAGCCTGTGCGTAAATCCGGCATCAGTAAGGACAACCTGCAGCGTTTGCAGGCGCAGCACCCGGACATCTACGAGCAGTATGTTACAGTTTCGGAAAGCCGGCGTTTCTATGTAAAAAACAACGAGAGGAGGCTGCATGAGTTGGCTTATACAGGCGTCTATGAGCGGACGATCTTCTATAACCCTGTCAACAAGTACAGCGTGATCAGCGTAAAGACCTCAGACCGATCAATTCCCGAAAAGGCTCGCAGCGCGTACCGGCATCGGGACAATATGATCCATTTTGCCGCCGCGGGCTATGAGCTGCCGCGCACCGATCAGGTCAGCATGATACTGGACGGTGAGTGGAAAGAGGGTAAAAACGGCTTTCAGCTGCATGTGACGAAATGTGAGGAGGTCGTACCTCAGACCCGCGAAGGGATCAAGGGGTATCTTTCCTCGCGGCTTATCAAGGGCATTGGCGGCAAGACCGCCGAGCTGATCGTAGACCGGTTTGGCGCAGATACACTGCATGTGCTGGAAAATGAACCGGAGAGGCTGCTGGAGATACGGGGCGTCAGCAAGGCAAAGCTGGAGGAGATCATTGCCTCCTATAACGAAAGCCGAACCCTTCGTGATCTGATGCTGCTGTTGGCCCCCTTTCAGATCACCCCCACCACCGCCACGAAGATTTATGACCATTTCGGCGCACACAGCGTGGATATTCTGCGGGATAACCCCTTCGAACTCTGTCAGATATCCGGATTTGGCTTCAAGCGCGTGGACGCGATCATGCGAAAGAACAATTGGCCGCTGAACTCACCCATGCGCATCCGCGGCGCGGTATTTGCCGCGCTGGAGGGTGCAAAGGGAGATGGCGGTCATCTGTATCTGGATGCAGAGCAGCTTCGCAAGGAGTCCATGGCTCTGCTGAACAGCATGATCCCTGTTCCTCAGATGCGGGTAAAGGCAGATGATCTGGAGGCTGTGATCGACGACATGCTGCTGCAAGGCAAGATCATTAACAGCAACGGCAACTATTACCTGGTCAAGACCTTCGCGCAGGAGGACGAAACCGCCCGCAGCATCGCAAGGCTGCTCTGCCGCCCGGTAGAACGGGTGGATGTGCAGGACTTGCTGACAAGGGTACGGCGTCAGTTGGGGGTCGAGCTCTCTCTGCGGCAGACGGAGGCTGTTCACATGGTATTCCGCAGCGATCTGTCCATCATTACCGGCTCACCCGGTACCGGCAAGACCACCGTCCTGAAAGCGGTCATTGAGGTGTTCAAGCTGCTGAAGCCATCGGAGAATATCCTGCTGGCAGCCCCCACCGGCCGGGCAAGCCGCCGCATGGCGGAGAGTACCGGCGTAAACAATGCCAGCACGCTGCACAGCCTGCTGGGACTGTTTGGTGAGGATGGCGGCTTCCGGAAAGGTGAAGAAGATATGCTGGACGCAGGCCTTATCATCGTGGATGAATCGTCCATGATGGATATGTGGCTAGCACGGCAGTTCTTCTCCCGCATTGGGCCGAACACGAAGGTGCTGCTGGTGGGCGATGCGGACCAGCTGCAAAGCGTTGGGGCCGGCGATGTGTTCCGTGAGTTGATCGACTGCGGGCTGATCCCTGTGACGGTGCTCAATGAGATATTCCGTCAGAAGAAGGACAGCCTTATCGCCTATAACGCGCAGAAGATCAACAACAATGACACCGGCTTTTTCTACGGCAATGATTTTACTGTCTGCAAATGCGCCAACCAGGAGGAAGCCGCCGAACATCTGCGAAATCTCTATCTGGCACAGGTGAAGCAATACGGTGTAGACCGCGTGCAGATCCTATCGCCCTTCCGCTCCACCGGCGCGGCCTCCGTTGACCAACTCAACGAGGCGATCCGAGAGCTGGTGAACCCGCAGACGGAGGAAGCCGATCTGAAGGTGGGCAGCCTCTATTTTCGGGTAGGTGATAAGGTGATGCAGAACAAGAACAGTATTAAGGCGTCCAATGGCGATATTGGCTTTATCCGCAGTTTTCGCCATGATGAGCGGGATGGTATGCGCATATCGATCCAGTTTTCGCCCACGAGGGTCGTGGAGTACTCCATGGAGGAAATGGGCCATGTGGAGCTTGCCTATGCCACCACCGTCCATAAGGCGCAGGGCAGTGAGTTTGATGTGGTACTATTCCCTTTGCTGAGGAGCCACGCCCGGATGCTGACGCGAAGCCTTGTCTACACGGCTATCACCCGTGCCAAGTCAAAGGTCATTCTGGTGGGTCAGATCGGCATGCTCTACATGGCGGTCCATAAAGACGATACCGGAAAACGCAACACGCAGTTAGGACATAGGATCTCACTCTATACCAATACGTTCAAAGTGCAGCAGCGCAGCGCTTGAGTATCACTGTGAATATTTTGTAAAAATGAGGCAAGCGCGTTAAATCTACGCCCTGTCTCATGTTTTTATTTAGAAAGGAGCTTTTGAAATGAATACACCCGAATCCACTTTGTTCAATGCTGTCCCCGTCGTGTCTGAGCTGAACCGTGTCGCAGGCTTCGATCCGTTGCGATTCTTGAAAAAGACCGCCAACGGACACGAACTGGAGCTGCGATATAAAAAGCTCTGGTTCCGGCTGAAATATCCCGCCGGACGCACGCGGCTGACGCCGCTGCGCATCACGGATCAGCTGGCAATCATCGAGGCGAAGGTATTCTTCGACAAGGATGATGCTGACCCCGCCAGCAGCTACATTGCCACCATGACACAGGAAAACGCGCCTGCCGGCCTGTATATTCAGGCTGCGGAGCATAACGCTCTGGACATGGCGCTGACCAACGCCGGCTTCGGCGTCCAGTTCGCACCGATGCCCAAGGCGGATACGCCTTACGCAGAGCCGATCACGCCTGTTATGCGGAGCGAGCCTGCCCCTGCACCTCAAGCGGCAGCGGAACAGGTCAGAACGGAACCTGCTGCGGTACGGGCCGACGTTGATCCTGTGGTCGTACAGCAACCTGAACAGGAAGTGGTTCACCATGCAGAAAAAGCCGTACCTGACACGGCGCCGGTGGAAGTCTCTGCGGAACAGCCTGCGGAGGCCGTTGTAGAGCCTGCGGTAGAAACGGAACTGCCCTTCGTATATGACGAGCCGAATGTCGCCAGCTATACCAAGGACATGGACGTGGATACCATCTGCACCCTGATGACCGAAGCGGAGGCCGAGGAAATCATCGTGCCCATCGGCACATGCAGCGGGCAGACGCTCAAGCAAGTCGCCGAGCGGCGGCCAGCCAGCCTCAAGTGGTATGTGAAGGGCTATTCCGGGGATGACAATATCCTGCGTGCCGGCGCCAAGTTGATGCTGGACAAGCTCCAGCGTCTGGCAAATGCCAGCTGACAGACGAATCGTTCGAGATGATGGTAAGGAGGTGTCGCGGTGGCGCAGCCACAGGAGTTCCCGTTCAATATCATGGATGTGGCTGAGCTGCTGCATCTGCATATCCGGCGCAGACAGGCGGACAGCGTATATGCCGACTGCCCGATCTGCGGTGATAAGCGGGGGAAGATGAACATCAACTTTGCTAAAAACCTCTGGCGCTGCAACTACTGCAACGAAGGCGGCGGTATGCTGTCTCTCTACGGAAAGGTATACGGGATCAGCAACTCCGAAGCCTACCGTGAGATCTGCGACACGCTGCAAAACGGCCTTACGGCGCCGGAGTACACCGCAAAGGAGCTTCCGGAGCAGGCGGCGATCGAGCAATCCGTCCTTGCCTCACCGCAGGAGATCCACCAGACATTCTCCATGCTGCTGGAGCTGTTGACGCTTACGCCTCAACACCGCAAGCATCTCCATGAGGTGCGCGGGCTGACCGACGAACAGATAGAACGGCTGGGGTACAAAAGTACCCCGCCCTTCTACCTGTGCCGGTCACTGGCGCAAAAGCTGCGCAGCCGAGGCTGTAAGGTGGAGGGCGTTCCCGGCTTCTATGTAGGTAAGGATGACAAATGGACGGTTAACTTCAATTCCGTCACGGCAGGGATCATCATCCCCGCCAAAGGTATTGATGGGATGATACGCGGCGCACAGATCCGGTTGGACACGCCTATCCGAGATCAGGAGAGCGACCCTGACAAGAGCGGTACAAAGTACCTGTGGCTATCCTCCGCTTCCAAGAAACGCGGAGTATCCTCCGGCAGTCCTGTCCATTTCGTGGGCGATCCCTTTGCGCGGGTTGTCTATGTGACGGAAGGGCTGTTGAAAGCAGACGTGGCCCACTTTCTGATGGATCGCTCCTTTGCAGCCACGGCAGGCGCCAACAACGTCAATAAGCTGGATATGCTGTTTGCGCTGCTGGCCGCCAATGGCACAGAGGTCATCATTGAAGCCGAGGATATGGACAAGTATCACAACGCCGCTGTCAGCAAGGGCGCGTCGAAAATCTATCTCATGGCACGCAGCCATGGGTTGGAGTGCCGCCGTCTGACGTGGGATCCGAATTATAAAGGCATTGATGACTGGCAGCTTGCCATGCGGCAGAAAAAAGAGCAAAGAGATGTTTCTCAAATGAATTTCAGAACGCGGTTTGTCTGCGGGCTCTGTTCCTTTGACGCCATCAGTGAGGAGATCGCCGCATGGCACGAGAGGAACACCGGCAGCAGTACGCTCCACGATCACCTGGGTCTGAGTGAGCAGGAGTACGCCCGCTTTCTACGGGATGGCGACGTGGCGCTGGAGCAGTATCTTCTATCCCAGCGAGCGCAGCAGCGTTTTCGTATCTACCAGCCTGATGTATCCGAGGGCAAGGCCGCGGATTTCGCCTTTGGCGGGATCAAGGCTTTGCAGAAGGCCGGCTATGAGCAGCCGCCCGCCTCAGAATACGCGCTGGTCTACGATGGGATGCTGATATGTGAAGCGCAGCAGGGCGACACCATGCGCCTGAAACTGGTCGCGGCGCGGTACAGTGGTGAGTTGCCTGCGGACTATCATGGACGCAGCGTTTCACCCTCCACGGTGATCGAATTTTATGATGAAAACGGGCGCAGATACTTTTACTGTGATGGGAATGATAAATTCCTACCGGTAAAGTTCTCGCCAAAGCTGGCAAAAGATAAACGGGAACGGCACTGAGCTGTTCCACCATAAACAAAAGGCATTGGGCAGGTGCATCTATCACCCGCTCAATGCCTTTTTATTTTGAAATGGAGGAACTCTATGGGAGTATATTCAGAAATGGCCGCAGACTTGCGGGAAGATGTGCAGGAGCGCACCCCGGCGGTGCAGGATGCCGCCGAGCTGGCTGCCAGACGGGCAGACGAGCGGCAGCAGGCTGAAGAGGTGCAGGCAAAGGCGTTGCTTTCTCAGATGCAGCAAAATGCGGATGCCGCCCCTGCCATCCCTGATCCGGAAGCCGAGAAAAAGGCGGAAGAGGATCGTAAACGGCAGGAGCATGAGCAGGCCGAAGCCAAGCGGAAAGCCGAGTGGGAGGCCAAGCAGCGAGCCAAGGAGGAAGCCGAGCAGGCCGCGTGGGAAAATGCGGTGGCAATGAGTGATGATGAAGTGATGGCCGCCTCCATGAAGCGTGTGGGCGATGATTCCGAGCGACTGACCCGCCGCAATATGAAGCAGTGCGTCACCGAGTATATCCAGACGCTTTGCCTTGAGGATGTGGCCTTCGCCCGGAACGTCATGCACCCCCGCAAGAACATGGTCAACTGCTTCCGCTATATCAACCGCAAGGCGCTTGAGTTTGCCAAGCAGGAGATGGAGGACAATGATGTTAAGCCCTCGGCTGAAGGCTACGGCACCGACGTTCCGGACGGGCTTTGCTACCAGTGGGCGGAGGATTACTTCAAAGATATGAACGCAAAGGAGGATCGTGGTCAAGAAGAAAAGTTTGTTCCTAAACCGTATTACGGCGGCAGGAGCAGCACGACGAAAAAAGCAGAGAAGAAAAAAGCGGAGAAGCCCGCCGCCAAAGCGGAAGAAAAACCAGCCGACACGCCAACGGAAGCTGCACCCTTGGACGAACAGATCTCTTTCGATAGCCTGGGGGTGAGCGCATGACGCGGAAAATAGACAAGCGCGCCTGCCGCAAGCTTGCCATGCCGGAACTGGAATTTAATCTGAACGAAGGCGTGCTTCATGTAGAGAGCTGCCCCTATATTATCCGCACGGCAGTGCAGAATATTGCCGGGCAGCGTATTCTGGTGCTCTATATCTATCAGAGGGAGAGCATTCTGGCGGGCAGCATCAAACCCCGTTGGGTCATGTTCCACAGCCGGGATGATTTCGCCACACTTTCATTTAGAGAGGATGCGAAGGCCACATGGCAATGCTCAACATTGGGTTCCTTGGATCGAATATGGGGCTTTGACAGTAAGTGTGCTTTCTACCGGCAGCAGGACGAATCTCGCGTAGCTCGCTTTTGTAAGTGTGAGCGCGGCGCTATTTCAATGTTAGGTTATCTGCAACGGCTGATTTCATACCGCAAGGAGTTAGAACGCAAGTGGAAGAAACAGCGTGCGATCATAGGCCGAATGAAATGTGTGTCAGCGCTGCCCCGAGACCTGAAAGGTTTCATCCACCGCGAAGTCATGCCGCAGTATATCTTCTATGATTACCAGCGGAAAGGGCCAGAACGCGCTTTCTGTACCGCGTGCCGGCACGAGGTCAGTATCGCGGCAGCCAAGCACAATGCTTCCGGCACCTGTCCTCGCTGCAAAAAGAAGATCACATTCAAGTGCAGAGGAAGGCGTGGACGTATTTTTGACCGTGCGACGGTTCAAGTGCTGCAAAAGGCGGAGGGTAACGGACTGGTACTGCGGATCATAAAGGTGTACCGTTCGTTTGCTGACTCAGACATCCCAAACCATTTTGAGATCTGGGAAAATGCACGGCAGTTTATTACCCTTTCATCGAGCGGACAGTGCAGCGTTGATGCCTACTACTATCATTATAAGGCTGGATACGATTTGACTCCGTGGTGCAATGGATACCGCCCGGTATTCGACCGGTGGAAATATAATTTTACGGCAGATATGAGTGGGGTCTTATATCAACGCAACTTATCTGATACGCTGAAGGATACGCCGTGGGCTTATTCACAGCTGGAGGCATTTTCCGGCATCGCTTCGTTTTCGGGAGTGGCAACATTCTTGGGTGCATATATAAAACGGCCCAAGATTGAGCATTTGATCAAGATGAAGCTTTACCGCTTGGTGAGTGGCATCATATATGGAGGTTATAGTTACTCCGCACTTCAAGCCATCAATTTCAACGGTGAGAACATGCGGGCCATATTAGGTATTGATCGGCCTTATTTTCCACTCTTACGGGAGTTGAATCCTTCAATCGACCAATTACATCTGATTCGTCAGCTGCTCCAAGCAGATCACAAACCGAGCACGGAACAAATAAAGTGGTTTATTGCCAGCAAGATCAGCAATGCCGACGCGGCGAAAGAGTTGCTTGCTCACATGAGTGTGCATAAACTGCAGCGTTATGTGGAGCAGCAGTTTTCTCCGGAAGATGAAGCGGCTTTGAAGCGTGTAGACTATTACAAGATGAACACGCTGATCACCGACTACCATGACTATCTTTGTATGTGCAAGGAACTGCAATATGACGTGAAAAATAGCTTCATACTGTTTCCGCGCGAGCTGAAGGCTGCCCATGACAGTGTAGCAAAGACACTGAAGGACAAACGCACGGCAGAGCATGAAAAAGCTATCGCAGGCAGCTTTGACGAATGGCAGAAGCGGTATCAGTATCAGAGCAAAGAACTCATGATGATCCCTCCGCATTCCGCAAAAGAGATCGTGGATGAAGGTGCGGCGCTTCATCACTGTGTGAGACTCTATGTTAAAAATGTTGCCGAAAAAAAGAGCGTCATTCTCTTTGTGAGGAGTGTTGACGAGCCGGACAAATCACTTTGTACCGTAGAGGTAAAGGATGGTCAGGTTACGCAGGCACGAGGCTTTGACAACGAGGAGCCTCCGGCTCAGATCACGGCATTTATTGAACAATGGAAACAGCGGGTGCTGTATGCCTCCGATAAGGCCGCAGCATAAAACCGCAAGTCGATCAATGGAGAGGCAGGGCGCATTTCACCCTGCCTTTTCCCATAAATAAGAAAGGTGTGTACAAAATGAAAGAGCTTTCAGAGCTGAAAAATGAGTTTTATGAAGTCATGTATAAATACGAAAAGAGCTTTTCGGAGAAAGGTGTTATGGCTAATTTGACAGCCTGGCAGACAGCGAAAGCCGACCTGATTTCGCTGCTGCGGTGCCACCCTGACTGGAACGAGGCGGAGCAGGCCATCATCTTCGACTGCAATCAGGCCCTATCTATCCAGCCGGACATGGTAGATGAAACGGCCTTTACACTGCTGGACATTGCTTCCGAGATACTCAGCGGTGAGCATCTGGAGGATTTCCGCACAGCGCTGCACGCTGCCGTGTCGGGCTATAGCCGTACCGTGTCAGAAGAAAATTTAGAGATTCTGCGCCAGCGCGGCGGAATACGCTGCACCAGCGATCAAAAGACCAGCCGCATCATCGGGAGACTCTGTAGAAAGTTCGGCGTCGATAGCCATGATCGGTACAACGCTGTTTTTGCGCAGTTGGCTGATGCCCTGAACCCGCTGATCATGCAGGAGACCGGTGTGCTCTCTGTGCATCCCTGCGACTTTTTGGAAATGTCCAGCAAATCCAACACGTGGATGTCCTGCCACCGGCTTAACGGCGGAGGATACCAGGCGGGGTGCCTCTCCTACATGAACGATAGCGTCAGTATGGTGTTTTATGCCGTAGATGCCGATGTGCATGGTGAGTACCGTAAGGCCATACGCCGATACCGTCAGATGTTCTTCTATAAGGATGGCACTCTGTATCAGTCCCGGCTCTATCCTGCCGATACGGGAAACGCCCTGGAAGTGTCCAAGCTGTTCCGACATCTGGTGCAGAAAGCCATTTCGCGCTGCCTGACGGAGCCGAATCTCTGGTATCTGAAAACAAAGCGTTCGGACTTAGATGCCCATTACTCGACTCGCAGGGGTAGCTTGCATTATCCGGATTATGATTTTCATGGGAATCTCTCTATCCTGCAAGGGCACAAGAAAGACACTGTTCTGCCTATCGGAGCTGCGGCCCTGTGTGTCTGCTGCGGCAATGAACTATGGAGCAATGGTGACATAAAGTGTTCTTGCAAAGAGGTAGTCGTCTGCCGGAAATGCGGACAGACAGTAGCGCGCGGTCAAGGGATCTATCTTGAAGATGGTTTTTACTGCAAGACGTGTCTGCATATTTGCGAGGCCTGTGGCCGGCCCACTTTAGGCACTATGTACCCCGCTTATGATAGGCGCGGGTCCTTGCTGCAGATTTGCCATGACTGCTACCAGCAACTGACCGCCAGTTGTTCGTCATGCAGTATGGCGGCTGCCTGCCGCACAATGGGCTTTACCATTTGCAAAAAAGCCACCATACCGGTGGCAGCTTGAGGAGGGACATGATGAACACTTATGAGACTGCGGGAATGAATATGGCCTGCTTTGAAAGTATTCTGAAAATGACGCAGGGTGAGCTGAAGGAATATCTCGCGCAGCAGCTGCGCGAGTACGGCTATGAGCCTGTCTGTAAAAACGGATTTCTCTATGCAGAAGGTACTGTCCCAGTGCTGCTGGTTGCCCATCTGGATACCGTTCATACCCATCAGCCGGATATCATCTGCCGCTCTGAGGATGGCCGCTATCTGATGTCGCCTTACGGGATAGGCGGTGATGACCGGGCTGGTGTGTATATGATCTTATTGCTGATGCGCGAGTGTCGGTGCCACATCCTTTTTTGTGAAGAGGAAGAGGTCGGTGGTGTGGGTGCAAAGAAATTCGCCAAGAGCAAACTGCGGCCGGAAGTCAACTATATCGTTGAGCTGGATCGGCGCGGCACAAATGATGCTGTGTTCTACAACTGCGATAACCCCGACTTTACGGAGTTCGTTTGCAGCTTCGGCTTTGAAGAAAACTATGGATCGTTCAGTGACATCTCTGTGGTCGCGCCGCATTTGGATACTGCGGCTGTCAATATCAGCGCAGGCTATTTCAACGAGCATCGCCCCCATGAGATGATCGACACCTATGCCATGTGCAAAAACGTCCTCAGACTTATGGCTATGCTCCAGCAGCAAACCGGCCATTTCCCGTATCAGGAGCGCATACACAGACGAGGCTCCATGTACGGTGCGCAAACCAGTCTCTTTGCGCCGATGATAGACAGGCAGCCGCAGAAGTGCGCGTGTAAGCTGCTGATGCCCTTACCGGAAGAAACGCGGCTCTATATGGGACAGCATCAGATTAGCTATGCACCGGAGTACATGATGGATCGTTCCGGAAACCTCTACATGTATCTGGAATGCCTGAAAGCTGCCGTGGAAACGGAGGGCGTATTCGCCTGCGATGAAGAAGGCCAGCCGCCTGCGTTCTCAGCAGTTTACGAAGGGACAAGGTTCTTACAGGTGTATACTTATGAGGAAGCTGTTGAGAAGCTTAAGCAAGCAGAGGATGCCGGATAATTGGTGTTCAATTCTTTTTTGCTGGACGTTTCGGCAATAAGCGTGTATACTGATCGTCGGTAATCTGATAGTCATTCTATTGTCAGGTGTAAGTGCTGTAAAGGCAGCACGAGAAAAACAACCGAGGAGAGTTATCATGAACAAAACCGAATTGATCAATGCCGTAGCTGAAACCAGCGGACTTACCAAGAAAGACAGCGAAGTTGCTCTTAACGCCATTCTGGATACGATCCAGAACGCTATGAAGAGCGGAGATAAAGTACAGTTGGTGGGCTTTGGTTCCTTTGAGGTCAAAGAGCGTGCTGCCCGCACCGGCAAGAATCCGGCCACCGGCGCTACGATTGAGATCTCCGCATCCAAGGCCCCCGCATTCAAGGCCGGTAAGGCTCTGAAGGATGCCATTCAGTAATCCATAATTGCTCCAGAAGCCCCGACCAATTTGGCCGGGGCTTCTTTTTATACCCTTGCGGGCATGGAAAATACTGTTTGAATTGGCAAGCGTACTTATTTCTGCTATACTACAAACGAGATATAAAACTTACATACGCAGTTACGGAGCAATACGATGATTGTTTTTGACTTGGAATGGACACAGCCGTTTGGGCAAGAAAGCATGGAGGAGATCATTCAGATCG
>ERZ827043.3281-NODE-3281-length-12017-cov-3.978265_pt1 | contig 12017 bp, 12 predicted proteins | sample MGYA00519923_ERZ827043 | MGnify/ENA primary metagenome ERZ827043 (study PRJEB31778, sample SAMEA3449251) | human gut metagenome | biome: human gut; feature: human-associated habitat; material: faeces | place: United Kingdom | collected 2010/2012 ...
TATTTAAAATATAAAAGAAACAGCATATACCCAAATGGCTTAAGGGGGATATGCTGTTTCCATAAACAATACATGGAAAGCAAACTAACCTTTATTGTTAGGTTCTTTCACTAATTAAATTATACAACATTAACTTAGTTATGTAAATAATGATGAAAGGAAATATTTATGTTAACACTTAAAAGCATTAAAAAGATATATGAACAAGGAGATGAAGCAGTATTATATGATATTAATTTGGCTTTTAATAAAAACGAGTTTGTATCAATATTAGGATGCTCTGGAGCGGGGAAATCTACACTATTAAATATAATAGGAGGTTTGGATGATAAAACTAATGGTAAATTACTTATAAATGGTAAAGATATTTATAAACGTGATGATTTAAATCTTGATTATTATAGAAAAAATAACGTTGGTTTTATATTTCAAAATTATAATTTAATAGAACATTTAACTGTTTATGAAAATGTTATGTTACCTCTTCTTTTAACAAACTCTAAAAACAAACACAAAAGGGTTTTAAAAATTCTTGATAAAACAGGTCTTAAGGGAAAGAAAAATAGCAAGATATGTGATCTTTCAGGTGGTCAAAAACAAAGGGTTGCAATATCAAGAGCATTAATTAATAATCCTGATATTATATTAGCAGATGAACCAACTGGAGCTTTAGATTATAAAACAGGTTACGAAATAATGAACCTTATAAAAAAATTATCTAAAAATAAATTAGTTATAATGGTAACTCATAACAAAGTACTTGCTAAAAAATATTCAAGTAGAATTATATATTTAGATAAAGGACGCGTTATAAGTGATACAAATCCGTCAAAGGAAAAAAACGAGTATTTTAGTACAAAATTTAAAAGTGGAAATCTAAGCATTAAAAACGCATTACTTTATAGTATAAAAACGATAAAAGCTAAAAGAAAATCATTTTTATTAACTTCATTATCATCAAGTATCGGTCTTATTTTAGTTGCTTTAATAATATCTGTTTCAAATGGTTTAAAAAAGGAAATGAATTTATATGAAAAAAACGTGTTATCATCTCTTCCAATTGTAATACCAAGCGTTAAAACAAAAATAAGTGATAAATCTAAAATACCTAAGAATAAACTTTATTCATATGACTATAAAGAAGAAAATTCTATAAATCCAATTAATGATGATTTTGTTAAATATATTAATAAAATGAAAACAAAGGATTTATGTGATATAAAATATGATAGAAATTTAAAATTTAATGTTTTAACTGAAGGTTATAATTTGCTTGATAATGTAGAATTTAGCCAAATGCCATCTATAAATTACATAAAAAAGAATTACACTCTTTTAGCAGGCTCTTTTCCTAAAAGTAAAAATGAACTTATGTTGGTTGCAGATCAAAAAAATAGAATAGATAAAAACATACTTGATGCTTTAAAATTTAATGGTGATGTAAACGTAAGTGATATATTCAAAAAGAATATGAAACTTATTTTTAATGATGATTTTTATATTAAGAAAGATAACGTTTATTTTATAAATAAAAATTACGAAAGTGTTTATAAAAACAAAAACAATGTAGCTTTAAAAATAGTTGGAATAATAAGGCTAACTAAAGATGAGGAAGAAAGTTATAAAAATGATTTAGCAAATGAAAAGTCATCTTTAGCATACTTAAGTAATTTAGCAGATGATGTTATAGATAAAAATATAAATAGTGACATAATAAGTGATATAAATAAAAATGATAATATTATGGTAGAAGGCATAAACATGGCAGAAGGCGTTCTTAAAAAGAAATTAGGAGGCGATAAAACATCTGATTTAATTTACATTTATCCTAAAGATTATACCTCTAAAAACTTAATTATAAATTACATTAATAAATATAATAAAAACAAAAAGGAAAGTAAGAAGGTAACTTATATTAATTATTCAAAGGAAACCATAGAAGCATCTAAGCAGATGATAAACACAATAAGTGTGGTATTAATTTTATTTAGCAGTATTTCACTTATTTGCTCGTCCATAATGATAGGAATTATAACTTATATATCAGTTAATAACAGAGCAAGGGAAATTGGAATATTAAGAAGTATTGGCGCTAGCAAAAAAGAAGTTGCTATGATATTTTTATCAGAAGTTCTTATAACTGGAGCATCTTCTGGAGTGATAGGAATTTTTATATTTAATATTTTGCTTTTCTTAGGAAATATAATTTTAAGAAACTTAGATATTATTAATCAAAAAATTACGCTTAATGCTCAAAATTCTGTTAGTCTTATTTTAATTAATGTAGTATTAATAATGTTAGGAAGTGCTATTCCGTCTTTTTCAGCTAGCAAAAAGAATCCTTCTTTAGCTTTAAAAGAATAATAATTTACTGTATAATAAAAATGGTGATGATAAATGAAAGTACTTACTGTAAAACAACCATGGGCTGGTTTAATTGTAAACGAACATAAAAAATATGAATTTAGAAGTTGGAAAATTAAGTATCGTGGAAAAAATTCTTATTCATGCTGGTAAGTCATTAGAAAAAGATATGCTAAAAAGATTTGATAAATATAATTTAGATATTAAGCTTGGAGCAATAATTGGAGAAGCTTATCTTACGGATTGCATATTGGTAACAAAAGAATTTCAAGATAACCTAAGAAAGATAGATAGCACCATTTATGCTAGAAGCAATCATGAAGAGATGTATGCCTGGAAATTAGAAAATATAAAAAAATATGAAAATCCAATTTACGTAAACGGTAAACTTGGGTTATGGAATTATGAAAAGTAGTGTATAATTAGTAAAGAGGAGTGTATAACATGAGATTTACAAATGAAGTTGTAAAAAAAGAATTTAGTAAAATTAAAAATTATTTATGGATAGGTGTGCTACTAATTATTTTATCTTTTGTATTTTTATTACTAGGAGATAAAAGAGATAGTATGGATAAAAAGGATGCATTAAATATGCATAACTTAATAGTGGATAATCTAAAAGATAAAACTGGTAAAACGGGGTTTATAAACGCAAATAACATACCATATAAATTCGCAGTATATAAAGATACAACAGATGCATATTACTTTGTTACTGATGATAAGTATATATACGTTGTTTATATGGATAGTGATACATTTAATAGTCTTAATAATAAAAAAATAGAGAAAAAAGCAAAGAAGATAATTGGAATAACAAAAGAAACGCCAGAAGATATTAAAAAACTTGCTGTTTCATCATATAACGAAATAGTAGGTAATCAAAACAAAATAACAATTGATGACTATGATGATTACTTTGGAAGTATTTATCTAGATATGACAAGTAGTAATAGTGGTTTTTATTATCTAATGTTTATAGCGTTTTTACTTGTAGGTTTTATTTTGCTAATTATTTATGTAGCATCTAATAGCAAATTTAAAAAGGGAATAAAAAAACTATCAGATGAAGAATTAAAAAAAATAGATGATGAACTAAACAGCAAAGATTCATTTTATTATGAGAATGCTCACTTAGTTTTAACTAAAAACTACGTTGTTAATTTAGGAACCTCTTTTTCTATAATTAAATATAGTGATATAATCTGGCTTTATCCTTATGTTTTGCATGCGAGAGGTATTAAATCTTCCGAGTCAATAATTGCAGTTACAAACGATGCGAAAAGACATAGTATTGCAAATATAAGTATGATTACAAAGGCAAAAAAGGAAGCATTTAACGAAATATTTGACACCATTGCATCTAGAAATCCTGATATGTTGGTAGGATATAACAGAGATACTTGTGATAGGGCAAATGTTTTAATAAAAGAAATTAAACAAAAGAAGAAAAATAGTAAATAGGCTGTAAAGAAATATATGTATTTCTTTATAGCTCTTTTAATATGAAAAACAGTTATGCTATAATTAAGTAGTTGGTGGGTCATATGAATTTAATAATTAATTATATAGCAAAAATGTTTAAACATTCTTTTTTATTTACGTGCTTCTATATTATTCTTAGATTTATAATTATTAGAAGAAATAAAAAGATAAACGTCAAAAGAGAAGTATTATTATATGTATTCTTTTTATTTTTATTAGGACTTTATACGGTTGCTATAACAGGAGACTTTAACATAAAAAACGTACGCATAGATGAAATTAATATAATTCCATTTAAAATAGTAAAAGATGTTTATATATCTCATAATTTAAATTACTTTCTAATAAGTTTTTTAGGTAATATATTTATATTTATTCCAGTTGGACTCTTAGTTTCTTTGATATGGAATATGAAAGATAAAAATGTTATTTTAATAGGCTTTTTAATATCTTTATCTATCGAATTAACTCAACTTTTTCTTAAAAGAACAACAGATATAGATGATTTAATATTAAATACTTTAGGAGTTATAATAGGTCTTTTAATAAGTAAACGAATAAAAAATAAGAGGTAGTATATGAAAAAGTGGTATAAGAATTATTTGAATAAGAAACCTTCATTTGACAAAGAAAGATGGATTGGAATATTTTGTCTTATTTTTACAATATCTGGTGTGTTTGGATTTTTATATGAGTTTATATTTTATTATTTTAATGGAGGTATGGTAAAGTTTTACTGGCGTGGTGGAAACTTCTTGCCTTGGATAAACATATATGCAATAGGTGCAGGATTAATTTATTTTTTAACCTTTAAACTAAGAAAGAAACCTTATTTAGTATTTTTAATAAGTATGATATCAACTGGAATACTAGAGTTTTTCTCAGGTTATTTTATGGATATTATTAGGGGTGGTAACAGATGCTGGGACTATAATAACGAAATATTAAATTTTGGTAATATCGGTGGCTTCGTGTGCTTAAGAAGCGTTTTGGTATTTGGACTTTCAAGCCTTCTTTTAATGTACGTGGTAATACCATTTTGTTTTTATTTAGCTAGATAATTTGTCAAATTAAGTGCAACAGTCTAATAAATACTCATTAAATAATTCGTTTGGTGTTTTATAATTTATACATTTTCTAGGTCTATTATTTAGAAGTTCAATTACTTGCTGAACTTCTTTTTCGTTTGTTTGAGATAAATCCATTTGTTTTGGATAAAATTCTCGTAATAAACCATTTGAATTTTCATTTGTTCCTTTTTGCCATGCGCAATATGGATCGGCGAAATATATATTTGTATTTAATTCTTCTTCAATTTTTTTCCATCCAGCAAATTCTTTTCCACGATCACATGTAATTGTTTTAACGGCATCACTTGGTAAATCTTTTAATAATTCAATAATTGCATTAGTTACAGTTTCTTCTTTTCTGTCTGGAATCCATTTAACTATATATCTTCTTGTTAATCTTTCTGCTAATGTTACAAAACAATATTTACTTTTTAAAGTATAGTTATTTTGTTTTCCTGAAACAACTGTATCTGCTTCCCAATGTCCAAATGTATTTCTTCTAAAAACTTCTTTTGGCCTTTTCTTTATAGTCTTTCCCAAATTAAATCTACCTCTTGTTTCTGCAGGTCTTTTAAATTTACCTTTTCTTCTAAGATGTTTAATACTTGTTTTAGGAATATAACCTAAATGAATCCACCTATAAATAGTTGATATAGATGGAAAATTATCAGGCTTATTTTCATCATTTCTGTTTATTATTTGATCTGGTGACCAATGTAATTCTATTTTATTTTTTATATATTCTATTGATGTATAAGTGGCTTTTATAGGTCTATGACAATTTATTCTTCTTTCTATATATTTATTATTAGCTACAGTTGGAGAATATCTTGTTACAGAATAATTGACTGAGGTTTTATATGAATTTCTTTTTAATTCTCTTGATATAGTTGATACATTTCTATTCAAAATTTTAGCCATTTCTCTTAAACTCATATTCATTTCTTTAAATTTACTTATACAGGCACGTTCTTCTATGGTAAGATGTATATAGTTCATATTTATTACTCCTTAATGTTTGATTAGACACCAACATTATATCATGAGTATAAATATGGACTTTTTTACTTAAAATTATCAAGTGTTGCACTTGTTATTATAAATTATCATGGTCTTAAAAAATATAATTGTGGTATGTTTCTAAGTGACATATAAATTAACAATGTAATAGCTAACACTATTAATATTTTATAGTTCAAAAATTCCTTCTTACCAGTTTTTATATAAAGTACTATAAAATAAATTAAGTATATTAAAAATAGAATTAGTAAGATAAACACAAACGGATTATACATAAATGCTTTTTTAAATTTAAGGTGCAAAATACATTTTATCATTCTAGTTGTACCACATCCTGCACAGTAAATATTAAATAATTTTCTAAATATACATTTAAAATGTATAAGATCAAGTACTTTAATTGTAATTAGTAATAAAAATGAAAGTAAAATAACTCCTATTAGTGCGTTTAATATTCTTTTTTTCATATTATTTTAAAAAAACTATGAATTATCATAGTTTAATATGTTGGTAAATTTAAATTAGAATAAACATCATCAGTAACAGATGCCATAACTCCAAATATAGTTAATAATACAATTATTATAAATAATATTGAACTAATTACAATACCTGCTATCGCAAGTCCTTTTCCTTCACCTTCGTTTTTATTAGCATTAACAAGTCCAATTATAGAAAAAATTAATCCTAACCAAGACGAATATCCACAGCATAAAAGTGAAACAAGTGATATTACAAATCCTGCAATTGCCATGCCATTACTTTTTTTAGTTACGTAAGTTTGGTTATAAGTTACGTTTGTGCCTGCATTACTTGCTGCACTTTCATTAGTATTTTCATTTGATGTGTTAGTCTCTTCTGTTTTTTCTTCTTCTATCTTCGTACCACAATTATTACAAAATTTGCTATTTTCTTCTAATTCTTTTCCGCATTCTCTGCAAAATTTAGCCATAACATAAACTCCTTTCTTATATAATCAGTATACCAGTTTAAATATGAATTGGTCAACAAATTAACTTTCCTTGTCATCTTTTATATCTTCTAACTTTACACTTACAAGTTTAGATACACCAGACTCTTGCATTGTAATGCCATATAAAACATCAGCATATTCCATTGTTTTCTTCTTATGGGTAATTACAATAAATTGTGTTTTATTTTTAAATTCATTTAAGAATTTTCCAAAGTTATCTACGTTTACTTCATCAAGTGCTGCTTCAACCTCATCTAAAATGCAGAATGGAACTGGTCTTGTCTCTAATATTGCAAATAAAAGTGATATTGCGGTTAATGTTTTTTCACCACCTGATAAAAGTGAAATATGTCTTAGTGTTTTTCCTGGAGGCAATGCCTTAATATCTATACCAGTTGTTAAAACATCTTCTGGATTAGTTAATTTAAGCTCAGCATCCCCACCAGAAAATAACTTTTTAAATACCTCTTTAAACTTAACTTTAATAACATCAAAAGTTTCTAAGAACTTTTCTTTCATTATTCCATCTAATTCTTTTATTATTTCTAAAATAGTATCTTCTGCTTTTTCTAAGTCAGATTTTTGTGCAGTTAAGAATTCATATCTTTTTGAAACTCTTTCATACTCTTCTATAGCACCTACATTTACGTCACCTAATTTTTTAATTTCAGCCTTACATTTATCTACTATTTCTCTTGCCTCTTTAGGATCCATATCAAGGAAATAATTAGCTTTAGCATTAGAAAAAGTCATAGAATAATCTTCTGTTAATGTATTAAGTAAGTTATCTAACATAACGTCTGCTCTATTTACCTTTATTTCTAAATCTTTTAATTCTTTTGTTTTAGAATAATATTCTTGGTTATTTAATTTATTATTCTTTTCCATGGTAAATATTGTATCTTTATAATCCGTTATCTCTGATTTTAATGAATCTATTTTAAGTGATAATTCATTTTTTTCTTTTTCTTTTTCATAGTATTCTTCTACTATTTTTTCTTCTTCTTTAGAAAGTGTTCCGCTTTCTAGTTCATCTAAAGTTTTACTTTCTGTTTTTAGTTTTTCTAATTCTTCAGAAAATAACTTATATCTTTCCGATTCAAACTTAAGTGATATTTCATAATTCGTCTTTTCTTCTAATAATTTATTTCTTTCTTCTAAAACCATCTTGTACAAATCATCATTTTTATTTATAGCTTCTTCTATTTCTGATCTTTTTATTTGTAAATTTTCTAAATACTTTAAATTATCTTCTAAGTCATGTTTCTGAGCTATTAAATTAGTTGTAGCTTTAGTATTACCACCTGTTAAAGAACCACCTTGATGAAGTAATTCCCCTTCTAACGTAACTATTTTATATCTATAATTTATTTTTCTTGCTACTTTATTTGCACTATCTATATCACTAACTACTATGGTTGTTCCAAGTTGATTTTTTATTATGTTATCATATGTTGATTCATATCTTACTAAATCTGATGCAACACCTATAAACTCACTTAAATCTTTTAAAATCCTATATGTATCCCTATCAATTTCTCTTTTCTTTATTATGTTAAGTGGGAAAAATGTTGCTCTACCAAATTTATTTACCTTTAAGAAATTAATAGCTTCTTTAGCACAAAACTCATCATCACACACTATAAAGTTTGAAGATGATGAAAGCGCTGTTGATATTGCAGTAGTATACTCTCTATCCGTTTCAACTAAGGCACCTATAACACCATGAATACCAGAAAGTTTAGGATTATCTAAAACGTTTTTAACAGCAAAAGGAAGTCCTGAATTATTTTCTATTGCATTTTTTAACATTTCAATTTTATATTTAGTTTCGTTTTCTAATCTGTTTTGTTTATTTAAAATATTTTCGTTATCATCATGAGTTTTTCTTACACTTATAAATTCTTCTTCTTTTTCGTTTAATTTTAAAACTATAGAATTTACTTTTTTATTTAATATTTCTATTGTGTTTTTAATACCAAACATTTCATTTTCTTTTTTCAAAATAGATTCTTTTATATTAACTAAGTTATCATGTACCTTGCTATCTTTAGCATCATACTTTTGTCTTTCTACGATAAGATCTTTCTTACCAAGTAAATCCCTTGCCTCTTCTACTTTTTTAGTTAAAAGAGATTGCATTTTATATAGCTCTTCTTCTTTTTTAGTTTGAATAAGTTTTAGTTCTTCTACTTTTGATGAAGAAACATTACTATCTTTTTCTAATTTTATTACATCTTCTGATAATTCATTTATCTTATGTTTATTTAGTTGGTATTCTGCATTTATCTTATCTACTTCACTCACTATTAAAGATACTTCAACCTCATCTAACTTACTTTTATTTTCTAAATATTTTTTTGCATCACTACTTTGTTTTTTTAATGGTGCTATACTAGTTTCAAGCTCTAATATAATATCGTTTACACGAGACATATTATCATGCGTTCTATCTAGTTTTCTTAACGCTTCATCTTTTCTTTTCTTATACTTTAAAGTACCTGCAGCAGATTCAAATATTATTCTTCTCTCTTCAGGTTTATTAGATAAAATTGCACCTATATCACCTTGTGATATTATGTTAAATGACTCTTTGTTAACACCCGTATCAACCAATAAATCTTGAATGTCTTTTAGTCTTACCTTTTCGTTATTTAGGTAATACTCATTTTCACCCGTTTTATAAATACATCTTTTAATGGATACTTCAGTATAATCTAATGGTAAATATTTATCAGTATTATCAAATACTAAAGTTACGCTGGCCGACTGCGCTGCACGTCTTGATTTACTACCAGAAAAAATAACGTCGCTCATTAAGCCTTCACCACGTAATTGTTTAACTGATTGCTCTCCTAATACCCAGCGTACGGCATCTACTATGTTACTTTTACCACTTCCGTTTGGTCCTACAACACCCGCTATTCCTTTGTTAAGTTCTATTTTAGTTTTTTCCGCAAACGACTTAAAGCCTGATGTACGAATCTCCTTTAAATACATTACTTTTCGCTCCTTCTTATAGAGGCTTTTTTTTCTAGTGCGTGATGAGCTGCCTCTTGTTCTGCCTCTTTTTTAGATTTTGCCGTTCCAGTACCTAGTACTATACCATCTACTATTACGTTCATGGTAAAGGTTCTATCATGAGCTGGTCCTTCTTCTTTTACAAGTTCATAAGTTACTGACTTTTTAGTAGTTTGAACCATCTCTTGTAAATTAGATTTATAATCCATAAAAAATGTTTCCGGTTTATCTTCAATAAATGGAATAACAACATCATACACTATTTCCCTTGCCTTAGGATATCCTTGATCTAGGTATACTGCTCCCAAAAAGGATTCAAACATATCCGCAAGTGTTGCTTTCCTATATCTTCCGCCTTGTGCTTCTTCTCCCTTTCCTACTTTTACATATTTAGGAAAATCTAAAAGTTTAGCATATTCATATAAAGCATTTTCACATACATACATTGACCTTATTTTAGTCATTTTTCCCTCTTCATAATCAAACTTATTATAAAGATAATCACTCATAATTAAATCTAAAACTTTATCACCTAAAAACTCAAGTCTTTGATAATCTTCTAAAGAGTCATGTTCATTACAATATGATGAATGTGAAAAGGCTGTATCATAAATATGCATATTATTTGTTTTAATATTAAATTTATCTAATAATTCCATATTTTTATCACCTACTAAATTATAACAAAAAAACTAGATTTAATCTAGTTCTATAAAAGTATTATAATTTATCAATTTACTTTGTCATACTTTTTGGAGCATCTTTTTCTGAAGACGCTATAGCATCATCTAAATAACTATCCAATGACTCTAGTTCTGATTCAATTTGATTACCATATTTAAATACAACTTGTTCATGAGCTTTTACATCTGCTCCCTTTACACCTTCTGCAAAAAGATAATTCCATTTTGGATCTCCACTATTTATTATTGCTTGACCATGAGCTCTTACATCTGCTCCTTTTACATCTCTTACAAATATATAGTTCAACTCTGGATCTCCATTATTTATTATCACTCTGCCATGAGCTCTTACATCCGCTCCTATTATATCTCTTGCGAATTTATAATTCCATTCTAGATCTCCTCTATTTATTATTGCTTTACCATGAGCTCTTACATCTGCCCCTTCTATATATCTTGCAAATTTGTAGTTCCATTCTGGATCTCTTTTATCTATTACTGCTTGTTCATGAGCTCTTACATCTGCTCCTATTATATCTCTTGCAAATTTATAATTCCATTCTAAACTTCCTCTATTTATTATTGCTTGACCATGAGCTCTTACATCCGCTCCTATTATATCTCTTGCGAATTTATAATTCCACTCTGGATCTCTTTTATCTATTACTGCTTGTTCATGAGCTCTTACATCCGCTCCTTTTACATCTCTTGCAAATTTATAATTCCATTCTGGATTGCAACTATTTATTATTGCTTGGCCATGAGATCTTACATCTGCTCCTATTATATCTCTTGCGAATTTATAATTCCATTCTGGATCTCCATTATTTATTATTACTTGGCCATGAGCTTTTACATCCGCTCCTATTATATCTTTTGCAAATTTATAATTCCATTCTAGATTGCAACTATTTATTATTACTTGTCCATGAGCATTTATATCTGATCCTTTTACATTTTTTGCAAATTTATAATTCCACTCTGGATCTCTTTTATCTATTACTGCTTGTTCATGAGATTCTATATCTATTCCTTTTACATTTTTTGCAAACCAAAAATATAATTCTGGTTTTTTTAAATCAAAAATTTTAGATTCAAATCTACTAACTATTAATTCAGCATCTACACCATTACGAATTAAACTTTCTATCATTTCTATTATTTTCTCTTCTTTAGCATTATAATCACTCACGATTAACACTCCTTTTAAAAAAATTATGGCTACTATTATATCATTTTTTATTTACAACATCAACTAATAGATACTATAATTTTTCGATCATAAATTTTAATTATGTGATTATTTGGATAAACGTTCCACATCAAAAAGTACCAGTTGAAGGCGAGAAAATCTTTTTTCTACCTTACCCTTTACTTTATAAACTCCAGGAATTGGTATAT
>ERZ827043.3283-NODE-3283-length-12004-cov-4.949787_pt1 | contig 12004 bp, 9 predicted proteins | sample MGYA00519923_ERZ827043 | MGnify/ENA primary metagenome ERZ827043 (study PRJEB31778, sample SAMEA3449251) | human gut metagenome | biome: human gut; feature: human-associated habitat; material: faeces | place: United Kingdom | collected 2010/2012 ...
GTTTGGGCAAACCTACGGCAGTAATGCCGCAAGGCGGCTCATTCCTACTCTACGAGGGCAAGGCCGGGGACGATTTCTGGGTCAGTGCGACTCGTTCGCTGGCGGTAAAAAGTCAGCGGACAAACAACAAATACCGTTGTTTGGATAACTGGTAATTCGACAGGTGGAATGACGGGGTAACGCCCTGAAACGCCTGCCCTCGGTGGGCGTGCGTCGGCTGCAAATCCGGTGTACGAAGCCCCACGACAACGGCTGAGAGCAACCGTAACCGCCGCTAACGGTGGCCGAAAGCGGTCTGGAGGCAGACTGTGTTGCCTATAGGCCAAGGGTCTATAAAATACCCATGGTTAGAATGTTCGCCGTAGCGGGCGGACTGACGAATCCGCGAATGTACGGGTCTATAAGAAGACCATATAGAAATGTATGGGTGCGTTCAAGCGCAGCCGGTGTGGTTTAGTAGAAATTGTCCCTACGAACGACCATGTTGTGTTACAGGCACATCCCAGCCGGCAGGCTCATAGCGGAAACCTAAAGGTATAGATGCACAGATAGAATTACCGGAACGAGGAAAGGCAGCGGCTTTCGTAAGAAAGAACCCGGCGAAGAACAATAAGCGGGTGAACCGCTGCTGAAAAGTAGTGATCGAACCGAAGAAGTCCCTGTAATGGGGATGGAGGAATGGTCACAAGTCGAATTGTGGAAACAGGCATTATTCAATCCAATCATAAGGATTCGAGTAAGACCAAAAGGGTCACTTTTCCAAATTGGAGGTGATGCCTTATGCCAAAAGAAAGGAAAAAAGTCCTGTGTATGGACGCCCAGCGGCACGCTGAGTATTACGGTATGCAGCGGACATTTGACAAACTGTACGCCAAAAGCAAAGCCGGAGAAACTTTCACCGGCCTGATGGAACTGGTATTAAGCCCGGACAACATCATGCTGGCCTACAGGAATATCAAGGCCAACACAGGCAGCTACACAGCAGGAACAGATAAGCAGAATATCGGTGACATCGGACGGCTTCCACCGGCTGAGGTCATCGGTAAGGTCAGGAAAATCGTCACAGGCAGCGAACACGGCTACCGTCCCAAACCAGTACGCCGGAAAGACATTCCAAAGCCAAACGGCAAAACCAGGCCGCTGGGTATTCCCTGCATCTGGGACAGATTGGTGCAGCAATGCATCAAACAAATCCTGGAGCCCATCTGCGAAGCAAAGTTCAGCAACAACAGCTATGGGTTCCGCCCGAATCGGTCAGTGGAGCACGCAATTTCCCGTACTTACTCCCTGCTGCAACGGGCGCATTTACACTATGTTTTGGAGTTCGACATCAAAGGATTCTTTGACAATGTGAATCACAGCAAACTTATTAAGCAGCTCTGGACGATGGGTATCCAGGACAAACAGCTTCTGTTTGTCATCAAGCGTATCCTAAAGGCTCCCATCCGTATGCCGGACGGCAGCACCGTTTACCCGACAAAGGGAACGCCCCAGGGCGGGATCATTTCCCCGCTGCTGGCCAATGTGGTGCTTAATGAGCTGGATCACTGGATCGACAGCCAATGGACGGAACACCCCGTGGCAAACCGCTACGGAACATGGCGCACCATCCGCACCTCCGAGGTCTTTGACAAGAGCAAGGGCTACCAGAAAATGCGGAACAGCAATCTCAAGGAAATGTTCATTGTGCGCTATGCGGATGACTTCCGTATCTTCTGCCGGAACCGAGAGGACGCGGAGAAGACCATGGAAGCTGTCACAAGGTGGATTACCGAACGGTTGAAGTTAGAGGTCTCCCCGGAGAAAACACGCATTGTCAATGTGCGAAAGCGTTACTCCGAGTTTCTCGGCTTCAAAATCATGGTGTACCGCAAGGGTGGAAAATATGTCGTGAAGTCCCATATCTGTGACAAAAAGCTACAGTTGGAAGAAAGCAAGCTCGTAGAGCAGGCAAAGCGCATTGCAAAGCCAACCCAAGGGCGAACGCAGTCAGAGGAAATCGGCCTGTTTGACGAAATGGTATTGGGTATCCAGAACTACTACAGGATTGCTACCTGCATCAGTCTGGACTGCCGGAAAATCCACCGCAGAGTCATGACAGTGCTGACCAACCGATTGAACACGGAAAGCGGCTGTCAGCTCATCCGGGAGGGCGGTGCCATGACAGACAGTGAAAAAGAGCGTTACGGCACTTCTCAGATGGTGCGGTATGTGTCCGGTATCAACCGGCCAATCTACCCCATTGCGTTTATCAAGTATAAAACCGCAATCGGAATCAGCACCGCCGTCTGCTGCTTCTCTCCCGCGGGACGGAAAAAGATACACGATAATCTGGAGATGGATGCGACCCTGTTCGCGTATCTGCGGGAACATCCGCCGGAGGGCCACAGCCTGGAATATGCCGATTGCAGGCTCTCTTTGTTGTCGGCCCAGAAAGGCAAGTGCATTGTCAGCGGTGAATGGTTCTTGCAGCCCGACAGCATCGTGTGTCACATGAAAGTTCCAAAGGAGCAGGGCGGCCAAGAGCGATACAGCAATCTGGTGCTGCTCCATAGACGGTATCTGCCCTTGCTGACCGACCAGGATGCTGCTGCCCTCAAGAGTATCTGTAAACAACTGACTGTAACAAGAAAACAACTGACCGAAATCAACAATCTGCGTACTGCCGCAAAATTAGCGGCAATCTGAACAACTTTCTATTGGTGATTGATTAAATGCCTGATAACACAATCGATGGAACGCCGGATGCGGTGAAAGCCGCATGTCCGGTGTGGAGTGGGGGAAAATCTGGCGATAATTTCAAAGGATTACCTATCACTATAGGCGGAAACGCTGCTGTACTGCGCGCTGATCGGTTACATCCACTACGAAGCCCCGGTGGAGGAACAGAACTTCTCCACCCTCATCGAGATGATCAACAGCATGGAGGTCCGGGAGGACGATGAGGAGTTCAAAAACGCCGTGGACTTGATGTTCGATGAACTGAAAGAGCGGGACCCCAACCACTTTGCGGTGCGGCAATATGCCAAATATAAATTAGCCGCAGGCAAAACTGCCAAGTCGATTTTGGTGAGCTGCGGCGCACGGCTGGCCGTGTTCGACATTGCCGAGCTGCGGGAGGTCACGTCCTACGACGAGCTGGAGCTGGACACCCTGGGCGATCGCCGGACAGCGCTGTTTTTGATTATGAGTGACACGGACGATTCCTTTAATTTTTTAATCTCCATGTGTTACACCCAGCTATTCAACCTGCTCTGTGAAAAGGCCGACGATGTGTACGGCGGGCGGCTGCCGGTCCATGTGCGCTGCCTCATCGACGAGTGCGCCAACATCGGCCAGATCCCCAAGCTGGAAAAGCTGGTGGCAACTATCCGAAGCCGGGAAATTTCCGCCTGCCTGGTCTTGCAGGCACAGAGCCAGCTCAAGGCCATCTACAAGGACAACGCCGACACCATCATCGGCAACATGGATTCCTCCATCTTCCTGGGCGGCAAGGAGCCGACCACGCTCAAGGAGCTGGAGGCCGTGCTGGGTAAGGAGACCATCGACACCTACAACACCGGCGAAAGCCGTGGGCGGGAGACTTCCCACTCGCTCAACTATCAAAAATTGGGGAAGGCGCTGATGAGCCAGGATGAGCTGGCCGTCATGGACGGCGGCAAGTGCATCCTCCAGCTGCGCGGGGTGCGGCCTTTCCTGTCGGACAAGTACGACATCACCCAGCACCCCAACTACAAGTACACCGCCGACGCCGACCCGAAGAACGCCTTTGACATCGAAGGCTACCTCAAGGCCCGACTGAAGCTCAAACCCAACCAGGTCTGCGACGTGTATGAGATCGACGCCGCAGCTGGCGAATGATGTTCCGCTGTGAAGGGAGTGATTGTATCTACCCGCCACAACCGCCCCGGACGGGGCCATCGGCGTACAAAGCGGACGATCTCTATCAAAAAATGAAAAAGGAGGAAGGCCGGAATCAAGCCCCCGGAAACCGGGCGGCGATCATCCGGCTTTTGTATGCCTATGAACCATGACTAAATCAAACTTTTCAAACTGATTCCGGCCAACTTTATTTATGGAATTTTTCAATCAGGCAATCACCGTTCTCCAGACCCTCGTTATCGCCCTCGGTGCCGGTCTCGGCGTGTGGGGTGTCATCAACCTGCTGGAAGGTTACGGCAACGACAACCCCGGCGCGAAGTCGCAGGGCATGAAACAGCTGATGGCCGGCGCGGGCGTCGCCATCGTTGGCATGGTCCTCGTACCGCTGCTGTCCGGCCTGTTCACCGTCTGATCGTACCCCGCTGAAATCCTCGTCCCCTCCCGCGCACAGCGGGAGGGGCTGAAAGGAGGTTTGACACCGTATGGATTTCTTATTGGATGCCCTGACCAACTGGCTGAAAGAGATGCTGGTGGGCGGTATCATGGGAAACTTATCGGGGATGTTCGACAGCGTAAATCAGCAGGTCGCGGATATATCCGTACAGGTGGGCCAGACCCCGCAGGGGTGGAACGGCAGCATTTTCAGTATGATCCAGAACCTCTCCAACTCCATCATGGTGCCGATTGCTGGCGTGATCCTGGCCATCGTGATGACGCTGGAGCTGATCCAGATGATTACCGACCGCAACAACCTGCATGACGTGGACACCTGGATGATCTTCAAATGGGTGTTCAAATCCGCCGCCGCGATTTTGCTCGTCACCAACACCTGGAACCTCGTCATGGCCGTGTTCGACATGGCCCAAAGCGTGGTGGCCCAGGCGTCCGGCATCATCGGTTCGGACGCTTCCATCGACATCTCCGCTGTTATGACCGATATGGAGTCCCGGCTGATGGATATGGACCTGGGGCCGTTGTTCGGCCTGTGGTTCCAGTCGCTCTTTATCGGCATTACCATGTGGGCGCTGTATATCTGCATTTTCATCGTCATTTATGGCCGTATGATCGAAATTTACCTTGTCACGTCGGTGGCCCCCATCCCGATGGCGACCATGATGGGCAAGGAATGGGGCGGCATGGGCCAGAACTACCTGCGCAGCCTGCTGGCTCTGGGCTTCCAGGCATTTTTGATTATCGTCTGTGTAGCGATCTACGCCGTACTGGTGCAGAACATCGCCACCGAGGAGGACATCATCATGGCGATCTGGAGCTGTGTGGGCTATACCGTGCTGCTGTGTTTTACGCTGTTCAAGACCGGCAGCCTGTCCAAAGCCGTATTCAACGCACATTGACCCGGAAGGAGGGAATTTACCAATGGCTTATGTACCCGTACCCAAAGACCTGACGAAAGTCAAAACCAAGGTCGCGTTCAACTTAACCAAGAGGCAGCTTGTCTGCTTCGGCTGCGGGGCGCTCATCGGCGTGCCGCTTTTCTTTTTGCTCCGGGGTCCTGCTGGCAACAGCGTGGCGGCCATGTGCATGATGCTCGTCATGCTGCCCTTCTTCATGCTGGCGATGTATGAAAAACACGGCCAGCCCCTGGAAAAGATCATCGGCAACATTCTCAAGGTGGCCGTCATCCGGCCCAAGCAGCGCCCCTACCGCACCAACAACTTCTATGCCGTGTTGGAGCGGCAGGCAAATCTCGACAAGGAGGTGTATGACATTGTTCGCGGCAAAGACAAAGCGGCAGGCCGAACCGGCAGAGCCGCAGACCAAACCCCGGCGTAAGCTGACCCGCGCCGAACGCAAACAAATCGAGGCAACGATTGCCCGCGCCAACCGCACGGGCAAAAAGGAACAGTCCGCCCAGGACAGCATCCCCTATGAGCGGATGTGGCCGGACGGCATCTGCAAGGTGGCGGATGGCCGCTACACGAAAACCATCCAGTTCCAGGACATCAACTACCAGCTCAGCCAGAACGAGGACAAGACCGCCATCTTTGAAGGCTGGTGCGATTTCCTCAACTATTTTGACAGCTCCATCCGTTTCCAGCTGTCCTTTTTGAACCTGGCGGCGTCCCAGGAGACCTTCGCCAACAGTATCACCATTCCGGCCCAGGGGGATGACTTTGACCCCATCCGGGTGGAGTACACGCAGATGCTGCAAAACCAGCTGGCGCGGGGCAACAACGGCCTCATCAAGACCAAGTACCTGACCTTTTCCATCGAGGCCGACAGCATCCGCTCCGCCAAGCCCCGTCTGGAGCGCATCGAGACCGATGTGCTGAACAACTTCAAGCGGCTGGGCGTGGCCGCCGAGGTCCTGGACGGCAAAGCCCGGCTGGCCCAGCTCCACGCCATCTTCCACATGGACGAGCAGGCGCCCTTCCAGTTCGAGTGGGACTGGCTGGCTCCCAGCGGCCTTTCCACCAAAGACTTTATTGCGCCGTCCGGCTTCGAGTTCCGCACCGGCAAGCAGTTCCGCATGGGCAGGAAGTACGGAGCGGTCAGCTTCGTGCAGATTCTGGCCCCGGAACTGAATGACCGTATGCTGGCGGACTTTCTCGATATGGAAAGTTCCCTCATCGTCAACCTGCACATCCAGTCGGTGGACCAGGTGAAGGCCATCAAGACGGTAAAGCGCAAGATCACCGACCTGGACCGCAGCAAGATCGAGGAACAGAAAAAGGCCGTCCGCGCCGGGTATGACATGGACATCATCCCCTCTGACCTTGCCACCTACGGGGCCGAGGCCAAGAAGCTGTTGCAGGACCTGCAAAGCCGCAACGAGCGGATGTTCCTGGTGACGTTTTTGGTGCTGAACACCGCCGACAATCCCCGCCAGCTGGGCAACAACATCTTCCAGGCCAGTTCCATCGCGCAAAAGTACAACTGCCAGCTGACCCGGCTGGATTTCCAGCAGGAGGAAGGCTTGATGTCCTCTCTGCCGCTGGGGCTGAACCAGGTGGAAATTCAGCGCGGGCTGACTACCAGCTCCACCGCCATCTTCGTACCGTTCACCACCCAGGAGCTTTTTCAGAACGGCAAAGAGGCGCTGTACTACGGCATCAACGCCCTGTCCAATAACCTCATCATGGTGGACCGCAAACTGCTGAAAAACCCCAACGGCCTGATTCTGGGTACGCCGGGCAGCGGCAAATCCTTCAGCGCCAAGCGCGAGATCGCCAACTGCTTCCTGCTGACTTCGGATGATGTCATCATCTGCGACCCGGAGGCCGAGTACGCGCCGCTGGTGGAGCGCCTGCACGGGCAGGTCATCAAGATTTCGCCCACCTCCACCAACTACATCAACCCGATGGACCTGAACCTGGACTATTCGGACGATGAAAGCCCGCTGTCGCTGAAATCCGACTTTATCCTGTCGCTGTGCGAGCTGATCGTGGGCGGCAAGGACGGATTGCAGCCGGTGCAGAAAACCATCATTGACCGCTGTGTGCGGCTGGTGTATCAGGACTACCTCAACGATCCGCGCCCGGAGAATATGCCCATTCTGGAGGATTTGTACGACCTGCTGCGGGCGCAGGATGAGAAAGAGGCGCAGTACATCGCAACGGCGCTGGAAATCTACGTCACCGGCTCCCTCAACGTGTTCAACCACCGCAGCAACGTGAATATCGAAAACCGCGTGGTCAGCTTCGATATCAAGGAGCTGGGCAAGCAGCTCAAAAAGATCGGGATGCTGGTGGTGCAGGACGCGGTGTGGAACCGCGTCACGATCAACCGTGAGCAGCGCAAGTCCACCCGCTACTATATCGACGAAATGCACCTTCTTTTGAAGGAGGAGCAGACCGCCGCCTATACGGTGGAGATATGGAAGCGCTTCCGCAAGTGGGGCGGCGTTCCCACGGGCATTACGCAGAACGTCAAAGACCTGCTCTCCAGCCGTGAGGTGGAGAACATCTTTGAAAACTCCGACTATGTGTATATGCTCAACCAGGCTTCCGGCGACCGGCAGATTCTGGCGAAGCAGCTTAACATCTCGCCCCATCAGCTCTCGTATGTGACCCAATCCGCCGAGGGCGAGGGGCTTTTGTTCTACGGCAGCGTGATCCTGCCCTTCATAGACCGCTTCCCCAAGGATACGGAACTGTACAAAATCATCACGACAAAATTGTCCGACCTCTCCGAACAAACCGGGGAGGAAGCGAAGGACGCCATTACAGAGTAAGGAAGGAGAAAAGAATATGGATAACCACCTTATGATTTTTGAAAGCGCAGATTTTGGTCGGGTACGTTCCGTGCTGAAAGACGGTGCTCCTTGGTTTGTTGCGGTTGATGTGTGCAAAGCTCTCGGATTGAACCAGGTTACGCGCGCAATGTCCAGATTGGACTCGGATGAAGGTGGGTTACTTGAAGTACCCCACCCCCAGAACGCCGATAAGACGATTGAAATAAATGCAGTAAGTGAAGCCGGACTCTATCATTTGATCCTTTGTTCCAAAAAGCCGGAAGCGAGAGCCTTCAAGCGCTGGATCACCCATGAGGTCATTCCCTCCATCCGCAAGCACGGCGCGTATATGACGGACAGCCTGTTGGATGCGCTGGAAGCGCACCCCGAGGCCGTGCCGGAGTACCTGAACCGCCTGCGCAGCGAAAACGCCCGAAACCGGGAGCTGACCCGCCGTCTCCGGCTTGCCCTCCCCAAAGCGGAGTATTACGACGCCTTTGTTGACCCTGCGGACTGCACCAACATCCGCACCACCGCCAAGGAGCTGGGCGTTCCCGAAAAACAGTTTACCCGGTATCTGGAGGAAAAGAAGTATCTGTTCCGGGACAAGAACCGCAAGCTCTTTCCCCGTGCAGTCAAAAAGAGCGCCGGTCTGTTTCTGGTGAGGGACTTCTACACCGAGCGCGGCAAGCTGGGACACTATACCCTCATCACCCCGGCGGGCAAGCGGCATTTTCTGGAGAGAACGGATGAAATTCTGTTTGAATAACGCTTTTAATCCATCAGCAGTCCCATCAGGAGGTGATGAATATGGCAAAACGCTCGCCAAGGCTGATTTTCACCGAGGAAGAACGCGCCCTGCCGGAGCTGGAACGAGCTGTCCGCAAGGCGGACAGGGCGGCGGTTAAGCTGGAAAAGGCCGAAGCGAAAATTCCCAAGAAAACCGTTAAGGTCAGGGAGCGCGTTGTGGACAGTGAGAGCGGCAAGGTCACGACGCGCCTTTTCTTTGAGGAGGCGGACAAAAAGCGTCCGCCCTCCAAGCTGGCGCACGCCGCAAGGAAAGCGCCGCTGGATACCGTCCGCAGCGCAGTCCACCGCAAGCTGCGGGAGGAGGGCGACGACAACCCCGGCACGGAGGCGGCGAACACCCTGACCGAGACGGCGGAGCGCACCTGGCGCATTGCGGAATCGGCGCACCGCTCCCATGCGGAAAAGCCCTACCGCAGGGCGGACAAGGTGGAAGCCGCCGCAGACAAAGCCAATCTCAAGGCGCTGAACAAACAGTACGAGCAGGAATACGGCAGGGCTTCCAACCCCTATTCCCGTTGGCGGCAGAAGCAGGCCATTAAAAAGGAATACGCCGCCGCAAAAGCGGGGAACGGCGCGAGGAATACCGTCAAAGCGTCCGAGACCACCGCGAAGGCGGCAAAGCGCGCCGCCGAGGGGAGCAAAAAGGCCGGCAGCTTTTTCGTCCGGCACAAGAAGGGCTTCCTCATCGCGGGCGGCGTCGCCGCCGCGATACTGCTGCTCATGACCTGCATTTCCTCCTGCTCCACGCTGTTTCAGGGCGGGGTGTCCGGCATTGCGGCCTCCACCTATCCGCTGGAGGACGCGGATATGCTGGCGGCGGAAGCCGCCTACTGCGCCATGGAGGACGAGCTGCGGGAATACCTGAACAGCTACGAAAGCACCCACGATTACGACGAGTACCACTTCGACCTGGACGAGATTGAGCACGACCCCTATGTGCTCATTTCCATGATTACCGCCCTCAAGGGCGGAGAATGGACGATTGACGAAATAGGCGGGATTCTGGAGACGCTGTTTGAAAAGCAGTATATCTTAACGGAAACCGTCACCACGGAAACCAGATACCGCACCGAAACGCATATCGGCTATTACACCGACGAAAACGGCAATCTGCAAAGCTACGAGTACGAGGCGGAGGTTCCCTACACCTACTATATCTGCCATGTGGAGCTGGAAAACTTCAACCTCTCCCATGTGCCGGTGCATATCATGTCCCACGATCAGCTCTCCATGTACGCCGTGTATATGAGCGTGCTGGGCAACCGCCCCGACCTGTTCCCCGGCTCCCCGTATGTGAACCGGTACTACCACACCCAGTATGAGAAGTACGAGATACCCCCGGAGGCACTGGCGGACGAGCAGTTCGCCGCCATCATCAAGGAAGCGGAGAAGTATCTGGGCTACCCCTATATCTGGGGCGGCAGCTCGCCCGCCACCTCCTTCGACTGCTCCGGCTTCGTTTCGTATGTCTACAACAACTGCGGCCTGCATTGGAGCTTCGGCAGGCTGGGCGCGGAGGGGCTGCGGGGCATGTGCGCCTACGTCTCCCCGGAAAGCGCCCGTCCGGGCGACCTTATTTTCTTTGAAAAGACCTACGACACCGCAGGCGCGTCCCATGTGGGCATCTATGTGGGCAATAACAGGATGCTCCACTGCGGCGACCCCATTCACTACGCTTCCATCGACACGAGCTACTGGCGAAGCCATTTTCTCCAGTTTGGCAGATTACCTTAACAACAACCATATCAACGCAAAAAAGGAGGATGTTATGAACCCGCGACTTGAAAAGCTGCGTCAGGAGCGCGAGAAGCTGGCGGAAAAGCTCACATCGCTGACCGCACGGCTCAAAGCCCTGGACGAGCAGATTCTGAAGCTGGAAAACACGGATATTGTGGGCATCGTCCGCGAGAACGGGCTGACCATCGAGCAGCTCGCGGCGCTGATGGCGATGCTGGAAAAGCGTCCCACGGCGGCGCTGCCCGACGAATACAGAAAAACGGAGGAATTTATGGATGAAGAATAAATGGAGATTTTTTGCCGTGACGCTGGCCGTCGTGCTCTGCATGACGGTCTTTTCCGTTACGGCCTATGCAGGCGGCGGCGATATGGTCGATTCAACAATGGGCGACCCGACCATGGAAACCCCAACTGCAACTACACAGCCGGAGAATACGAATACCGGTGAGCAGACCCCAAACGGACAGACCCTGACGGTGAACGTGACTGAGAATGCGGACGGAAGCCATACCGTGACCATCGGGGATCGGAGCTGGACGCTTCCCGCCAAACGGGAGCAGTCCGGAAAGGTGGTCAACGTCCGCACCTATTTGAACCTGCGCACCGGCCCCGGCACGGATTACACCGTGGTTGGGCATCTGCTCAACGGCGCGGAGGTGAAGGTGCTGGAGGAAAGCAACGGCTGGTACAAGGTGGTCGTGCCGGAGCAGACCGGCTATGTATACGGCAAATACCTTGAGGTTCTCAACACCTCTGCGGGAGGCTATGAGAACGACACGGATACTGCGGAGCTGCTGCTGCAATACTACGCCGCTGCCGGAGGTTCCGCACCCCTGACCCCGGACGGCAACCTGACGCTCATGGACGACATCGGCTCCGCTTTCGGCGCAGGCAAGCAGTTCATCACCGTGACGACCAAGGGCGGCAATACCTTTTATCTCATCATCGACCGAGACGATAAGGGCAATGAGAACGTCCATTTCCTGAATCTTGTGGACGAGGCCGACCTGCTGGCGCTGACCAAGGACGGCGAGAGCATCGTCCCCGCCTGCTCCTGCACGGACAAATGCGCCGTGGGCAAGATCAACACGGGCTGCAAGGTGTGCAGAACCAATATGAGCGAGTGCGCGGGCAAGGAAGTGACGGAACCCACGCCCCAGCCTGCCGAGCCTGCGGAGACCGCGCCCGAAAAGAGTACCGGCAGCGCGGGGCTCATTGTGGTCGTCCTCCTGCTCCTGCTGGGCGGCGGTGCGCTGTACTGGTTCAAGCTCCGCAAGCCCAAGGCCGACACCCGCGGGGCGGACGACCTGGACGATTACGACTACGGCGAGGACGAGGAAGATGAGGATTACGAGTTTGAAGCCGAGGACGAGACGGACGCCG
>ERZ827043.3286-NODE-3286-length-11997-cov-3.656423_pt1 | contig 11997 bp, 10 predicted proteins | sample MGYA00519923_ERZ827043 | MGnify/ENA primary metagenome ERZ827043 (study PRJEB31778, sample SAMEA3449251) | human gut metagenome | biome: human gut; feature: human-associated habitat; material: faeces | place: United Kingdom | collected 2010/2012 ...
TTAATAAATATTTTAAGAAAATGTTTTTAATAATATCTTCATAATAAAAATATAAACTTTTTGAATTACACCACTGTCTATCATGAGTTTAATTTTGCTAAGGTATAACCTAAAATAAATAATTTTAATGTTCATTGTGATCCCATTTAAAAGCGGTGATTCCCACTTTCAAAATCTAAAGTTAGTATAGTTCAAACATTCTCGTACATTTAATTTAGTTAATAAGGAAGTTTAAGTTATAGCTAGATACTTAGATCATATAAAAGTAGAAGAAACTTTAAAAATTTATTCACACATATTTGCAAGTACTTTAGATTAAGAAATTGTGGTAAATAGATAATTTAGAAAGCAATAAAACAAATGATGTTTAATCGCCGGTTTTTAATAATTCTAATTTTTCATTTAGTGTTTCCACTAATAAATTCAATGCATAAGTTTTTGTTTTTCCAAATTCGTCTTTATTCATTTTATTAATTTGTTTTATCAAAAGTTCCAAATTTTCTTTATCCATCATATAAAAATCTTTTATATTGCCATGATAAACATTATTTATTGTATATTTAAAATAAAAAATATCTTTTGTAGAACAAATTTTAATATTTTCTACAATTAAATTAACATCCAAATTATTTAAAAATCCCTCACCATAAATAACATTATCATTAATATATAGGTTATAAAGTTTTTCACCCCAATTTTTAGATGATAATATAGTAACTATTACATCAGAACTTTTTTTTCTTCTGTTCTTATTAATAATATCGTTAAATTCTTTCGAATATTTATTATAAACATTCATTGTTTTTTGATCATTTAACATTATGTGAAAATCAATATAATCTACTTTATTATCAATCAAGCTTTTTTTCATTAGATCTACTAACTGCTTAATGTCATCGGGAAACAATCCAATTGTTTCTATACCAGATACTATTCTCAATAATTTTGGAAACACTCTATATCCATAATGAAAATTTTGAATCATTTTATCTAAATATTCTTTTATTTCACTATCTTCTAATTCCCAATAAGCTTCTAAATTAAAATATGGATCATCATTTGGTAAAGCATTTTCTATTTCAACTGTTATATATTGATTTAAAGTGTTCCTCATCTGACTTAAATTGAGACTAGAAGAACTTAAATAATCACTAATAAAATCAAATGCCGTAAAATAATCAGTCATTTTTTGTAATCCATCGTCATCAAACGATGTTGCAACAGAATATTTTACACCATTTAATTTTTGTTTTATTTCAACACCGTTTTTTAATAATACAGACATATTAATTGTATTAATGAATGTTAGTTCTAAAATTTTATTTTCCTTTTCTACATATTTCTGCTTTTTAATTTGGTTAAATATACTTTCATACTCATTTAACAAAAAAATTACAGTTCTAATGTTGCAACAATCATCTTTTTTTAATATTTCAACCAATAAATTCTTTTGCGATTTCAAATACTCATAGTATTTTTTATTTTTAATATATTTTTCTAGCAAATTACTTATTATTTTTTCCATATTTGGCACATAATCTATAGTTTTACCAATCAATTTTTCTTTTATTAATTTATATTTATTTTCTGTATTATATGTTTTATTAACTCTTTTTTTAATATCTTCTATTTTTGTCATGGTAACATTATTATCATTTTGCCGTGAATTAACTTTTTTATTTTCACCATATTCAATATTATTATCTAAGCAACTAATTAATTTTAATTCATAATTACTATCTATGTTTAGTTTTTCTATTTCATTTTCGTTAGCAACTATAATACACTTAACATTTTTGTGTTCAACATAATCGTTAATAAAACCCAAGACTTCATTAATTGGTATATTAACTCTTTCTAAATCATCAAATATAATAAGCTTTTTTGAAACATCTATGAAATTACTCATTAACTCAGTTACATCTATAATTTTTGCATCTGGTAAAGGTATTTTAAAAATTTTTGAAATTGCTGATGAAAAGCTTCTATAACCAGCACCTAAAATTTTGCCTCCTTTTTTTATTTTTTTATTCATTTTCATCTTTTTGTTCATTATTGAATATAGTATTTTTTTATTTATATCGCTTGTATTACTAAGTCCATATAAGGAAACATACGCACTATCTTCGATTTCTGATAATATCTTGTTTTTAACAAAATATGTTTTCCCACAGCCCCACTCACCATTAAGTAGAATTGCATACTGACTATTACTATCAGAATAGTATGTTTTAATTATCTCTATTATTTCTTCTTCGCTTAAATTCATAATAATTCTATCCTCCTTATAAAAGAAAAAATTCTATACTATAATTGTATAGAATTCTATGATTTCATTATACTACTTTTTTCTCGTAAATGTCTTCAATAATCACGCAATTTCAGAAAAAATTATTTTCAGAAATTATTTTTCATTTCATATATGTTAATCTGCCCATTTCCTAACTCCTAGCCGCACCATCAACAGGCAAAATAGCTCCCGTTATATAACTTGCCATGTCACTAGCCAAGAATAAAAATGCATTTGCAACATCTTCCGCCCTTCCTATCCTACCTAATGGAATGGTTTTAATAAGTGGCTCTATTACGTTATCTGGTACACTTTTCATCATATCAGTAAGTATTATACCAGGTGCTACTGCATTTACTCTTATACCGTCTTTACCAAGTTCTCTTGCAAGTGATTTAGTAAGACCATTTACAGCAAACTTACTAGCAGGATAACCACATCCAGATGGCTGTCCATATATACTTACCATAGATGATGTATTAAGTATTACGCCACCTTTATTTTCCTTCATAATTAGACTTACTGCCTTTGAACAATTAAATACCGCATTAACATTTAAATCCATTATATTTTTAAAATCTTCTTCCTTGTATTCATAAATACTTTCTCTAGCACTTATTCCAGCGTTATTAACTAATATATCTATCTTTCCATATAAATCCTTTATTTTATTAAATACTTCTTCTACCTCTTTTAAATTAGTTAAATCTGGATAGAATCCTTTTACATCATAATCTTTATTTTCTTTTCTTAAACTCTCTAAAGCCTTTTTAACAGTTTCACTTTTTGAACCAAATATAACTACCTTACAGCCGTTTTCTAAAAACTTTTTAGCAGTAGCGTACCCTATTCCTCTAGTTGCTCCTGTTATAACTGCTACTTTATCTTTTAACATATTAAACCTCCTATTTATACTTTAATTTTAACTTATTTTTACCAATATAACAAGAAAAGAAAGCAAGGTATTTGCTTTCTTTTAAATTATTACTTATTATACTTAGCAAGTTCTTCTCTTAGCATTTCCATTGTTTTAGCAGGATTTGCTTTACCACGAGTTTTTTTCATAACCTGACCTACAAAGAAGTCTATCATTCTAGTTTTTTCAGGATTATATTCCCTTGCCTGTTCATCATTTTCTTTTAATACTTCCATAACAACATCATGAATAGATGCATCATCAGTAATTTGCATCATACCTTTTTCTTTTACGATTATGCTAGGCTCTTTGCCTGATTCAATCATGTCTTCAAATACTTCTTTAGCTTGCTTTGATGATATTGTTTTTTTATCAATTAAATCAATTAATTCTTTTATCATTTCTGGTTTAACAGGAACTTCTTCTAACTTCATTTCATTTTCATTTAAGTATCCCATAAGCATACCAGTTACCCAGTTACAAGCTTTTTTAGGATCTGCTCCTAAACTTACACAATCATTAAAGAAGTCAGAGTTTTCCTTTACTTTAACAAGTACTTCTGAATCATACTCTGATAAGTTAAATTCATTCATGTACTTTTGTTTTCTTTCAAGTCTAAGCATAGGAATATTTTTTCTTATTTCATCAAGTAATTCATCTGTAACCTTAATTGGTGGGATGTTTGGCTCAATAAAGTATTTATAGTCTACCGCATCAGCCTTATCTCTCATCTTAAACGTTTCACCAGTTTCATCATCAAAACGTCTTGTTTCTTGTTCTACTTTTCCGCCGTTTTGAAGTATTTCTGATTGTCTTTCTATTTCAAAGTCAATTGCACGCCCTACATTATAAAATGAGTTAATGTTTTTCATTTCAACTTTGGTACCTAACTTGTCAGTATCTGAAATTGATACGTTAACGTCACATCTCATTTGTCCTCTGTCACTTCTTGCTTCCGAAACTCCGCAGTAAACTATTAGTGAGCGGTAAGTCTCAAGGAATGCTAATGCTTCTTCTTTAGAGTGCAAGCAAGGCTCTGTTACAGTTTCTAATAAAGGCACACAAGATCTGTTATAATCTATTAAAGAATATGTATCATAGTGATCTAGTGATGCCGTATCTTCTTCTAGATGGGTATCGTGAATTAAAACTTTTTTTATTTGTCCGTCAACTTCGATATCAACTGCTCCATTTATACCTACAGGTTTAGTCATTTGAGTTATTTGATATCCTTTTGGTAAGTCTGGATAGTAGTAGTTTTTTCTATCAAATAGCATAACGTCTGGAGTAGTACAATTCATTGCCATAGAAACAATAAGTGCTCTTTTCCAAGCTTCCTTATTAGCGATAGGAAGTATTCCAGGAAAACCTAAATCTTGACATGCAACGTGGCTGTTTGGTGCTTCAGTGTACCCATTAATTGAAGGAGAAAAAACCTTTGAGTTAGAATCAAGTTCACAGTGAACTTCAAGTCCGATTGTTACTTTATACATAATTAGTTTTCCTCCTTTACTGAAAGTGGTACGAAACCAATTTTTTCTTCTAGTTTGTTTGCGATGTTACATACTACATCATCTGTCTTTATAGGTCCAGTTATGTTTATTGCAACTGGCATATCATCTATAATTCCAGATGGGATTGTAATTGATGGGAAGCCACCAAAGTTTCCTATTGCAAGATGGTTTTCTAAAAGTAAATACTTTTCTGATAACCTGTCCATTTCATCTGTAAAACGTGGTGCGATAGAGCCTGAATTTGGCATAATTAATCCATCATATTCTTTAAATAAGTTTGTCATAGCATCTACTACTAATCTTCTTATTCTTTGAGCATTTTTAAATAATTTTTCTTGGTTTTCTTTTTGAAGAATAAATGATCCAATAACGAATCTTCTTCTTATTAATTCAGAAAATCCCTCAGTTCTAGTATTTATCATAACCTCATCTGGAGTGTGCCCTTCTTTTCTGTTACCAAATGGAATTCCAGTTAAGTTTGAGTTATTACTAGTTGCCTCCGCACAAGATATTGCCATATAAGATGGATAAATACCATTTAATATCTTTTTATCTATAGACTCTTCTTTAACTTCGATACCTAATTCTTTAGCATATGAAAGCACTTTTAAGAAGTTATCATAGTATTTTTTATCATCTTTTAATTCATCTACTATTTCTTTAATATAAAATAGTTTTCTTCTGCTTACATCTTTATTTAGATTTTCTACAAAGTTTATGTTTGATGAGTCAAACGAGGTCATATCGTTATCATCCATTCCTTTGATGTTATCCATAACGCACGCTACATCTTTAACGTATTTTGCGAAGCATCCAACGTGGTCTAGGCTTGATGCAAAGGCAAATAATCCCCAGCGTGATACAAGGCCATATGTTGGTTTATATCCTACTACTCCGCCGTACCCTGCTGGCTTACGGATGGAGTCTCCGGTATCTGAACCAAGTGCATAAGGAACAATACCACGAGCTACAGCAGAAGCTGATCCTGCTGATGAACCACCTATCATACGAGACTTATCCCAAGGGTTTCTAACAATTCCAGTGTGTCCTGTTGTACCAGTTCCTCCCATAGCAAGTTCATCAAGTACCGTTTTACCAATCATAACCATACCAGATTCCTTTAACTTTTTAACAGCACTTGCGTCAAATACTGGAACGTAATTTGATAAGATGTTTGATGATGCGGTTGTAAGTACGTCTTTTGTTGAGAAGTTATCTTTAATAGCACAAGGTATGCCGGATAAAACGTTATCTGTAACTTCACTTTCTTTTGCATCGTCAATGATTGTTACGAAACTGTTTAACTCATCTTGATACTTGTGAGCTCTTTTAAGTGATTCTTCTGTTAATTCTTTACTTGTTACAGCACCATTTTTTAAAGCTTCGTGTATTTCTTGTAAACTTTTATCTAAAATACTCATTAGCTTTCACCTCCTACTACTTTAGGAACTTTTATTTCATCATATACTGTATCACTTGCGTTTTTAACTGCATCATCAGTTGTTAACGTGCTTGTTGCAACATCTTCTCTTAAATGTGCTTCTTCATTAATAAATGGAAAAGTCATAGGTTCTACTTTTTCTATTCCGTCTATTTCTGTTATTAAATCCATGTGTTTTAAAATAGTTTCAAATTCCTTTTCGAATGATGGGAACTCTTCTTCTTTCATTTTAAACATAAGTTTAAGTGCATAATCTTGTATGTTATCTCTTGTTATTTTTTGCATTTTATAAAAGTCTCCTTATCTTAGTTTAATGTGTGTTTCTCTAAGTTGCTGTTCTGTAACTTCATTTGGTGTACCAGTAAGTACATCTTCACCATTTTGATTTAATGGGAATGCAACCGTTTCTCTTACACTTTCTTCTTCACCTAACATCATAAGTGATCTATCTATTCCAAGTGCCATACCTGCATGTGGTGGGCATCCGTATTTAAATGCTGTATAAAGTGCACTAAATTTTTTCTTGATGTCTTCTTCTGTATATCCAGCAAGAGAAAATGCCTTTAGTAAAACTTCTGGTCTGTTGTTTCTAACTGCTCCTGAAACAAGTTCAACACCATTACATACAACATCAAACTGGTCTGCATAAATATCTAATGGATCCATGGTTTCTAGTGCCTTCATGCCTCCTCTTGGCATACTAAATGGATTGTGCATAAAGTCTAGTTTGCCAGTTATTTCACTTATTTCATACATTGGCATATCCGTTACAAAGCAGAATTCAAATAGATTATTATCCATTAAGTCTAACTTACGACCTAATTCAGTTCTAATTAAACCTGCGTTTTTACAAACAACGTCGTGTCTTTTATCGGCGATAAAGAAAAGTACGCTTCCAGTTTTTAAACCTGCCTTATCAAATAATGCTTTTCTATCATCTTCCGTTAGAAATTTATCAATAGGTCCTTTAAGGCTTTTATCTTCCATAACTGATATGTAACCAATACCAGGCATATCAATTGATTTTGCATAGTCTACTATTTCGTTAAACCAGCTGTTTGGTTTAGATGCTATATCGTCTACTTTAATAGCGCGAACGATAGAATCTCTAAATGGTCTAAAGCTTGTTTCTTTAAATACGTCTGATACGTCAATAATTTCAAGTGGGTTTCTTAAATCTGGTTTGTCAGTACCATACTTAAGCATTGATTCGTTATAAGGAATTCTTTTAAAGTGACCTTCTGTTACTTTTCTTTTACCAAATTCTCTAAAGAATGCAGGATATACCTCTTCTGCAACAGCCATAACGTCTTCTTGGTCCGCAAAAGCCATTTCCATATCTAGTTGGTAGAATTCTCCAACAAGTCTTTCTTTTCTTCCGTCTTCATCTCTAAAACAAGGTGCTAATTGGAAGTATTTGTCAAAGCCTGATGCCATTAGAAGTTGTTTAAATTGTTGTGGTGCTTGTGGAAGAGCGTAAAACTTTCCCTTATGCTTTCTTGATGGGATAATAAAGTCTCTTGCACCTTCTGGTGATGATGAAGTGATAATTGGAGTTGTTATCTCTAAAAATCCTAGCTCCATCATTTTGTTTCTTAAAAAGTTGAAAGCTTTAGAACGCATAACGATTTTCTCATGAACCTTTGGATTTCTTAAGTCTAAGAAACGGTATTTTAATCTTACGTCTTCTGCTACTTTTTTTGATTCATCTATTTCAAATGGCAAAGTTTTTGCAGTATCTGATAATAATTCTAGTTCTTCTACTACTACTTCTATTTCTCCTGTTGGTATTTTTTTGTTTACTGTATCAATATCTCTTTTAACTACTTTTCCGGTAACTTTAATAACGGTTTCTTTTGTTACTCCTTTAAGCATTGTATCATCATGAACAACTATTTGTGTTACTCCATAATGATCTCTTAAATCGATAAACATAACACCACCATGGTCTCTTATACCTAATACAAAACCTGCAAGGGTTACTTTTTTATCCAAATCTTTAATTGTCAATTCTCCGCATGTGTTTGTTCTATATGTACTCATTTTTTATTTTTCCTTTCTGTTTTCTAAAAATTCTTTTACTTTAAGTGTTGCAAAGTTACCATCTATAAATAGAGGAACTTCGTTTCCATATAAATCGGTACCTGTAATGTTTAAATCAGGGGTACCTACCATAAAATCAACGTGATTTTCACTTTGGTTAATACCGTTTTTAAGCAACTCATGATCACCCATTAATTCGCCATTTGGTATGCAGCCTGGAAATCCTTTTCCCAGTGCTAAATGACAAGATGCATTTTCATCAATCAGTATTGAATTAAATATCATATTTATATTTGATATCGGTGAATCATAATCAACGAAAGCGCATTCTCCTAAATGATCCATACCATCAAGGTCTTTTATTAATTCAAGTAATGTATCATTGTCGTTACTGGCTGATGCTTCTTCTACTTTTCCATCTTTAAATGTTAACTTAAATTCATCAATTATTTTTCCTTTTATTGGAAGTGGTCTACTTGAACATACGATTCCATTTACCTTAGTTCTATCAGGTGTTGTAAAAACTTCCTCGGTTGGCATATTAACTATTAAATCTTTCGTTTTATCAAAACTCTTTTTAGCTGCTCCCCACCAAATAACATTCTTTGGAAGACCTATTTCCAAGTCGGTACCATTTTTGCTTTTATATTTTAATTTAACTAACTTTAGTTTATTTAATAAATCTCTTTTTTGGGTGTTATCTTTAATTTTATCATCCCAAGCTTTTATGACATCTTCTTGGTCTACTAATGTCATTTTAAAAATTAAGTTCCACAATTCATCTTCACTTGATAAATTTAGTTTGTCAGCCCACTGTTTTGTTGCTACTGCTGCGATACACCAAGGAAATTTATATATACCTCTTGCTTTTACAGCATCTTCTTGGGTTTCAATCTTAACCTTGCTCATCATTTTTTTCTTATCTGATGGCACTTCATTAAGCATTGGATAAGAATATGAAGTTAAAGATAATAAGGAACCGCCTTTGTCATAGACATCCTTTATTATCCTTCTATTGAAGTAAGGTTCTTTTTCTATTTCATCTAAACTTGAATTCATTAGTATGTCTTTTGTTTTTTTACCGTCGTAACAAACGTGATATATGTCTGTTATTCCAATTCTTTTTGCTTCTTCTATCACTATCTTAACAAAATCCTGTTGCTCTGTTAAGTAGCTAATTAATAAAGGTTCTCCAGCCTTCATAGACAAACATCTTTGAATCAGAAATTTAGCATATTTTCTTTTTTTCTCATCCATAGCAACACCTCCTTTTAAGAAAATAAAAAACAGCAAATCATCCCATAGGGACGAATAGCTGTTTGTATCCGTGGTACCACCCAGTTTACTATTTTATTTAAATAGTCACTTTATAAAACGTTAACGGGTTATCTTCCGTCTTAGCCTACTTTAATTAAATTTCGGTAAGAAGCTCCGAGGTGTTCTTTCATTAAACTATCTTACTGATATTCCACCATCATCAGTTCTCTTTATAGAATCGCTTAATTACTTTTCCTCATCAAGGCGAAAAAATTAATTATATTTAAATTATATCATATTTTCTTTGTTTTATAACAAAAAAATAGTTTTTTCAATAATTTTACATGTTTTTCTGCATTTGGGTTATATTTTCTGCATGATTATAATAATTGCAATATTTTCTTAATTCTTCAACAAATTCTGGAAACATAACAGAATTAAGATATAATTTTTTCAATTTCGAATTGCTTTCAATCATTTCTTTAATAACAGGATTATCTGTGTATTCTCTTCTTATAACATCGAATAGCATTTGAGCATTGTACTCATATAATTGTTTTGGCAACTTATTCGAGTACTTAAAACGACCAATATCAGTAATTGTTATTTCATTATCAGTAAAATTCATATTAAAATTTTTCCAATCTCCTACTTCTATACCAGCCTCACTAATAAGATTTATATCATGTCTTAAAAGTAATGTTGAATAAATTAGATCCATGAAAGAAACTTCTTGAATTTTCTTTGACACCTTATTTCCACAAGCAAACCTTGCTTTTCCTCCCAAAATAAAACTAGAATTGGCATATAAATCATCAAAAAAGCAAAATGAAGTCTGATTTATTTTACTACCTATTAATAAATCATATTTATCTGTAAAATCATGAGGCGCTCTAAAACATTTTGCCACATTTTTACCATCCTCGAGTAAACCAACAACAGATTGTTCTCCAAAACCCAAAATTTTTGTAACTTTATTTGTTATATCGGTAGCACTATTTATTTTTATCATAATATTCTCCACCTCAAAAAACTTTTTATAAGCATGTAATATATCATAAATATAACGAATAATCAATTGTTATCTGTTAACCTTCAGGTCGTAATTTTGAACACGAAAAAAAGTAGCGGCGTGCTACTTTATATTTTTAGTGGCGCTTCAAGTAGGACTCGAACCTACGACCTGCCGGTTAACAGCCGGATGCTCTACCAACTGAGCTATTGAAGCAGATATGGATGTTTTATCTCAAATAACGTAATTAATTATATTATTTATATCCGGCTTTGTCAAGCACTTTTTTAAGTAAAACTTTACTTTATTATATTTTGTGTTAGAATAGTGGTTATAAAAAGGGGGAATTGTATGAAAACAATTGATTATAATGAACTCGATATCATTAGTTATAACTGCAATGAAGGTACTTATTCTAAAATTGATAAATGCATATTTAATGGTGAAATTTATGCATTAAAACGTTTTACTAATGGAAAATATCTAAACGGCAAAAGAAGAAAAATAAGTGAGTTAAGCAGCATAAATGATAGTCATTTGATAACACCAAAATTTTGGGTTAAAAACGAAGAAGGTAAAAATCAGTATTTAACAAAGTTTTGCGATGGAGATCCACTTGAGTTCGGAAAAAATACGAACGTAGTTGCTAAACTAAAACACGCTAAAAATTTAATAGAGAAAATGCATTCATACAAAATCATTCATGGAGACTTAAATATCTCAAACCTTTTATTCAGTGGTGATGAGCCTTTTATAATTGATTTTGACAATGCATCTTTAAATAATAGTAATGTAGATATATCAAGTCTAAACGATTATTCAGCTGATTATATAAAAAGATTAGGAATTAATAAGGGATTAGATGTATACCTTTTTAATTTGCTCACCTACGCTATATTAAATGAAACTGACTACTACTGTGTAAGAAATGTGTTAGCAAAAAAATATGGTGTTTTTGATTTTAAAGACGGAATTAAATTGTGTAATCTTTTTTCTCTAGAGAAAGGATATTCTGATGGTGATTATTTAATTGATATGATTTCAAATAAAGATGTTAAGAGTATTTAGCATCTTTTTTATTTTATGAACGGAAGCCTATCGATTTTTGGATTTATAGTATTTTCATCTACATAATATGGATCGGCCTCAAATAAATCTAGTTTGTATTCTAAATTAAGTAATATTCTTTTTACATCAAAGATGTTTTTATATTTCTTTAAATGAATGCATAATAAAACTTTATCTATTATTTCTTGTTCAGTTTTACTACTTACCTCATAATTCATCAAATCAGAAATTAAGTAACTAAGGAATAAATTATCAGTGCATTTTAAAATATCATATATAATGTTATATAATCTACTGGTTTTACTATTATCATCAGTTTCATAGTGATCTAATATTTTTATAATTAGTTTTTTATTAATTTCTGCTTTTAATGAAACTATTTTAAAATCGTCTTTTGCGTATATACATTTTTTTCTCATTCCTCTTTCTGCCGCCTTTCAAAATAATTATATGAAA
>ERZ827043.3293-NODE-3293-length-11983-cov-57.937290_pt1 | contig 11983 bp, 10 predicted proteins | sample MGYA00519923_ERZ827043 | MGnify/ENA primary metagenome ERZ827043 (study PRJEB31778, sample SAMEA3449251) | human gut metagenome | biome: human gut; feature: human-associated habitat; material: faeces | place: United Kingdom | collected 2010/2012 ...
TTGTTGCTCAGGAACTTATAAATAAAGTTAAATCAAAGTGTTGCGGAATTAAGGATTTATAATAGTGTTGCGGAATTAAGGGATATAGAATATTAACCGCCAATTAGGGGCTAGCACCCTTTGGCGGTTAATATTGGATTTTTTTTAATTTAAAAGTTGCTTAAAACGACTTGTTGTGTTAAAATATACGCTGATATAAATAAGAATTTAGGAGATAATATAAATGGAAAAATACAACAATTGGAAACTTAAGTTTTATACAATATGGGCAGGGCAGGCAGTATCATTAATCACTAGTGCCATCCTGCAAATGGCGATTATTTTTTACCTTACAGAAAAAACAGGATCTGCGATGGTCTTGTCTATGGCTTCACTTGTAGGTTTTTTACCCTATGCGGTCTTTGGACCAGCCATTGGTGTATTAGTGGATCGTCATGATAGGAAGAAGATAATGATTGGTGCTGATTTAATTATCGCAGCAGCTGGGGCCGTGCTAGCTATTGTTGCATTGTATATGGAGTTACCTATCTGGATGGTTATGGTAGTATTGTTCATCCGTAGCATTGGAACAGCTTTTCATACCCCGGCTCTCAATGCGGTTACTCCACTTTTAGTACCAGAAGAACAGCTTACGAAATGTGCAGGCTATAGTCAGTCTTTGCAGTCTATAAGCTATATTGTTAGTCCGGCGGTTGCAGCACTTTTATACTCCGTTTGGGAACTAAATGCTATTATTGCCATCGATGTATTGGGTGCTGTGATTGCATCTATTACGGTAGCAATTGTACGTATTCCTAAGCTAGGTGATCAAGTGCAAAGTTTGAAACCAAATTTCATAAGAGAAATGAAAGAAGGAATGGCTGTACTACGGCAAAATAAAGGATTATTTGCTTTATTACTCGTTGGAACATTATATATGTTTGTTTATATGCCCATAAATGCATTATATCCTTTAATCACTATGGAATATTTTAATGGTACACCGATGCATATTTCTATTACGGAGATTGCTTATGCCTCTGGTATGTTGATAGGGGGTCTATTATTAGGGTTATTTGGGAATTACCAAAAGCGAATCTTATTAATAACGGCATCAATTTTTATGATGGGGATAAGCTTAACCATTTCAGGATTACTTCCTCAAAGTGGATTTTTCATATTTGTAGTCTGCTGTGCAATAATGGGGCTTTCGGTTCCGTTTTACAGCGGTGTGCAAACAGCTCTTTTTCAGGAGAAAATTAAGCCTGAATATTTAGGACGTGTATTTCTTTAACTGGAAGTATCATGTCTCTTGTTATGCCAATTGGGTTAATTCTTTCTGGATTCTTTGCTGATAGAATCGATGTAAATCATTGGTTTTTACTATCAGGTATTTTAATTATTTGCATTGCAATAGTTTGCCCAATGATAACTGAGATTAGAAAATTAGATGCAAAATAAAATAAAGGGCGTGTTCGTATGATAGACAATATTATTCAATCAGTGACAGAAAAATTATCCTCTTTGCCTTATATAGAAACATAAATGCTATTAGACCACTTGAAGTTACGGTCATAAATCAAAAGGATGTTGTCCCTTGGAAATTTCCTCCTAAACATGAATTTATGTATGGTGAGTGGCTAAGGGAGCAGTTTGATAAGGGAGCAATTCCTGAGCCAACTTATGATCCCGATTTAGCAATTCTTTTATCTCAATTAAGAGAAAATAGTATTAACCTTTTCGGACCAGAGGCAACAGAAGTGATTGAGCCTGTACCAATGACAGATATTCGAAGGGCGATTAAAGAATCCTTACCCGGGTTGATAGCTAGCATTGAAGGTGACGAACACAATGTGATTTTAACTTTAGCCAGAATGTGGCTGACATCCTCTTCCGGTAGAATTTGCTCAAAAGATCAGGCTGCTGAATGGGCGATACCTAAATTAGCCAAAGAGCATGCTACTTTACTTGAAAAAGCAAAAAAGGCTTATTTGGGAGATTATGATGACAAGTGGGAAGGAATGGAGACTGAGATAATTGAACTCGTTAATTATTTGAAAAGATCTATAGAGTCTTCCCTTAATATTTAAATCCTTTTCGAATAGTTTAAATACAACAGTGATTAGTTTTTAATGCGTATTATTGGTGATTATTACTTCGATATGTTCCCTCATACCTCGTTTTCTCAAAAAACAGTAAAAAATTGATAGATATGTTTCCGCATACGTCGGGCTCTAAAATTAGCCAAAGACATCAATTCCATCAACTCGAGCCACGTGGAGTGCGTAGTTTTGATGTCAAGGGTAAGCAAATAAAGGGCGAAAAGAAAGCTATAAAACTGCTTGAAACTTTTGAATACCTCAAATCCGCAACTACGCGCCTATATGATACAGAAGCGAAAATAATCTGCATCGTTAGTAAAAAGGGGGCACAGTGCATCGAATGTCACCATAAAGACATATAAACGCCCCTTACCCCACCATGCGACTTGAGGCAATACGCAAAGTCACGACCATAAGTTGTCGGTGTTATCCAAAGTCATTCTGGAACACATCAGCATAAGCGTTGTTGCATGAATAGATATTCAGCACATACTGCCTTGATGTCCTGCCCCATTTGGCTGGCACAGAGATGAACTTGAAGACAAACGCCTTGATGCGGCTTGTTGCTTTGAGTCCGAACCTCTTCACGTCAAGCCTCGCCATGATGAATTTATAGAAGTTGCGTATGAGTGCCGTAAGCAGAAGAAACACCGTGTTTTCTCCCATGAAGGATTTTGGAAGCCTGTTCCAGCCGAATCCGTTATTCATTTCATCGAAGATGCGTTCCTTCCCTCCACGGAGGTTATAGAATTTGACAATCTCTTTCTCGGAAGACTCGTAGTCATTTGTAAGGATGCAGCGGTAGGTGTATTCGCCTTCCCACAGGTCAATCTCACCGTCAATTCGCTTCTGCCTTTGGATTACAAGACGGTATGCCCTCCCTTTCCATTTCTCAACAAGAATGGAGTTCAGTTCAAACTCAATGCCGCCCAGTTCCTCTCTCTTCCACCCTCTGAGTGCAAAGATGTCATCGTAGAGCGAACCGCAGCGGTTGGCGCGGATATAGAAAGTCATGCAATGCTTTCCGACCTCTTCCACAATTTCCTCTGAGCAGGATCCGCAATCTGCCCTGAAACGATTGACTGTCAATCCTTTCTGTTCAATCCTCTCAAAGAATCTCCTCAACGTGTCCTTCTGGTGGAAACGAACGTTAGTGTTGCCGTCGCTGTTCTCTATGCCGACAATCATGTCGCCAATGACAGCCACACCTGGACGGTACCCGAGAAACTTCTTGTATGTGGGTTTCGCATCAAACTTCTCAGCCTCTATGAACTGGTGGTCGAAGTCAACGTCATACCCCTCGCCCTCTTTCAGCTGCCCTGTGGACAATAGGCAATTGAGGAGCAGTGTATTCAGCATGTCTGCCGTGTTGAAGTCGTAGGTCTTGCCAGTGTCGGATGTGTAGGAAATGTTATCCTGGGTCAGTTCCTTTATGGCTCTGAGAATCGTGTCGGCACTGCATGTGCGAAATGTCGGATGAAGCGAGAGGTGGTACATCAGATGAGTGGTGACATCCTCTATGCATGAGCCGCCACAGAAATAAACGCTCATAAGCGAACGGATGATTTCGCTGTATTGATAACCATACAGCCTGCATCTCATACCGAGAGTTGAGTCGATTACAGATGAGAGATTGGAGTCAAATAGCTCCATTATTGAAAAAATTCCTCCAAAAGGAGAGAGTTTCTCAGATTTTATTGCTACCTTTACCATGTCTGTCGGGTTTGATACATATTTTGATTTGCAACACTAAGATAGGTGAAAAATCTGACATGGCAAAATCCTGAGCAACTTTTTGTTGCTCAGGTACTTAAAAAGTTATATTTGTAATAGTGTTGCGGAATTAAGGTTATCAAAAACTGTCAACAGCACAAGCTGCCATCCTGATTACTTGCTATCTAAGTAAGAAATGAGCCGTTTGCTCCATTTATCATCATTTACTCCTTTTGTCGGGGGTTGCGGACGAAACGACATCTCCTTTTCTTCCTGATAATCTAAGAGATGTCCTCTGCCCGACATATAAGAAAAAGGCACAAAAAAATGGCACCAGCTTCACAGCCCGTGCCATTATTCTCAATAGGTATTAGTCTTTCCTTAAGGTAAAAAGATTGTATTCAGGATAACGCTTGCAAAGATAGGACTTTTTTACATAACAGCCAAAGAAAAATCTGTAAATCTTAGCACTAGTTTATAAAATTTTAAAATATGGTCTCTCCGCATCTCCTCTTATATGTAAAAGGACGAATATTTTCACACGTTTATACAGCCCAATCGCACGAAAATCACTATCTTTGCAAACAACAAATACAAATTTAAAAGGAGTATGACAACAAACGATCATTCCACAGAAGAAGAGAAGCACAGCGTCAGCTTCGTTGAACAATATGTAGAGCAGGATTTGGCCGAAGGCAAGAACGGTGGCCGCCTTCAGACACGTTTCCCGCCAGAGCCCAATGGCTATCTGCACATTGGTCACGCCAAGGCTATCTGCATGGACTTCGGCGTAGCAGAAAGACATAACGGTGTTTGTAATCTCCGTTTCGACGACACCAATCCCTCTAAAGAGAATACTGAGTATGTAGACAACATCCTCAACGACATCAAGTGGCTTGGCTTCAAGTGGGGCCATATCTACTATGCCAGCGACTATTTCCAGCGTCTTTGGGATTTCGCCATTTGGATGATCAAAGAGGGCCATGCCTATGTGGACGAGCAGACCTCAGAACAGATCGCCGAGCAGAAAGGAACGCCGACGACTCCGGGTATAGCCAGTCCTTACCGCGATCGTCCCATTGAGGAAAACCTCCGGCTCTTCCAGCACATGAATACTCCTGAAGCCGTTGAAGGCTCTATGGTGCTCCGCGCCAAGCTCGACATGGCCAACCCCAACATGCACTTCCGCGACCCGGTGATCTACCGTATCATCCAGACGCCTCACCACCGCACGGGAACGCAATGGCACTGCTACCCTATGTACGACTTCGCACACGGACAGAGCGACTACTTCGAGGGTGTCACCCACTCCATCTGTACACTGGAGTTTGTACCCCACCGTCCGTTGTACGATCTGTTCATCGACTATCTGAAAGAATATGACGGCACGGCCGCACAGGCACTGCACGACAACCGTCCCCGACAGATTGAGTTCAACCGTCTCAACCTCACATACACAGTGATGTCGAAACGCAAGCTCCACACGCTCGTGGACGAGCACCTCGTCAACGGATGGGACGATCCCCGCATGCCGACCCTCTGTGGCATGCGTCGTCGCGGCTACTCACCCGAATCCATCCGCGCCTTCATCGACTCTATCGGATACACCAAGTTTGACGCGCTCAACGACATGGCACTGCTCGAGGCCGCTGTCCGCAACGACCTGAATAAGAGAGCCACCCGCGTATCGGCTGTGCTCGATCCTGTCAAGCTCGTCATCACCAACTATCCCGCTGACAAGGCAGAGGAGATGCAGGCCATCAACAATCCTGAGGATGAGACCGCAGGCTCTCACACCATCACCTTCTCACGTGAGCTGTGGATGGAGCGTGCCGACTTCATGGAGGATGCTCCTAAGAAATTCTTCCGCATGACGCCGGGTAAGGAGGTACGTCTGAAGAACGCTTATATCGTGAAGTGTACCGGATGCACGAAGGACGCTGACGGCAACATCACCGAGATACAGGCCGAGTATGATCCCGACACACTGAGCGGCATGCCAGGCGCTGACCGTAAGGTGAAGGGTACGCTCCATTGGGTGAGCGTGAACCACTGCGTAGAGGCAGAGGTGCGCGAGTACGACCGTCTCTTCTCAGTAGAGAATCCCTCTGCCGACGAGCGCGATTTCCACGAGCTCCTCAACAAGGACTCGCTCCACGTGAACAAGCACGCCTATGTAGAGGAATATGCCGCCGCACGCAAGCCGGGAGAATACCTCCAGTTCCAGCGCATCGGATATTTCATGGCCGACCCCGACGGTTCTGCCGAGCACCCTGTCTACAACAAGACGGTAGGCCTCAAAGACACTTGGGGAAAGCAGCAAAACAAATAAGGACTCTATCTCTTGGACGATAATTATTATCAAAGTAAGAAATTTGCAGGTCTTCTAAAGACCTACGAAGAAGCCATCCGGGATCATCAGCCTCTATATATGGAGGCTGATGATCTGACCGACATAGCCGACTACTATCAACAACGCGGAGAGTTTCAGAAAGCGCAAGAGGCAGTCGACTATGCTCTCTCCTTATTTCCCAATGCTGTCGCACCGTTAGCCTTTAAGGCACGTGTGGCAGCACTTATTCATGGCGATGAGAAAGAGGCCTGGAGCTATCTTGACCGGATAGCCGACAAGACCGACCTCGACTATTATTATGCCGTGGCAGAGGTGATGCTGGCCAACAAACGGACACAGGAAGCTAACCAATATCTCGAAGAGAAATATCCTCTGATCGACGATGAGGATGTGGAGGACTATGTCCTCGATGTCGCGCTCCTCTTCTGCGACTATCAGCAGATGGACTATGCCCAGCAATGGCTCGACCGCAGCCATTCCACAGAAGAGCCTGACTATCAAGAGGTAGAGGCCCGCATAGCCATGGATCACGGCGATCTGAAAGAGAGCGGAAAACTGTTCAATCGCTTGCTCGACCGCAATCCATTTAATGTCAGCTATTGGAACTATCTGGCCACAGTGCAATATCTCCAGAATGATCCTAAGGCCAGCATTGAGAGTTGCGACTATTCGCTCGCCATCAACCCCAACGATCCCAATGCCCAGCTCTATAAAGCCAACGGACTCTATATGCTAGGCAACTATGAGGATGCGCTAAGACTCTACCAGCAACTCTTCCGTAAGGATGCGGAGAACGAGACGGCAGAATTCAACATCGCCCTCACCCTCATCAATCTCAACCGCCCACAAGAGGCCCTGCCCCATCTTGAACACTTATATAAGGTGAGGTGCTTCCACAATTCCGAACATTTTGATGCCGTCTGCAATCAACTCGTCTTTATCAATGCCTATCTCAAGCGTTATGACGAGAGTTTCCTGTATCTCAAGGCGATGGAGGATCTGCCCGGAGCAGATATGAACAGCATCTACATCATGCGAGGTCATGTGTATCTGCTCATGGAGGAGCCTAAGCAGGCCGTCGAGTGGTTCTCAAAAGCACTCTCCGATCCTCAAGCCAACTTCCAAGTGTGTCTGAGCATCACCGATGCTTATTACGATGCCGGATTTGTGGAGATGGCTTACAATTTCCTATTGCCACACACCGCCCTCATTCCCGATGAGGAAATAGGCAATGGGTGGATACTCCTTGCCCTATGTGCGAGAGAGCTTGGAAAATTCGAAGAATATCTCAATTTCCTAAAAAAGAGCTGTCTCTACGCACCCATACCCACGCGGCTCATGCTGCACGACTATTTCCCTGAGGGAATGGACACAAAGGACTATTACCAATACGCCCTTTCCCATCCAGAGGAATTGAACAACAATAAGACATCATAAATCATCCCCTCCCTGCTTCCCATCATCGCAACCCTAACGCATGGCTTAGAGAGCATGACGGCACCCCGATTCACCATGCCCCGCCTTGTCACCAACGGCAATCTAAATATCCCGTCCGCCGTCATCACACCTCCCATCATTCCATGTTGCCTTTTCTCCCTGTCATATAAGACTTCCTGTTGAGAAAGACGAATTGCAACGACAAATCGAAAAAGAAGATGAATATGTAAGGAAAGCCGGCTGTATTTCCGGAATATGGTAAGACAAGGGAAAAGAAAAGAAAGAAAATTAAAAAAACTTTGCCAAACGTTTGGTTATCTCGCAAAAAGACGCTACCTTTGCACTCGCAATTCAGAAATGAGGCCACAAGCCTTACTGAGGATTGCAAAAGAATATGCGCCCTTAGCTCAGCTGGTAGAGCAACTGACTCTTAATCAGTGGGTCTAGGGTTCGAGTCCCTAAGGGCGCACGAAAGCCGCTTTGTTCTTAAGAACAGAGCGGCTTTTATTTGGTAGTGTTTCACAGAGTGTGTCTGCCAACGTATAAAAAGCACCTCGAGCTGCAAGGGCGGATGCGCCCAAGTGCAGAGGACTGGCCATCAGGTGCATCAAGACGGCATTTCCCCCGAAGAGGTACGGTATATTCTGGGAGCCCTAAGTGGAAACGGATGAAGGTAAGGATAAGACGTAGCGGAATGTCACGCCCTGACATAAGTCCCCTATATATAATTCAGTCCCCTATATATAATAAGGTATGGGAACAGATGGCCGGCATCATCGTGCCAACAGATATCCCAACTCCTCCCTATCGCCGTCGGCCATCAACCGACATCGAATGCAAGACACGGGAACAGACGCAATAAGGAAAGAAAAGGGAAAGGGTACACCGGGAAAAAGGGAAACAAAAGGAAGGAGGCCGTAGCTTCCCAGACAGAGGGCATACGCAACGGCAGAGCCGGAAAGACAGTGGTGACACCTGTAAGTCGGAGTCAAGGGAGAAGTAAAGAAAATTAGTACGACTTTCGCTTCTTTCTCTCCTTTCAAAAGGCCTTTCCGCGAGGCGTTCACGGCTTCCGTCCAACCGGCAAACGGGGTGGGTCAAAATAGGAAGATAGGTGCGTCCGCGAAGGAAGATACTTGCAAGGGTAAAAGAATATATATTAAAAGGCAAAGTAGTATTATGCTCAAGGGGCAAGTCAGCTTGGATACTTGGCGAAGTATCCAATGGTAACTTTTTCCAAAGCGCAGACATTCTACAACTTATTGATTTCCAATATCTTGCAAATCAGCAGATAAATTTGGTAATAAAGAGGTGGACCGAAGCCTCCTACCGTCTAAAAATCGGGCGAAGAGCTACTGCGAAGGGACTTGCTGCGACCGGCAACGGACCTGCGGGCTCTTGTATTCGGGATTTTTGACTGTAAAGAAAAATAGGACAAATTTCAAGGAATCGTCCACTTCAGACAAGTCACGCCCTGCACCTCCACGCCCCTGCCCCGGAAGAAAGGAAGGACAACCAGACATTGTATGCCCGTCATATTCATTGCGGAAGGACATGGCTCCAAGAATAGATGGATACCTTGTTGCCGAATTCGTATTTCTTATGCTCTTTGCCCTTACTGATACATTGTACTTCAGGCTCATGAAATGGACCTTTTTCCGGCTGTTACGCCTTTAATGGTCTCAAAAAGTCCGGGCAACTCGTCATAGTCGTGATTCTCTTTAAGATTACGCCTCAGCTCCCTGACAAGTCTTCCGGCTATTGTGCGTAAACGCCTGTCTGACTTAGGGGCTTTAATTCCAAGAGACAATTGACCTTGGTTACAGGGGAAAATACAAGTCGGGAATCATTTGAAGGATCCACGGATATAAATTCGAGTGTCTAAGGACATACGGAAGACCGTCTAGCTCTTTGAACCAGTCGGTCTTGGGGTGTAATACCAAAAATAATCCGGCTTTTGCTTGCCTTTTTCAGGAAATGATGTAAATTTGCAATATCGTAAAACCAAACATAAGCCTATAAAATGCAAGGAAACATTAAGAAAGCACTTACAGGCGAACTAAACCGGAAAAAGGCGTTGATGTTTCTCATCACCGCCATCGTTACCCTTATCGTCTGGAACCTTCCCATCACCGTATTTGGCATTGACGGCCTGACGGTGGTACAACAACGTGTTATCGCCATCTTCGTCATGGCCGTGATGTTATGGCTCACCGAAGCCATACCCTCATGGGGCACATCTGTCACCATCATCTTTGTCCTGCTGTTCTGCGTAAGCGACTCATCGTTTAAATTCCTGCAAGGCAACGGTGGTGAGTATGGCCAGCTGCTCGACTCGGTAGGTATCATGGCCTGCTTTGCCGATCCGACGATCATCCTTTTCCTTGGCGGCTTCATCCTCGCCATAGCAGCCACGAAGTCAGGCCTTGACGTATGGATGGCCAAGACGATGATCAAGCCCTTCGGTACGAAGAGCGAGAACGTATTGCTGGGCTTCATGCTCATCACCGGCATCTTCTCGATGTTCATCTCCAATACGGCCACGGCTGCCATGATGCTGACGTTCCTTACACCGGTATTCAAGGCTCTGCCGGCCAACGGCAAGGGACGCATCGCCCTGACGATGTCCATCCCCATCGGTGCCAATCTCGGCGGCATGGGTACCCCTATCGGCACGCCTCCTAACGCCTTCGCCTATAAGGTGCTCAACGATCCTAATGGCCTGAACATGGATATCAGCTTCGGACAATGGATGTTAGTGATGGCACCCATGGTGATCATTCTGTTGATTATCTCATGGTTCGTGCTCCGTCATTTCTTCCCCTTCAAGCAGAAAACCATCCATTTGGAAATCGAAGGTGATATGCACCGCAACTGGCGCACCGTCGTGGTAGGCGTCACCTTCGCTGTCACAATTCTCCTATGGATCTTCGGTAAGCAACTCGGCATCAATGCCAACACCACCGCCATGCTGCCCATCGCCGTTTTCGCCTTTACGGGGGTCATCACAGCCAAGGACCTGCAAGAGATTGACTGGGGCGTGATCTGGATGGTTGCCGGCGGCTTCGCCCTCGGTCTGGCCATGAACGGAACCGGTCTCGCAGAGACTGCCATCAAGGCCATCCCCTTCGGAGAATGGAGCCCCATCGTAATTCTCCTCATCGCAGGACTTGTATGCTACGCCCTCTCCAACTTCATCAGCAATACGGCTACGGCAGCCCTGCTCATTCCTATCCTGAGCGTTGTCTGTGCCGGCATGGGTGACAAGCTGGATATCATCGGCGGCACATCGACAGTCCTCATCGGCATCGCTGTCGCTGCCTCCTGTGCTATGACGTTACCAATCTCTACCCCACCCAATGCCATCGCCTTCTCTACGGGCCTCATCCAGCAAAAGGACATGGCCAAGACGGGTCTGGTCATCGGTATCATTGGCATGGTCATCGGCTTCTCCGTACTGATTGTCATGGGTAAGCTCGGCATATTCTAACCGGCCACCTCAAGATAAAAATAAAATCGGCCCGTCGCATCCTTATATATATGGAATGCGGCGGACCGATTGCGTATAGGATGCCACACCTTAAAACATATTCACTTCCATTGCAGGTGCCCCAGACTAACAGAACAGATGTTCGTAAAGTATGCGGAAACCGATCAGCAGCAAGACAACGCCTCCCGCCAGCTCCGGTTTCATTCTCTTCATGATTGATTTTCCGAACATCACACCCAGCACATTGCCGAGAACCGACATGACAAACGAGCACACGCCGATGACAAGAAGAGGCAGGGAAAGACGGTCCATGCTCTTATAGCCCAGACAGGCAAAGGAGATGCCTACTGCCAGGGCATCTATGCTCGTGGCTACAGAGAACAACAACTGATTGCTGAGGCGTGTCGGATCGAAATGCTCTTCTTCCTCACCTTTAAATGAGCCCCTTATCATCTTACCGCCAAGGAAGGCCAATAGGCCAAAGGCTATCCAATGATCCACCGATTCCAGATAACGGCTGAAATAGCTGGTGGCCAGCCAACCTATAAACGGCATCATTGCCTGAAAAAGACCAAAGAGAAATGCCATACGCAATATGACCGTCAGGACATACCTGCGCATGATCACTCCACTGACAATGGAAACGGAGAAGCAGTCCATGGCCAATGCCAGGGAAAGAAAAAAAATGTCTAATATACCCATCGTATCCGATTAATATTCACACGCGCCATAGAAGGGGCAGGATTTTTGCTGGTGCAAAGGTAATAAAAATACAGTACAATCACAGACTATCTGCAAGAAGAATACGAAAATCCGGTAACATCACGCTTGCATAAACCATCTTATCGTAACCGGAATCGAGTAGGAGGAAAACGAAGTAGTTTTTCTCCTACTTTCGTTTTCCGACCT
>ERZ827043.3294-NODE-3294-length-11979-cov-5.159678_pt1 | contig 11979 bp, 9 predicted proteins | sample MGYA00519923_ERZ827043 | MGnify/ENA primary metagenome ERZ827043 (study PRJEB31778, sample SAMEA3449251) | human gut metagenome | biome: human gut; feature: human-associated habitat; material: faeces | place: United Kingdom | collected 2010/2012 ...
CACAACCCTTCTACACAACCTGCGCCGACAGGCGCGCCCCTTTTTATACTGCGGCGTCAGCCGCCACCACCACCCTTGGGCCCAAAGGGCCCGTCAAACCTAAGAACCTTGAGAACCTTCGGCCCGCAGGGCCGTCAACCTTCCCCTTTGGACCCGGGCCCTTTGCACTTAGCCCCACTTGTTATATAATTATATTGACTCATTGTTTATTGAAGTACAGGAGATTTATGGAGCGTTACAGGAATTATTCTGATTATCTGAAGGAGCGGTACGGGGAGAAGGTATATAAGATTCCCGTGTCCCTTCCGGTGACCTGTCCGAACCGGGACGGCACATTGTCTTCGGCGGGCTGCATTTTCTGCGGATCCATCGGCGCCGATTATGAGACGAAGGCGGTGGGGATGGAGATTACCCGTCAGCTTAACCGAAGTATGGCCCATGTGGGGCCGAAGTACAAGGCCAGAAAGTTTATTGCCTATTTCTTGAATTTTACAAATACCTACGCGAAGCCTTCCGATTTCAAAAGGTGGGTGGAGGAGGCCATGAGCCATCCGGCGGTGGTGGCATTGGATGTGTCTACCAGGCCGGACTGTGTCCATGAGGTGTATCTGGATATTCTGAAGGAGGCGTCGGAGCGGTTTCACAAGGATGTGACGGTAGAGCTGGGGCTGCAGAGCAGCAATGTGCATACCCTGGCGGTGCTGAACCGCTGCCACGGGCTGGCGGAGTATATAGATGCGTGCCTACGTATCGGGCGGTATGGCTTTGGCCTCTGCACCCATGTGATTGCGGATCTTCCCTGGGATGACCGGCTGGATGTGGCGGAGACGGCAAAAATCATTTCCGCCCTTCCGGTGACGGAGGTGAAGATTCATTCCCTTTATATCGTGAAGGGGACGAAGCTGGCAGACATGTACGAGAAGGGGGAAGTGAAGCTGCTCCCTATGGAGGAGTACCTGGAGCGGGCAGCGCTTTTTATTTCCTATCTCAGAAAGGATATCGTTATCCAGCGCATGGTGGGCCGGGCGTCCGGCGGAAATACGATTACTGTGAACGGAGGCTCTCCCTGGTGGGAGGTGAAGGATGCCATCCACCGCCTTCTGGAGGAAAGAAATATTATCCAGGGGTGCCGGTGTGATTACCTGGACGGCGCCGGGGTGCGTCATTTTTTGAAATAGAAAGGGAAATGATTACGGAACGGGTAGAAGAAATACTGATCAGGGACCAGCAGGAAGCGTCCCATGTCTTTGAGAGAGACAGTTCTTATCTGAAGGTGATTGGTGACCATTACGGCATCGATGTGTCCGGCCGGGGCAATCTCATCCGCATGAAGGGTGAGGATGAAGCGGTGACAAAGGCGGCAGCGGTGGTGGAGCGGCTGCGCCATATGGTGCGGGAGCGGATCCGGCTGTCGGAGCGGCAGGTGCTTCTGGTGATGCGTCTTATGGATGAGGGGAAGGAGCAGCTTCTCCGGGACATGGAGGACGATATTATCAATTTCACCAAGAGCGGAAATCCCATCCGTCCAAGGACTCTGGGGCAGAAGTTCTATGTGGACGCCATCCGGCGAAATTCCATTACCTTCGGCATCGGTCCTGCCGGCACGGGGAAGACCTATCTGGCAGTGGCGCTGGCAGCTTTTGCGCTTAGAAATCACGATGTGCAGCGGATCATCCTTGTCCGTCCCGCCGTGGAGGCAGGGGAGAAGCTGGGATTTCTGCCCGGCGATATGCAGGAAAAGGTGAATCCCTATCTCCGTCCTCTCTTCGACGGCCTTCTGGATATGTTCGGGCCGGAAGAATTCATTCGGCTCCAGCAGAAGGGGCAGATCGAGGTGGCGCCGCTGGCTTATATGCGGGGACGCACGCTGGAGAAGTCTTTCGTCATTCTGGACGAGGCCCAGAATACTACGGTGGAGCAGATTAAAATGTTCCTTACCCGCCTGGGGTTCCGGTCGAAGATGGTGGTGAACGGCGATGTCACCCAGATCGACCTGCCGCCCCATGTGCAGAGCGGTCTTATCGATGCCCTCCGGGTGCTGAAGGGGGTAAAGGATATAGGCCAGGTCCATTTCACAGAGGACGATGTGGTGCGCCACGACCTGGTGGCTGCCATCATTCATGCCTATGAGGAAGATGCAAAGAGGAAAAATAAAAACGGAGGCAGCAGCCATGGAAATCACAATTAATTACAGCGATATGAAATTTTACAGTGAGGAACTGGAAGCACTGATTCACAGGGTGCTGGAAAAAGGAGCGGAGCTGCAGAAGGTGCCGGAGGATGCGGAAATCAGTGTGCTCATCTGTGACGGCGAGACCATTCATGAGCTGAACCGGGACTACCGCCACGTGGATGCGCCTACGGACGTGCTGTCCTTTGCCCTGAACGAAGGGGAAGACGACATTCCGGAGGAAGAAAAGGCGCTGGGAGACATCGTCATCAACCTGGACCGGGCAGTGGAACAGGCCAGGGAATTCGGCCACAGCAAGGAAAGGGAAATGGCCTACCTCTCGGTGCACGGTTTCCTCCATATCCTGGGCTATGACCACTATGACCCGGAGGAAAAGAAGGCCATGAGAAAGGCGGAGGAAGATATTCTTGGCGCCTGCGGCCTCACCCGCATTGTGACAGAAGGGCAGCTGGAAAGAGAAAATGAAGGCTGAGGACATCCACTGCCTTCTGGAAAAGGCGGAAGCGGTGAGGAAGAAGAGCTACTCTCCCTACTCCTGCTATCCTGTAGGGGCGGCGCTTCTCGCGGAAGACGGCACCGTCTATACGGGCTGCAACATGGAAAACGTGTCCTATCCCGCTTCCCTCTGCGCCGAAAGAAATGCCATCGGCAGCGCCATTGCCCATGGAAAGCGTAAATTTTCCGCCATTGCCATCATCGGGAGCCATGAGGACTACACCATGCCCTGCGGTATCTGCCGACAGGTGATGGCCGAATTTCATGTGCCCCTCATCATCTGCGGAAAATCCCCGGAGGACTACCGCACCTATACACTGGAAGAACTATTTCCTTCTTCCTTCAAGGCAGAAGAACTGATTCATAAGGAGAATCTATGACAGAAACTGATAAAAAATTCCATTCCGGCTTCGCCGCCCTGGTAGGCCGGCCTAACGTAGGGAAATCTACCCTCATAAACGCCCTGCTGGGTGAAAAGATTTCCATCGTCTCCGCCCACGCCCAGACCACAAGAAATAAAATCACCGGCGTGTGGAACGGCGACAATTCCCAGGTGGTATTCCTGGACACCCCGGGCATGCATAAGCCCCAGAGCAAGCTGGGAGAAGCCATCCGCCAGAGTACCATGGACGCCTTGGACGAAGTGGACCTCATCCTCTTCCTCTGCGCTGTGAACGACCCCCTGGGCGCCGGGGACCGCTACATCCTCTCCCTTCTGAAGGACAGGAAAGTGCCGGTAATCCTCGCCCTCTCCAAAACCGACCTTATTTCCAAAGAAGACGTGCTGAAGAAAATCGTGCAGTACAGCAAGATCTACCCCTTCGCCGAAATCATCCCCCTCTCCGCCAAAACCGGTGAAAACCTGGATGAGCTCATGAAGTGCGTAGTGAAATACCTGCCGGAAGGGCCGAAATACTTCCCCGACGACATGGTAACCGACCAGCCGGAAAGAAATATCGTCCAGGAAATCGTGAGAGAAAAACTCCTCACCCGCACCAGAGACGAAGTGCCCCATGCCATCGGCGTATACACCGAAGAATTTTCCGAAAGGGAAAACGGCAAAGTCTACATCCGCTGCACCATCTACGTGGAGCGGGACTCCCAGAAGCGCATCATCATCGGCAAAAAAGGCAGCGTCATCAAAGCCGCCGGCCAGGAAGCCCGGGAAGAAATCCAAAGCCTCATCGGCGCCCCGGTATTCCTCGACCTCTGGGTCAAAGTCAGCAAAGACTGGAAGAATAAAGATTATATTCTGAGAGAACTGGGATATAAGGAACATAAGTGACACGCCCTGTCGGGGCGTGAGGGTTCAGGCGCCTTCGGCGCCCGGGTTCAAAGGGTGCAGAGGGTTCAAAGGATGGTGGTAGGCGCCTCCAAATTATAGAAGGCGCCTTTTTATGAAAAAACCTTTACAACCGGGCTTTCGCCCGTGGGAAAGCCATACAACCGCCCTGGCGGGCGATGGCAAAGCGGCCCCCCTTTGGTGCCTGCGGCACCACCTTTCCCCCCTCTTCGAGGGGGCACTATGGGTGCTCAGCATTGTGCCACATGACTCTGCGGGAAAATATTGAGAGGTTTATTCTGCCCCCTGAATAGGGGGAAGTCCGGCGCAGCCCGGATAGGGGGTGGCGAGCGCAGCGAGCCAGTCAGCAGAATGGTTATTTTGCCATATGACACTGAAAGTTAATCCCGTAACGCTGACTTTATAAGCATTGCCCGAAGGGCAATCCGTCACCTTCAGCGCCGTAGGCGCTGTCGCCCCCTGAGCGAAGCGAACACAACCTTTCTACACAACCTGCGGCGGAGCCGCGCCCCTTTTTTAAAACTTGCGGCGAAGCCGCCACCACCACCCTCGGCCCGAAGGGCCGTCAAACTTAAGAACCTTAAGAACCCTCGGGCCAAAGGCCCGTCCACCTTTTCCACAACCCTTTTCCTCAACCCTTTTACACAACCCGCCGCCGACAGGCGGCCACAACCTTCGGGGCGAAGCCCCGTCAACCCTCACGCCGCAGGCGTGTCCAAGAGCGTGTCCAAGAGCAGCTTCTATAGAATATATTCTTTAATTCAGGTGAAAAATGGAGTACAATAGAGTAAAAAAGTTGCAAAGACTATTAAAGAGACATGCATAAAAAATTGGAAGCAAATGGGAAGGGCTGGCTCTTTCATGGAGTATCAGGTCTCTATGTCTTTTCCGTAGAAGGGCAGGAAAGTGAGCTTATGGACAGGAATGAGGGTGTACTGAAATATCTGGACGATTTTCCGGGAGGGGTCTGTCTCGTTTCCCGGGATTCGGAGGAGAAGATTCTGGCAGTGAATCCGGAGGTTCTTCGCATTTTTGAATGCACCTCGGAGCAGCAGTTCATGGACTTTACCCATGGTTATTTCCGAAATCTTGTGGCGGCAGAGGAGTTCCGCTCGGTGGCTGATTTGTATCAGCGCCGTGAACAAAAGGCTAATTACAATTTCTGGGGATTTTCCAGCAGGACCAGGACCGGTCATTTCATTCGGATTGAAGGCATTTTCGGTCCTTCTGTGGACGAGAAGCGAGGGCCTCTGTGGGTAGTGGGCCTGGTGAAGAGTACCGTGCGTCATGACGCATTGGAGACCGATGGGGATACGGGTCTTCTGGGCCCCCATGCTTTTTACCGGAAGGCGAAGGAGCTTTTGGAACAGGAGAAAGTGGACGGTACTCTGGGGCAGAGGGTGCCGGTTTTTATCAACCTGGTCCATTTCTCTTCTTTTAACAGCAGCTATGGTTTGGAAGCAGGGGATACCCTCCTTTATCAGATGGGACAGGTGATTCGAAGCTGTTTCCCCGATGCGCCGGCAGCCCATGTGGGGGCTGATAATTTTCTGGTGATGGCATCTCGCAGCGGCATTTCAGCGCGGATGGACCGGGTGGTGGCGGAAATCAATGACCTCATTCATGACAGGGTCATCCGCTGCAAGGCAGGGGTTGTCCTTTTTGATGAGGACCATGAGCCGCCGGAGTTGCTGAAAGCCCTGAAGTGCCGGGATATTTTCGATATGGCCAAAATGGCGGCGGACTCTATCCGGGAAGATGGGAACCGGAGCTGGGCAGTGTACAATTCATCTATGGGCCGGGATATGGTGAATACGGCCTTTGTGCTTCGGAATTTTGAAAATGCCATGGAAAAGGGCCATATCCATGTGTACTACCAGCCCATTACCAGAGCCCTGACGGGAAAGGTCTGCAGTGTGGAGGCCCTGGCCCGGTGGGAGGATCCGGAAAAGGGCATGATTTTTCCCGGCAACTTCATTCCGGTGCTGGAGAAGATGAAGCTCATCCACCTTTTGGACTGCTATGTCATTGAATCCGTAGCCCGGATTTACCACCGCCTGAAGAAAGCAGGGCATCCTGTCGTTCCCGTATCGGTGAACCTGTCCCGGGTGGATTTTGATACCATGAAGCCCTTTGATTTCATGGAAGAAATCATATACCGGTACCAGGTGCCCCGCCAGTTTTTCCATATTGAAGTGACGGAATCTGCGCTGACCCGGGATACCGGCGTCTTGAAGAATGAACTTTTCCGTTTTAAGAAGGCTGGCTACCAGCTCTGGCTGGATGACTTCGGCAGCGGCTACTCTACTCTCAATGTGCTCAAGGAATTTCCTTTTGATTTATTAAAGATCGACATGGCTTTCCTGCGGAATTTCAACGAAGAAAGCCGCAAAATCATCCGGTCCATTATCCGTATGGCAAAGAATCTGTCCATCCATACCCTGGCAGAAGGGGCGGAAACGAAGGAGCAGGTAGATTTTCTGAGGGAGTCGGGCTGCGAGGACATTCAGGGCTATTTCTATGGGAAACCCATGAGCATTGAGGAGTTTGAGGAAAAGCTGGGCGAAGGCGTCTATACAGCGGAAAGACCGCTGGAAAAGGTGGTTATGGACCGCATAGGTCTGGTGAATGTGCTCACCGATAAGCCTGTGGGACTCTTCCTCAATCGGAAGGACCGGTTCGTGCTTCTTTTGAAAAATGATGCGCTGAAGCAGGTGGGTGATGCGGTATATGGGGGGCGGCAATATTTACTTTGAAGGGAACGAAGTGCTCCACAGCAATCCCCTCTATCCATGGATGCAGGCCCTTATCGAAGGCAGCCGGGCCAGCGGCCAGGAACAGTCGGTGGTGGCCATGCGGAACGGCTTTATGCTGAAGAATTCCATTCATACACTGGCAGGCAATGATACGCTCTCCGGAGGTACCGTATCGATCATCAATATGTCCGTGAAGAATGAAAACGGCCCCATAAAGACCTTGGATACCCTGTACAGGAATATGATGCGCATTTTCGACGCCCTTTATTATTACCAGGGCGACAAGAATACGGTGGATGTCATCCTTTCCACCGTCCCCGCCATGAAGCCGGGCTCTGTCCTCACCGGGGCCCAGTGGCTCCAGCTGTCGGAAAGCTATGTGCATCCTGATGACAGGAAGCAGTTCATGCAGTTTATCTTGCCGGAACATATACAGAAAGTGGCGGCCGATTCCATCTATCGCCTGTCGTCTGCCCATTTCCGCATTAAAGACAGCCATGGCCGGTACCGCTGGAAAGAAGTGATAGCCATGGTCATGGGGCAGGCGGAAGAAAACCATATCCTTCTGGGGGCGAAAGAAACGGCCCTTACACCGCTGGCGCCAAAGGAAAGAGCCGAGTTCCTCCGCCTCTATGCATCATCCCTGCCGGGGGTGCGGGATAAGGAAACGAAAGAGGAAAAAGAGTGGAACTTCGTCCATGCCCTTCAGAAAAAGTCGGAATTCAAATTTTTCTGGAAGGACCGGAATCGGAGATTCCTCGGTGCCAGCGACGCCTTCCTTCGGTATTACGGCTTTTCCGATGAAACGGCCATTCTGGGAAAAACAGATGAAGACATGGGCTGGCATCTGGGAGACAGCACCTACAAGGCAGAAGAGGAAAAAGTGCTGCAGAAAGGACAGATTTCCTATAATGCCCGGGGTAAGTGCATTGCCAAAGGGACGCTCCACTCCATCCGGGCCACCAAGGTGCCTGTGTATGATGGAAATGAAATCATAGGCCTTCTGGGCTGGTTCGTGGACCTGGACAGTGAAGCGGAAACGAAGGAACGGGACAGCGTTTACCGCTTAACCGATGATGAAAGCGGCGTCCTGAGCTACCGGGGCATGGTGATCGAGGAGGAACACTACGCCGACGCTTTCCAGAATGCCGGTATGATGTACGAATGTATCCTTCTTGACATTCCGTCCATCGAAGATTTCGGGAAATCCTACGGCATGGACGGCCGAAAGAAACTGGTCCGCCGGATTGCCGAAGAAATCCGGAACTGCTTCGGCACCAGGGCCGTCATAGGCCGCATGGGAGTCAACCGTTTCATTATCCTGCAGAACAGGGAAGAAGAGGGAATGATAGAAAAAGAACTGGATGCCCTGTCCGGAAAAATCCAGGCCATCCACAGTGTGGACGGCTGTCCCTGCACTCTCTTCCTCCGTACGGCCCGGGTGGACTGCACGGAAATGGAGGATGTGGATGAAATGAAAACACTCCTGCTCCGCCGGTTATCCGGCCATGAAGCATAAGAAAAAGAACTGAGAAAAAGGTAAATCCTTTCTTCTCAGCTCTTTTTTTAATGACTTTTTTCTCCTGGTCATCTTTCAGCTCCCGCCGTCATTTCGAGGGTACAGGCAGCCTATCATCATATGACGGTCATAAAAAAGAGGCTGAGAAGAAATCCTTAACATTTCTTCTCAGCCTCATCATCCTATGAACGGCCTACTTCCGGCGAGCAGAAGACTCTGCCCGAGCCGCGAAGGAACCTTAAATTTTGGAATTGGGAGACATGCTGGTGTCTTGCGGATCCCAGGGGACGATTTTCCCGGTTCTAAGGCTTTTCTGTACATCAATGGTCCGCTGGTTGGAGGAGCCTTTGAAGAGGAGGGTCACGTCTTTTTTGTCCAGCATGAATTCCCCGTCCACCAGGACGTCGATGCGCTTTAACAGTTCCATGGTTTCCGGCATGACCTTGGCGAAATGGCCCAGCAGGTCTTTGTCGAAGAGGTAGCCGGTGAAGCACCAGATGGTCTTGTGGGGATAGAGTTCCTTGAACCGTTTCACCAGGGGGAGGAGGCCTTTCTGGTTTACCGGTTCCATGGGCTCTCCGCCCAGGAGGGTGAGGCCTTCGTAGAATTCATGGCCCAATTCCTTCAGGATATAGTCTTCCACGTCCTTCGTGAAGGGCTTGCCATAGTTGAAGTCCCAGGTTTCCGGATTGAAGCAGCCTTTGCAGTGATGGGTGCAGCCGGAAACAAAGAGGGAGAACCGGATGCCCGGACCGTTGGCAATATCATATTCTTTAAAATTGGCGTATTTCATGGATAACTCCTTGGATATAAGTAAAAAAGGAGGCGCGGAGCGCCTCCGGGTGCAGTGCCCTTTTGGGGATGAAGGTTCAAAGGGGAAGGTGGCGTCCTGACGGACGCTTTTTTATATGCCGCCTTCGGCGACACCTCCTTTCTGAGGAAGGAGGCTTTGGCGCTGCGCTCTGCGGCACTGGATACACAAAGGTATTTATACTCATCGCTCCGAAGGAGCGATACCGCAGCCCTTTGAACCCGCCTGCCAAAGGCAGGCAGAACCTTCTGAACCCTATGAACCCGGGGCCGCAAAGCGGCCCCTTCTATCAGAGATGCAGCACGCGATCCTTGATTTCCTGGGTACGGCCCTGGTTCCAGAACTGGGTGCCGATGTAGCCGCAGGTTCTCCGGGCTACGCTCATCTTGTGCTGGTCCCGGTTGCCGCAGTTAGGGCATTCCCATACCAGCTTGCCGTTTTCATCTTCCACGATTTTGATTTCTCCGTCGTAGCCGCAGACCATGCAGTAGTCGCTCTTGGTGTTCAGTTCGGCGTACATGATGTTTTCATAAATGTACTTCATCACCGTGAGGACAGCAGGGATATTGGTCTGCATGTTCGGCACTTCGATGTAGGAAATGGCGCCGCCGGGGGAGAGTTTCTGGAAGTCCGATTCAAATTTCAGCTTATGGAAGGCGTCGATCTTTTCAGCCACATGGACATGGTAGCTGTTGGTAATGTAGTTCTTGTCGGTGACGCCGGGGATGATGCCGAACCGCTTCTGCAAACATTTGGCAAATTTGTAGGTGGTGGATTCCATGGGGGTGCCGTAGACGGAGTAGGAAATATTTTCCGCTTTTCTCCATTCCGCGCATTTATCATTCAGTTTCTGCATGACGGCCAGGGCAAACTTTCTGCCTTCGTCGGTGGTGTGGGATACGCCCAGCATGCGGACGCACATTTCATAGAGGCCTGCATAGCCCAGGGAAATGGTGCTGTAGTTGTTGAAGAGGAGCTTGTCGATGGTTTCGCCCTTTTTCAGTCTTGCCAGGGCGCCGTACTGCCAGAGGATGGGGGCTACGTCGGACACGGTGCCCAGGAGCCGTTCGTGGCGGCAGCGGAGGGCCCGGTGGCAGAGTTCCAGCCGGTCTTCCAGAATCTTCCAGAAGCGGTCCATGTCTCCGTCAGAAGAGCAGGCCACGTCTACCAGATTGATGGTGACTACGCCCTGGTTGAAACGGCCGTAGTACTTATGCTCCCCATGGGGTCCCAGGCCTTCGGTATCGGGAGTGAGGAAGCTGCGGCAGCCCATGCAGGGGTATACGTCGCCGTTCTTCAGGCTCTTCATGATTTTGGCGGAAATGTAGTCCGGTACCATTCTCTTGGCAGTGCATTCCGCAGCCAGCTTGGTGAGGTAGTAATAGGGGGAGTCGTCGTGGATATTGTCTTCATCCAGCACGTAAATGAGCTTCGGGAAAGCCGGGGTAATCCATACGCCCTTTTCGTTCTTCACGCCCTGCATTCTCTGGCGGAGCACTTCTTCGATAATCATGGCCAGGTCCTTCCTGGTCTGTCCGTCCGGCACTTCGTCCAGGTACATGAACATGGTGACGAAGGGAGCCTGTCCGTTGCAGGTCATGAGGGTGATGAGCTGGTACTGGATGGTCTGGATGCCGGATTTGATTTCTTCCTTCAGGCGGCGTTCCACGATTTTTTCAATAATGGCTTTGTCCATGGATTCGCCGGTTTCTTCTCTTTCTGCTATCACTTCTTTCGTGATTTTCTTACGGCTGATGTCCACGAAGGGAGCCAGATGAGCCAGGGTGAAGGACTGTCCGCCGTACTGGTTTGATGCCACCTGGGCCACGATCTGGGTGGTGACGTTGCAGGCGGTGAAGAAGGAATGGGGCTTCTCGATCATGGTCTGGCTGATGACGGTGCCGTTCTGCAGCATGTCTTCCAGATTGATGAGGTCGCAGTTGTGTTCCCTCTGGGCGAAATAGTCGGCGTCGTGGAAATGGATGATGCCTTCTTCATGGGCCTTCACGATTTCTTCCGGCAGCAGCAGTCTCTTGGTGAGATCCTTGGATACTTCGCCGGCCATGTAGTCACGCTGGGTGGAATTGATGACAGGGTTCTTGTTGGAGTTTTCCTGCTTTACTTCCTCGTTGGACAGGTCGATTAAGGAGAGGATGCCGTCGTCGGTGGTATTGCTCTTGCGGGAAATCTCTCTCTTGTAGCGGTAGCGCACATATTTCTGGGCCACTTCATAGCCTCTCATTTCCATAATGCCCGTTTCCACCATGTCCTGAATGTCCTCCACATTCACCGCATGGGGATAGGAAGCAATCTTCTTGGCAATATTGTCTGCCACGGCGCGGATCTGGAATTCATTCATCTGGTGGATGGATTCCACTTCCCTATTCGCCTTGCCGATGGCGTTTACAATTTTGGAAATATCAAAAGACACTTCCTGCCCGTTTCTCTTGATGACATTCGTCTTTACATGAATGACGTCCATATGATCCCTGTTTTCCATGACAAACACTCCCCTGTGTACTTCTTGCATATGATTCTCTGCGATTATAGCGGTTTTCGATAAAATCATGCATTATACTAAATATAGTTCAGAAATAGAAATAAAGGCACAAGATGTTGTACCGCAGATAATCATACACCAAGTGGCAGGAAAAGGGAATAGACAGAATCCGTCCTTCCGCCATTCTAATTTTCCGTTCGCCGGCAGGATAATTCGAAAAATGCTGATATTCATAGAAAAGGGGAGATTTTAAAGAAATCAAATTCCGGGAGGGGAACCTATGGAATTTTTCTATAGCTATGTATAAGGGATGGGGAGTGGGAAATGGGGATTCGGGAATGGGGGCTGGGCGGTGCTTTCCAGTATTCCCGAAGGTTGACGCCCGCTTTCGCGGGCGAGGGTTG
>ERZ827043.3300-NODE-3300-length-11957-cov-3.943539_pt1 | contig 11957 bp, 9 predicted proteins | sample MGYA00519923_ERZ827043 | MGnify/ENA primary metagenome ERZ827043 (study PRJEB31778, sample SAMEA3449251) | human gut metagenome | biome: human gut; feature: human-associated habitat; material: faeces | place: United Kingdom | collected 2010/2012 ...
TGTAGGTGCAGGAGCAGTTCTTGGCCAGAATGGTGATGCCGCGCTCACGCTCGATATCGCCGCTGTCCATCACGCGCTCGGCCACGGCCTGATTGTCGCGGAAAGCGCCGCTCTGACGCAGCAGGGCATCCACCAGCGTGGTCTTGCCGTGGTCAACGTGAGCGATAATGGCAACGTTGCGCAAATCGTTACGAACCATAAAATTCAACCTCTCTATTATTAAAACTCATAAAATACGAACGAACGTCATACAAGTTTAAGTTTATAACAGAAAGGGGTGGTTTGTCAAGATTGTATAAAAAATTTTTCAACCTTTCGGCAAAATGCCTGAGAAAAGCCATGCGATTTGTGCGGCGTGTACCTTTAGAATATGCTATACTAAGGATACAGAAGAAATAAAGCCGGAGGTGTTTTTATGAAGATCACATTTCTGGGCGCGAACCATGAGGTCACCGGCAGCTGCACTTTGATCGAAGCGGCTGGGCAGCGCTTTTTGATCGACTGCGGCATGGAGCAGGGGAAGGACGTATACGAGAACCAGCCCATCCCGGTGGCACCCGGCGAGATCGACTGGGTGCTGGCCACCCATGCACACATCGACCATACCGGTATGCTGCCGCTGCTGGTGCGCAACGGCTTCCGGGGCAAAATCTACGCCACCAACCCCACGGTGGAGCTGTGCGGTATCATGCTGAGGGACTCCGCCCACATCCAGGAGTTCGAGGCCGAGTGGAAGAACCGCAAGGCCCAGCGCTCCGGTGCCGAGCCGGTGGAGCCCATGTATACCGTGCAGGACGCCGAGGCGGCCATGAAGCTGTTCGTGGGTGTGGACTACGACAAGCGCATTGAGCTGGCTCCGGGCATCGAGGTGCGGTTCGTGGATGTGGGCCACCTGCTGGGCTCCGCCAGCATCGAGCTGTGGATCACCGAGGGCGACACTACCACCAAGCTGGTGTTTTCCGGCGATATCGGCAACCTGGACCAGCCCATCATCAAGGACCCCGCCTATATCAGCGAGGCGGACTATGTGTTCATGGAGTCCACCTACGGCGACCGGCTGCACGGCCCGCGCCCGGATTATGTGAACGAGCTGGCTAAAATCTTGCAGCGCACCTTTGACCGGGGCGGCAATGTGGTCGTGCCCAGCTTTGCCGTGGGCCGCACCCAGGAAATGCTGTATTTTCTACGGGAAATCAAGGAAAAAGGGCTGGTCAAAGGGCACGGCAATTTCCCGGTCTACATCGACAGCCCGCTGGCTACCGAGGCCACCCGCATCTTCCGGGACACAGACCCCGATTGCTTTGATGCCCAGACCCGTGCTTTACTGGAAAAGGGCATCGACCCCATCAACGTGCCGGGGCTGCGGGTCACCGTGACCAGTGACGAGTCCCGCATGATCAACACTGACCGCACGCCTAAGGTCATCCTGTCGGCCAGCGGCATGTGCGAGGCAGGCCGCATCCGCCATCACCTCAAGCACAACCTGTGGCGGCCGGAGTGCACCATCCTGTTCGTAGGCTATCAGGCAGTGGGCACCCTGGGCCGCACCCTCATCGAGGGCGCCACCACGGTCAAGCTGTTCGGCGAGCCCATCGAGGTGCAGGCGGAGATCTGCCAGCTCACCGGCATGTCCGGCCACGCAGACCGGGACGGACTGCTGCGCTGGGTGAACGCTTTCACCGAGAAGCCCAAGCGGGTGTTCGTGATGCACGGCGAAGATGAGGTGGAAAACATCTTCGTCGATACCCTCACCGGGCAGGGCTTCACCGCCTGCGCGCCCTACAACGGTGCGCAGTGGGCCATCGGTGCCGAGGGCGCTGTCTGCCTGCAGGAGGGCACTAAGGTACGCATCCAGCACAAGGTATCGGAGGGCCAGAACCGCGCCGCCACGGTGTTCCAGCGTCTGGTCAGCGCCGGCAAGCGCCTGCTGCGGGTCATCGAGCACAACGAGGGCGGTGCCAACAAGGATCTGGCCAAGTTCGCCGATCAGATCAACGCTCTGTGCGATAAGTGGGACCACTGAACGGCTGAACAACTGTACAGGAAAGCAAAACAGAAAAACAGGCAGTCCTGTGGTTTCATGGAATCACAGGGCTGCCTGTTTGCATGTTGAGAAAATGGAAAATGTTGCAGATAGGAGACCGTTTCGGACAGGGGCTTGCGTGCAAAGTGGTTGGGGAGGGCCTTGGCACCCTCGGCAGCATAACCAAAGCCCCACTGGGGCTTTGGTTGCGGCAAGCCGCCGCCCTGCCGGAATCCCTCCGGGTCCGGATGCGGCAGCATCCCCCTTAGACATTCCTGGAGGCTGGGACCCGCGCACTAATCAACAGCCCACCGGGCTGTTGATTGCCCTGCCTGCGGCAGTGCCGTGCTGTTCGAATCCCTCCGGGTCCTGAATAAAAAGAAAACTCCGTGTCAGCAGACACGGAGTTTTGCTTTTTATGGACCTGGAGGGATTCGAACCCTTGACCTCTCGGATGCGAACCGAACGCTCTCCCAACTGAGCTACAGGCCCATACCAGATGACCCTGTAAGTGTAACTCGAATCAGGAGATTTGTCAAGCGGATTGTGTCAGGTACGGCCCAGCTGCCAGAAGGCGACGGCACTGGCAGCGGCTACGTTCAGCGAGTCTACCCCATGGGACATGGGGATCTTCACGGTATAGTCGCAGGCGGCGATGGTGCTGTGGGCCAGGCCGTCGCCCTCGGTGCCCAGCACAATGGCCAGTTTGGGCTCAGCGGCAAGGGCGTTGTCGTCGATGCTCACCGAACGGTCGCTCAGGGCCATGGCAGCGGTCTTGAAGCCCAGAGCGTGCAGCTGTGCCATGCCGTGTTCCGGCCAGTCGGCGGGGGTGGTGCCGATCTGCGCCCAGGGCACCTGGAACACCGTACCCATGCTCACGCGCACCGCCCGGCGGCACAGCGGGTCGCAGCAGGAGGGCGTGATGAGCACCGCATCCATGTTCAATGCGGCAGCACTGCGGAAGATGGCACCCACGTTGGTGGAATCCACGATGCCCTCCAGCACAGCCACCCGGCGGGCATCCCGGCATACCTGCTCTACTGTGCGGGGCGCGGGGCGGCGGAAGGCGCACAGCACGCCGCGGGTCAGTTCGTAGCCGGTCAGGCGGGCCAGCATCTCGCGGTCGGCCGTGTATACCGGGGCGTCCCCGCAGCGGGTCAGGATGTCCTGGGCCGGGCCGGTGATCTGTTTGCGTTCCATGAGCAGGGACAGCGGCTGGTAGCCGGCATCCAGCGCCCGCGCGATCACCTTGGGGCTCTCGGCAATAAAAACGCCCTTTTCCGGCTCCAGTCGATTGCGCAGCTGGGCCTGGGTCAGGCGGGCGTAGACGTCCAGCTCCGGCGCGGAAAAATCAGTGATCTCAATGATGTTGGGCATGGAAAAAGGCTCCTTTGTGTTTTTTCTTATTTTAGCACAAGATGCGCCGCAATGCAAAAAGCGGGCGGCTGCCCGATCGGGGAACCGTCCGCTTGTGCTTTGTCTGCCGGGAATCACTCCGAGCGCAGGGCCTTGACGGGGTCGCACTTGGAGGCGCTCTTGGCGGGGATCAGGCCGCCCAGAATGGTGAGCAGTGTGGCCAGTGCAATCAGCACCAGTGCAGCCTGCAGCGGCAGGGCTGCCGTGACCGAGGCACTGTCGGCAATGGAGTGGATGAGCATGTTGCCGGGGATCAGCAGAATCAGGCTCAGGCCCACGCCCATACAGCCGGAGCACAGACCGATGATGAAGGTCTCGGCGTTGAATACCTCCGAGATGTTGCGCTTGGACGCGCCGATGGCACGCAGGATGCCGATCTCCTTGCGGCGCTCCAGCACGCTGATATAGGTGATGACGCCGATCATGATGGAGGACACCACCAGCGAGATGGACACAAAGGCCACCAGCATGTTGCTGATCATGTTGATGATCTTGGTCACCGAGGTCATCAGGGTGCCCACCACATCGGTGTAGCGCACCACCTTGTCATCCTCGCCATTTGCCTCGGCGGAGGCATTGTAGGCGTCCAGTGCATCCACGATCAGGGCCTTGCAGTCAAAGTCCTTCGGGTAGATGGAAATGGTGCTGGGGTCATCGAGGTCGGCGTAGCCCAGGCTCTGCAGGTTGCCGTCGTAGGTGGAGGTGGAGGACAGCATGGAGGACTTCATCAGTTCAGCCAGCTCTTCCTGCGTCATGTTCATGTGGATGGCATTCTGGAAGGCGCTGGCGTCGATCTTCAGGGCATTTTCCATCTGGCTGCCCAGCTGGGCAATGTTCTTCTGGATGGCGCTTTCCATCTGCTGGCTGATCCGGGTGCCCATCTGCTGCATGGCCGTATTCATGGCGGTGCTCAGCTGGCTCTGCAGGGCCTGGCTGATCTGGGCAGAGTAGCTCTCCATCACGGTCTGCATGGCGGCGGAGAACTGCTCCTGCAGGTTGGCGTCGGCCAGCAGTTCACTCATGGAGTTGGCCAGCAGCTGCTGGAACTGCTCGGTCTGCATATAGGCGGAGAAGCTGATCTTGTCCAGATTCAGGATGCCGTTGCCCACCACATAGTCCTTGTAGCCGTTCAGGATCTTCTGCATCATATTCTGCAGGGCCTCCGGGGAGATGGACAGATCCATGTTCTCAAACACGCTGCTCATATCCATGTCCGGCTGCGGCAGGTCGCCCAGGTCCAGTGAGAAGTTGTCCGGATCCAGCAGGGAAGAGAGGTCGAAGGAGCCGGCGCTCAGATCAAAGGCGCCGCTCAGGTCAAACTTCAGGGCGCTGGTGTCAAACTGGAAAGCGTTCTTCAGCGTATCGGTGTCCACCGAGAACATGGAGGACATATCGAAGGAAGTGCCGTTGCCGGTACCGAACTCCTCGCCGGTGAACACATTGATCTGGGGGTCGGCCATCTGCTGCTGCACGATGGCGCTGGATTTGGCCTGCTCGATGACGTGCAGGGTGAGGTCGTGGGTGTAGCCGATGCCGGAGGACAGCATGGCAGCAGAAGAATCCTCGGCGGGCTGCACCACGCCCACGATGGTCAGGTCGGTGCCGTTGGCCACCACCTGCTTCATATAGTCGGTGTCATCCGATTTATCGCGCCACAAGCTGTAGGTCTCGTCGTAGACATAGCGGTCGGAGCTGTTGATGAGCTTGAACTGCTTGCCTAGAAAATCGGAATAGGAATAGGTCTTGAAGTCATCCGGCACGTCTACGTTCTGGTTCTGGGCAAACTGCTGGATCATCTTGTCCAGCTCGGCGTTGTCCCGCATGCCCAGCGCGTACAGGGCGTAGTCGGTCACGCTGCCGGTGGCGTCCAGCACCAGCACGCATTCGTTGTAGGCTTCCGGCCAGCGGCCGGCCTTGACGTCGTACTGGGATGCATACAGCTCCGGGGTCTGGGGCAGTTCCGAGAACACACTGGTGTTCATCATGGAAGACATGATGTTGTTGGAAGAGGTCTCGGAGCTGATGCCCAGCGAGGACAGGGAGGAATCCGGGTTCACCTGCCGGATGCTGCCGTCGGGGTCCTGCCGGTAGATCTGGGGCGACACATTATAGGCATACTCCACGGCGGTGGCATTGTCGGCAACGGTGGTGTCGGTGGTCTCCAGATACTGCTTGAGGGACTTGAGGTCGTTGGTGGTGATGCCCGACACCATCTGCGAGAGCAGCTGGCGCACCGGCACCATGTCTTCTTCCTGAGTGGTGCTCTGGGAGCTGTCCGACGGAACGCGGGAAGAGAGCATGGAAGTAAAGTCCATGCCGCTGCTCATGATCTGCAGCGGGTACTCCGACAGGGTGGAGCGCTCCATGTCGTCAATGTAGTTGTTGACACCGGTGGACAGGGAGATGATCAGCGCAATGCCGATGATGCCGATGGAACCGGCAAAGGCAGTGAGCAGAGTGCGTGCTTTTTTGGTGCGCAGGTTGTTGAAGCTGAGGGTCAGCGAGGTGAGCACCGACATGGACGAGCGGCCCATGTTCTTGTGCACGGGGGCCGCAAGGGTCTGGGTGTCCGGCTCATAGGGCATGGTGTCGGAGCGGATGACGCCGTCCTTCAGGGTCACGATGCGGGTGGCGTAGCGCTCGGCCAGCTCCGGGTTATGGGTGACCATGACCACCAGACGGTCCCGGGCCACCTCCTTGAGCAGTTCCATGACCTGGATGCTGGTTTCACTGTCCAGTGCACCGGTGGGCTCGTCGGCCAGCAGGATGTCGGGGTTATTCACCAGTGCACGGGCAATGGCCACACGCTGCATCTGGCCGCCGGACATCTCGCTGGGGTGCTTGTGCAGCTGGTTGCCCAGACCCACTTCCTCCAGTGCCTCGGTGGCGCGGCGGCGGCGCTCGGCCCCGGAAATGCCGGAGATGGTAAGGGCCAGCTCCACGTTGGCCAGCACGGTCTGGTGGGGGATGAGGTTGTAGCTCTGGAACACAAAGCCGATGGTGTGGTTGCGGTAGGAGTCCCAGTCGCGGTCGGTGTACTTTTTGGTGGAGATGCCGTTGATGATCAAATCGCCGCTGTCATACCGGTCCAGACCGCCGATAATGTTCAGCAGGGTAGTTTTGCCGGAGCCGCTGGGGCCGAGGATGGCGACGAATTCGTTATCACGCAGGTTCAGGCTGACATTGTTCAGCGCATTTTGCACGAGATCGCCGGTCTTGTACTGTTTGCAGATCTGTTTGATTTGTAGCATGTGTGTGCCTTTCTGGGGAAAAGGTTCCGGCCGGGGCCGGAGAGGTGAGGAACGGACAGCTGTGCCGCTGCGGGCCAAAAGGCGCGCAGACTACACAGAAGAATCGAGATGATTTTAGCAAATCTATATGAAAAAACTGTGTATGGAAAAGAAAGTGTTTCCGGAAGCGGAAGCAGAAATTCTCTGTTCCGGCCGGGTCAGAGAGGAAAATTTTCCCAACCCGGCGGCAGGGGTTGCAATCCTGCGGTGTTCGTGTTATTGTAAGGGTACTGAAAAAAGCCGTGCAAACCATCCGGAACGATGAAAATACGGTGCGGCACAGGCAGCATGATTTGTAAAAACGTCGGAAAGCAAAACAACACGACGCAAAATCGAACAGAAAAACAGCCTGACACTTTTAGACACTTTTTCAGGGTTGAATGGTTCCTTCCTGCTCCATACAATAAAAAAGGAAAAACAAGGAAATGCACTAAAAACGTCGCAATGCCTTGTAGCAAGGAGGAATTTCTATGGAACGTACGTTTTCACCCATGGTCCGGCAGTTTTCTGCCATCGCCGGGTTGCAGCAGGCATATACGCTGGTTTACTCCCTTGACCCGGACGGCGAAACCGGCTGTCGCCTGACGCTTTGCCGTACCGGCAGCAGCCAGCGCATGGACAGCAAGTATATGGCCGTTGCACCGGAGCTTGGCTACCGTGTTTTGCAATATCTGTGTGAGAATGGCGTTCAGCCGGAGATCTGGCAGGACGTGGTGGCAGAGCTGGATGCGGCACAGCAGACCGAACAGGAAGGCGGCGCGTGGCGTGGACAATGAGCGGACGGCAGATGTGCTGCAGGTCGCCCTTGCAAGCTATGACCGCAAGGAGCTTCGGGTACAGAAAAACTATCTGGAAGAACAGAACCCAGTGCTGGCCTGTACCTGCTTTCTGAACGGACACAAACTGCTGCAGGAGCTGCAGCAGGGCCACAATTTTGACATCGTGGTGCTGTGCAGCCAGATGGAGGATATGAGCAGCATCGAGTTCATGATGGAACTGCGCAAGCTGGAGCACAAGCCGCTGCTGATGCTGTTCGACGAGGGCCGACGCAAGAACAGCTCGGCACTGCGCATGGAGGACTCCGGCAGCTGTTGCTGCGTGGAGCGCATGGAGCTCAAGAACCTGCTGCGGGAGCTGTACCGGATGCCGGGCCAGCAGTGGCAGCGCACCGAGCAGCAGTGCCAGCAGCTGTACCACAGCTGGGGCATCCGCATCCCGGACATTAATTGCAGCTATCTGACCAGTGCGGTGGGCGTGGTCTACGGCACCTCGCAGAAGCTGGCCATCCGCAAGGAGATCCTGCAGGCGGTCAGTGAGCAGTACGGTGTTTCGGTCTCGGCCGTGGACAGCGGCATCCGGCGCATGATCGACCAGCTGGAAGCAAAACCGGCCGAGGGCTGGACGCAGTTCAAGGCTGAAAGCGGCTTTGAAGCGGAAAAGCCCACTACGGGCAAGCTGATCTATGCAATCAAACGGTATCTCATCCAGCAGAAGAGCAGGGAATAACGCACACAGTCTTGGAGGCGGTAGCAATGGAGCAGGCACAGCAGAATACAGCGCAGGAGCTGACGGCGCAGGCCATCCCGCAGCAGGCGGTGGAGGATGCCTGCTTCCATTCGCTGGGGCTGATCGGGCGCAACTGCGAGTATCTGGAGCAGCATCTGGCCCGCGTGGGGGCAGACGCCCAGTCCCTGCAGGCAGTCAGCGACATCAGCGCGGCCACGGCCAAGCTGGAACGGACCATCAACGAACTGCTGTCTGCGCTGGAATTTCTGCGTGCCGGGCAGCCGCCTAAGCTTTACCCGCTGGATCTGTGCGAGCTGCTGCAGCAGGTGGCGGCCCAGGCCGACATGGTGCGTGCGCAGCTGGGAGTCACCCTGGAGCTGGACTACGGCGGCTGGACGACCTGCCGTGTGCTGGCCGACCGGGATGATGTGGAGCTGCTGTGTCTGCATCTGCTGTCCAACGCCCTGCGTGCCTGCCGCGAGGGCGGCACGGTGAGGATCCTGCTGCGCCGCAGCGAGACCATGTGGCAGCTGACTGTGCGGGACAATGGCTGCGGTCTGCCGGAGGGCAGCCAGGAAGCCTGGCTGGAAAACCGGCGCAGCTTTCTGGGCGGGGCTCAGCTGGGGCTGCTGCTTTGCCGCGAGTGCTGCCGCCGCATGGGCTGGGGGCTGAGCGTGGAGTGTGCCCCGGAAAAGGGCACCCAGGCCGTGGTCACGGTGCCGCTGTACACGGACGATGGGCGGGCACCGGAGGTGGAGCTGCATGCCGGAGCCGACCTTGCGTCCGAGCAGCATCAGTACCAGCTGCGCGCCATGCTGGTGCGGGAGCTGCGCACCATGCCCGAGCGCGGCGACCCGGACGAATAAACCGAACAAAATCAAAAACCCGGAACTTCCTGTCTGACAGGAAGTTCCGGGTTTTGTTGTTTGTCTAGAGTTCCGGCACAGAGGCTCAGTAGTGCAGACGGTCAGCGGTCAGGGCTTCCAGAACCGGCAGCATGGCAGCAGCCTCGGCCTTGGCAGCAGGCAGATCCATGTCGCGGTAGTTGCCGCACTCCACTTCGCTGGCACCGGGCACGGCACCCTCAAAGGCGGCCATAAAGCGGAAGGACTCCACGGTCAGCTCCAAAGCCTGCGCAGGGGTCAGGCTGCGGGTCAGCAGGTAAAAGCCGGTGCGGCAGCCCATGGGGCCCACATAGATCACACCATCCTGAAAGGCACTATTGCGTGCGTAGGTGGCAAACAGGTGCTCCAGCGTGTGGGCAGCGGCCGTGGACAAGTAATCGCCCTGGTTGGGCTTCTTCATGCGGATGTCCCAAGTGAGCACGTCGCCGTCCTGACGGCTCAGGTACATGCCCCGGTCCAGCTTGGTATGGTCAACACAGAAGCTCGCAATGCGTTCCATTGTGTCGCCCTCTTTCTCAGGCCTGCAGGCGCTGCACGCTGCCGTGTGCGCAGTCCACAGCGATCATCAGGCCGTCACGGATGTGAGAGGTAGCACCCACGGCACCCACGACGGTGGGCTTGAGCAGAGCCTTGCCGGCAATGGCGGCATGGCTGTTCAGGCCGGGCTCCTCCACCACCAGAGCGGCGGCGTCGCGCACATAGTTCAGCATCTCGTTGCTGGTGGAAGGCACCACCAGCACCATGCCGGGCTTGAACTTGGCACGCACCTCGTCCAGGGTGCGGCACACGCAGGCCTTGCCGGTGGCGTTGGACACCTCGGCGTTCTCCGGGCCGACGCCCACACCGGTGGCCAGGCAGTTGCCCACCATGTGGATCTTGATCATGTTGGTGGTGCCGGAAATGCCCACGGGCACGCCGGCGGTCACCACGGCCAGCTCACCGTTGTGCAGGAAGCCGTTTTCCTTGGCCAGAGCGGTGGACATTTCGATCAGCTCGTCGGTGCTGTGCGCCAGAGGCATCATCAGGGAGGTGATGCCCCAGCTCAGGGACAGCTGACGCTGCACCTGCTCCTTCATGACGCAGGCGATGATGGGCTGCTGCGGGCGGTACTTGCTCAGCAGGCGGGCAGTGGTGCCGGACTCGGACACGGTGACGATGGCAGCGGCGTTCACGTCCTTGGCGGTCAGGCAGGCGGCGTGTGCGGTCGCATCGCTCACGCTGATCTTGCCGTTGGTGGCCTCGGTCAGGTACTCCACGCGGGCATGGTTCTCGGTCTCGGTACGCTCGGCGATGGCGGACATGGTCTTAAGGGCCTCCACGGGGTAGGCACCGGCAGCGGTCTCACCGGACAGCATGATGGCAGAGGTGCCGTCGTAGATGGCGTTTGCCACGTCCGAGATCTCGGCGCGGGTGGGGCGGGGGTTCACCATCATGCTGTCCAGCATCTGGGTAGCGGTGACGATGGGCTTGCCGAAGGAGAAGGAACGCTCGATGATGTTCTTCTGGATGCCGGGCAGCTCGGTAAAGTCGATCTCGACGCCCAGGTCGCCGCGGGCCACCATGACGGCGTCGGCGGCAGCCAGGATGCTGTCGATGTTGTTCACACCCTCACGGTTCTCGATCTTAGCGATGATGCGGATGTTGGAGTCGTACTCGTTCAGCAGGTTGCGGATCTCGTACACGTCCTGTGCGGTGCGCACAAAGGAAGCAGCGATGAAATCAAAGCCCTGCTCGATGCCGAAGATGATATCGTCCTTATCGCGCTGGCTCATATACGGCATGGACAGATGCACACCGGGCACGTTGACGCCCTTCTTGTTCTTGATCTTGCCGTTGTTCAGCACCTTGCACACGATGTCGGTGTCGTTCACGGTGATGATCTGCAGCTTGATCAGGCCGTCGTCCAGCATGATGGTGCCGCCGGGCTGCACGTCCTGCGGCAGGTCCTTATAGGTGATGGAGCAGATCTCCTTGGTGCCTTCCACCTCGCGGGTGGTCAGGGTGAAGGTCTGGCCGGCTTCCAGCATTTCGGTGCCGTTCTTGAAGTCCTTCAGGCGGATCTCGGGGCCTTTGGTGTCCAGCAGGGCGGCGACCGGCTTGCCCAGCTCTTCACGAATGGCTTTCAGCTTTTCAAAGCGGCCCAGATGCTCTTCGTGAGAGCCGTGGGAAAAATTAAAACGGGCAACATTCATGCCGTTGGCGACCAGCTCGCGCAGAACGCCTTCCTGATCGGTGGACGGGCCCAGAGTGCAGATGATCTTTGTTTTTCTCATATACTTTTACTACCTCCAACTACAACTTCACATTCTCTATTTTGCGGCAGGCTGTCCGCTGTCATACAGACAGCTGCACGTGGCCAACGGGAAAAATCCCGTGCTGTGGTACAAAAGCGGAAAAATCCTGTGGTTCAAAACTTTTCCACCTATTATTATATCCGCTGGGATACAATAGGGCAAGGAAAACTTTGCGCTGTGGCTGAATTTTTTAGGCGGTCAAGAAATCTTTGCCACGGAATGACGCATTTACGTTTAAAAATGAAAAAACGCCCGGTCAATTCGTGAACAAAATGACGAACATTTTGGTGAAAATGACGGATATTTGCAGCACAGCAAAAACGCTTGCATCCGGCACAGGATTTGCTTATAATGATAAGTAAAGATAGTATCACTTATCCGGGGCATGCTCCGGAGGAAATGGAGAAAAAACGATATGGAGAAGCGTGTTTTTCTGATCGTCCTTGACAGCTTTGGAATCGGTGCAGAGCCGGATGCCGCCGCCTTTGGCGACGAGGGCACCAACACCCTGGGTGCCATTGCA
>ERZ827043.3303-NODE-3303-length-11943-cov-2.572510_pt1 | contig 11943 bp, 10 predicted proteins | sample MGYA00519923_ERZ827043 | MGnify/ENA primary metagenome ERZ827043 (study PRJEB31778, sample SAMEA3449251) | human gut metagenome | biome: human gut; feature: human-associated habitat; material: faeces | place: United Kingdom | collected 2010/2012 ...
ACCCCGGCTATGCCATCGTCGGATTCGGCGCGCTGGACTACGAAAAGAACAAGTTCTCCGTGGTGCGGTACGGCGCCATCACCACGCAGGCCAAAACGCCGTTTCCTTTGCGGCTGCAAATGATCTACACGGATATGATCGGCCTGTTTGACACCTATCACCCGGAGGTGATGAGTATGGAGAAGTTGTTTTATAACAACAACGCCAAGACCGTGATTGATGTGGCGCAAGCCAGAGGGGTCATCACCCTGTCCGCCCAACAAAAAAATGTGCCCATCTTTGAATACACCCCTTTGCAGGTAAAACAGTCGGTGGTGGGCTATGGCCGGGCGGAGAAGAAGCAGGTACAGGAGATGACCCGCCTGATTTTGAATTTAGAAAAAATACCCAAGCCGGACGACACGGCTGACGCACTGGCTATGGCCATCTGTCACGGCCACGCCAGCGGCAGCCTGCTGGGGCGGTTGGGCAACCTGCGATAAGGAGTTACTTATGATTTACAGTTTGGACGGTACGCTCACTTATTTTGACCAGAACTTTGCGGTGGTCAGCTGCGGTGGTGTGGGGTTTAAGTGCTTCACCACTTTGACTACCTTACAGTCCCTGCCGGGCGTGGGCAAGCCGGTGCAGCTTTTCACTTACTTGTCTGTGCGGGAGGATGCACTGGATCTTTACGGCTTTGCCACCACGGCGGAGCTGGATTGCTTTAAGCTGCTGATCTCCGTAAACGGCGTGGGACCTAAGGCGGCGCTGGCAATCTTGTCGGAGCTGTCAGCGGATCGATTGGCCGTTTGCATTGCCGGCGGGGACGCCAAGTCCCTGACGCGTGCGCCGGGTATCGGCAAAAAGATTGCCGAGCGCATTGTGCTGGAATTGAAAGATAAAATGGGCGTGCTGGATTTGGGCAGCAGCAGTGAGGTGCAGGCGGCAGCCGCTGCCAATACCGCCGGCTCTGTTGCGGCAGAGGCGGTGGAAGCGCTGGTGGCTCTGGGCTACGGTCAAAGCGATGCCGCTGTGGCTGTGGGTCAGATGGAACCCGGCCTGTCGGTGGACGAGATGATCCGCCGGGCGCTGCGCCAGCTGGCCGCCAATTTGTAAGCCTCAAACAGATTAGGAGTTGCCTATGGAAGATATGGACTTGGAAAATCGTATTGTGTCTACCGGCCTGACGGAGACGGATACGGATATAGAGAATTCCCTGCGTCCCAAGACCCTGGAGGACTATATTGGGCAAGATAAAGTGAAAGAGAACCTGGCTGTTTACATTGAGGCGGCGCGCACCCGTGGCGAGGCGCTGGATCATGTGCTGCTGTACGGTCCGCCCGGATTGGGCAAGACCACGCTGGCGGGCATTATTGCCAATGAGATGGGCGTGAACATTCGCGTCACCAGCGGTCCGGCCATTGAGAAGCAGGGCGATCTGGCGGCACTGCTTACCAATCTGCAAGAGGGGGATGTGCTCTTTATTGACGAGATTCACCGTCTGAACCGCAGCGTTGAGGAAGTGCTGTATCCGGCGATGGAGGACCGTGCGCTGGATATTATCATCGGCAAAGGCCCATCCGCCCGTTCTATTCGGCTCGATCTGCCCAACTTCACCTTAGTTGGCGCCACCACCCGTGCCGGGCAATTGTCGGCGCCACTGCGTGACCGCTTTGGCGTGATCTTACGGCTGGAGCTTTACACGGATGAGCAGCTTGCCACCATCGTTAAGCGCTCGGCGGGCATTTTGAATATTCCCATTGAACAGGGCGGCGCCTTGCAGATCGCTTCCCGCTCCCGAGGCACCCCGCGTATCGCCAACCGTTTGCTCAAGCGCAGCCGTGACTTTGCCCAGGTAAAGTACGACGGCGTAATCAACGCTGAGGCGGCGGAGGATGCCCTCTCTCGTATGGAGATCGATCAGCTGGGACTGGACGGTATTGATCGTCGCTTGCTGACCACTATGATTAAAAATTATAACGGCGGACCTGTGGGGCTGGAAACCATTGCCGCAGCCATCGGCGAAGAGGCAGTGACCATTGAGGATGTGTACGAACCGTATTTGATGCAGATCGGCTTTCTCAGCCGCACCCCCCGTGGGCGCTGCGTGACCCCGGCGGCCTACCGGCATTTGGGGTTCCAGCAGGACGGGCAGCAAACTTTACTTTAACCATCGTAAATTAAAATTCAAACCGGTATAGACGGAAACACACAGTTCTTTTTAACAACAAAGGAGAATGGTATGGGCAGATTGTTTGGAACAGACGGCGTGCGTGGCATAGCCAATAAAGATTTAACCAACGAGCTGGCGCTCTCGATCGGCAAGGCGGCAGCCAAAGTTTTGGCCGGTGAGCTGGGCAGAAAACCCACGGTGCTCATCGGTAAAGACACCCGGGCGTCCGGCGATATGCTGGAGGCGGCACTCACCGCCGGGCTTTGCGCTGTGGGGGCGAATGTGCTCTCTGTGGGCGTAGTGCCTACCCCGGCAGTAGCTTACCTGATCGGCCGCTACGGCTGTGACGCCGGCGTGATGATCTCCGCTTCACACAACCCTTGCGAATACAACGGCATTAAGATCTTCCAGTCCACCGGCTACAAGCTGGATGACGCCATAGAAGAAGAAATTGAGGCTATTATCCTGGACGGTGCAGAAGAAATCCCGGAGAAGCTGGGCGGCGATGTGGGCAATCGGCTCTATTGCAAGACGGCCGTGGAGGATTATGTGCGCCATGTGGTGGACACCGCCGATGTTCGCTTTGACGGGCTGAATATCGCTTTGGACTGCGCCAACGGCTCCGCTTCCGTTTGTGCCAAACAGATCTTTACTGCTCTGGGTGCCCGGTGTTATATGCTTTCCGACACGCCGGACGGTGTGAATATCAACGATCACTGCGGCTCCACCCACCCGGAAGAGCTGATGCAGTTTGTAACAGACAATGGGCTGGACTTAGGGTTGGCATTTGATGGCGACGCAGACCGTATGCTGGCGGTGGACGAAAACGGCCAATTGGTGGACGGCGACAAGGTGATCGCCATTTGCGCCAAGCGGATGCTGGACGAGGGCACTCTGGCTAAGAACACCGCCGTGGTAACGGTGATGAGCAATATGGGCTTCTTTAAGTTCTGCGAAGAGAACGGTATTGCCTGTGAAAAGACGGCAGTGGGTGACCGTTACGTGCTGGAGCGTATGCTGCAAAAGGGCTATAACATCGGCGGCGAGCAAAGCGGTCATGTGATTTTCCTGGATTACGCCACCACCGGCGACGGTGAGCTTAGCGGTGTGCAGCTACTTAAGACAGTGGTGAAAAGCGGCAAAAAGCTGTCTCAGCTGGCAAAGATTATGACCGTTTATCCGCAGGTGCTCATCAATGTGCAGGTGACACCGGAGGGCAAGCAGAAATATAACAATGACGAATATATTATCTCTGCCGTTCAACAGGCTGAGATGGATTTGATGGGCGACGGCCGCGTGTTGGTTCGGGTCAGCGGTACAGAGCCTTTGGTGCGGGTGATGTTAGAGGGCAAAGATCTGGAAAAGATCACCCGACTGGGCAATCGAATTGCAGATGTGGTACGGGAGAGATTGAGTTAATGCGTGTAGCCAGTGACTGGAAAGATTATGAACTGATAGACTGCTCTGCCGGCGAAAAGCTGGAGCGTTGGACCAGAGAAATCCTGATTCGTCCGGACCCCCAGGTGATTTGGAATAGCCCGCGGGAGAACCGCTTGTGGGCACAGCCGGGGGCACGCTATGTGCGCTCCCGCACCGGCGGTGGCAAGTGGCAGACTTTTAAGCGCATTCCTGCTGTGTGGCAGGTGCGCTATAAGGACTTGACTTTTAACATCAAGACCATGGGCTTTAAGCACACTGGCCTGTTCCCGGAACAGGCTGTGAATTGGGATCTTGTGCGTGGCATGATTGAGGGCGCTGACCGTCCGGTAAAGGTACTCAACCTGTTTGCCTATACCGGCGGTGCCACGGTTGCCTGCCTGAAATCCGGTGCACAGGTAGTCCATGTGGACGCCTCCAAGGGTATGGTCCAGTGGGCCAAGGAGAACGCGGCCGCCTCCGGCGTGGCAGACGGCGCTGTGCGCTGGATCGTGGACGATTGTATCAAGTTTGTGCAGCGAGAAATTCGTCGGGGCAACCGGTACGATATTGTGATCCTGGACCCGCCCAGCTACGGCCGGGGGCCAAAAGGTGAGATCTGGCACCTGGAAGATAATTTATATGATTTTGTGACCCTGGTGCAGCAGGTGCTCAGTGATGACGCGCTGGCTGTGGTGTTGAATTCTTATACCACCGGCCTGTCTGCCTCGGTAATGCAATATATTTTGGAAGATGTTTTGGTGCGTCAAATGGGCGGTTCTGTGTCTGCGGACGAGATTGGCCTGCCGGTGACGGAAACCGGCGGCGTGCTGCCCTGCGGTGCCACCGCTGTGTGGAAAGGCAAAGATGGCAATTCTTGAATTTAACGATGTAACATTTACATATCCTGCGGACCCGGACGCACCTAAGGACGCGCCTGCGTCCCGCCCGGTGCTCAGCCATTTGAACTTGCAGATCGAGAAGGGCTCCTTTGTGGCGGTGCTGGGGCATAACGGCTCCGGCAAATCCACATTAGCCAAGCTCTCTAACGGCATTTTGTTTCCCCAAAGTGGGCAAGTCATCGTAGACGGCACGCCGCTGACGCAAGACGAAGATGTGGTCTATAATGCGCGCCGCAAGGTGGGTATGGTGTTTCAAAACCCGGACAACCAAATCGTCTCCTCAATTGTAGAGGAGGATGTGGCTTTTGGGGTGGAGAATTTGGGCGTGGAGCCAAAGGAATGCCGTCGCCGGGTGGATGCTGCACTGAAGACAGTTGGCATGTATGCGGAGCGGCTGAAATCGCCCTCCAAGCTTTCCGGCGGTCAAAAACAGCGGGTAGCCGTGGCAGGCATTATCGCCATGCGGCCCCTGTGTATTGTGCTGGACGAACCCACGGCGATGCTGGATCCCAGCGGCCGCCGAGAAGTGCTGGACACCGTGAAGAAACTGAACAAAGAAGAGGGGATCACCATTCTGCTCATTACCCATTATATGAAGCGGTGCAAGCCGATCGGGTAGTGGTGATGGACGACGGCGTGATCCGACTGGACGGCGCTCCGCGGGCGGTTTTTGCCCATGTGGATGAGCTGAAGGCCCTGGGCCTCGATGTGCCCCAGGCAACGGAACTGGCGGATCGGCTGGGCTTTGCCGAACACGCAGTTTTGAACACTGCGGAATGCGTGGACGTATTGATTTCCAACTTGGAGGAACAAAAACTTGGCTGTACTGACCTGTGAAAAACTCAATTACCGTTACAGTGTGGGTACGCCATTTGAGACGGCGGCCCTGCAGGATGTGTCTTTCTCTGTGGAGAAGGGCGAGATTGTCGGCATTATCGGTCACACAGGCTCCGGAAAATCCACGCTCATCCAGCACCTAAACGGCCTGATAGAGCCCCAAAGCGGCAAAGTCTATGTGGACGGCGCGGATATTTGGAGCAAGCAAAACCGCAAGCAAATTCGCCGTGTACGCTTTCAGGTAGGGCTGTGTTTTCAGTACCCGGAGTACCAAATTTTTGAAGAAGATGTATATAAAGAGATCGCTTTCGGTCCCAAGCAAATGGGACTGGATAGCGAGGAAATTCGCCGCCGGGTGTTCCATTCTATGGAATTGGTGGGCCTGTCCCGTGATTTTGCGGAGCAATCGCCCTTTGATCTGTCCGGTGGGCAAAAGCGCCGTGTGGCCATTGCGTCCATTTTGGCAATGGAGCCAAAGGTTTTGATTTTAGATGAGCCCTGCGCCGGGTTGGACCCTCGTGGTAGGGATCAAATTTTAGATTTGATCCGTAGTTACCGGGATCGTACCGGGGCAACGGTGCTCTTCGTCTCCCACTCCATGGAAGATGTGGCGCGCATTTGCCGCCGCGTGCTGGTGATGCACCGGGGGCAGGTGGCCGCCTACGGCCCGGTTGCCGATGTGTACGCCAACGCGGAGGAACTGCGCCAAATGGGGCTGAATGTGCCCCAGGTAACGGATATTTTCTTAGAACTGCGGCGGCGTGGCGTACCGTGCCGCACGGATATTTTTACGGTTGACGACGGCGTGCGCGAATTTCAGCGCCTAAAGAGAGAGGGGGTTCGCCTGTGAATTCCAGTATGACCATTGGTCAGTATTTTCCCGGCGATTCCCCGGTGCACCGTATGGATGCTCGTATGAAGATCGTGCTCACCTTTTTGATGGTGGTGGCGGTGTTCTTGTGCAAGAACTTTTGGTCCCTGGGGCTGGCTATCGTCTTTATGATTCTGGCGGTGGGTCTGTCTAAGATACCACCTAAAACCATCTTGAAGAGCATTAAGCCCCTGGTCGTGATTATTCTCATTACCGGCGTTATTAACCTGTTTTACGGCGAAGGTGAGCCGCTGGTGAGCCTTGGCAAACTGAAGATCACCATGGATGGTATAATGACTGCCGTTTTTATGGCTGTGCGCATTATCGAGTTGGTGATTGTAGGCAGTCTGCTGACTTACACCACTTCGCCTACGGAATTGACGGACGCTCTTGAGCGGCTGCTTAAGCCCCTAAAAGTGTTTAAGATTGATGTGCATGTGATCGCTATGACTATGACAATTGCCCTGCGGTTTATTCCCACTTTGATTGAGGAAATCGACAAAATTATGGCGGCGCAGAAATCTCGGGGCGCTGATATGGAGAGCGGGGGACTGATTCGCAGAGCCAAAGGATTGGTGCCCATCTTGATTCCTTTGTTCATCTCCTCTTTTCGCCGCGCCAATGAGCTGGCGGACGCTATGGAGTGCCGCTGCTATCGTGGCGGCGCCGGGCGTACCAAGATGAAAGAAATGCACCTGCATACCGGTGACTTTTTTGCGCTGGCGGCGGTGGTGCTGTATATTGCAGGCATTTTTGTGGTGAATCACTTTTTAGGTTCGGTGCTTTAAGTTATGCGAAATTTGTTGTTAAACATTGGATATGACGGCGCAGACTACCACGGCTGGCAGGTGCAAAAAAATGCCGTTACCGTGCAGGAAGTGTTCCAAAACGCGGTGGAAAAGGTGTTTGGCGCGCGGCTGCCGGTAAAGGGCTGCTCCCGCACAGACAGCGGTGTGCACGCAAATTGTTATTTTGTCAGCTTCCAAACAGAGCTGTCCATTGCCTGTGACGGTGTGGTGCGGGCGCTGAATACGGCGCTGCCCAAGGATATTGCGGTGCTGGACTGCCGAGAGGTTCCTCTTGATTTTCACCCCCGGTACTGCTGCCGAGAGAAAGAATATGTATATAAACTGTACAACGGTGCCATTCGGGATCCGTTTTTGCTGCGCTATGCGTACCAGTACCGCTACCCAATTCGGTTGGAGCGTATGCAGCAGGGGGCCAAGGCGTTCCTGGGCACCCATGATTTTCGGGGCTTTTGCAGTGCACGCAGCGATGTGGAGGACACAGTGCGCACCATAACCGCTTTTACCGTAGAGCGGCAAGGGGATATGGTACTGTTTAAGGTCAGCGCAGACGGTTTCCTTTACAATATGGTGCGCATTCTTGTTGGCACGCTGCTTTTTGTCAGTGAGGGCAAGATTGACCCGGCGGATTTGCCGGCGATCATTGATAGTGGGGAGCGCATTCGCGCCGGTAAGACGGCGCCGCCCCAGGGGCTGTACCTGAACCGGGTTGAGTACGACCCGGCAGACTTCAAGATGTAAACAGAAAGGCGGTGCTTTTGTGGAAGCGGAAGACCGGCAGGCGCTTCGGCGGGAACGCAAGCGCCTAAAAGATAAAAAAGTACGCAGGATCGTATGGATTGTGTTGGCTGTGTTGCTGGCGGCAATTGTGATCCTAAAGCTGTGCGAGGTGGATTTCGGCAGCCTGCGCGGCGGCAGCGATACATCGTCCGTGCTCACCGGCAATTTTCCTTATGCGCTGGACGGCTCCGATGGCGTTACGGTTCATAAGCAGGGCGCGAAACTGGCGGTGCTCACCGGCGGCTCCATAACTGTACTGAACCCATCAGACGGCAAGGAGGAATTCACTGCCGTACACGGCTATGCCAATCCGATTACCGCCGCTTCTGACTCGTATCTGGTTACATACGATCAGGGCGGCTCCAAGCTGCGGCTGGATTACAGTGGCGAGAATTTGTATGAGATTGAGAGCAAGACCGGCCTGTTGTGCGCCGATGTGGCGGACGACGGCAAGGTGGTCTACGCCACTGAGTCTGCGGATAAACGCAGCGATGTTCAGGTGATCACCAAGACCCGCGGGGATAAGATGAAATACAGCCTGTCCTATGGCTTTGTGACCAACATTGCCATTCGGGACAACGGCAGTCAAGTCGCTTTTGTAGCCATGAACAGTAAGGATGCACGCTTGCAGCCAAAGCTCTATTTGATGCGTGTAAAGGACACGGAGCCTTATGCCAGCTTTGACCTGCCCGGCACCCAGGTGCTGGACATAGCCTATCGGGGCAGCAGCCTGTATGTAGTGGGCAGCAGCTTTGTGAGCGTGGTAAACGGAGATAAGCTGGAGACGGTGCTAAAAAACGGAGAAGTGCAAACGGTGGCCTATGATTATAGCACCAGCGGCGATTTGGTGGTGGCGTACAGTTCTTATAGCAATGCTACGCAAAATACCGTAGCGCGGATCACCGCCGGCGGCAAGGTGCAAAAGCCCTTTACCGTGCAGGGCGCGATCAAGGATATGTCTGCCTCCGGCAGTCGGGTAGCCGTGCTTTTTGCAGATAAAATCAAAATTTATAAGCTGTCAGACGGCAGTGTAGTACATACAGCGGATTGTACGGACGCAGTCCGGTCCATCACCATGATGTCCTCCAATGTATTTGTGCAGCGCCAGTCTGTGATTGAGAAAGAAGAGACCAAGTCTTGAGTATTTTGGATTATATATTGATCGCCCTGGTGGTACTTATGGCGGTATGGGGCTTTCGACGGGGGCTGCTGTCCGGTTTGATCGGCACAGCCAAGTACGCTGTTGGCGTGCCGGTGTCCCTGTTCGTCAGCCATCAGTATTACCAAGTGGTGTATGACAAGCTGGTGGAGCCAAAGGCCCTTGCCAAGGTGCAGGAGAAAATTGCCGGCGCCTCCGGTGTGGACACTTTTATGGCTGCCTTGCAGGAGAAAATGCAAGCGCTGCCCCAGGCGTTGCAAGGGGATTTTGACTTCGCCGCGCTGAAAAAAGGCAGTGCCAAAACTGCTGCAGATTTTGTAATGCAGCAGTTGGTGGAACCGGTGGCTTGCCTACTGGTAAAAATCGCATTATTTTTATTATCGTTCATAATTATTGCCTTGATTTGTTGGCTGCTTTCCGCTATGCTAAGGAAGAAGCAGGGCAAAAAGACGGTGCTTACCCGGACCAACAGCCTATTGGGCGGTGCCTTTGGGCTGGTTAAGGGGTGTCTGTTTTTGGTGCTGGTCAGCGGCGTTTGGGCGTACCTGGCCGGTAACAACTGGCTACCGAAAGATAACGGCGTATATGCATTCTTTGCAGACAGCGCCATTTTAGAATATATGGAAACTTTGCTTCCCACACTATAGGAGGACCTGTTATGTCTACATTAAAAGAAAATGTGCACGACCTGTTTGACGGCTGGAATACCATTCCCAACTGGCTGTCCTTTATCCGCATTGCACTGATCCCAGTGTTTGCTGTGCTGTTTGTTCAGGGACATCAACTGGTGGCAGTGATCGTGATGATTTGCGCTGCGTTAACCGATCTGTTTGACGGCAAGATTGCCCGCAAGTTTAATCAAGTGAGTAATCTGGGAAAAATCTTAGATCCCATTGCGGATAAGCTGTCCCAAATGGCGATTGTAATCGTGCTGTTGTACACCTACTGGGAGAACCCCATTAAGTATCTATTTTTCTTCTTTATTGTGAAAGAGGTGCTGATGTTGCTGGGCGGTGCGTTTCTGCTGTCCAAGGGTATGCGCCCCACCGCAGCAGAGATCTGGGGCAAGGTAGCCACCAATGTGTTTTACATTGCTATGATTATTATTTTAGCCTTTGGCGAGAACGGCGCTTTGTGTGATGTGACCCACTTTACGCTGCCGTCCGTGGTGACCTGGGTGCTGGTGGCACTGTCCGCTGTGTCAGCCTTGGTATCTCTCCTGGGCTATGTGCCGGGATTTTTGAAGCAGCTGAAAGAGAACAAGGCACAAAACACTGCCAAATAAGCAATATTCATCAGGAGATCGATTTATGAAACAACAGATGTGTGCCCGCTGCGGTGAACGCCCGGCGGTGATCTATATTCAAAAAATGGAGGGCGATGAGGTAAAGCCGGAGGGGCTTTGTATTCAGTGCGCCCGGGAGCTGAATATCGGCTCTATTAACCAGATGATTGACAAGCTAGGCATCTCTGACGAAGAACTGGAGCAGGCGTCTGAGCAGATGAGCCAGTTTATGGAGAATATGGGCGATTTTAACTTTGGCGATATGAGCGGGATGTTCAACTCGGAGAATATGGACGGCGCCCAGACCATGCCTTTTGCCAATCTTTTTGGGGATGCCGGAGAACTGGCTGTGGATGAAAATGAAAGCGGTCAAAAGCAGGGCAAGAAGCGTGGAAAAAAAGGCAACAAACGCCAAAAAGACGACGGCAAAAAGTACCTAAACACCTACTGCACCAACCTGACCGGCAAAGCCCGGGACGGCAAGCTGGACGCAATTATCGGCAGAGAACAGGAGATCTCCCGCACGGTACAAATCCTGTGCCGCCGTACCAAGAATAACCCCTGCCTGATCGGCGAGCCGGGCGTGGGTAAGACTGCCATTGCCGAGGGGATGGCCATTCGCATTGCTAAGGGGCAGGTGCCTGCGCGCCTGGCAGACAAAGAGATCTATTTGCTGGACCTGACCGCACTGGTGGCCGGCACCCAGTTCCGTGGCCAGTTTGAGGGCCGGATCAAGGGTCTGGTGGACGAGGTGAAGGCCCAGGGCAATATTATTCTGTTCATTGACGAGGTGCACAATTTGGTGGGCACCGGCGATAGTGAGGGCACCATGAACGCGGCAAATATCCTGAAGCCTGCGCTCTCTCGCGGCGAAATTCAGGTGATCGGCGCTACGACCTTTACCGAGTATCGTAAGTTTATAGAGAAGGATGCCGCCCTGGAGCGCCGGTTCCAGCCGGTGAAGATCGAGGAGCCATCCGTGGAAGACGCCTACAAAATGCTGCTGGGCATTAAGGGCTACTACGAGCAGTACCACAAGGTGCAGATTTCCGACACCTTGGTTTATAAAGCGGTGCTGATGAGCGAGCGGTATGTAACAGACCGTTACCTGCCGGATAAAGCCATTGACTTGCTGGATGAAAGCTGCACCTGCGCCAATTTGCGCAACCCGGCCATCAGCCAGGCGCAGATCCTGGAAGGCAAAAAACGGAATTTACAGGAGAATATTGAAAATCTGTCTGAACCCACAGAGGAGGACCAGCAGATCGACTATGAGCTGATCTCCAAACTGAAAACCGAAGTGATGGCCATTGACGAAAAGCTGCCTGCTTTGCAGGAAAAGGCCAAAGACAATCAGGTGCTGGAGTCGGATATTGCCAGCGCCATCTCCATGTGGACAGGGATCCCCGCTGCAAAAATCGAGCAGGGGGATATTCAAAAACTGGCCGGCTTGGAGCCGGAGCTGAAAGCCCATATCATCGGCCAAGATGAAGCCATTGAAAAGGTTGCCGCAGCCGTGCGCCGAGGTCGCGTACAAATCAGTCCCCGCAAGCGGCCCCAGTCCTTTATTTTTGTGGGCCCCACCGGCGTAGGCAAGACGGAACTGGTTAAGCAGTTGGCCGCCTATATGTTTGACACCCCGGACGCCCTGATCCGCCTGGATATGAGCGAGTATATGGAGAAGTTTTCTGTCTCTCGTATCATCGGCTCGCCTCCCGGCTATGTGGGCTAT
>ERZ827043.3305-NODE-3305-length-11936-cov-4.280869_pt1 | contig 11936 bp, 10 predicted proteins | sample MGYA00519923_ERZ827043 | MGnify/ENA primary metagenome ERZ827043 (study PRJEB31778, sample SAMEA3449251) | human gut metagenome | biome: human gut; feature: human-associated habitat; material: faeces | place: United Kingdom | collected 2010/2012 ...
ACCAGAAGCACTCCTGCTCCAACCACTGCATGTTCTGCTTCATCGACCAGCTGCCTCCCGGAATGCGGGAGAGCCTTTATTTCAAGGACGACGACGAGCGGCTTTCCTTTTTGTTCGGCAACTATATCACCATGACGAACATGCAGGACCACGAGATCGACCGCATCATCAAGATGCACATTTCGCCCATCAACATTTCAGTACACACCACGAACCCGCAGCTCCGTGTGCGGATGCTAGCCAACAAGCGCGGCGGCGAGGTGCTCAAGTATCTGCCCCGTCTGGTGGAGGGCGGCATCGCCGTCAACTGTCAGCTGGTGCTGTGCCGCGGCATCAACGACGGCGACGAGCTGCGCCGTACCCTCTCCGACCTTTTGGAGCTGACCCCTATGGTGCAGAGCATCGCTGCGGTGCCCTGCGGTGTGACGGACTACCGCGAGAAGCTGTTCAAGCAGACACCGTATGATGCAAAGACCAGCGCCGAAGTCATCGACATCATGGAAGAATTCGGCGATGAGTGCAAGCGCCGCCACGGCAAGCGCATCATTTATCCCAGTGATGAATGGTACCTCAAGGCAGGCAGGCCCATCCCGCCGGAAGAGTTCTACGAGGACTTCGACCAGCTGGAAAACGGCGTGGGCATGATGCGCCTGTACGCCTCGGAATTTCTGGCGGAGTTGGAAAAGCCCCACCGCATCTACGGCACCAAAAAGATGGACGTGGTCACGGGCGAAATGGCTTCGCCGCTCATCCGCCAGATGATGGCTGAGCTGCACCGCCAGTACCCCATGGTCGAGGTGACGGTGCACACTATCAAGAACAAATTCTTCGGCGGCAATGTGGGTGTGGCCGGGCTTGTAACGGCGACCGATATCATTGCTCAGTGCGAGGGCAAGCTGACCAGCGGCACGCTGGGCGTGCCCGCCGTGATGCTGCGGGAGGAAAAAGACACCTTTCTGGACGACATCACCACTGACCAGCTGGCCCAGCGCCTTGGCGTGAAGGTGGAGGTGCTGCCGACCTCTGGCGGCGACGAAGCCCGCGCCCTGCTGCGCAGCGGCCTGCACATTGCAAGGAGAAGAAAAGCATAAAAGAAAACCCTCTCCGTCATCGCTGCGCGATGCCACCTCTCCCGAAGGGCGAGGTTTTATGCATCTTTCGGCAGAAGTGATAAAAGCTCCCCCTTTCGGGGGAGCTGGCGCGGCGTAAGCCGTGCCTGAGAGGGTTGTAAGAAAGGAGGAACCCCTATGAGCAAACCGATCGTAGCAGTGGTGGGCCGCCCCAACGTGGGCAAATCCACCCTGTTCAACAAGCTGTGCGGTCAGCGCCTTGCCATTGTGGAGGACACGCCGGGCATTACCCGTGACCGCATTTTTGCCAACTGCGAGTGGAACGGCCATGACTTCCTGCTGGTGGACACCGGCGGTATTGAGCCCAAGGCTACCGAGGGCATTCTGGCCCACATGCGGGAGCAGGCCCAGATCGCCATTGACACTGCAGACTGCATCATCATGGTGGTGGACGTGCGCGACGGCCTGACCGCCGCGGACGAGGATGTGGCCCACATGCTGCGCCGCAGCCACAAGCCCATCATTCTGGCCGTGAACAAGTGCGACAAGGTGGGCGAGGCCCCCATGGAGCTGTACGAGTTCTACAACCTGGGCTTTGACGAGGTGATGCCCATCTCGTCCGTGCACGGTCACGGCACCGGCGACCTGCTGGATGCCGTGTGCGCGCACCTGGACTTCAGCGAAACGGTGGTGGAAGAGGACCGCATCCCGGTGGCCATCATCGGCCGCCCCAACGTGGGCAAGTCCAGCCTGACCAACCGCATCCTGGGCGAGAACCGCATGATCGTGGCCAATGAGGCCGGTACCACCCGCGATGCCATCGACACCCCGGTGGACAATGCCTACGGCAAGTTCATCTTTACCGACACCGCCGGTCTGCGCAAGCGCAGCAACATCACCGACGGTCTGGAGCGGTATATGGTGGTGCGCGCCCTGGCTGCCGTGGAGCGCAGCCGTGTGGCCCTGATCCTGGTGGATGCCACCGTCGGCTTTACCGAGCAGGACAGCAAGGTGGCCGGTTATGCCCATGACCAGGGCAAGGCTTGCATCATCGTGGTGAACAAGTGGGACGCCGTGGAAGGCAAGGAGACCAACACCATGGAGCAGCAGCGCCGCGGCTATGCCGAGGACTTCAGCTTCATGGGCTACGCCCCCATCATCTTCATTTCGGCCCAGACTGGCTACAACGTGAACAAGCTGATGCAGCTGATCCGCGACGTGGACGCACAGAACGGTGCCCGCGTGCCCACCGGCGTGCTGAACGAGATGCTGGCCCGTGCCACGGCCCGCATGCAGCCGCCCAGCGACAAGGGCCGCCGCCTGAAGATCTTCTACCTGACCCAGGCTTCCACCCGCCCGCCCACGTTTGTGGCCTTTGTGAACGCAAAACACCTGTTCCACTTCAGCTATCAGCGGTATCTCATCAACCAGATCCGCGAGAACTTTGGCCTGGAACACACCCCCATCCGTCTGGTCGTGCGGGAGCGCGGCTCCGGCGAAGTGGGTGCCAAGGACGTGTAAGCGCCCCCAAAGGAGGCATCCGGGTTCCGTTATGATGCAAACCATCCTCATCGCCGTGCTCACGGCTGCGCAGGCTTACCTGCTGGGCAGTGTGGACACCGGCATCCTCATCAGCAAATTCGTGTATCACGATGACGTGCGCAACCACGGCAGCGGCGCTGCCGGTATGACCAATATGCTGCGCACCTTTGGCAAGAAAGCCGCAGCCCTCACGGCCGCCGGTGACGTGCTCAAGGGGGTAGCTGCCGTGTGCATCGGCCGTTGGCTGTTCCGCTTCCTGCCCGCCGACGCCGGCCTCTCGGCCTGGCTGGGCGTGTATCTGGCCGCCATCCTGGCGGTGGTGGGCCACCTTAAGCCCCTGTATTTCGGCTTCAAGGGCGGCAAGGGCGTGCTGGTGGCCGGTGGAGCCATTCTGGCCATCCAGCCGGTGCTGCTGCCGTTCCTGGCCCTGATCTTTCTGGCCTGCCTGCTGCCCACCGGTATGGTGTCGCTGGGCAGTGTGACCATGGCGGCGGCTTATCCGTTGTTGACGCTGGGCTACTGCCTGCTGCGTGGCTATGCCGTACAGGACCTGCTCATCTGTCTGGTGGGCTCTGTCATCATGGCTGCCATGGTCATCTATATGCATCGCTCCAACATCCAGCGCATCCGCGACGGCAAGGAATACCGCTTTGGCCGCCACGGCAAACAGTAAAATCAAACAATGAAACAGGCGGTGCCTGCACACAATGCTGTGCGGCACCGCCTGTTTTTCTTTTTGTAAGGTTATTCGTCGTCCTCGCCCGGTTCTGTTTCCGGTTCGGAGTGCGGCCAGTGGATGCCGCTTTGCGCGGGTGAAAGGTCCGGAGCGAGGTGGCCGTCCGGCAGATGGGCACCAAAGGCGGGCACAAAGAAGTATTTGCGCACGATGAAGATGAGGGCGATGGCACCCACACTGAGCAGGTTTTCCAGCGCCGAGTCATGGCCCACCACCAGATGGCGGGCAATAGCATAGAGCAGTACTTCCAGGCTGCTGCCCGGGCTGTGCTTGGCCAGCATCTTGATGAACTCGATACCGATCACGATGTCCAGACTGCGCTCCAGAAAGGTGCGAATCTCCACCTCGTTGCCGTCGATCAGCAGGCCGGGCATCCACCGGATGAGCGGCACGGCGCTGAGCAGCAGACCAATGAGCACCAGCCCAGAGAGCAGGATCTCCAGCAGGCTGGACGCCTGAATGATGCGGTTGCGCAGCTGGGTGCGCCAGTGGCTTTCCACATGCGAAGCGGGATGTTCCATAACAAGACCGTCCTTTCGGCATTCTGCTGTAGAAGATTCGACAAATCTTTGACATTATTGTAGCAGAAGGATGAAAGCGTGTCAATTCAAACGGTGCAGGTTATGGCAGGGATTCAGCCGTTGGCGGCTGCACTGCCGGCAGGCACATAGCCGGCCTTTTTGATGCAGGCCTGCCCGGCCTCGGTGTCCAGCCAGTCGTAGAGCTGGCGCTCCGGGCTGTCGGCGGCGGCATCCGGGCGGATGACGGCATAGAAGTCGTTGCAGAGGGGATAGCTGCCGTCGGCCAGTGTGTCGTTGGAGGGCATCACGCCGTCCACACTCAGCAGCCGCAGACCGGGCTGGGAGTACATCTGGTCGATGTAGTAGTACACCGAAAAGCCGATGGCGTTGGCGGAGTTGTTGTAGGCGGCAAGGCTGTCCACCAGTTCGCCCATGGCGGTGGGGGCCAGCTCGGTGGGCGGGTCCATCAGTTCACCGCCCTGAATGAGCAGCTTCTGGAACAGGGTCTGGCTGCCGGAGTCAGACCGGCGCTGGAAGGCCACGATGTCCAGATCCTGGCCGCCCACGTCCTTCCAGTTGGTGATCTTTCCGGCGTAGATGTCCCGCAGCTGCTGCTGGGTCAGGTCGGTCACGGGGTTGTCCTCGTTCACGATGAACACCAGTGCGTCCACGCCGATGGGCTTCTGCTCCAGCTGGACGTTGGCGGCCTCCAGCTCTTCCTTGACGGAATCCGGGGCTTCGTACACCACCAGCATTTTGGTGTCGGTGTTGTACAGACCAAAGCTCTCCCAGGCATAAGCGGTGGTGCTGACCGAAATGATGCTCTGGGCTTCTTCCAGGTCCATGCCGGTGGTGTCGGCCAGCATTTGCGCCATCAGGGGGATGCAGGCCGTGCTGCCGTCCAGGGCAGGGAAGTCCTCCACGGTCAGGAACGGTGCGGCGGTCACCTCACTGGCAGCCGAGGAAGCAGGGGGCTCCGGGGCGGTGGAAGCAGACGAAGCAGGCTCGCTGCTGCCGGAGCAGGCCGTCAGGACCCCGGCGGCAGAGCAGGCGGCAAGACCCAGCAGAAAGCTGCGGCGGGAAATTTTCGTGTTTTTCATCAGAAAAAACCTCCTGTCATGGTTCAGTAACCGAGTTCGTCATCGGCATTGACGGACGAGAAGATGCTCTGGCAGTAAAGCCAGTTGCCGTCGGTGTCCATCCAGCCGTAATAGAAGCCACGCCGTGCCACGAATACATGGTCCGGCAGGGCGTTCAGGCTGTTGTCGTAGTAGCTGTAGCAGCTGCCAAGGCCCTGCATCACCACGTTGCCGGTTTCGTCCAGTACATCGCATCCGGTGGCGTAACTGCTGCCGGGAACGCTGCGGGTGCCGTAGTACAGCGGCCTGCCGTTGGCATCGGTGGTGAGGTAGCCCAGATAATTGTAGGTCTCATTCAGGCTGCTCAGGTCGGAGACGAGGCCTTCGGGGCCGTATACCCGGATGGCAGCGATCTCATAACTGTCGGCATCCCGCAGCTCCATCCAGACAAAGCCGTCCTCCTCACAGTCCAGCGTCACGCGCTGATCGTCCCCAATGGTCCCGGCGTTCACGTCGGTGAGCAGTGCTCCGGTGTCGGTGTCGTAGACCTTCAGGCTGCCGTCCTGCGCATACAGGACGATGCGGTTCCCGGCAAGGCTGACAGCATACAGCGGTGTGACCTCCCCGGTGGAAAGGTCGTGCAGGGAATAACGATAGTCACTGTCCACGTTCCAGGTGACCACATACCCCGGGAAATAGTTGCTGGGCAGGGCGTCAAATTCGGCAATCACGCCCCGGTCCTCGGTGGTCAGGTCCCGCAGCTGATAGGTGCCGCTTGGGGTCAGGAAAGCTGCCGTACCGTGGCCGCAGGTCTGCTGGAAGCCGATATAGCCCTCGCCGGTGGCGGGGTTGTGCAGGACCTGGTCGGCCGGGCTGCCGTCTGCATGGGAGATGTCCAGTTCCACCCAGTTGTCCAGCGCATCCGACGCATAGGAAATGCGATAGGCCGTAGAGGAAGCAGACCCGTAGGTCTGGGTACCGTCCTTTTGCTGGATGGCGACCCAGCTGTGCAGGTTGCTGTCGTCATCCCATTCGTTCTCGGCAAGGTCTGCCGGGCGGGCGTAGCAGGTGAACACCAGCATATCCCCGCAGACGATGCAACTGTAGGCACCCTCCGGGACGGGCAGGTTCTTGCCGGTGGCAAGGTCGATGACACTGCAGGTGCCGTAGCTGTCATAGTCGACATCGTAGCTGTCACCGACCATCCTGCTCTCCTGCAGCACCAGCAGACCGTTCTGGATGGTGGCGCTCTGCTCGCCGTCAAAGGCCATCACTTCGTTGCCGTCCTTGTCGTACAGGGCGCTGCGGCGGCCGCCCCGGCCGGTGGAGTCCGACCAGGAGCGGAACCAGTAGTTCGTCTCGCCGGTGACGGTGTCGGTAAGCAGGTTCACGTTTTCGCTGCGGGCAGACTGGTACAGCACCTTGCTGCCGCACAGGACGGTGCGGCAGTCGCCGGAGTTATCGTAGCCGTACAGGATGCGCAGGCGGCCGTCCTCCAGCGGGGCGGCATCGTACAGGGGCTTGCCCTCGGCGTCGGTGGGAACGGACACTGCCGAGGAAGCGGGTTTCTCGGAGGAGGCAGGCGGCATTACCGCGCAGCCGCAGCCCAGCGCAAGGCTCAGGGTCACGCACAGGGCAGCACTGCCCAGACGGGAAACGGTCTTTTTCATGGGATCACTCCTCTTAAAACAATACAAAAAGCAATGCAAAATGCAGATGCTACTGTCTGGAATGGAAAAACGCACCCGGAAGAAAGTTCCGGTTCATCTGGAATACGAAACGGCCGCGCATTCCATTGCAGAAAATGCGCGGCGGATGATTACAGATTTATGACAGAAGTTCAGGACGCGGTTTTGCTCTGTTCGGCGTCATCCATCCGGCCCAGCTGCTGCAGAAATGCAAGCAGGAAGGGCAGGGACACCAGGAAGGTGAGCACATCCGCGATGGGCTGGCAGATCTCCACGCCGAACAGCCCGTGGGTGCGGGGCAGGATGAGGATGAGCGGGATGAAGAACACGCCCTGTCGGCAGCAGGCCAGGAAGGTGGCCCGGCCGGACGCGCCCACGCTCTGGAAGGTCATGTTGGCTACCACGATGATGGGCTGCAGCAGCATGGCCAGGCACTGGTAGTGGAAGGCGGGCAGCGCCACGGCGGTGACGGCGGGGTCATCGCGGAACAGACGGATGAGGGCATCGCCGTTCACCCAGCACAGGCCCACCAGCACCACCAGCATGCAGAAGGCCGCTTCGATGGTGAAGATGGCGGCCTGCCGCACCCGGCGGTATTTGCGGGCACCGTAGTTGAAGGATGCCACCGGCTGCAGGCCCTGTCCCACGCCGATGGCCACCGAGATGATGAACATGAAGATGCGGGACACGATGCTCATACCGGCCACGGCGGCGTCGCCGTAGCTGCGGGCGGCAAGGTTCAGCAGCATGCCGCCGATGCTGTTCAGACCCTGACGGCCAAAGCTGGGCGCACCGCCCAGCAGGATGCGGCCGAAATCGCGGGCTTCGCGGGTGACGGCCGAAAGGCGGAACTGGCTGACCGTTTTGCCCCGCAGGAACATGGACAGCAGGATGCAGAAGCTGATGCTCTGGCTCAGGGCGGTGGCAATACCGGCCCCGGCGGTGCCCAGCCCGAACACGAACATGAACAGCGGGTCCAGCGCGATGTTCAGCACGCCGCCGGTGACCAGACCGATCATGGCAAAACTGGCCTTGCCCTCATAGCGCAGGATGTTGTTCATCACCAGGCTGGAGATCATCAGCGGGGCGGCAATGAGGATGGGCCGCGCGTAGGCGCAGGCGTGGGGCAGGATGGTCTCGGTGCTGCCCAGCAGCATCATGAAGTGGGGCAGGGTGCCAAGGCCCGCCACGGCCAGCACCACGCCAAACACCAGAGCCGTGAAAAAGCTGGTGGACGCAAACCGGGTGGCGGCGGTGGTGTCGCGGCTGCCCAGGCTGCGGCTGATGATGGTGCCGGCTCCGTGGCCCAGCATAAAGCCCAGCGCCTGGATGATGGCCATCAGGCTGGAAACAACGCCCACGGCACCGGACGCACTGGTGGAGATCTGGCCCACGAAAAAGGTGTCAGCCAGATTGTAAATGCTGGTGATCAGCATACTTAAAATGGTGGGAGCAGCAAGGCTGAGGACCAGTTGCGGGATGGGCGTCTCGGTCATCCGGCGAAACTGCAGCGCACTGCGGTCATCGCTTGTCATAAAAAGCCTCCTTGAATGGGATGGAGTAGGGAAAGCCGCCGCCAAAAGCGGACGGCGGAAATCAGCAACATCATAGTATAACGCAAGTACGGCAAAAAGTCGAGAGGGGAACCGTGTGAAAAAACGGCTCGCAAACCGGTGCGAAGGGGCGAAAATGACGCCGAAAGAACCGGCGATTCTGTATGATTTGCTAAAGAAAGGTCGAATTGCTTGTGGAAAATCACGATATGTGGTATCATTTAGGCAGGAAGATGTTGGCAGACCCTGCCCGGCATCGTGACAGATGGAGGAACTGAAGCATGAAAACCGTAGCACAGACCGTGATCGAAGCCGATCGTTTTTATACCATTGCCGCCCACACCGGCAATGTGATCCAGGCCGTGGAAGCAAGCAAGGACGGCGGCACCGTTCGTCTGGGCAAGTATGACCACAAGCCCGAACAGGAGTGGAGCTTTGTCCGGGTGGGCGAGGGCGTGTACCGCATCCGCAACCGCGCCTCCGGCAAGCTGCTGGACCTGACCATGACCGGCACCGCCAACGGCACCTGGCTGCACCTGTGGGAGGATGTGGGCGGCACCTCCCAGATGTGGGAGCTCTGCCCCACGCCGGAAGGCACCGTGCGCCTGCGCTCGTCCTGGGCCGGCGGCAAGTGCGTGGACACCGTGGGCATGGGTGCCGAAGCAGGTGCCGTGCTGCAGATCTGGCAGGAGGTGCCCGGTGCCGACCAGCTGTGGACCATCGCTGAGGTGAAGGACCGCGCAAAGCGCACCGCTAAAAAGACTGCCGAGCCTGCTGTGGAAGCCGCACCCGCCGCTGAGGCTGTTGCCCCGGCAGAGGAGAAGAAGGCACCGGTCAAAAAGCCTGCCGCCCGCAAGCCCCGCACCACCAAAAAGGCGGCTGCCGCCAAAGCAGAAGCTGCAGAAGAGGGGAAGGCAGAGACCGCAGCACCGGCAGAAAAGCCCGCAAAGCCTGCCCGTAAGACCGCCGCAAAAAAGACCGCCGCCAAGGCTGCCGAAAAAGCAGAGCCTGCAAAGGCAGAAGCACCTGCAGAGGAAAAGCCCGCTGCGGAGAAGCCCAAGCGCAAGTGCGCACCCCGCAAGAAGAAGGAGACGGTCTGATCTCGTTCTGTTGATTTGTTAAAATGAAAGCGCCCGCCGGAGGTCCAGCCCTGCCCGGCGGGCGCTTTTGGTTATTCTGGAAGCTGCTTTAAAACAAAGCGGTTTTTATCAAATTCCAGCAAACCTTCGTCCCGCATTTTGCACAGCTCTTTGGAGAGGGCGCTGCGGTCCAGATTGAGGTAGTCGGCCATCTGCTGGCGGTTGAAGGGCACCTCGAACTCCATCCTGCCGCAGCGTGCTGCCTGTGCGGAAAAATAGGTCAGCAGCCGTCCGCGCACAGTCTTGGGCGTTGTGCAGAAGATGCGCTGCGAAAGGCTGAGGTTCTTGCGCATGGACACCGCCAGCAGGCGGCGCAGCAGCTTGTCTTTCAGCGCTGGCTCGATCCGCGCATCGGTAAGGGCGGCAGTGTGCAGGAACAGTATTTCGCAATGTTCGGCCGCAACAGCATCCACCATCAAGGCCTCGCCGCAAAAGGCGTAGGTCTCGGCAAAGGCCTGCCCGGCACCTACGCTGCTCAGGATGCTTTTGGTGCCCCAGAGATCCAGATTTTCAATGTGCACGGAACCACGCAGCACAATGCCGATCTCCCGCACGCAGCTTCCGGCGCGGAAGATGACCTCGTGCTTTGCAAACTGCCGGGTGCGCAGGTGCCCGGCAGCGGCAAGGGTATCCAGCTCGGCTTCTGAAAGATCCTGAAACAGGGGCGACGCGATCTTTTTCATAAAAATCCTCTTTCTGTGGTTATAACAACCGAAAGCACGGTCTGATTATAGTATACTCAGAACATCAAAGCAAGGAGGATTTTTCCATGATCCGCAAAATCATTCATATAGACGAAGAAAAATGCAACGGCTGCGGTGCCTGCGTCACCGCCTGCCACGAGGGTGCCATCGGCCTTGTGAACGGCAAGGCCAAGCTGATGCGGGACGACTACTGCGACGGCTTTGGCGACTGCCTGCCCGGATGCCCCACCGGTGCCATCACCTTTACCGAGCGCGAAGCCGCCGCTTATGACGAGCAGGCTGTGCTGGAAAACAAGCAGAAAAAGGCCGCTGCCGCTCAGCAGCAGGCACAGCCCGCCGCACCGGCGTTCCATGGCTGCCCGGGCAGCATGATGAAACAGTTCCACCGTGAGCAGACCGCACCTGCCGCAGCCGCAGTGCCCATGCAGTCCCAGCTGGCACAGTGGCCTTGCCAGATCAAGCTGGTGCCGGTGAACGCGCCCTACTTTGACGGTGCCAAGCTGCTGATCGCCGCCGACTGCACCGCCTATGCCTACGCCAATATCCACGAGGAGTTCATGAGGGGCCATGTGACCATCATCGGCTGCCCGAAGCTGGATGCTGTGGATTACAGCGAAAAGCTGACCGAGATCATCCGCAGCAATGATATCAAGAGCGTGACCGTGCTGCGCATGGAGGTGCCCTGCTGCGGCGGGCTGGAGCACGCTGCCATCACTGCTCTGAAGAACAGCGGCAAGTTCATCCCGTGGAATGTAGTCACCTTCTCCACCGATGGCCGCATCCTCGACCGGTAAAATGACAGAACAAAAGCCAGAAACGACTGCTGCCGTTTCTGGCTTTTGATGTTTGCGGAAAGATCAGCCCGCGTTCTGTACGCTGTTGGCAGCGGTCTGCACGAACTGCAGCACGCTCTGGATGGTATCGCGGATCTGCACCAGCGTCTGGATGTCTTCGTCCTTCATGCGGGATGTGGGCGCAGTGAGCACCACGGTCTGGGCACTCACGGTGCCAGTGAGCTGGATGCTGACCCCGTGTTCCGGGATGGTGAGCAGGATGTGCACCGGGATGGCATCCGCAAAGAACCTGCTCTTTTCCAGCCCGATAACAAGTACCGGTGCATTGGCGCTGGCATCACCGGTATCCAGCTGAAAATAAAGGTAGCCGTCCTTTGCGTTTTCCGGCTGTACGCGCTGCAGCTTTTTCTGCGGCAGCTCAAACTCGGTCATGTCCTGCAGGCTGGTGGCTGTGGTGTCCACACCCAGCAGGCTTGCCAGCTGGGCCTGCGAGATATAACTGCCAAGGCTCCAGTCCGGCAGCAGAAGGCTCGCCAGCGGGTAGCTGCCGGTGATGGAAGAGCGGATATTTTTGTACAGCTGCCCGACATCGTATAAGGTCTCGCTGCTGCTGATATACACCCGGGTGAGCGGGCCTGCCGGGATAACGGCATCCGGGGCCGAGATGCTCAGCTGCAGTGCGTCCGGCGCATACAGGCCGTTGACGGTGCCCTTGGTGGAGCCTGTCTTTTGCAGGATGGTGTAAAGGGCAGGGGAATCGACTGTGGATGTGATCTCATAATCAAAGGTAAAGGCCGCGCCTGCCTGCAGCGCTTTCACCCGGCGGGCTACCAGACTGTACCCGGTTACAGCGGCCACGACTGCAAGCAGTACAAGAATGAGCACTGCGATCAGGACCACATAGCCCGCGCCGTGCTTTTTCCGTTTGGAAGATGCCATAAAAAATCCTCCCTCAGATGTTTTATTCAGCATAGCGGAACAGCGGACAAAAGTCAAGGCAGAACAGAGAAGCGCTGAAAAAACAAAAAATCCGAAACCGTAAGGTTTCGGATTTCTGGCGGAAAGATGGGGATTCGAACCCCAGAACGCTTTTGACACGTTACACGATTT
>ERZ827043.3306-NODE-3306-length-11935-cov-14.322811_pt1 | contig 11935 bp, 8 predicted proteins | sample MGYA00519923_ERZ827043 | MGnify/ENA primary metagenome ERZ827043 (study PRJEB31778, sample SAMEA3449251) | human gut metagenome | biome: human gut; feature: human-associated habitat; material: faeces | place: United Kingdom | collected 2010/2012 ...
ATTAGTCCTTATTGGGTTTCGGGATCAGCAGAATGGACATCGTGCGGCCCTCGAGGACCGGCGGCTTATCCATGCTTGCCTGAGGCAGGGCCTCAGCAAAGCGCTTCAGCACGTCAGCACCGAGTGCGCTGTGCGCCATCTCACGGCCGCGGAAACGGATCGAGGCCTTTACCTTGTGGCCAGCGGCCAGGAACTTGGCCGTCTGGTTCAGCTTGGTGTTGAAGTCGTTGGTGTCAATGTTGAGCGAGAGGCGGGTCTCTTTGACTTCGACCACCTTCTGGTTCTTCTTGGCTTCCTTCTCCTTCTTCTGCTGTTCAAAGCGGTACTTGCCGTAATCCAGCACCTTGCACACAGGCGGGACAGCCTGCGGGGCGATCTTGACCAGATCAAGTCCGGCGTCCTCAGCAGCGCGCATGGCCACCTGAATGCTGACCACGCCCTTCTGCTCGCCGTCGGCTCCGATCAGGCGAACCTCACGGTCACGGATCTGACCGTTGATCTCCAGTTCCTTCGACTTTCCAGCGGTAGCGATAATGAATGCACCTCCAAACAATAGTCCATAGTGTTGCGTTTTTTGGCATAGAAAACGCGGCCGCCCCAGTTTCGGGACAGCCGCGCGAAATTCACTCAAAAGCGCGATTCGGTCTTCAAGACGAATCGGTTCAGGGTATAGCCCGGGGATCCTTACCCCTCAAGGCGAGCGCGGCACAGGCCGTAGCTGCTTTCTTTACTCGAATATTCTACCACACCCCGGGGAGGCTGTCAAGCATTTTTATGCGGGAATTTGAAATTTTATGTTTGCTTTTCCGTTGCACCTTAAAACCTTGCCTCTTTGCCAGAGGCTCCCCTACTAGGGGAGCTGTCTGCGAAGCAGACTGAGAGGTTGGACGAAGGACAGCCTGCCCGCAGGCCACCGCCAGATCCAACCTCTCCGTCATCGCTTACGCGATGCCACCTCCCCTATCGAGGGGAGGCCTTGGCATTCCGCAAGGTTTTGTCTTCTTATTATACCTGTATCAATTCTCCTAGCTCCAGCGAATATATCCCTTTATATGTCACCCGCCGGGGGGCGAAGCGCTTCTCAATGGCCTTGGCATAGAGCTCCAGCTGAGCGCGGTAGGCGCGGACGAAATCGGCAGGAGTCTTGCGGCGGTCCGTCTTGTAGTCCAGAAGCTCGAGGTGGTCGGGGTAGACGAGGACGATGTCCGCGATGCCCTGCACCAGCACCCCGGCGTCGGCGGCAGGGCCGTCGGGCAGGGCGCGGCCCTGGGCAGCCATGACCTCGGCGGCAGGCAGCGACGTGATAAAAGCCAGCTCCCGCAGCACATCCTCTGCCCCGCAGATGCGGCGGAACGCCTCGCTGCGCACAAAGCGGAGTATCTTATAGACATCCAGCTTCCCGGCAATGGCGGGGGGCGTGAGCTGCGCCGCCGCCTGACGCTCCCGCTCGGCGAGGACGGCAGCCAGAACGGCGTCGTCCTCTGCGTCCCGCACAGCGGCCAGCGCCCCGAAGTCGGCGTGCTCGAGGAAGGCATGGAGAGCCGTACCCATCTCGGCGGCGGTGAGGCCGTCCTTCGAGAGGAAGCCTGGGCGCTCGAGGGTGGTCTGCTCAGCAGCGTGGACGAGGCTGGTCACGCTGACCTTGGCCGGGATGTCCGCCAGCGCTGCCGCCGGATACCGCCAGCCGAAGCCCTGCCGCAGCGTCTCCACAAGGGCCGGGTCGGCCTCGGGCCGGGGCGGCTCTTCCGCCTCGGCGGGGGCTTCTTCGGGCGGGAGGACATCGGCCTGCACCGTAAGGGCGATGGTGCTCCCGGTGTCCGCAAAGGGCAGCTCGAGGTTCCCGGCCAGACGGCGGAGAGGCCCGCCGTTGGGGTGGACGAGGAGCGCCGCCCGCAGCCAGTCGGCGAAGCTGCCCGCCTGAGCGTTCAGGGTCTCCCCCGCCCCGGCGGCGAGGAAGGCGGCAGCTTTGGCGAAGGGGTTGGACGTCCGGCCAATGCCCAGTGGGACCGTCAAGATCAGCTTATCCTGCGCCCGGGTAAGGGCCACATACAAAAGCCGCATCTGCTCGCTCCGCATCTCGGCGGCATGGACCGTGGAGAGGGCGGTGTAGGCCGCCGTCTTATAGGCCCCCTCGCCGCCCTCGGGACGGAGACGAAGGCCCGCGCCGCAGACGCGGTGGAGCAGGACAGGCTGGCGGGTGTCGGCGGCGTTGAACTGCCGGGCCGTGTCAGCCACGAACACCACCGGGAACTGCAAGCCCTTGGAGCGGTGGATGGTCATGATAGTAACGCAGCCGGGCCGCGCCCCGCCGGGGGCAGTCTCCTGCCCGGTGGAGCCCGCCAGCGTGGCCGCGTCGATGGCACGGATGAGGGCCGAGATGCCGCCCGCGCCCGCCCCGGCGCAGAAGGAGGCGAAACGCCGCGCGTCCTCCCGGCGGCGCTGGCCGTTCTCCATGGCACCGAGGGCGGCGAGGTAGCCGGTGGAAACAAAAATTTCTTCCAGCAGTTCCTCCACCGGCACGCTCCGGGCCATCCGGCGCAGGGCCGTCAGACGCTGGTAGAACGCCTGCACCCGGCGGGTGAAGTCATCCTCCGCCCCGCTCTGGACGGCCTGTAAAACTGCGCCGTAGAGGCTGATGCGGGTGTGCTTATCGGGTGTCTGCGCCCAGGCCCGGAGGCGGACGAGGTCGTCGTCCGTAAAGCCGAACATCGGCCCCAGCATGGCGGCAGCGAGATAGATGTCCTGCGCGGGGTTGTCGATGACCCGCAGCAGGGCGATGAGGGGGCGGATGTGGGGCGCGTCCAGCAGGTTCTCCCGGGCGTCGGCGTAGACCGGGATGCCTCGGGCCGTCAGGGCCTCGGCATAGGCCGGGAAGTCGCCTCTCGCCGCCAGCAGGACACAGCAGTCCTCGTACTGCACCGGGCGGGTGGTGCCGCCGTCCCGCACCGGCTCACCGGAGGCCACCATCGCCTCGATGCGGTCGGCGATATACTGTGCATCCGTCTCGGCGGCATCGTCGGGCAGGAAGTGGGCCTCCGCACTGCCCTCGTACGCGCCGGGTGCGCCGCAGACGAGGCGCTGTCCGTCGCCGTAGGCCGTGTCGCCCAGAGCAGGCGTCATGAGCTGTTCGAAGATAAAGTTGATGCCCGCCACCACCTGCGGGGCAGAGCGGAAGTTGGCGTCCAGCGCCAGCATGGCGTTCTCGCCGGGCCTGCCGTCTTCGGGCCGGGGGCGGGCCTCGCCGCCGGGCAGGAGGGGCCAGCTCTCCAGCTTTTCCCGGAAGATGCTGGGGTCCGCCTGACGGAAGCGGTAGATGCTCTGCTTTAAGTCGCCCACGAGGAAGAGGTCATCCCCTGCCGGGCTGGCCAGACAGCGGTAAAGGGCGTCCTGCAGGGCATTCGTGTCCTGATACTCATCCACCATGACGGCGGCGTAGCCCTGCCGGATGCCCTGACACAGCTCGGTGGGCTGGCCGTCGGCGTCCCGCAGGAGCCGCAGGGCCAGATGCTCGAAGTCGCTGAATTCCAGCAATCTTCTCTCCCGCTTCCGGGCCGCAAAGCGGGCGTCAAAGTCCCGCACGGCGGCAAAGAGGGCGCGGAGGCAGGGTTCGGCGGCTTTCCGGTCAAGCTCGGCTTCGTCGAGGCTGCAACTGATGAGATCTTCGATTTTCTCAAAGAGCTTCGCGGCCTCGTCGGCCCGGGTCTTGACGGCGTCCTTGTGCTCACCGGTGAGCCGCTTTTTCATATTTTTGAGGCCGGGGGCCTGTTCCATGCCGAGGACGTAGGGCGTCAGCCTGTCGTAGAGGGGCGTCCATTCCCCCGCCCCGGCCAGACGCTCCACCTCGCCCAGCAGGGCGGCGGAGTTTTCCAGCCGCTCGAGGGGTTCGGCGAACTTCTCGTTCACTGCCGCCACGGCCTTTTCCTTGGCGGCAGGTGTCTTTTTGCTGGCCTCGGCGTCGGCCTGCGCAGTCACGAAGTCCTCCTTGCAGTCGTTCAGCGCGGCGCAGAGCAGCTCCTTCGCGGCCCGGGCAGAGCGGGCGGCCTCCTGCATCAGAATATCATGCCAGCAGGTGCGGGCAAAGCCGTTCTCGTCCTGCCACGGGGCCAGCATCTCGTCCAGCTTTTTATCGTAGTCTGGCAGGGCACGGAGGAAGTCATAGACCTGCAAAACAGCCTCCCCCGCCGCCCTGTCGGTGCGGCCCTTGCCGTAGAGGTCGGCAAAGGCGCAGAAGTCCGCATCCTGATAGGCCGCTTCCAACGTCTCGGAGAGGGCCGCGTTCCGCAGCATCTCCACGCTGCCAGGGTCGGCAGGGGTGAAGTCCGGCGGGATGTCCAGCGCCTGAAAGTGCTTGTGGAGCAGGTCGAGGCAGAAGGCGTCGATGGTGCAGATGGGGGCTCTCTGCAACAGCATCCGCTGGCGGCGGAGGGCCGTGTTGCCCGGCTCTGCCTGACTGCGGCGGAGCAGCGCCTGCCCGATGCGGGCGCGGAGCTCTGCGGCGGCGGCGTTGGTGAAGGTGACGATGAGGAGCCGGTCGGCGTCCACGGGATGTTCCGGGTCGGTGATGAGCCTGACGGCCCGCTCCGTCAGGACAGCGGTCTTGCCGCTGCCGGCGGCGGCGCTCACCAGCAGCGCACCGCCCCGGTCGTCGATGGCGGCACGCTGGGCCGGGGTCCATTTTGTCTCGCTCACTGGTCTTCCTCCTTTTTCTCTTCCGGTTCAAAAGGCTTTGCAGGGGCGTCCAGCGCCCGCTCTCCGATGCCCTCCTCATGGCAGCAGATGAAACCGTAGTCACACCACCGGCAGGGGCTGCGGCCCGTGACCAGCGGCTCGGCGGCGATGCAGCCGCCGTAGAGCTGTTCGCCCATCTGGGTCACAAGGTCGTCCAGATGGAGCTGGATGCGGGAGAGCTTGGCCTTGTCGGCACGTTTCTCTTTCTGGTAGGGGCTGGGTACACCGTTGCGGAAGCTGAAGGGCAGATACCGCCCGGTCTCCTCGGCGTCCATGGCGTCGAAGACCTTCTGCTCGTCCCGGACGAGGCCGTCCAGCTTGTATTCCATGCTCCGGGCAGCCTTGCCCCGGGTGGTCGTCTCGGGGGCCGGGTCGGCCAGCAGGTACAGCACACCCGCAGGCTCTGCCCCGGTGAATCGTCCGTCGGCGTCCCGGGTCAGGCTGAACAGGTAGAGCAGCATCTGACAGTCGAGGCCGCAGTAGACTTCCCGCAGGTCAAGCTTTTTCGTACCGGTCTTATAGTCCACCACCCGCACCCAGCGGGTGCCGTCGTCCTCGATCCACTCGTCGGCGCGGTCCACGGTGCCGATGAGCTGCACCGTCCGGCCATCCGAGAGGCGGTAGGTCTGGCCCCGCACGGCGTCCTCGCCGGGGCCGATCTTCAGCTCACAGGCCACCGGTTTGAAGCTGGACTGGCGCTGCTCGTCCCGCAGGTAGCACAGCAGGCCCGTCATGCTCTTTTTGAGGCGGGAGAGCAGATAGGCGAAGCGGGCCGTGTCCTCGGGGAGGTAGCGCTTTGCGTACTCATCTACGAGAAGCCCGGCCAGCGCCGCCATGGCCTCGTCGTCGAGGTCGAGGAAGGGCTGTAAGCCAGCGCAGGGGTTGTCAGGGCCGGGGTGGGGGTCGAGGGCCATCTGGAGCACCCAGTGCATGAGGGTGCCGCTCTGGTCGGCGGAAAGCTCGGCCCGCTTCCGGGGGCGCAGACCCAGCACGTACTGCAGGAAATAGCCGTACCGGCAGGTGTAGTATTTTTCGAGCTGACTGGGCGAGATGCGGAGCCGCCGGCCCAGCAGTGTTTCCAGCGCCTCGAGGTCGCTGACCTGACGGGGGCTGCGGCCCGCCATCCGGCGCAGGAGGGCGAGGCCCTCGGGTTCTGCCCCGCCGGGGGCATGAAGGGCCTCGGTGAGGCTGGCGCGTTCGGTCTCCGTCAGGGGCCAGCCGCCGCCCAGCACGTCGAGGCCGTCGGCGGCAGTGGCGGCAAGGTCGGTCAGGTCGAGTTCCGGCGCACCCGGTCTCAGCACATCCACGATGGGCTCGAGGGCGGCGCAGAGGGTCTGGCCCTGCCCCTTCGGCCAGCTGAGCCAGAGGCCTCTGGCCGGGGCGGTGAGGGCCTTATAAAAGCAGACCTGTTCCCGCACCACCCGGTTCTCGAAGCAATCCGGAAGCTCGATCTCCTGCGCCATCAGGGCGTCGCGGTCGGCGTGGGTCAGCAGGCCCGTCTCGCCGGGCGCGGCGGGGAATTCGCCCTCGGAGAGGCCCAGCACAAAGACATAGTCCGGTGCGTCAAGGCGCATCTTACCTGCGCTGGCCAGCACCACGGCGTCCAGCGTCTGGGGGATGTGGCCGAGGTCGGACGAGCGCAGCAGCAGCCCGAACAGCTCTTCGTACTCGGGGATGGTGACGCTCTGGCCGCCCAGCAGGCTCACCATCTCGTCCAGCAGGCCCATGACCACATTCCACTCCCGGGCGGCTTCCTCGGCGGCGGGGATGCCCCGCTCGGCCCGGATGGCCTCCACCTGCGCGGCCTGAGCGTCCTCCGCGCCCAGCTCCTTCAGGCAGAAGTAGAGGGCGCGGCTCATCTGCTCGGCGTTGGCAGAGCGGAGCTTCGCGCGCAGGCCGTCGGCGGCGGTGATGAGAAGGGCGCGGGCCTTTTCGGCCCGGGCGAGGTTTTCTCTGTCCTCGTCGGTGGGCTCCACATCACCGAAGCCCCGGGGGTTCTTCTCGAAGGGTGCGCGCCACGCCGCCGCGTTGGGCGACCAGGTGTAGGCGTAGTTTTCAAGAGCGCAGACCTCTTCCTCAGTGAGGGCGCAGAGGCCGGTCTTGGCCAGGGTGGTGAGCTGTTCCGTCAGCTCCGCACCCCGGGCAATGGCCAGCAGACACCGCATCGCCGTGGCCGGGGCGCTGAACTCGGGAGTCGTTGGCTCGTCGCAGTAGAGGGGGATATCCGCCATCCGGAACTCGTACTTCACGGCGGCGCGGTATTTCGAGATGTCGCGGCAGACCACCGCCACCTTCCCGCAGCGGACGCCCTGCCGCATGAGGCGGCGGATGGCAGCAGCGGCGGCGCGGGCTTCTTCCTCCCGGCTGGGGGCGGCGAATAATTTTATTTCCGGACAGGCCGGAGGCGGGTCACACCGGCCCGTGGCCAGCAGTTGGGCCGCAGCGGCAAGGCCGGGGGCGTCGGCGTGGCGCACGTCCCGGCTCAGCAGTTCCGGCACAGCCACCGCAGTGCCGTTCCGGCGGGCCAGCTGGCGCAGCTGCGCCGCCACCTGCTTCGCGCCGGAGAAAAGGCTCATGTCCCCCGGCACGAGAGGGGTGCCGTCGTCGCAGAGGGCCACCGTCACGGTGGGCAGCGAGGCCAGCAGGGCGCCCATCAGCCGCTTTTTCGGGGCGTTGAAGGTGTCGAACTCGTCGATAAAGACGGCCCTGTCCCGCAGGAACTCCGGCAGTTCGCCCCGGGCCAGTGCGGCCTCGAGGCGGGATGCGGCCAGCTCCAGCCGGTCGGAGGGGTCCATGCCTGTCCCGGCCAGCAGGGTCTCGTAGCCCTGAAAGATGAGGGCCAGTTCGCTGAGCTTGGCGCTGTCGGTGCCGCAGTCCTGCGCCAGCTCATAGAGCTGCTGGCCCGAGAGACCCGCGCTCTTGAGCTCGTCGATGGTCTCGGCGGCCATCTGGCAGAAGGCGGCCGAGCGGCGGTGGCGGTAATAGTAATGGACGTTGTCCTGCAGTTCCTCGAGGGCGCGGCGCACCAGCACAGCCCGGCCCGCGTCGCTGAGGGTCTGGACGGCAGAGCCGCCCTCCGCCGACAGGATATGCTCGGCGAGGCTGGTGAAGGAAAAGCTCTCCACCAGTCCGCTCAGCGCGTCGCCCATCTCCCGGTGGATGCGGCCCTCGGTGGACGAGGTGAACTGCTCCGGCACCAGCAGGATGCTCTTCTCCCCCGCCTCAGCCCGCGCCCGGATGCGCTGGTACAGCAGGGTGGTCTTTCCGCTGCCGGAGCCGCCTAAAAGTAGTTTTAACATGGTGAATCTCTCCGTTGGGTCAGTTTTCTATCGTGGGCGGCTTGCCCTCATTTTTCTATCATTGTACCACAAAATTGCAGCGACATCTATTCTGTGGTACAATGAAGAAAAAATCATCTCAGAAAGAGGACACCTGCATGAAAATTTTAGCAGTAGATTACGGCGACAGCCGCACCGGCCTCGCCACCTGCGACCGCACCGAGTTCCTGACTTCCCCCATCACGCCTCAAATCACCGTCAAGGCCCGGGACAAAGTCGCCGCCAGGGTCTGCGAGGTGGCAAAGGAGATCGAAGCCGAGCTCATCGTCATCGGCCTGCCGCTGAACATGGACGGCACCGAGGGCGAGCGCGCCCGCAAGAGCCGCAAGCTGGCCAAAACCGTTGAGATCTGGAGCGGCCTGCCCGTCCGGATGTGGGACGAACGCCAGACCACCTGCGCCGCTGCTGACCTCCTCGACGAGAGCGGCACCTTCGGCGCAAAGCGGAAAAGCATCCTCGACTCGGTGAGCGCGACGGTCATTCTGGACGACTACCTCGCATGGCGGAAGGAGCACCCGGGGGAGGTCTGAACGCCCCCGCCGCCCCTGTGGCAAAGTTTCTTTGCGAAGTCCGGACAGTTTGTTGCAAAGTCCACAGAAAATCGTCGTTTTCCGGTTTGTTTTCACAATTTTTCTGAGCCGAATTTGTATAGTTTTCCGGCTTGACAGCACCGGCTCTTCTCCGATAAAATGAGGGTAGAAGAACCCCCTGACCAGATGGCCGGAGAGGACGCTTCTTCATGAGAAAAAACAACTGGACTCACCAAAACAAAAACGATTGGAGGCGACCCACATGACAAAACTGAGAAAGCTGACTGCCCTGCTTCTGGCCGGTGCACTGACCCTTCTGCTCCTGACCGCCTGCAGCGGTGGCGGCGGCTCTTCCGGCCCGGAGGCCCAGGCCGAAGCCAAGGTGATGCAGGCCATCAACAACGGCCGCACCGTGGCCCTGGCCAATGACGATGGGATGCGTACTGTTGCAAACACCCGTCTGGACGCTCTGAATAAGGAGCTTGAGCTGAAGGGCGATGCTTTCGGATACCAGTTCTTCAACAAGGTGGATGCCAAGTGGGACAACGACAATAAGAACGCCACCCTCACTCTGGTCGCTAAATACGACTACAACGATACCACGCTGCAGAAGATCATCGATCAAATCAAAGGCAACGATCAAAACGAAGCCCTGGATTTTGCCCTGAACGGCAACTATACCAAGGCAGGCGTAGTGGCCCGGATCATTCACGGCCAGACTTATGTTGCCATCTCCCTGCGGGTGGGCAGGAATCTCTGATTTCTTCCCGATTTTCCCCGCATCTCGTCTGATTTCCCCATAAACGCAGATCACCCGCCAGTTGGCGGGTGATTTTTTGCAGCCGTCCCACCGCCCGGAGGGCGGAAAACCAGCTTCTTATTCGTATTTCGTGATGGTCACGCTGTTGATGGTGACAGCCTCCGTCGGGCGCTGAGTTTCGTCCACGCCGGTCTGGGCGATGGTGTCTACTACTTCCATCCCTTCGTACACCTGCCCGAAAACAGTGTCGGTGTAGTCGAGGTAGGGTGCGCCGCCCGCCGTCTGGTAGGCGCTCACCACGTCGGCCCGCCAGCCGGCGGCGTTCATCTGGTCGATGAGCTCCTGCGTCACCGAACTGCCGCCCGGCAGAGTCTCCATGACATAGAAGACGCTGGCGCAGTCGCCGGAGGCGTCCGCTGCGGCACAGAGTGCGCCGGAATAGTGATGGAGCTTATCGGTGGTCTCGGCGGAGAAACGGTTCCCGTTCCAGATGGTGGTGCCTCTGCCGTCCGCGCCCTGCCCGGCCTCCACCACGAAGTCCTTCTCCACCCGGGTGACGGTCAGTCCGTTGTAAAAGCCCTGCTGGGCCAATGTCGTGAAGTTCTGCACGGCCTGCGGGGCCTCGGTGGAAAAAAGCACTGCTTTGAACACGCCTGCCGAGGTATCGAACACCGCGATGGTATCCCCCGCCGCCGGGTGGGTGAACTGCAGCTCTGCCGATTCCACAGCCGGGCGGCTGACCGTCTGTACCGTGCCAGCCTTCCCGCCCTGGATGCTGGAGAGGATATTATGTGCACTGCATCCGGCCAGAACTGCCGTCAGGGCCAGTGCCGCCATTATTTTTTTCAAGGCTCTCATGATCGGGCCTCCCTGTCCATATATTATAGCAAAGATGGCTTTTCAAAAGCTATCGCTATAGTATATCACATTCCGGCCCGGGAAGCGAGAGGGAAAAGCGTGAAAATTTGTTATTGGATTTCTATGCGAAAAACATCTTGACGAGCGGGCAAAAAAACGCTACACTATAGGCGTACCCGGAACCCACAGCTCAGAAGGAGCAGAGCGGGCAGGGTGTGACAGTTATTCCATTTTTTAGATATTTGACAGGAGAACGTGACTTATGGCAGAAGATATGAACAAGTCCGCCGCTGAGACCGAAGAGGAATATCAGCCTGACCTGATGACCCTCGAGGACGAGGACGGCAATGAGGTCACGTTTGAAGTGATCGACGCTCTGGACCATAAGGGCGTGCATTACCTGGCCGTTGTCGAATACGCCGAGAATGAGGAAGACCTGGACGAGGACGCCCAGCTGGTCATCCTGAGCGTCGGCGAGGACGACGAGGGCGAGTATCTCGATGTGGTCGAGGACGATGAGACCCTGCTGGAAGTCAGCAAGCTGTTCGAGAAGCGTCTGAGCGACCAGTTCGAGATCGAGTGATTTCTCAGCAAAGACTTCCTGCCCGGCACGATTTGTTGCGGTTTATATGATCCTACTAATCATTCAACGGGAGCTTGGAGTTCGTCGGTGGATTGCAGACCTCCCCGTCATGGGTCGACCATGAAGGCTCGATGAGGAAGCGCGAACCCGGAGACAGGGCACCCACCTGTCCGTAAGGGTAGGTTTGATTGACCGCAGACGACCGGGCGGGATCTTTTTATAGCAATCCATCCACCTCTGTCCTCTGCACTTTCTGCAGAGATGCAGTGTGTGGATTTTTTTATTATCTTGAAAGGATGTGCATTGCGGCATGAAGTCAGAACATCTGGTGGGCACCTCCATCCCCCGCTTTACCTTTGATACCCCCACCACACCGGGCAATGATTTTTACAAGCTGTGCGAAGGGGAGCACCCTCTGGTCATGATCTTCCTGCCAGCCTTTGACCACCCTGTCACCCGGGAATACCTGACCCGCTACCTGCAGACCCTGCCCAGACTGCGCGGCGTGCGGCTGGCCTGCGTGGTGCGTTCCTCGCCCCGCATGGTGGCAAAAGCCACGCAGGGGGCCGAGTTTCCCTTCACCCTCATCTGCGACGCGCCGGGGGTGCTGTACGGCTACCTTGGCGTAGAACAGGCCCGCGGCATCCTGAGCTGGAGCTTTGCGGCCCAGCGCATCTACAAAGCGGCCAAAGAGCAGGGCTACCGCTACAACAGCAATGCTCCGCAGCAGCTGCCGCTGACGCTGGTGGTGGGCCACATGGGTAAGATCCTGTTTACCCACTCCGGCCGCAGCCAGACCGACCTGCCGGAGGACTGCGCCGCCATCCGCGAGATCACCCGCGAGGTGGTGCGCACCATGGCCGAGGACCAGCGGCGTGCACACCCCCACTGCTCCGACGAGACGCTCACCCTGCCGGATCTGGTAGGCTGGGATGATCTTGACGGAAGCAGTAATTGAGTCAACAAGCAAAAGCACCTGTCATTGACCCTCTCAGGCGCTGACGCGCCAGCTCTCCCGAAGGGAGAGCTTTTTTACTTCTGGAGGACAGGCACAATAAAGCTCCCCCTTTCGGGGGAGCTGGCAATGCCGTAGGCATTGACTGAGAGGGTCATTCATCCGTTTCATCCGAAAACAGCC
>ERZ827043.3310-NODE-3310-length-11925-cov-2.435215_pt1 | contig 11925 bp, 8 predicted proteins | sample MGYA00519923_ERZ827043 | MGnify/ENA primary metagenome ERZ827043 (study PRJEB31778, sample SAMEA3449251) | human gut metagenome | biome: human gut; feature: human-associated habitat; material: faeces | place: United Kingdom | collected 2010/2012 ...
AACGCAACCACGCCGGACGCCAGCATCGCCCTCAACGCCGACGCCACTCCGGTAGCCGACGTTCCCCCGCGTCTGTTCGGCTCATTCGTAGAACATCTGGGCCGCTGCGTCTACGGCGGCATCTACGAGCCCAGCCATCCCACCGCCGACGAAAACGGCTTCCGCCAAGACGTGCTTGACCTGGTCAAGGAGCTGGGCGTCACCTGCGTGCGCTACCCCGGCGGCAATTTCGTATCCAACTACAACTGGGAAGACGGCATCGGTCCACGCGAGAATCGCCCCGTGCGCCGCGACCTGGCCTGGCATTGCACCGAAACCAACGAGATGGGCATCGACGACTTCTACCGCTGGAGCCAGAAAGCCGGCACCGAAATCATGCTTGCCGTCAACATGGGCACCCGGGGGCTGAAAGCCGCGCTCGACGAGCTCGAGTATGTCAACGGCGCGCCCGGCACCGCTTGGGCGGATCAGCGCGTGGCCAACGGCATCGAGGAGCCGATGGATATCAAGATGTGGTGCATCGGCAACGAAATGGACGGCCCGTGGCAGGTGGGCCACATGAGCCCGGAAGAATATGCCGGCGCGGTGGATAAGGTGGCCCACGCCATGAAGCTCGCCGAGTCCGGTCTCGAACTCGTGGCCTGCGGTTCCTCGGGTGCCTATATGCCGACCTTCGGCACGTGGGAGAAGACCGTGCTCACCAAGGCTTACGAGAATCTCGACTTCGTCTCCTGCCATGCCTACTACTTCGACCGCGGCCATAAAACCCGGACCGCCGCCTCCATGCAGGACTTCCTGGCCTCTTCCGAAGACATGACCAAGTTCATCGCCACCGTCTCGGACGCGGCCGATCAGGCGCGAGAAGCCAACAACGGCGCCAAAGACATCGCCCTGTCCTTCGACGAATGGGGCGTATGGTATTCGGACAAGTGGAACGAGCAGGAAGACCAGTGGAAGGCGGAGGCCGCGCAGGGTTTGCACCACGAGCCATGGCCTAAGTCTCCGCATTTGCTGGAAGACATCTACACCGCGGCCGACGCGGTGGTCGAAGGTTCCCTGATGATCACCCTGCTCAAGCACTGCGATCGCGTGCGTTCCGCCTCGCGCGCCCAGCTGGTCAACGTCATCGCCCCCATCATGGCCGAGGAACACGGCCCGGCATGGCGGCAGACCACGTTCTACCCGTTCGCCGAAGCCGCCCTTCACGCGCGCGGCCAGGCCTACGCTCCGGCCATCAGCTCCCCCACCATCCATACCGAGGCATACGGCGACGTGCCGGCCATCGACGCGGTAGTCACGTGGGATGAACAGGCCCGCACCGGTCTGCTGCTTGCCGTCAACCGCGACGCCAACACCCCGCACACGCTCACCATCGACCTTTCCGGGCTGCCCGGCCTGCCCGGTCTCGGCACGCTCGCGCTCAGCAAGGCGCAACTGTTGCATGAGGACGATCCGTACCGCACCAACACCGCCGAAGCGCCCGAAGCCGTCACGCCGCAACCGCTCGACATTGCAATGAACGCCACCGGCACCTGCACGGCAACGCTTCCCGCCATCTCCTGGATCAGCGTGGAATTCCACGGCTAAAAGACGGAGAGTCACGCCCGTACCAAGTACAGTCAAGTCCAATACGACCAGGACCCGTCAATCACCATACGATTGACGGGCCTTGTCATTCACTTCGGATATTTCGAACCACGGATTCATCAGGCGCGCGCCAACGCCGGTGAGGACTCGCGCAGGGAGAGGCTATAGGGGGCCTCGATGGTTTGGGCGGGGGCACGGCTGCCGGATTCGACCTGTTGGATGATGGATTCGACGGCCAGTCGGGCGATGGCTTCCCTGCCGGGGTTAACGGTGGAAAGAGACGGCACCATGTAGGCCGATTCCTCCACGTCATCGAAGCCGATAACGCGAACATCATCCGGCACGGCAACGCCGCGTTCGCGCAGTTCACGCAGCACGCCCCACGCCAGCAAGTCATTCAAAGCGAACACGGCATCGAATTGCAGGCCACTCTCCAGCATGGTGTCCACCGCGACCAAACCGTCGGCGCTCCCCCAGCCTTGGGTTTCGATAAGCAGACTGTCATCACAGGGGATGCCGCGCGCGGCCAGCGCCTCACGATATCCGTGGGTGCGGATGGAGCCCGACGAGAAATCGTGCTCGGGGTGGGGCACGGCACCGACTACGGCGATGCGGCGGCAACCGGCATCAAGCAGGTGATAAGTCGCGGCGGCGGCCCCTTCGCGATTGCGAATCACTACGTGCGGCGCGTTGACGCCGAACAAACGTTCACCCAACAGTACGAGCGGGTAATCGCCATCCAAAGCCGCGATATCGTCAACCGTCATCATCAGAGGGCTTAAGATGAGCCCGTCCGCGCTGTGCGTGCCCATCGATGCGATGCTTTCCAGCTCGCGGGCACGATTGTTAGTGGTGGATTCCACGATGACGCCGTAGCCATGTTGCCGGGCCTCGGCGAGTTCGGAGAAGTACACCTGCCGCAGATCGGGAATAACCAGCTTGAGCAACCGGGTACGCCCGGAACGCAGGTTTCTGGCCGACGAGTTGACTTTGTATCCGAGCCTGTCGATGGCTTCCGCAATACGCGCGGCCATCGCCTCGCTCATATATGGCTGTTTGTTCAGAAAATTAGACACCGAGGCTACCGAAACACCGGCCTCATGGGCCACGTCCGCCATCGTCACTCTGTTTTTGCCTCGCACGGTGACCACCCTACCCGACTTTGCTGGAGATACGAAAACGACTCCCCTGCTACGATGAGCAGCAAGGGAGCCGTTGGGTAATTAGGCGCTATGCGCGGTTTTACAGCTTGACGACAAGTACGCCGTTGGGCTGGATGGCGGCCGTGTGCTCGGACTCGTTGACCTGGGCCAGCGAGGCGACCAGCGGTTCGCCTTCCACGTCCACGACCGCAACATCGTGGGTGCGGTTGAACAGGAACACGAAGTGGTTCTCGCCAGTTTCGTCCGCACGCTCGACGCGCAGCACTTCACCGCGATCGTCCTCAGCCGAAGTCTCGATGCCGAGTTCCTCCAGCAGCACGGGCAGGCTCTTGGCCAAACCCTCACGGCCGAGACGGGCACCGACGTATGCGGCCTTGCCGTCGCCGAAGTCGTTGACGGTGATGGCGGGAGCGCCGTCGAAACCGGTCCACTTATCTGCCTTGAAGGAGGCGACCACGTGAGCGGTATCGGCCACGGAGGTGATCACGTCGGCGAAATCGTGCGCCACGGTTCCGTTGTCCAAGTCAAGGTGGTCCATGGCACCGGGGAAGTCGTTGCCCATCGGGGCGAATTCCTCAACGCGCACACCCACCACGTCACGGATGGAACCGGGGTAGCCACCCAGCCAGACGTGATCCTTGTCGTCCACCAGACCGGTGTAGTAGGTCACGAACAGCTTGCCGCCGTTCGCCACATACTCGCGCACGCGGCGCGTGGTCTCTTCGGACAGGATGGTCAGGCTCGGCAGCACGACGGCTTCGTACTCGTCCCAAGGGCCGCGAACCGGCACCACGTCTGCGGTCAGACCGTTGTCCGCCAGCGCGCGGAACCACGCGAGCGGCTCGGTCCAATGGCGTACCTCCTGAGTAGGCGTGGCGGTGTGTTCCGTAGCCCACTGGGACTCGTAATCGAAGACGACGGCGACCTTGGACTTGACCAGCTTGGTGCTCAGCAGGCCCTCGTCAGCAAGCTTGTTGAGGTCGGCACCCAGCTCGCACACATCGCGGAAGATCTGGGAGTCGGGGCCCGCGTGAGGAACCATCGAAGAGTGCCACTTCTCGGCACCGGCCTTGGACTGGCGCCACTGGAAGTAGCAGATGGCGTCGGAGCCCATGGCCAAGTGGGCCAGGGAGTCGCGCACCAATTCGCCGGGCTCGACGCGATAGTTGATCGGGCGCCAATTGACGGCGGAGCTGGAGTGCTCCATGAGGAACCACGGATTCTTGCGGGCGATGCCGTCACATAGGGAGGCCGAGTAAGCCAGCTCGTCGAAGTGAGCTTCGCCAGGCGTGAAGTAGTGATCGTTGGACACGAAGTCCACGTCGTAACCCCACTTGTCGTAATCGATGCCGGCACCGCCGGCGGAGACCATGAAGTTGGTGGTCTGCGGCTTGGGGGCGATCTCGAGCAGGGCGTCGCGCTCGGCCTTGTAAAAGTCGAGCAGGGCGTCGGAGCTGAAGCGCTTCCAGTCAAGCAGTTTGCCCGGATTCATGAAGTTGCCATCGCCGATGAAGCGCGGCGGGATGATCTCGGAGAAATTGTTCATGCGCTGCGCCCAGAAGGCGGTGCCCCAGGCGTCGTTGACAGCGTCGATGGTGCCGTACTTCTTCTCGCACCACTTCTGGAAGGCGCGCTCGGCGTCTTCGGAATAGTCGAAGCGGTTGTGGCAGCCGTACTCGTTGCTCACATGCCAAGAGACCACATAGGGGTTGTCCTTGTAGTGCTCGGCCATCTTGCGGCACAGGTTGAGCGCGTAGTCAAGGAAGACCGGGCTGGTGGCGCGCCAGTGCTGGCGGGCACCGGGCTGGCAGACGTCGCCGCGGTAGTCGACCCAGAGGATCTCCGGGTGGGCCTGGGTCATCCACATCGGCGGGGATGCGGGGCCGGAGGCGAGATCGACGGCGATGCCGGCCTTGCCGAGCTTGTCGATGACGCGATCGAGCCAATCGAAGTCGTACACGCCTTCTTCGGGCTCAAGCTTGGCCCAGGAGAAGATGGCTACGGAGACGAGGTTGACGCCGGCCTGCTGCATAAGCTCGATGTCTTCGTCCCAGACTTCCTCCGGCCACTGGTCGGGGTTGTAGTCGCCGCCGTACCAGATGCGGGGCTCGTTGCCCGCAAGAGGCTGCGGCCACTTGAACTCTTTACGTTCCATGATGATTCAGTTCCTTTATTGAATTTTATCGATAATCTGCGTCTACGGGAATAAATTCCTCACGTTGCACAGACACACAAGGAGGCACCTGCACAATTCTCAACAATGCGAATATCTGCATAGGTGCCTCCTTCTGTTAGTGGTTATGCCTTTATCTCGGCTCCCTCCACCAGAAGGGAGCCAAAGTACGCTCACTCCTTGACGGCGCCTGCGGCCAGGCCGGACTGCCAGTACTTCTGCAGGCACAAGAACGCGATGACCAAGGGGATGATCGTGATCAGGGAGCCCGTGATCACCAGGTTCTGGATCGCCTGGCCGCCGGCCGTGCTCGCCTGGTCCTTCCACTGGTTCAGGCCGATGGTCAGCGGGTACCAGTCCGCGTCCTTGAGCATGATCAACGGCAGGAAGTAGTTGTTCCACGTCGCCACGATCGTGAACAGGGCCGTCGTCACGATGCCCGGAGCCAACAACGGGAGGCTGATCTGCCAGAACGTGCGGAACTCGGAGGCGCCGTCCACGCGGGCGGCCTCCAGCAGCTCCTGGGGCACGGCCTGCTCGCTGAAGATCCACATCAGGTACAGGCCGAACGGGCTGATCAAACTCGGTATAATCATGGCCCACGGGGTGTTCGTCAAACCCAATTTGGCGAACAGGAGGAACTGGGGGACCGCCAAAGCGATGCCCGGCACGCTGATCGCGCCGATGATGACCACGAACACCGCGTTGCGGCCCGGGAAGCGGAACTTCGCCAATGCGTAGCCGCCCATGATCGCCAGGAGGGTCGCGCCGCCGGCGCCGACCACCACGTACAGGATCGTGTTGAACAGCCAGCGCGCGAAGATCCCGTCCTGATAGGAGAACACGGTCGCGATGTTGTCGAACAAAGCGAACGTCTTGCCGAACCCCAGGCCGAACGTGCTCGTGAAGTCGGCCTGTGTCTTCGTCGCGTTGATCAGCAGGTACACGAACGGGAACAGGCAGTACACGGCGAAGACCGCGCACAGGACGGTCAACAACGTGGAACGCCTCGGGTTGTTCACGTTCGCGAACCCGGCCTTCGCGCTGCGCTTGCGTTCGGCGGCCTCGTCGGCGGCGATCCTCTTCTGGCGGGCCTTCTCCGCCTTCCTGGCGGCCTTCTCCTGGGCCTTGAGCTCGGCGTCGGTCAGGCGACCGGCGGCCGAAGTCGTTGCTGCACTCATCACATACGCTCCTTCACGATCATCATCGATTCCTCAACACGAACAGCGGTCATCGTCACTTCATCTGCTCCTTCAGGCTGTTCAACTGGACGATGTAGGCGATGGCCATGGTGATCACGGCCATCACGATCGCCAACGCGGCCGCATAATTCGACTGGTTGCCGCTGAAGCTCAGGTTGTACGCGTACATGTTCGGCGTGTAATACGTCGTGATCGCATTACCAGGAACCATGTTCTGCAAAATGCTCGGCTCGTTGAACAACTGGAACGAGCCGATGATGCTGAAGATCACCGTGATAGCCAGGCTGCCGCGCAATTCGGGAAGCTTGATGCTCTTCACGATCTGCCACTCCGACGCGCCGTCGATGCTCGCCGCCTCATACAGGGAATGCGGGATGGTCGACAGCGAGCTGTAGAAGATGAGCATGTTGTAGCCCGTGAACTCCCACGTCACGATGTTCCCGATGCTGGCCAACAACACGCTGGGGGCGAGCACGTCGATGTCCGTGCCCAGGAAATCGTTCAACGAACCCACCAGGCCGTACTTCGCGCCGTACACGAAACCCCAGATCAAAGTCGACACCACAGCCGGCACCGCGTAGGGCAGGAAGGTGGAGATGCGGAAGAACTTCGTGCCATGCAACTTCATCGAATCCAGCGCCAACGCCATCAAAGCCGACAGGCACAGCATGATCGGCACCTGCACGCACGTGAACAAAGCCACACGACCAACACTGCTCCAGAACTGGCCATCGCCCAACAGGCGCACGTAGTTCTCGAAGCCCACGAACTTGGTGCCGCCGATCATCTGCTTCTTGAAGAACGAAATATAGACGGCATACACGATCGGCACGATGAACACGAACACGAACACCACCGCAAAAGGCCACATGAACTTCCATCCACGCCAATCGGCCTTGTGCTTATTCACACGAGCCTTGCCCGAATGCACGGGCGCAGCTGCGATATCGGCTGAAGCCATTTCCAACCCCTCTCCTTCGAAGGTTGACCAAAATGTTTGCGTTATCATCATAACACTATCTGTAACATTGTCCAATCGTGTTGAGTACCGTGTTGAATTAAGGGTTCCTCAGTCACTCTGCTACAATGGTCACGAAAACAACGATGTTATCGTTAACGTAAGCGGCCTAAGATAAGCGCTGCAAACGAAACACCGACATTAATGAGTCAAGCGAGGGTGAAATGTCGAGGCCAACACAGGTGTCCATGCAAGACGTAGCGAAAGCCGCCGACGTTTCGCCACAGACAGTGTCCCGCGTGGCGAATGGCAGCGATGCGGTGAAACCCGAAACACGCCAGCGTGTCGAAGCTGCAATGGAGCGCCTTGGATATCGTCCGAATTATGCGGCCCGAGCCCTAAAGCACGGCCGCTTCCAGGATATCGGCGTGGTGATGTTCAACACCGCCACGTTCGGCAACGCCCGCATCCTTGATTCTATTGTGGCCAACGCGGCCGATGACGATTATTCAGTCACCATCCAGACCATGCGTCACGGTGCGGAACGCACGCTTTCCGCCGCCATCGATCACATGCAGCGTCAGCCGGTGGATGGTGTCATCGTAGTGCTGGAGGAACGCATCTCCGATTTCGTCGGATACAAGCCTCCGCGAGAACTTCCAGTCGTGCTCATCTGCGAATCCGCCGCCGACCACTGCCCCACCGTTGACGCCGACCAGTATGGCTGCTCGACCGCTATCGTCGATTACCTGATGAGCAAGGGACACAAGACCGTCTACCACATTGCCGGACCGTCCACCTCGCGTGCCGCCGAAAGCCGCGCCCGCGGTTGGCGAGAAGCGTTGGAACAAATGGGAGCACGCGTACCGAGCATGTATATCGGCGATTGGTGCGCGGATTCAGGCTACCAGGCCGGCGTGGCGTTGGCCCACGACCCCGACTGCACGGCCATCTACGCCGCCAACGACCAGATGGCGTACGGCGCAATGCTCGGGTTGCAGTCAGTGGGCAAGCGTGTGCCCGAGGATGTCAGCATCGTGGGCGTCGATGATTCGCTGGTCGATATGGTCCCGCGCTTGAACCTGACGACCATGAAGCTGCGCTTTGACGACATTGGCGCCACCGCCTTCTCCATGGTCCGCCGTCAATGCGAAGGCGAGAAGATACCGGTCGGCGTCAAAACCGTAATCCCGCCGGAACTGATTGAACGCGGTTCCGTGCTCGACATCAGCTGACGAGCGGCATGCGCTGGCATCCACTGGTACCTGCCAGTGATCCACCTGCCAGTGATTCATAGGCAACGCCAGGGCATTAGTCAGACCGACATGGCCCAACGGCTGGGCGTGTCACGTCGCTGGCTGATCGAATTTGAACACGCCCGAGTCCCCAATCCCGAATTCTCCACCATTCTCAGCGCCCTGACTGAGCTTGGCTTGTCGCTGGATGTCCGCAAAACCCCGCAGCCCGCCGAACTCTATGAATGGTGACACCATGAGCGAAAACACTCTCAATGCATAAGAAATCAGATCTTAAGCGGCACACGGGAAACGAATTCGCGCTTCTCGCCTGTTATTGGATCGGTGAATCGTAGCACACGCGCCACTAATTGCAGCGGCTGGCTGAAATCGTCGTAGGGGCGTGTCTGGATGCGCGGGTAGAAGTCGTCGCCCACGATGGGCAGGCCGAGCGAATTCATGTGGACGCGCAATTGGTGGGTTTTGCCGGTGCGCGGGTGGAGTGTGTAGCGGCAGATGGGGTGATTTCCCGGATGGGGACCACCCTCCGGCGCTTCGCGCCACCTCCCGCCAGCGGGAGGGAAACAGAGGTCGCCGCGCTCGATGAGGGTTTCGGCGTTGGCCAAACCCGGTTCCTCGAATGCGGCCATCGTGCCGTGTTCCTTGGTGATGTGCGATCGGCGCAGCAATGGGAACGGGCGTGGCGGTTCGACCTGCATGATCGTGCCGAATCGCGGGCCGCTGATCGGCCGGCAGGGTGCCAGGCATTCATAGATCTTGACGGCCTGCCGGTTCTGGAACAGCATCTGATACGCGCCGCGGCAGGCCGAATCCCGCACGAACACCAATACGCCGGCGGTCATGCGGTCCAATCGGTGCGCTGGCGTGATGTCCGGCTCCCCCAGCCGCTCACGCAATCGGATCAGCGCGGTCTGCCGATACCACATGCCGCGTGGCATGGTGGCCAGAAAATGCGGCTTGTCCACCACGATGATCCGCTCGTCCTCATACAGCACGTCCATCTCAAACGGAATATGAGGCTCGTCAATCACATACCGATGTGGCTTACTCAACGGTCACGGACTTGGCGAGGTTGCGGGGCTTGTCCACGTCGTAGCCCTTGAGCTTTGCCATGTCCATGGCGAACAGCTGCAGCGGCACCACGTCAACCAGCGGGCTCATCAGCGTTGGGCAGGCGGGGCGCCAGAACACCACGTCAGCGTACCGTTCCACATCCGGGTCGCCCTGCTCGGCCACGGCGATGATGTACGCGCCACGAGCCTTGACCTCCTCGATACCAGAGATCACCTTGGCGTGCAACACATTGCGGCCGCGCTGCGGCGGCACGATGAACACCACGGGCTCACCCTCGTCCACCAGCGCGATCGGTCCATGCTTGAGCTCGCCGGCCGCGAAGCCCTCGGTGAACGTGTAGGCGATCTCCTTGAGCTTCAGTGCACCCTCAAGCGCCACCGGGTAGCCCACGTGACGGCCGAGGAACAAGAAGGAGTTGGCGTTCACCATGCGCTCGGCGGCCGCCTGGATGGTCTTGGGCTGGGTGTCGAGCACCCACTGAATCTTGCGCGGCATGTCTTTCAGGGAGTCAAGCACCTGATGAATCTCATCGCGGAACATCGCGCCCTTGACCTGCGCCAGATACAGGCCCAGCAGGTAGGCGGCGGTGATCTGCGCCACAAACGCCTTGGTGGATGCCACGGCAACTTCCGGGCCGGCGTGTGTGTAGAGCACGGCGTCGGATTCGCGCGGAATGGAGGCACCCTGCGTGTTGCAGATGGCCAGCACCTTGGACCCCTGTTCGCGCGCGTGGCGCAGGGCCATCAGAGTATCCATGGTTTCGCCGGACTGAGAAATGGCCACCACGAGCGTACGCGGGGTCAGAATCGGGTCACGGTAACGGAATTCGTGCGCGAGTTCGATTTCCACGGGGATACGCACCCAGTGTTCGATGGCGTACTTGGCTACCTGGCCGGCGTAGCTGGCGGTGCCGCAGGCCACGACGATGATTTTGTCGATGGCCTTGAAGTCGTGTTCGTCGATACGCACTTCATCAAGGGTGATGCCGCCATTCGCATCGAAGCGGCCAAGCAGGGTGCGCTGCACTGCGGCAGGGTCTTCGTGGATCTCCTTGTCCATAAAGGAATCCCAGCCGCCCTTTTCGGCGGCCGAAGCATCCCAATCCACGGTGTAGGTCTTCGGGTTTTCGACCACGTTGCCGTCGAAATCGGTGACGATGACCTTGTCGGCGGACACGCATACGGCCTGATCCTGGTCGACTTCCATGGCGCGCTTGGTGTAGGCCACGAATGCGGCGACGTCGGAACCGAGGAAGTTCTCCCCCTCGCCAAGGCCCACGACCAGCGGCGAATCATGGCGGGCTCCGACCACGATGTCCGGCTGGCGGCAGTCGGTGGCCAGAATGGTGAACGCGCCTTCAAGCATGCGGGCCATGCGGCGCACAGCCTTGAACAGGTCTGGCTTGCCTTCGTCCGCGATAATCTTGTCCACGATCTTGCCGAGCAGCTTAGCGGCCACCTCAGTGTCGGTGGCAGAGGCGAATCGGTAGCCTTCGGCTTGCAGGTCGAGACGCAGCTGAGAGGCGTTTTCGATGATGCCGTTATGGATGATGGCCACCTTGCCGTCCATGCTGGTGTGCGGGTGGGCGTTCACGTCGCTCGGCTCGCCATTGGTGGCCCAGCGCGTGTGGCCGATGCCCACCGTGGCAAGCGGCATCGGCTTACGCTCGATGTCTTCGACCAGATTCTTCAAACGGCCGGCCTTCTTGCGCACGGCCACCTTATCCATGCCGGGCGCGGTCAGCGCCACACCGGCCGAGTCATAGCCTCGGTATTCCAGTCTTTCCAGTCCGTCAAGCAGTATGGGAGCTGCCTGCTCCCCTCCTGCAAAGCCAACTATTCCGCACATAAGCAAAAATTCCTTTCGGATAAAAATACTTCGATAATATTGATTGTCATTATACCAGTTTATTCTCACATTTGCAATCAATAAGGCCGCCGAATCGCTCCGACGGCCCTCTTGATTTTGTAAACTTTTAAAAAACGAACTGCACGAGCAGCATGTACGCGACGGTGCCTCCTCCGACGGAAAGAAGCAGGTTTTCCTTCCACTCGTAGCTCAAAACCACAAACAGAGCCGCGATAAGCTCCGGCAATCCGTGCGAGCCTGTGAGTATCGGCGTATTTTTAAAGCAATAGACCACGAGCAGACCCATGAGCGCCGGCGGCAGCACGCGCCCGAGGTATTTTACAAACGCCGGAGTTTCCTTCTTGCCGGAAAAGGCCAAAAACGGCAGCCAGCGCGAGAACGCCGACGACTGGACAAAGTTCGGAGACCCGTGGAGCCACCGGCGCGACAAGCTGGCGGTGAAGGTCAATTTTGCCAACCAGACGGTCATTGCGGTTCCGTATGATATGCCGGTTGTTGGATATGGCAACCACGTAGTAAATACACTGCGTGTATGGGATGCAAAGCCGATCACGGATTTCAAACTGGATGAGTTCGACAGAGGAAATTATCATAAGGCAGTAGAGCAGGAGAACCTTGCAAAACTGATCGTTGATGTTCTTTA
>ERZ827043.3317-NODE-3317-length-11881-cov-4.140030_pt1 | contig 11881 bp, 8 predicted proteins | sample MGYA00519923_ERZ827043 | MGnify/ENA primary metagenome ERZ827043 (study PRJEB31778, sample SAMEA3449251) | human gut metagenome | biome: human gut; feature: human-associated habitat; material: faeces | place: United Kingdom | collected 2010/2012 ...
TGGGGTTCAAGAGGCCGTGAGTTCGATTCTCGCCACTCGGACCATTCAGAGCCAACGATTTCATGTTAGAAATCGTTGGCTCTTTTTTGTTTTATCCCCGGGTCTCATTGAGGCTTGACCACAATTCTGACCACAAGGGAGGCAAGGCAGCGTGCAGCTGCCCGGAAAGAATGAAAATGCAAAACCGCAGCCCCTGCCAGGCAAGATGCTCCGGCAGGAGCTGCGGTTTTCAGGTGTGGGAAGGGTCTGGCCTTAGTCCCGGTGGGTCAGCTTGTTCAGCAGCATGACTGCCAGCACCAGGACGCCCATGACCAGAAGGATGCCTACCATGCCGATGACCAGGATAGGCAGGGTAGCGGTCCAGGAAGAAAGATGAAGCATAGGGGTACCTCCTTTAAACCAGCAGGGTCAGGATCAGTCCGCCTGCAATGACGGAAGCGATCTGGCCCGAAACATTGACGCTGATGGAATACATCAACAGGAAATTCTGGGGGTCCTCCTCCAGACCCATCTTGTTGACCACCCGGCCGCTCATGGGAAAGGCCGAGATGCCGGCAGCACCGATCATGGGGTTCAGCTTTTTGCCCTCCGGCAAAAAGAGATTCAGCAGCTTGGCAAACAGCACGCCGCCAGCGGTGTCAAAAACAAAGGCCACCAGGCCCAGGGCCAGGATCAGCAGGGTGTCGGGCCGGACGAACTTGTCGGCGGTCATCTGCCCGGCTACGGTCAGACCCAGCAGGATGGTGATCAGGTTGGCCAGCACGTTCTGGGCCGTTTCGCTGAGGGCGTTCAGCACGCCGCATTCCCGCAGCAGGTTGCCAAACATGAGGAAGCCCACCAGGGCAACGCTGGCCGGGGCTACCAGCCCGGCAATGACCGTGACCAGGATGGGGAACAGGATCTTGGTGAGCTGGGTCACCTTGCCCTGCTGGTAGGGCATAGAGATGCGCCGCTCCTTGCGAGTGGTCAGCAGCCGGATCACCGGGGGCTGAACGATGGGCACCAGGGCCATGTAGCTGTAGGCTGCCACCATAATGGCACCCAGGTACTGGGACCCCAGGGTGTTGGCCACAAAGATGGCGGTGGGGCCGTCGGCGGCACCGATGATGGCAATGGAGGCGGCGTCCTTCAGGTCAAAGAAGAACCCGGACAAAAACAGAGTGAAAAAGATGCCGAACTGTGCGGCTGCGCCAAAAAGCATCAGCCAGGGCTTTTCCAGCAGGGGGCCAAAGTCAATCATGGCACCAATGCCGATAAACAGCAGCAGGGGGAAAAGCTCGTTGGACATCCCGGCCTCAAACAGGGCGGAGATGGGGCCTACGGTGTCCCCTTGGGTGATGGCTCCGGAGCCGGGCAGGTTGACCAGAATGGCCCCAAAGCCCATGGGCAGCAGCAGGCTGGGCTCCATCTTTTTTGCAATGGCCAGGTAGATCAGCAGGGCACCAATGGCCCACATCACCACCATCTGCCAGGTCAGGTTCCCAAAGTTGGAAAAAAGACTGCCAAAGGTGTTCAAAAGGTTCATGCTTGTTCATTGCCTCCTTGTGCTTGGGTGCCGGGGCAAGAAAAAAGACTTCTGCCACAGCACAGTGTCTGTGACAAAAGTCTCAAGCCAACACATGGCATCGGGCATTGCTGCCGTGATGACGCTGCCATGCAGCGGCGCACCCGGTCCAGGACCCGGTGCGCCGCCCTTTACTCCCTTTTATCAGGTCTATTAAAACAGTCCCCAGCTGCCTCTGTCAAGGGGTAAAGGCAGCCTTTGCCAAATCTTATCTGCCCGTTACAGCTCATCGGGCTCCACACGGAGCATCCGGTAGCCCACCCCAACATGGGTCTGGACCAGGTGCAGGGACCCGGGCCGCTGCTCCGGGCAGAGATCCGGATCTGGGAACCAGGGGGCGTCTACCTCTTTTCTGCGCTTGGGGGAGGGGTTCTTCACGGCGCGGCCGCAGCAGACCACCAGCTCTAGATGCTGCAAGGCCCGCAGATCCTCCAGCGGGTTTTCGCGCGTCACGATGAAGTCTGCGCTCTTGCCGGGCGCGATAGAGCCGGTCACCTCGCCAATGCCTGCCAGCTGCGCGTTGCACAGGGTGGCGGTGTGGAGGGCAAAACGGTTGCTCATGCCGCCCAGCAGTTCCAGTTTTGCATAGCTGCACACCACGCTGGTACAGTTCGCGGGGGTAAGGTGGTACGGTCGTTCTCGTTCATAAAACCTCCTATGTAGGACAAAAATGTGGATATATGGAATAAGTAAAAAGAACAGGCGTGGACGAAGACCGAAAACAGCATTCGGCAACGCTTGATTTCATAAGTTCAGGTCTCGCATATGCGAATACTTCATATCGGTTCAACAATTCCCCAAAACTGTATGTAGCATTGAGGGGGTTGTAGCAAGTATCATTATATTTTAAGAATCGCACCTGTAAGGGTGTTGTACGCGATGGTTTCGGAATAGCTGCTGTGGAAGTTGAGATTTTCGTTGCTGCTTAAGAAAACATTGCATTTTGAGACGAAAAGGGTATACTTACACTGGAGAAATCTGTTTGATGGACAGGAGATTTCATATGATTTTGAGCGCAAAGAAATATGTGGCAGCGTTACTGGTTTTTGTATGCGTGTGTATGATATTTTCTCCCCTGACTGCATATGCAGCCGAGGACAGTTCGCAGCATGAAACTGTCAAAGTCGGTTTCTTTGCCATGGATGGTTATCATGTGATGGATGAAGAAGGCAACCGCAGTGGGTATGGCTATGATTTTCTTCGGCTGATGGCCCGTTATTGGGATGTAGATTACGAATATGTCGGATATGATAAGAGCTGGGATGATATGCAGCAGATGCTTGAAGATGGCGAGATTGATATGGTGACATCTCCCCGCAAAACACCGGAAAGAGAAGAAAAGTTTGACTTTTCACGTCCGATCGGAACCAATAATGGGATTCTGACCGTCCGCAGTGACAACAGCACGATTGTGGATGGCAATTACAGTACTTACAACGGTATGCGTGTGGCACTTTTGAACGGAAGCTCACGAGATAAAGAGTTTGCGGATTTTGCAGGCAATAAAGGATTTACATATGATCCATTTTATTTTGATACGACAGCAGAGATGGAGGAAGCTCTTCAGAGCGGAAATGTTGATGCGATTGCTGCCACTTCTATGAGGAAAACAAACAATGAGCGTATCGTGGATAAATTTGACAGCAGCGAGTTCTATGTCATTGTTAAAAAAGGTAATACAGAATTGCTGAATGAGATCAATTATGCAATCGACCAGATGAATGCAGTTGAGGGTGACTGGAAAACGACACTTTATAATAAAAATTATGAAAGCATACAAACTAAGAATCTGGAATATACGGAGGAAGAAAAAAGTATAATTTCACAGTATTCCAAGGACAACCCGCTTCATGTTCTGTGTGATCCGACCCGTTATCCATATTCTTATAATGAAAATGGTGAGATGAAGGGGACTATCCCGGATTACTTCCGGAAAATTGCAGACTATGCCGGGATTTCCTATGAGTTTCTTACACCTGCCACCAGAGATGAGTATATTGCTTATCAGAAAAATAAGGAAACCACAGATATTAGCATCGATGCACGCCTGGAAACAGATAACTATGCTGAGACGAAAAAATGGGGGATTACGGCACCTTTCATTACGATGCAGATGGCAAGGGTGACACGGCGTGACTTTGATGGAAAAATTGATGTTGTTGCTACTGTTGACCAGACAGCATCCAATTCAATTGAAGATGCAATGGCACCCGGTGCAGAAAAACTGATGTGCAGTACCCGACAGGAAATGATGGAAGCTGTCCGTAAGGGGAAAGCAGATGCTGCCTTCGTCTACTATTACATGGCACAGGCGTTTGTGAACAGTGACACTACGGGCACCATGGCATATACTCTGCTGGAACAGCCTACATTCACCTACCGCATGGTGATTTCATCAACTGAGAACCATGCGCTGGCTGGTATTCTGACGAAAGCAATGTATGCCATGCCTCAATATCTTGTTGAAGATCTTGCAGCACAGTATACCACATACAAAGCAACAGAGCTGACAGTTGTTGACTGGATCCGTCTGCATCCTGTTGTTACTGTTTTAGTTCTTCTTATTTTTGGATGGCTGCTGACTGCTATGGCTGTGACAATGGTGCATCTCAGTGCAAGAAAAAAAAGCTCAGAAGGCGGCCCAGGAGAAAGCTGAGGAAATGGCGGAACTGGCAGAGCATGCACAGGCTGCAAACAAGGCAAAAACAGCATTTCTGTCACACATGTCCCATGATATGAGGACACCGATGAATGCAATCATAGGATTTACCGGTATTGCAATGAAAAACAATCCGTCAGACGAAGTAAAAAATTGTCTGGAAAAGATCGACGAAAGCTCAGAGTATTTACTGTCGCTGATCAATGATGTATTAGATCTGACCCACATCGAAAGTGGAAAAGTGAAATACAATCCGGTACCGGCGGATGTGAAAAACATTACAGATTCTGCATTGGATATTATAAAAGGCTTTCTTACGAACAGGGATATCAACTTTAAGATTCAGTGTGAAGATGCAAAGATTCCAAATGTACTTGCGGATCCTGCACGCCTGCGCGATGTGCTGGTCAATATTCTGAGCAATGCCGTAAAATTCACTCCGGATGGAGGAACGATTACATTTGAAACTCGGTGTCAGGAAAAGGGCGGGGAAGGATATATAAATATGCGTTACCGCATTTCGGATACTGGTATTGGCATGAGTGAGGAATTTACAAAAGAAGTTTTTGAGGAATTTGCACAGGAAGATTCCGATGTGAGAACGCAGTACCACGGAGTTGGACTGGGGATGGCTATCGTAAAGAAGTATGTGGATATGATGGGTGGAACCATTTCCGTGCAGAGTAAAAAGCATGAGGGAACCACATTTACTGTGGATATTCCTTTGGAAATTACAGATAAGGAATGGAATAAGTCAGACCCGGGTTTTTCGGAAAAGGTAGATCTTACAGGTGTGAATGTCCTTCTTGCGGAGGATAATGAACTGAATGCAGAGATTGCTGCCGTGCAGTTGGAAGAGTTCGGGATGAATGTAGAAAGAGCTGTGGATGGAAAGAATGCTGTTGAGATTTTCAGAAATCATCCGAAAGGCACATTTGATGTGATCCTGATGGATGTCATGATGCCTGAAATGAATGGTTATGAAGCGACAAAAGCAATCAGGGCAATGAATGACAGACCGGATGGAAAAAACATTCCTATTATAGCAATGACAGCTAATTCATTTGCAGAAGATGTTCAGGCATCACTGGATGCAGGAATGAACGCACATTTGTCAAAGCCGATTGTGATGGATGAAGTTATAAAAACGATTTTAAGGTATGTACGATAAAAGAGCGAATTTGTTAAAATGACGAAAAGACATCATTCCCAAAATCGTGTATACCATCGACCGGACCGATGGGCGGATCAACGGCATCAAATCTAAAATCGGCGGTACGGAAATGAACTCAAACTGCGATTGTCTGGGGCGGAGAAAGATTGGATAAAATGAAAAACTCTGGAATGAGCGAAACTATGCAGACCTTGACGCGGAAAAGCGCCTGTGTAATGCTGAGCCTACTGTTGCTACTATCAGCCGTGCTCCCTGTGAAAGCTGCCGCGGAAACCGCCCCTGCAAAGGTTGTTCGTGTCGGCTCGTTTGAGGACACCTTCAACTATGTCAACGAGAAGGGCGCAAGAAAGGGCTACGGCTACGAATTGCTGGAGACCTTATCCGGCTATACAGGCTGGCAGTTCGAGTATGTGACCTGCGACTGGTCAGACTGCTTCGAAAAACTCAAAAACGGCGAGATCGACATTATGGGCGGTATTTCCTATACGGAGGACCGCACCGAGAAGATGCTGTTTTCAGACGAGCCGATGGGAGTGGAAAAATATTACCTCTACGCCGATCTCTCGCGCGCAGACATCTCCGCTTCCGATTACAAAACGCTGAATGGCAAAAAGATCGGCGTTCTGATGGGAACGGAGCCGGAAGTGATGCTGACCGAGTGGGAAGAAAAATACGGTCTGAAAACGGAACACGTCAACATCTCCAACAACGAGGATGTGAAGCAAAAGCTGGCAAATCACGAGATCGACTGCTTTGTTTCGCTGGAAGAGTCCTTCTGGGCAGAGCGTGGCATCTCGACCATAACCCGTGTGGGAGAATCCGGCATCTACTATGCGCTCAACAAAGACCGTCCTGATCTCAAGGAAGAACTGGACGATGCAATGCGCGCGTTGGACGAAGCGGCTCCTTTTTATACGGCGGATCTGTATAAAAGGTATTTCTCAATGGATTATACGCCCATCCTTACAGGGGAGGAAAAGGCGTGGCTCAAAGAGCACGGTGCCATCAAGATGGGCTTTCTGACGAGTGACAGCGGCGTCAGCACCTTTGACCCTGCCACCGGGGAGTTTACCGGGGTAATCACGGACTATATTCAGTTTGCAGCAGATTGTCTGGGCAATCAGGAACTGGAATTCCAGCTGGTCGGCTATGACAGCAAGGAAGCAGAACTGGATGCGCTGAAATCGGGCGAGATCGACATGATCTTCCATTTCGACCAGAGTCCCAATCTGGCAGAAGAGTATCACTTTGCCTGTACCAACACAACATGGACCTCCAACCTGATGGCGGTCACGAACAAACAGCACTTTAACGAAAACAATGTAAACCGCATTGCCGTTCCCCAAAACAAACTCTCCCTGAAAAAGTACCTTGCGTTTTATTATCCGCAGTGGGAGATCGTGGACTGCGATACACAGGAGGATGCCGCAAAGCTGGTCAAAGACGGACAGGCGGATTGCTTTGTTACCTGGATCAGCAGTGAGAATAAATACAGCAAGAAATACAGCTTTTACAGCGTTCCGCTGTTGAACCCTGTAAAATCCTGCTTTGCGGTCAATAGCGGAAACCGCAGCCTGTTGTCCATCCTGAACAAAACGATCAAGGCAATGCCTGTTAATATGCTTGCCGGCGCGCTTGCGATGTATAAGAGCTCCGCGCGGAAGGTTACCCTGAGCGATTTTATAAAGGATAACTTCTTTATGGCTCTGCTGGTCAGCAGCATTGCGGTTGCAGTCATTCTGCTCACGATCCTGAAGCTGCTGCGGAAGGCGCGTAAAGCCGAAGTTGCTGCAAGAAAAGCCGCAAGCGATACGCAGGAACTGAATGCAAAATTGCAGGTCGCTGTGGAAAACGCCGAGAGCGCGAACCACGCCAAATCCACCTTCCTGTTCAATATGTCGCATGATATCCGCACGCCCATGAACGCCATTATCGGTTACGCAGACCTTGCCTCCCGGCATCTGGACGACCCTGCAAAGCTGAAAAATTACATGGAGAACATTCAGGTGTGCGGACAGAACCTGCTGATGCTGCTGAACAATGTTCTGGATCTTGCCCGAATCGAGAACGATAAGACGGAGATGGAGTATTCTGTTTCGGATGTCGAGAAGGATTTCCGTAATTGCGTTGCCATGTTCCGGAATCAGGCAGACAGCAAGGGGCAGACGCTTATGGTGACAACACAGCTGCCGTATCCGTATGTCTATGCGGATATTCCGCACCTGACCGAGATCTGTACAAACCTCGTCAGCAACGCTGTCAAATACACGGGCGCCGGCGGCACGATCCGCTGCAATGTTACGCAGAAGCCCGGCGAAAAAGAGGGCTGGTGCGATACGGTGATCACGGTTGCCGATAACGGCATCGGGATGTCGCAGGAGTTTCAGAAGCACATTTTTGAACCGTTTGAACGGGAACGTACGTCCACCGTCAGCAAGGTGGAAGGCAGCGGCATCGGGATGGGTATCGTGAAAAAGCTGGTCGGGCTGATGGGCGGCACCGTGGAAGTGGAGAGCAGGATCGGTGTTGGCTCCACGTTTACTGTGACCATTCCCTGCCGCATTGCGTCCGAGGATGAAACACAGGCGAAACGAGAAACAAACCCTTCGGATCAAAAGTGCCTGTGCGGCACAAGAATCCTGCTGACCGAGGACAACGACCTCAATGCGGAGATTGCCACTGAGCTGCTGCAGGAAGAAGGCTGTACGGTAGACCGCGCAAAAGACGGCGTGGAATGTGTGGATATGCTGGAAAAAGCTGCGAACGGAACGTATCAGTTGATCCTTATGGACATCCAGATGCCGGTGATGAACGGCTACGATGCGGCAAGAAAAATACGTGGGCTGGACGACCCCCAAAAAGCAAATATCCCCATCATCGCTATGACGGCAAATGCCTTTACCGAAGATAGACAGGTGGCACTGGATGCCGGAATGAACGATCATATCGCAAAGCCGATCAATATGAATGTTCTTGTGCCGACTCTGCGGAAATACCTTTGATGCGGACAGAAAGCTGTCGCACATAAAGACTTTGGGCATAATCCAAGGTCTGCTGTGCCGTAAATCCCAGCAGACGGTTGGCATCCCGCTGCAATGCGGTACGGTCTAACAAATGGGGTGCAGTTCACAATCATTCTGCTGCCTTTATAGACTGCGGTCTGCTAATTTCCGCAAGGGAGCATGACAAAAGTGATCCTCCATATCAAACTGCTGCTAACAATGTTAACACGTCCTAACATCGTTGAAAAATATTGAAAAACCCCGAAAGCGTGCTACAATATATAGATAAAGAGCCTGCCCTCGCTCAAGGGCATGGGCGCTCAGATAGGAAACACAGAAATGAGGGGTAAATATGTTTGATACAAAAAAGCTCGCACTGTTTTTGGGCGGTGTAGTGTTCGGCTCTGCCGGCTTCAAGGTGCTGTCCAGCAAGGACGCCAAAAAGGTCTACACCCAGACCACCGCTGCGGTGCTGCGGATGAAGGACTGCACCATGCAGACCGTGAATAAGGTGCAGGAGGAAGCAGGGGACATCCTTGCTGATGCAAAGGCCATCAACGAGAGCCGTGCCGCCGAGGCTGCACAGGAAGTCATCGAGGATACGGCTGAAGAAGAGCAGCCCGCAGAGCAGACTGCACAGTGATACAACGCAGCGGAGCCGCCCTTGGGCGGCTCTTTTTTACGCAGAGGGGTAAGAAAATCAATGAAATGTACGATCTTGCATGAAGGGAAGGGACGGATGCGGGTGCATGTCTGCACCGTGCGAATGACCCTGCACCGGGCAGATGTGCTGGAAGCCTACCTGAACGGGCAGGACAACATCCAGAAAGCCACTGTCTACGAGCGCACCGGAGATGTGGTGCTGACCTATCGGGGCAGTCGGAAGGATGCCGTCGCCCTGCTGGCTGCCTACCGCTTTGACAACGCAGAATTAGAGGTGCTGGTCACCTCCCACGACGGCCGGAAGATCAATCAGGAATATCAGGAAAAGATGGTCAGCCTTGTGGCAGGTCGGGCGTTCCGCAAGGTGTTTCTGCCTGCGCCCATTGCGGCGGCCTATACGGTGTGGCGCTCCATCGCCTTTGTTTGGAAGGGCGTCCGCTGCCTGCTGCATCGCAAGCTGGAAGTAGAAGTGCTGGACGCCCTCAGCATCACCGCCTCCCTCCTGCGGGGGGATTACAGCACCGCAGGGTCGGTGATGTTCCTGCTGACGGTGGGCAGCCTGCTGGAGGAGTGGACGAGGAAAAAGAGCTTGGACGACCTTGCACGCAGCATGGCCCTGAACGTGGATAAGGTCTGGGTGCGGACCCCTCAGGGGGAGGTTCTGGTGCCCTTGACCTGCGTTCACGCCGGGGACGAGGTAGTGGTGCGCTCCGGCAACATGATCCCGCTGGACGGCAGAGTGCTGGAAGGGGAGGCCATGGTGAACCAAGCCGCCCTCACCGGAGAATCTATGCCGGTACGCAAGACCACCGGTGCCACCGTTTACGCCGGAACGGTGGTGGAAGAGGGCGAATGCGTCCTTGTGGCCAAGGCCGAGGGCGGTGCCAACCGCTACGATAAGATCGTAGCCATGATTCAGGAATCGGAAAAGCTCAAGTCCGGCACCGAGAACCGGGCCTTGCAGCTGGCCGACCGTCTGGTGCCCTGGTGCCTTGCCGGTACAGTGGCTACCTATGCTTTGACCCGCAACGTCACCCGGGCCATCTCCATCCTCATGGTGGACTTCTCCTGTGCGCTGAAGCTCTCCATGCCGCTGGCGGTGCTTTCTGCCATGCGGGAGTGTGGGGAATACCACATCACCGTAAAGGGCGGCAAGTATCTGGAGGCGCTGGCCCAGGCGGACACCATGGTGTTTGACAAGACCGGCACCCTGACCCACGCCACCCCCCAGGTGGTGCAGGTGGTGCCCTTCTCTGGCTATGAGGAGCAGGAGGTATTGCAGCTGGCCGCTTGTCTGGAAGAGCATTTCCCTCATTCTATGGCAAACGCCGTAGTCCGGGCCGCCAAGGAACAGGGCATTTCCCACGAGGAGATGCACTCGGAGGTGGAGTATATCGTGGCCCACGGCATTGCCAGCCGGGTAGGGGGCAAGCGGGTGGTCATCGGCAGTGCTCACTTTATTTTTGAGGACGAGGGCTGCACCATCCCGGCAGAGGAACAGGCAAAGTTTGATGGGCTGGACCCCCAGTATTCCCACCTGTATCTGGCAGAATCCGGGGTGCTGGTGGGGGTCATCTGCATCGCAGACCCCCTGCGCCCGGAGGCTGCACAGGTGCTGCGCCAGCTCCAAAAGCTGGGCATCACCCAGACCGTCATGATGACTGGCGACAGCGACCGCACCGCCCGTGCCATTGCGGCGCAGGTGGGGGTGGACCGCTGCTTTGCAGAGGTGCTGCCGGAGGATAAAGCCGCCTTTGTCCGGGACGCCAAGGCCGAGGGACATACGGTGGTGATGATCGGCGACGGCATCAACGATTCGCCCGCCTTGTCGGCGGCAGATATCGGCATCGCCATCCATTCCGGTGCCGCCATCGCCCGGGAGATCGCCGATGTGACCATCCGTGCCGACAGTTTGGAAGAGCTGGTAACCTTAAAAGCCATTGCCAACGCCCTGCAAAAGCGGGTGGGCAGCAATTACCGCTTTGTGCTCAGCTTCAACTCCGCCCTGATCCTTCTGGGCGCTCTGGGCATCCTGCCTCCTGCCACCAGTGCGATGCTGCATAATCTTTCCACCCTTGGCATCAGCTTACGTAGCATGACAGACTTGTTGGAGCAGAAACCTTTACCGTGAAAATGGAACGCCGGAGCGTCCGCAGACGCTCCGGCGTTCCGAAATTATAAATAGCTTTTCCGCTGAAAATGCCCAGAGCATAGCGGAGGGCATTCAAAATCGTCTTAGCCAAAAGGGAGGTGCTGCACGATATTGTGCGGCGGCCTCCCTTTTTTGTTTCAGATAAACCGACAGAAGCCCAGCCAGCAGCCCAGCAGGAAGAACAGCAGTGCTTTCCCCAACACCGGCAGCCACAGGCACTTGCACAGAGCCGTATCCCATCGGTGGATGTTTTGCTTGGGGCAGGTGCCCATGCAGGCTTCGCAGGCAATGCACTCCCCGCTGCGTAGGCTGCTTTCCTCCAGCTTCAGACACACCGGACACTGCTGTTTACAGGCATTGCAGCCCGGGATGCAGCCATCGATCTGCCGGTGCAGCCGTGCAAAGGGCAGCACCGGCAGCAAGGCGAACACCGCTCCCATAGGGCAGAGGAACTGACAAAAGAACCGGGGCTGCACCGCCATGCCCAGCAAAATAAGCACAAGCAGCCCGATGCCCACGCCGAAGCCCTCCGGCGGCAGACGCAGGGCCGTCAGCCGGGAAAACACCTCCCACGGACTTGCGCCGGTCAGCAGCTTTTCCTGCCGGGTCACATACAGCGCCACCAGCCCTGCCAGCAGCAGGTATTTGACCTTCTGCCCCCAAAGCA
>ERZ827043.3340-NODE-3340-length-11810-cov-10.625946_pt1 | contig 11810 bp, 14 predicted proteins | sample MGYA00519923_ERZ827043 | MGnify/ENA primary metagenome ERZ827043 (study PRJEB31778, sample SAMEA3449251) | human gut metagenome | biome: human gut; feature: human-associated habitat; material: faeces | place: United Kingdom | collected 2010/2012 ...
GGTACGCACGGTGGTGTGAGAGGACGGCGGTTAGTCACCGCCTCCTACTCGATTTCAATAGGGTATACCCCTGTGACTTAGTAGGGAGGATATGCAAAAGTATGTCAAGAGGCTGTGATTTGTATATTTGAAATATTTCATAGAAAACAGATAGCTTATTGAAACAAAACAGGGCAAGCACGACAATTTGGTTTATGCATCATAAGTAACATTGAGATGAATTATAAGAAAAATTATTTTTAAAATGTGGAGGAAACAAACCCATGTCACTAAAATACGCCTACTGTAGAATATCTACAAAAGACCAGAATATAGACAGACAAATCATAGCAGTAAAACAATTTGCACCAGATATATCAGATAACAACATATTTGTTGATAAGAAAACAGGCAAAGATTTTGAGCGTGAGCAATATCAGGAAATGAAAGTCATTCTTGAGCATATTTCCAAAGCCAGCTTGAAAAACGAACCCATTGAGTTAATTGTGGAGGAGCTTGACAGACTAGGCAGAAACGCAGATTTAATCAAGAAAGAACTTATGTGGTTTAAAGAGCATAATATCATAGTTCGTATCTTGGAAATACCAACAACGTTACATGAGGTAGATGAGAGTAATCGTTGGGTAACAGAAATGGTTACTAATTTATTGATTGAGGTATATGCACAGTTGGCACAGGCAGAACTTGAGAAAAGAGCCAAGCGACAGGCAGAAGGAATAGCAATAGCAAAGTCAAAAGGTGTATACAAGGGCAGGAAACCAATCCAAATAGACAATGAGCAATTTGTAATAATTTACACCAGATGGAAAGCAAATGAAATTACAGCCAGACAAGCTATGTTAGAACTCAACATAAAAGCTAACACATTTTACCGAAGAGTAAAAGAGTATGAAACCAATAAAAAAGCAATCAGCAACACTGGAAAAATTCAGTAATTGCATCCATGCTATTACATCTTGAAAATTTTAGCTACATTCAGAGGGCATAATAAGTGATTCCAGCAATATCAAAAAATCATAAGTTTGTATGGGTGATTTTTCATCAGGGGTAAAATTTCTTTCTATACTTCTGAACGGTTGTAAGATGCAGTAGGTCATTTCTGCAGGGGGCATATAGGTAAAAATGTATGGAGGCATCAGGGTTTGAAAAAATTTGAGCAAAAACGGAAGAATTGAGGAACCGATTTTTATTGGTTTAATCTAAAAAATTTCAGATTGAAATACCAATGGGAGGTAGACGTAAATGAGAAAAAGAGTTACAAGACCAGTAATCCAGAGTCAGCCACAGGTACATCGGTATATGCAATCAAGTTTACCTGTACCCAGCCAAGCTACTATTACAGTAAATATTGGAATAGTCCAGAGTCAACAAGTGTTTATGGCATACTATTTTTAAATCCAACACTTCCAGATGACAATACCAACATCTTACCACCATATGCAGTAGAAGATGGAGCATACGAATTTGAAACCATCTTAAATTAAGCAGAAATAAAAAGCAGAAAAGCAGTAGCCAGAAAGTGACTACTGCTTTTTCTCTGCAAAAATACCTTGCAATTATCATATCCCAGCGTTACCATCCAACTCCATAAAGGGGGAGGAAAATTCATGGAACATCAGGAATTAAAAGAAAACATAGAGGAGCAGATAAGAGATGCAATGAATATTTTGCAGCTCCTTGAAGTTGAACTCTCAGCGAATGAGGATGATGAACACATAATCAGAACTGTATCTATCGTAGAAAAGATACTGAAGTCAAGCTTAGAACTGCTAAAGCATATCAATTAGAATTACGAAAACATTCAGCAGTCATTTTTAAGGCTTTTATTTGTTTATCAGTCAATCCATCAAGGGAAAGAGAGTTTTTATCGCTTGTATCAATATTAAGAAGATAGTCTACAGAGGTCTTGTATTGACAAGCCAATTTTACAAGCACGGGAAGGGAGGGGAGTCGCTCATTACTTTCATATAAACCAATGGTGCTTACAGACACACCAACTAATTCAGCAACTTGCTTTCTTGAAAGCTGATTTCTAACACGCAAAGTTTTCAGTTTGTACCCTAAATTTTCAAGCATAACCAGACCTCCACAGTTATATGCACAGTTTATCTAGTTATATGCTACAATGGGTTGTTAAATACTGCTAAAAGTAGTAAAATGCAACTAATACGAATATTTCAATACAGTAAGTAGAAAACAGTGGAGGATAAACTATGGGTACACAACAGGCATTAACAACAGAGCAGTTAGAGCTTTTAATAATTATTGATGAAATTGAAACATTTGATAGGGTACATCCAGATAATATGCCAGCTGGTGGAATAAAAGAGATACTTAATAATAATGGCATTATGAGTCCAGAGGACTTTAGTAGAATAGCAAATGTATTGGGATATTATGGGTACATACATAATGGTGATGAATTGACAGTAGATGGCAAACAATACATTGAATTATTTAAAGAGTACTTGAAACAAAAATCAGAGGATATAAAAATTGAGCATGTATCATTTTCATTGTTGAATATTGAAAAACTTAATTTGACTTTATTTGATAGCCTTGGAAAGATTAGCTTTCTTGAAAATATAGGAGAAATATCAAGTTTGATAAAAGATGTTGCACAGGCAATAAAAAGAGCTAAGCATAAATAAAAGCAGTTTAATAAAAATAATTAGTTTTTAATTTGTTCATTTTTTTTAGTTTAGGGGGCATCGCATAGATGCCCTCGCTCATTATCAAAACAGGAGGAACATATACAATGAGTGGCAAATACATGAAAATCAAAAGAGTAATCATCCCCACAATCACGATGGTGATTATTGCGTCACAACTTTTCGGTTGTGCATCAACAACTAAACAAGAGGCATATGATATGATGCGAGAAACCGAGCAGATAGAACTGGAGTATGCAGTCCCCGATTATGATACCACAGAGGAATCAGCAGTAGAGTTGCTCCCATGGCTCCAGCTCTCATCCCTTGAAACACATCCAGAACTGCGTGCAGCCTTTGAAGAGTACGTAGGCGTCACAGGAACCACAGGCAACAAAGAAGGAACATTATATTACAATCCAAAAACACAAGAAGCAGACCAAAATGTTACCTTATACATGGCAACAAAGAACTCTGCAATTTCTAGTTACTTTGCAAATATAGATGCAATGACAAAGTTTGGAGAGATAGCAACAGAGAATTACACAGACATAGAAGCAGATGATATCAATGCACCATATGCAACTATCAATGCCTACTTTGAATTGCTTCCAGACCAAGAGGATGGGCAGTTTGATGGCGATTCAACCATCAGCAGAGCACAGGCAATGGCATTATTAATGAGAGCCACAACACCAGTCAACGACCAGCAGGCACCAGAGACCAACAACGATTTCACATCAGTAGTAGGTGAATCACAGTACACCAACTTCGCAGCACCAATGAACGAATACAGTTACATCAATACAGAGAATGGTTTAACAGAGCAGTCCTTTAATGGTACAATGACAAAAGGAGAGTACATAGCATTAGTAACCAATTACATTCGTGCTGATTATTTAGCAACGCTTGAAGAGTGGGGATACACAGATTTATATTCAGATACATCAGATATAACAATATCAACAGTATCTGATGCAGGAAACATTAAATATAGTGAAGCAATCTCTGATGCAAGCAAAGGTGTACCAACTGACTTATACGAAACATTCAAATTAGCAATCAAGAATGGATATCTTGCAGAAGCAGACTTAGAGGATTGGGATTCAGCATTAACAAAAGCAGATGCAGTTAGCTTGTTTATCACCATGGCAACCAATTACACCAGTAATGTAGGAAACACACTGTATTCACAGTATCAGACACCAACCACAGACACTTCAACATCATCTGAGTACAATGATGATGAAAATGAAATACGAAGTTCTAAATGGGCAGACATCAATGGTGCATGGGATGCAGTTCATCAGTATGAAATATATGCACAGGAAAATGGTGCTGATTATGCCTTCGGTTGGACTTGGTGCTATGACCATGGCAAGGGAGCAGGTGATCAGCCATCTTATGCGGTCTATATGAAAGAGGGAGATCCATTGTATGGCACAGTTTATCATGTAGGAGATTACCTTCCGGATGGAACACAATTTAGTGGTACCAATGATGAATGGGAAGCATTCATCAAGCAAGATTTTAGAGACCGAGCTGAGGCAGACGGGTATGATGTATATGATGACCCAGATGGCGATGGGTTTATCATTGACTTAGATGGTAGCTATAATCCAAACAACTAAGATAAAAGTTTACAGTTAAAATGCACCCAAGATAAGCAAGGGTGCATTTTTTCATGCCCTTTTTTAAAGTAAGAATAAAATTTATTTTTCATCAAAACAAGGAGGAACAGCATGGAAAAGCAACGCACAAGCAATAACAAAATTTCATACACAATCCTATGTATGATATTTTCAATATTGTTTATTTTCACAGCACTGTTTATATCTAAGCCAATCTCTGCCTATGCAGCAGGCGACTCAGGATCAGGCTTAGGTCAAACAATGAATCTTGATTCATATAGTGCAAATGAGGACGATGAATCAACAAATGAGCAAGCAGGATATCTCTACTGGGCAGCATCATCTAAACGATGTGGTGTCCTGTTTTATGTAGTAGATGAAAAAGGTGTAATTCAAACCCATGGTTTAGTCATGGATAAAGCAGGAGTAGGAGAGTTTGGAAGATACACAAATGCAGCACTAGGAAGTGTGAAAGGCATAACAGGAAAAGATGCACTAAGCAAAAGAATTGGTGGTGCAATTCCTGGGGCTAGTATTGGGGATGCTACATCACATATTTATTGGAGAGATAATGTATCTCCAGTAGCATATTCAGGAGGCTGGCAAGCAAATGGTTCAAGCTCCATGGCATACCTCATGGAGGATTCAGGAGCAAAATTAAACATAAAAGGGGTACTACAACCTTTACCAAACTGGGCATATTTTGTTTTTATTAGTGGCGGAGGTACAAGAGCACTTGAACAATTAGCAAAACCAGATACAAAATGGAGTGCCATAGTAGAGCCAGTATCAGTCAATTATATGTATACCAACAACACCTTTGCAAATGACACAATAGATGCAACGAAAATGGAATGGAAAGCAGGCAGTCCAATGCCAGCAGGAGCAACAAATGAAGATGGGTGGTCACCGATTGCATATATAGGTACAGGTTATAGATTAATAGATGTATCCGATAATGCTGCTGGGCAAGAAGGTGGTGGAAGATACACTTATAAATTGTATAACAAGCAGTTACCATTCAGCTTATGCTTATCAGAAGATATTGAAGTAGCATCTTATGCTGGTGGAATGACAGGAGCTAAAACTAAATATACAGGTTTAACAAGTTCAGTATATAGAATAGGTTCAGCAAGAGAAATTGGAAGTGAAGGCATTGCAATGGCATCCATCGACATCACAGGCTTTCAAATTCCACCAATCCACACCTATGATGAATCCAAAGGCACCCCAGGCAACACCGAAACCCCATCCCCAGACAAAGCTACCGATGGCGACTGTACCATCAAAAAGCTCTATTACACCCAGAAAATATCATCCGATGGCACCATCCTTGAAGAAGCCACAGATTATAATTGGTTTGAGCAATCAGGGACAACAGCTTACATCTCTATAGATGCGGAGGAAGGTTATGAAATCGAAGGCTGGAAGGCATCCTCTACTGATAGAAGTCTCAGACAAAAATCAGATTACACAGCAGTAACCCCAGTACTCCACACAGGAATCTCCTCCCAAGAAATTCTCCTCGACCAAGATACTGGAGAAAAATATCTCTATATCCTTTACAAAAAAACAGAAGTCAATCCAAATCCACCACAACCTTATGACTTCCAGCTCCAGCAATCCCAAATAACCAAGCGAGTAAGCTTTATGACTCCAGATGCCAACAGCACAACACAGCAGCTATTTACCCACAACTTCACATGGATAGCCCCAGCCCCAACCCAAACATCCTGCACATCCCATGGTGGCAATGGACATAATTTAGGTTGTGGAAAGAGTGAGCACTCACATGGTAGCAGTTGTTATTCTACAGATGCCCTTGGTAATAAAAGTTTAGATTGTTCAACAGAAGAACACTCCCACTCCAACTCATGTTATGACACCCCATGTACCTCCTTCACATGGACAGACAACACCACCAGCCTAGGCATCACCCTTGATACTTCCACCATCAACAAAGCAGTAGTATCAAAAAATGATAGCATCACCTACAACCAGCCAGCAGTAAACACCATAACCACCAGCAACAAATATTATAAGGACAACACCAGTACACGTTCAGGAACCTCACAAAATACCCAATCAATCAGTAATTTCAATTACATTACAGTATTGTTTAGAAGGCAAGATCACCTCACCTTAGCAGATTGGAAAAATGGTGGAGCAATATCCTACTTAACGAGCTTGGCATATGATTCAGCATATAACTTTAAATCAGCCAACACCCCACAGGGCACACGCAAATCAGGTACCGAGTATAATGAAACCTTTGCAACTAGATTTATAAACAGGTCACCTGATATGTCAACTACTTATAAGGCAACAGTTGGTTCAGCTGGAATATGTTCAACCACATCCTCATCCTACAGATTTGACACCAGCACTGCTCTCACCATTAATGGTATTGTAGTAAATGACCCAGTAGGGTTTATTTTTTTGCTCATTTTTAGAACAACAGACACATATAAAATACAATCATAATTCATCAGATAAAATCAATTCACATGTGACAGCTATGGTCATATTCATACTATATTTATATTAAAAACACTTATTTCTTTTTTGCAACAATGGGCTTGGCAAACAGCTCAGCAAATCCCTTATGTGAAACCAGATAGTTTATATCGTAAGCTTTAGATGATGAAGGCAGTTTGTCTTTTTTAGTGACACTATGAAGTGCATAGGGAATATCATCACTTTGCAGTATCTGACGCAGATATTCATAAGCCATATCAGATTCATTTTCATTCCAAGACCTTAGAACAATTTTATTCTGCAAGCCTTTTGAGTTTAGATAACCTTTTTCACCCTGCAATTCATCCCAAGAAACTGATTCCATGTTGTCAATGCAATAGGACACTTTTGTATCAAATTCATCATATTTTGTAAGCACAGTATTATGAACAATACCATAAGTCCAGAGGTCATGAATAGTTTTACCAGATACAGTTTCATCAAAATTACAAATCATATGATAATGCCAGTTCTTATTGGTTTGTCGGCTGAACACAGCGAGATACCGAAAATCATCATATTGGTGTCGAATACGTTTAATAAATTTTTGAAATGCTTTATGACAAGTTTGTAGGTCATTTGCATTATCAAATATTCGAGTGTCAAAAGTGAGAGTAACAAATTGTACATTTGGAGTTCTAAAATTGATATATGCAAGAGTTCTGAAAGTTGAGCGTCTTTTCTTCACACGCTTTGCATAATTGTATTTTGCATATTTACCATCATTTTTCTTGGCAGAACTTTTAGAGACAATCTGATTCTCATTTGGTTTATCTTTATCAGCATTTTCGGGTGGTGGTGGATTCAGCACAGTTTTTAATGCATCACTCATGGGGGCAGGGATATAATCGTCTGGTAAGCTGTCATCAACCCCTAAGCGTTCTTTGTATTCATTTGCAAAATCATCTGATACACCAGTCCACGTGGTAATCTTTGTACTTCTGTTTGTAATTTCCAGCTTGAAATGTTCTGCCATGCTTTTTCCTCGCTCACAATTTTATAGATTCATAATAGCACAGATTAGTATTGTTTGGAATCATTGTTGATTAGACCGATAAAGTAGGCATTGGAATCAAATTAATATATACACCCACTGAAAACAAGGAAAATTGAAAAATACTGCTGATAGTATGGAAATACATTTGATAATGTAATCAATACAGTTACTAAGCGAATTAGCATGAAGAAATGCTGCAAAGTAAAAACTCCTGACAGTATTCAGCACTTTATATTGAGAAGAAAGAAAAAATATTTTTGATAAGGAGGATACAGCCATGCAGGTAAAATTCAAAGGCTACAGGACAGGAAAGAAAATCAACATTTCTATGGTCATACCAACAGGAGAGCAGAAAACAGTAATCACCATGGAGATGCCACAAGGAGGAGACTGGAGGGCAGATATGGAATGCTATGATAAAGTCTTATCTGCGTATGAGGAACGCTTGAATAAAGCAATGCAATCAGCTCAACAGCAACAGGCAGAAGAAGCAGAGCAATTAGCATAACCATAGGAGGCAACAGATATGGGATTAAGATTCAAGAGTTTCAGAAGGGGAAACATAATAGGTTTAACAATGATATATCCAGATGGAAGGTGTTGCAATGTAATGTTTGCAGAAGTACCAGTAGATGGAGACTGGAGAGCAGACGTAGATTTCTATGACGATATAGAAACAGCATACAAAAAGCGTTTGCGCAGAGCCTTTCAAAACTAAATACATTTCAACACAAGCAAAAGCATTACCCCAGCGGTAGTGCTTTTCTTTTGTCTATCACAACCTAAAATTGCTACAGTTTCTAGGACTAGTGAGAAGGCTCTGAAAAAGCAGATTTTTATATCACTTATAAAAATGTGGATTTTTGAAAAAATCAATAAAGAAAAAAATATGGAAAAAACAGAAAAAGTGAATCAATATTTTTGCTAAACAATTTATTTTTATAAAAAATCAGCATGAAAATAATAGAAAAATAGCAGTTTGGGAGAATAAATAGATAGTGAGATAAAATGTACCTATAATTACCATAGCATAAGTGCCTATAAAAAACAGTAAATAAACACCACCAGCAAATAATTCAAAAAATAACCCAAGTAGATACTGACACAAAATCACATAGTAAAAAATTCAGATGATTGCATTAGAAGTTTACTCTGATGCAATTTTCTATTTCAGAGCAGATATATCAAAGAAAATAGCAGCTATTTTTTTGGTGTTCGTCAAATTGCACAACAGACTCATCATGAAAAATATACATACCCTTATGCTTAAGTAGTTTATGTCATTTGTTTTTTGTGAATTTTAAGAGTGTAGAATACAGCCAACAGAGCAGATTTTTTCTACACTCACTTTCGCTTACATTTTGCAATTTTGGTGGTATATTGCAAGTGTAAGGTACCTACAGCAACAAGAGAAAAGCAGTATAAATAAAACAAATCTATGGAGGAAAATAAGATGGACAGTATAACAACAAACACCCCAGCACCAACAGTAAGCACAGAAGCAACCCAACCAGTACAACAGGCACAGCCAGACAAGTCAGCACGCTTCAAAGAAAAAGCCGAGAACCAAGCATCAAAGGTGATGGCAGAGATAGAGAAGCTGCAAAAACTCTCAAACAAGAAGTACTACACCTACTCAACAGAACAAATCAACGAGTTGTTTGGAGCAATCCAGAGTGCACTTGATGAAACCAAAGCAACATTCACAACAACCAATGCAGAAAAGAAGAAGCTGTTTACCTTTTCTGCATAAGCAACAAACAAATACAGTAGTCAGCAAGTAAAAAAGCAAATGGTAGTTTGATGCAATCGGTGTCGGACTGCAAAAAGATGAGGTGCAAAATGATTCAGTAAAATCCGATAGAAAGGATTTTGAATCAGTATGAAAACAGAAAAAGATTATTTAATGGCAAGCGAGAAGTATAATCTCACAATCAAAGAGGCGGTTCAGTACTTCAACATTGGAGAGAAAAATCTTCGTAAACTGGTGGCGAACAATCCGACAGCAGATTACATACTTATGGTAGGAAATAAGATACTTATTAAACGTAAGATATTCGAGCTGTTTATTGATGAGACAGGCTCTATATAAAAGCAAAAAATACCTTGCAAAATATATGTAGTTCCGATACAATCCCCATCCCAATGGTGGGGATTGTACTAGAGTTTGGAGGATAAACCATGAGTGAAAAAAGAAGAGACAATAAGAATCGCATATTACGTATAGGAGAGCAACAGCGTGCCGATGGAAGATATTTATTCAGTACAATAGATCCAATAACCAAAAAGAGAAAGTTTGTATACAGTTGGAAATTGGAAAGGCACGATAAGATGCCAGAAGGAAAAAAGGCAGACTTATCGCTTAGAGAAAAGGAAAAATTGCTAGAGCGTGACTTGACAAATGGTATTTCGTTATCCGGTGGAGATATGACAGTATTAGAACTGGTAGAGAAATATTTGGAGCAAAAGCGCAATGTCAGACCTACCACAGCCGCTGGATATAAAACAGTGGTTAATGTATTAAAAAGAGACAGCTTTGGAAGTCAGAAGATTAATCATATCAACACGATAGATGCAAAGGCTTGGTTAATAAAATTACAGTCGAAGGATGGAAAGAGCTATAGCAGTATCCATACAATACGTGGAGTAGTAAGACCAGCTTTTCAGATGGCTTATGAGGCAGACCTAATCAGAAAAAATCCTTTTGATTTTGAACTGCATAATTTTCTAATTGATGATTCAGTAAAAAGAGATGCAGTAACATCAAAACAGGAAAAGGAGTTTTTAAGGTTTGTTCAACAGGATGAATATTTCAGTGAGTGCTACGATGGGATGTTTATATTATTTAGAACAGGCTTGAGAATAGGCGAGTTTTGCGGACTTACGTTAAAGGATATAGACTTGGAGAAAAGAACAATCAACGTGAACCATCAATTACAGTATGTTGGCAGTAGGGGAAAGTACATAGAAAAAACAAAAACTGAAGCTGGGACACGAGTATTGCCAATGTCGGATGAAGTTTATGCAGCATTCAAGAGGGTAGTACAGAATAGAAAGAAACCTAAAGTCGAGGAAATGATAGATGGTTGTACAGGTTTTCTGTTCTTGGATAAGCGTGGAAAACCAATGATGCCTTATCAATGGGAAAAACGCTTTCAGCATGTGGTTGAGAAGTACAATAGAATTTATCGAGTGCAACTTCCAAAGATAACACCGCATGTGTGCCGCCATACATTTTGTACGAATGCGGCAAAGCGAGGAATATCTGTAGAAACATTGAAATATTTAATGGGACATACAGATATAAGTGTTACCTCAAATGTGTATACACACCTTAAGTTGGAAGATGCACAGAGAGAAATGGAGAGGCTTGAAAGGATAGAAAAAGAAATGAAAAAGTGTGCCAAGTAAGGAAATAAAGGGCATAGGGAAAAAGTACTGATGAGTACGAATCGGGTTTGTACCTAGATTTGTACTCATTTTACTTACCGAGATATGGTAAAATATGCGATTTTATGCTAGGATAAGACCATTGGGTTAGATGTCGGGAAAATGCGATAAAACCTAGGAAAATCAATGATAAGCAAGGAAAAATGACGATATGCAAGATAAAATAAAAGTACTTTTCATCTGCCACGGCAACATCTGTCGTTCCCCCATGGCGGAATTCGTAATGAAAAAATTAGTATCCGATGCCGGACTCACCGCCCGCTTCCAGATTGCCTCCGCGGCCACCAGCACAGAGGAAATCTGGAACGGCATCGGGAATCCGGTGTATCCGCCGGCGAAGGCGGAGCTGGCGAGGCATGGGATCTCCTGTGAGGGGAAGCGGGCCCAGCAGGTGACGAGAGCGGATTATGCGGAATATGATTATTTGATTGGTATGGATGGTGCGAATATCCGCAACATGCTGCGGATATTCGGGGGAGATCCGGAGGGGAAAGTAGCGAAGCTACTTTCCTCAGACTGTAGACAAAGCTCCTTCCTGTGAGGGAGCTTTTCTTGTGTCATGAC
>ERZ827043.3341-NODE-3341-length-11810-cov-3.274862_pt1 | contig 11810 bp, 12 predicted proteins | sample MGYA00519923_ERZ827043 | MGnify/ENA primary metagenome ERZ827043 (study PRJEB31778, sample SAMEA3449251) | human gut metagenome | biome: human gut; feature: human-associated habitat; material: faeces | place: United Kingdom | collected 2010/2012 ...
TAAAACAAGCAATAGATAATCCATTAACTCAAAGCAAAATAGATGGAGCAAAAGGTGTAATATTTAATGTAAAAGGTGATGAATCATTAAGCTTAATTGAAATAAATAGTGCAATAGGATTAATAAACGATAAAATAAGTGAAGAAGCAAATGTTATATTTGGAACAGTAATTGATAATAATATGAACGGAGAAGTAGCGGTAACAGTAATTGCAACAGGTGTAGAATAAGCCAAAAACAGGAGGAATGGCAAATGAAAAAAATGCTAGTAATCATATTTATATTATTAATAATTTTTATAGGAATATATATTAATAAAAAGAATATAGGAAATGAAACAGTAACAGCCACTGAAGTTAATAATATCGAACAATATATATCAAAAATATATATGTGGCAGGAAGTTACTGAAGAAGCATTACCAAAATTTAATAATATTAATGATGCACCTGATTTATGGTTATGGGAAGTTGTAAAGAAAAATCTTGATAATTATGAAGTTTCATATGATGAAGTAGAACAAAAAGCAAAAGAAATTTTTGGAGAAGAATTCACAAAACAATTTCCTAAAGAAGGTACAGAATATATACAATATAATGATGAATTAAAAAAATATGTAGCAACAGGAGTGGGGCTAGACACATTAGATGATAGCTTTTTTATAAAACAAATAACCAAAACCAAAAACGGTTATGAAGTTGAGATTGCTGAATATTTAGAAGATTATGAAAATTCAATGAATATTGAAGATGAAAATCAAGTTTATGACATATATATAAAAGACCTAAACCATAATATAATAGCAACAATCAAAAGTAATGATGGAGAAACAAAATCCATTGAAGTTGTAAAAGAAAATATAGATAAATTTACAACCAAAAAGATTATATTAGAAAAAGATAAAAATGAAAATTTATATGTGAGACAAGTTGGCTAGTACTAAATTGTCTCATTATATTATGCAAAAAAGGAAATGATAAATATGCTAGAAATCTTAGAACAATGCACAATATGTCCACATAATTGCAAAATAGATAGAAAAAAACGGACAAGTAGGAAGATGTAAATCAAAAGATACAGTAAAAATAGCTTTATATTCAACTCATAATTTTGAAGAACCATGTATAAGTGGTAAAAAAGGTTCAGGAACAGTATTTTTTTCTAACTGTAATTTGAATTGTGTATTTTGTCAAAACTATGAAATAAGCCAAGAAGGAAAAGGAACAGAAATAACTATAAATAGATTAGCAGAGATTTTTTTAGAACAACAAGAAAAAGATGTTGAAAATATAAATTTAGTAACACCAACAAGCTATGTGCCACAAATAATAGAGGCAATAAAACTAGCAAGAAAGCAAGGACTAAAATTGCCAATAGTATATAACACAAATGGCTACGAAAAAGTTGAAACTTTAAAAATGTTAGAAGGGTATATTGATATATATTTGCCAGACTTGAAATATTCAGACAACAAACTTGCAAAGCGTTTATCAAAAGTTGATAATTATTTTGAAATAACAACAGAAGCATTAAAAGAAATGTATAGACAAACAGGAAAAGCAATATTTGATGATAGAGGAATAATGAAAAAAGGAATGATAATAAGGCATCTAGTATTACCAAATCATATTTTAAATTCTAGAAGAGTATTAAAATGGATTAATGACAATATGAATGATGTATATGTAAGTGTTATGGCACAATACTTTCCTACATACAAAGCAAAAGAAATAAACGACATAAATAGAAAACTAACAAAAGAAGAATATGAACAAATAGAAAAATATTTATATAGATTAAATTTAGAAAATGGGTATATTCAAGAACTAGGAGAACATGAAGAAGAATACGTACCAAAATGGGAGATGTAAGTCTTCTATTTTTTTGAGAAAAATGTAGAAAAAAGGAAATATATATGATATAATTTGCTCAAGTTGCAATAGAAATATAATTGCAATAAAGCAGCCAAGTGATATGACTATATTGAAAAGGAGATGTCACAAATGAAAATTAAAGTTATTGCGTCAACAAAAGTAGGGTATGTATTACCAAAAGAAGAAGCGATAGATTTCTCAGGAAAATCAGCAGGCATTTGTTATTTGCCCGATACTGTAGAAACACTATTTGCAGAAGCACCAGAAAAAACTCAAAGAAGAGCAAATGGAAACTTGGAATCAGGACATCATAGTGTTTTCGGACATGCACACTATAATCTTATTTTTGAAGGTATTCCAAAAATTCTTGCAATGATATTAAACAATGAGAAGATATATAATACTTCGGAAAAATCAGCAAGATATACAAAAATGGAACCATCAGAAGAAGAAAAAGTCTTATACGAAAAATGGATTGAAAAATACAAAAAAGTAATAAAAGAAGAGTATCCAGAATTCGACGACAAAAAAGTGAAGAAATTAGCACAAGAAAATGCAAGATATTTAATAAGTGTTTTCACACCAGCAACAATTATGGAATACACAGTTAGTTTCGAACAGCTGAACTTCATTATAAGTTGGTTTGAAGATTACATTGAAAATGAACCTGAAACAGGATTTTCAATACAATTAAAAAAGGCAATGAAAGAATTTTTAGAGGCATTACCTGATTTAAAAGTAGAAAAATTAAATCCGAGAGTAAAGAAAACCAAATTATCTCTTTTCGCAACACGAGATAGAAAAGAAGAATTTGGAGAAAATTACTGTACTACATATTTAGCAAGTTTCGCACAGTTAGCTCAGGCTCAAAGACATAGAACATTGTCTTATGAGATGTCATTACTAGACAAGCCAGAATATTATGTTCCAAGAATAATAAGAGGAACAGAGTTAGAAAAAGAGTGGTTAGAAGATATATCTTCATTAGAGAAATATTATCCACAAGGAATGTTAGTAAAAGTAAATGAAAGAGGAACTGTAGAAAATTTTGTACTTAAATGTACAGAACGTTTATGCGGAGCAGCACAGCTTGAAATAATGGAACAAACAGTAGAAACAATGAATAAATACTTGGAAGCAGTAAAAAATTATCCAAATATTGAAAATTATTTACTTCCATATTCAAAAGGCGCAAGATGTACATTTCCTGGCTGGAAATGCAATTCACCATGTATCTTTGGTGGAAAAAAAGCTATGACTAGAAAAATCTAAAAATCTAGCAAGCAAAATGTGGAAAGATGAAAATTCTTTCCACAAATAATATAAAAACTAAAGGAGCAAAAGATGTTAAGTATAATAGTAGCAAAAGCTAAAAATAATATAATAGGAAAAGATAATAAAATGTTGTGGAAATTACCAGATGATTTAAAAAGATTTAAAGAAAGAACAACAGGACATACAATAATAATGGGAAGAAAAACATTTGAATCATTAGGAGGAATTCTACCAGATAGAATGCATATAATATTAAGTAGAAATCCAGACTTTAATATAGACTCAGACTATGTAAAAGTAGTACATTCTTTATTAGAATTACAAGATTACATGGAAGATGAAGAAGAACACTTTGTAATAGGTGGAGCAATAATTTATAACTTATTAATGCCATATTGCAAAAAAATGTATGTAACACAATTAGATAAAGAATTTGAAGGAGATGCAATATTTCCAAAAATAAATGAAAATACATGGGAAGAAATTTCAAGAGAAGTTGGACCAGAAGATGGTTTGAATGATTTTGGATATGAATATATTACTTATAAAAGAAGGGATTAATATGAGTAGTAATGAAAAAAGAAAAAATTACATAAGTTGGGATGAATACTTCATGTCACTAGCAAAATTATCAGCAATGAGAAGCAAAGATCCATCAACACAAGTAGGAGCATGTATTGTAGGAAATGATAATAGAATATTATCAATAGGTTATAATGGAGCCCCAAATGGATTTAATGATGATAATTTTCCATGGGCAAGAGAAGGAGAAAACTTAGATACCAAATACCCATATGTTTGCCATGCAGAAATGAATGCAATAGTAAATTATAGAGGAAACAGAAAAGATTTTGAAAATTCAAAAATATATGTAGATTTATTCCCTTGTAATGAATGTGCAAAAATAATAATTCAATCAGGAATTAAAGAAGTTATTTATTTATCAGATAAATATGCAAATTCAGAAAATAATATTGCATCAAGAAAACTATTTGATGCATGTGGAGTAAAATACACAAAACTTGCATTAGATGAAGATAAAAAAATTGAAATTGAATTAAAAAAATAAATAAAACAACAGCTTTAGGTTAAAATATAATAAAGGAGATTTTATTATGTTTAAACCTAAAGCTATTTATTTTGAAAAAAATATTGAAAACTATGAATTGGGAAAGCAATTACTAGAAAAATACAAAGAAGTACCAAAAGTAGAAATAGAAAATCATAACAATATAGAAGAAATGAGAAATAAGCAAAATAGTGAATTTATGGACATGAAAAGAAATCTAATAATAGGGATAAGAAAAACACATAAATTTGTAGAAAACCATAAAACCTCAGATTATTTAGTACCATATACTTCATCTGGATGTACAGCAGCTTGTATGTATTGCTATTTAGTATGTAATTATAATAAATGTGCATATTTAAGACTGTTTGTAAATAGAGAAGAAATGCTTGAAAAAATAATAAAAGTAGCTAATAAAAGTGAAAAAGATTTAACTTTTGAAATTGGAAGTAATAGTGATTTAATATTAGAAAATACAATAACAGGCAATTTACCTTGGACTATAGAAAATTTCAAAACTTCTCCAAAAGGTCATTTAACTTTTCCAACCAAATTTGATATGGTAGATGATATTTTGGATATTGACCATCAAGGAAAAGTAACAATAAGAATGAGTGTGAATCCGGAAATAATTATAAATAGAGTAGAATTTGGAACTTCAAGATTAAGGGGGAGAATAGAAGCAATAAATAAATTAAAAGAAGCGGGGTATAAAATAGGAATATTAATAGCACCAGTAATAATGGTTGAAAATTGGAAAACACTATATCAAGAATTAATAAAACAACTATCTGAGCAATTATCGGAAAAAATAAAAAAGGATGTGTTTTTTGAAATAATATTTATGACCTATAGTTTTGTCCATACAAAAATTAATGAAGAAGCATTTCCAAAAGCAATAAATTTATATGACAAAGAACTTATGACTGGCAGAGGAAAGGGAAAATATATGTATAAAAACCAATATAGAGAAGATGGAGAAAAATTTTTAAGAGAACAAATGAAAAAATATTTTCCTAACAATGAAATAATGTATATAGTATAAAGAGTTTATAAAAATAAAAAAAGTTGCCTTAAAAATTGAAATAAAAGGCAACTTTTAAAACATAAAATTATTTAAGAGTTACAACAGTAACACCCATTTCACCCTCGCCATAAGTTCCCATTCTAAAAGATTTTACATGAGGATTTGATTTTAAAAATTTATGAACACCATCACGTAATTTACCAGTACCTTTACCATGAACAATTCTAACTGTTTCCAGCTTTGCAAGAGCGCAATCATCTAAAAATTTATCAACAACAAAGGTTGCTTCATCAACATTTAAACCAATTATATTTATTTCAGACTTAGCATTTTTAGTTTTAGAAACACTAACATGAGAAGTATTAGCAGATTTATTAACAGCAGGAGATTGTAATTTTTGTAAATATTTTATATTAATACTCATTTTCATACTTCCAACTTGAACTTGCACTTCATTAGACTTAGAGATATTTGAAACAATAACTCCATTTTTACCTAAAGTAGTAACAAAAACATTAGTATTTGGAACAGCCTCATCTTTTGAAATTGAATTTGAAGTATTAGAGTTATTTTTAGTAGCTTCTAAAGAAATATTTTTAATAGAATTATTTAATTTATTTCTCAAATTATTCAACTTGCTATTAGAAATGTCAGAAACATCTTCAGAAATTTTATTCATATCTGAAATTATAGAATTAGCCTCTTCCTTAGCTTCTAATAAAATGTTTCTAGCCTTAATTTTAGCATCATTTATCAAATTTTTTTCTTGTTCCAACAATTTTGAATTATCTCTTTCTAAAGATTTTTTCAAAGCTTCAATTTTTTCTAATTCTTCAGAAATCTGTGCTTTTTCATGTTCGATTTTAGATTTATTATCATAAATATTTTTTAACAATTCCTCGAAATCAACATCTTTTTTAGTCAAATTAGTTTTAGCATTTTCAATGATTTCCTCAGATAATCCGAGTTTTCTACTAATTTCAAAAGCATTACTTTTACCAGGAACACCAATTAAAAGGTGGTAAGTAGGTGAAAGTGTATTAATATCAAACTCAACAGAAGCATTTTCAAAATCATTTCTAGTTAAAGCATATTTTTTAAGCTCTTGATAATGAGTTGTTGCAACAGTCAAAGAATGATTATTTGTAAAATAATCCAAAACACTAATAGCTAAAGAAGCACCTTCAATTGGGTCAGTTCCAGAACCTAATTCATCAACTAAAATCAAAGAATTAGAAGTAGAATTATTCACAATATCAACAATATTTTTCATATGAGCAGAAAATGTACTAAGCGAATCTGAAATACTTTGGTCATCACCAATATCTGCAAAAACATTATCAAAAACATAAATAGAAGAATTTTGAGAAGCAGGAATATTAAGACCACTACAAGCCATACAAGTAAGAAGACCAATAGTTTTTAAAGTTACAGTTTTACCACCAGTATTAGGACCAGTAATAACTAAAGTATTAAAATCCTTTCCTAAAGTTAAAGAACAAGGAACAGCTTTTTTGGGGTCTAATAATGGATGTTTAGCATTTTCTAAAACAATCTTTTTTTCTTCATTAATTATAGGTGTAATAGCATTTATAAATCTTGAATATTTAGCTTTAGCAAATATAAAATCTAATTTACCAATACACTCAATATCTAATTTTAACTCTTCAATATAAGGATAGAAAAGTTTAGACAAATCTTGCAAAATTTTTTCTATTTCAAAATTTTCTTCAATCTTTAAATTAGCAAGTTCATTATTCAACTCAAAAACAGAAATTGGCTCTATAAAAATAGTAGAACCAGAACTTGATACATCATGTATAAAACCTTTAACTTGACTCCTATACTCTTCTTTTATAGGAATAACATATCTATCATTTCTAATAGTAACAACATTCTCTTGAATATATTTTGAATATGAAGAAGAATGTAAAAAATTAGTTAATTTAGATTTAATATCTTGCTCTAAATTTCTTTGTTTTTTTCTAATAGAAAGTAAATTAGAAGAAGCATTATCATTCAAAGTATTTTCATCTAAAATACAAGTATCAATTTTCTTTATAATTGATGAATTTGAATAAAGCAAAGAAAATATAGAATTTAAAATTTCAAAATCTTCTGGGACAATATAATCAGTATAAAAATATTTTTTCAAGCTATCAGCAATTTTTAAAATATCAGTAATGTCTAAAAGTGATTTTAGTGATAAAGTACCAAAAGACTCCAAAGTTTTTAAATTAATTGTATTATCTGCAATCTCTGAAAGCGGAGGTGTACTACTTCTATATAAAACTTTAACAGCCTCATCAGTTTCTAATAATCTATTTTTAACATCATCTTTTTGATTTGAAGGCAATAAATTTAAACACATATTTTTTCCAATATATGTTGTTGCAAAAGTAGATAAGGTTTCTAAAATTTTAAAATATTCTAATTTATTTAAATAATTTGCATTCATATTCTCAGTCCTTTTGTTTTTTATTTATTATATAAAGATATAGAGAAGAAGTCAAATAAAAATGAGTATAAGTTCAAAATAAGCACATATAATTTATAAATTGATAAATTTAGGGGGATGAACATGAGAAATACTAAAATTGTTTTGTTTGAATTAATGCTTTGTTTATTAGTGATATATGGAATTTTTATTTTAAATAAAAAAGCAAATGAAAAAAATGAAATGCAAAATACTCAAAATGAAATTATTACTGAAGTACAAGAGATAACTGAAAAAGATGAACATGAATTAGAAAATCAAGAGACAAATATTGAAAATGAAGGTTTTGAAGAACAAGGTTTAATTGCATACGAAGGTTCTGAAAAAACTCCTAATGTAGAACTTGGGAAATATACAGGTCTTACATATTATTCTCAAATTGACAATAGATGGAAAAATTATTTATATACATCTGTAGGAAATCAAACACAAACAATAGGCAGAAGTGGATGTGGACCAACAGCTGGAGCAATGATTGTATCTAGTATAAAAGGAAGTATAAATCCAAAAGAAATGGCTGATTTGTACGTAAAATACGGTTATAGAAGTGCAAACCAAGGAACATATTGGTCAGCCTTCAAATGGACAGCTGATGTATTTAATATAGGCTATAGTGAATGTTATAAATTAGATGATGCAATTGCAAAAATAAAAGATAATAATTATGTAATAGCAAGTTGCAATCAAGGTTTATTTACATATGGTGGACATTTTGTTGTTTTGATAGGAATAGATGGAGATTATATAAAAATTTTTGACCCATACTTATATGAAGGAAAATTTTCAACAAGCAGCCGTATTGGAAAAGCCAAAGTAAGTGGGAACACAGTTTATGTATCAATAGAAAATTTTAGAGAGTATGCTAATTATCAAAAATTTTTCTGCTTCAAAAATGATAGAGTAACTAATAATACAGATAATTCAGGAAATTCTAATAACACAAGTAACGATGGAAATAGTGCTAATTATCAAGTTAAAATAACTGCAAATGGAGGTTTAAATATTAGAACAGGAGCTAGTACATCAAGTAATAGAATAGGTGGTTATAATCAAAACGAAATAGTTACAATTTTAGAAGAAAAAAATGGATGGGGAAGAACAAATAGAGGTTGGATTTATTTAACATATACCAGTAAAGATATTGCTAGAAATAATATATCAAATACTGTTGGAAATTCTGTAAAACTGTCAAGAGATTGTAATTTGTATAGTAATAGTAATTTAACTGGTGTTAGGTATCAATACAGAGCAAATACTACTGTAACGATATTAGAAAATGTGTCTAGAAATGTTGACAAAATAAGGGTTAATGCAACTGGTAGAGTTGCTTATATAGATAAGGCAAATTATAAGACTGGTAATTCTAATGATAACAGAAATAATGTAGGAAGTGTCAGAAAAACTAAAAGTTGTGTGTTATATTCTAATTCGAATTTGAGTGGTGTAAGATATCAGTATAAAGCTAATACTACTGTTACTATATTGCAACATGTGAATTCTTATGTTGATAGGGTTAGAGTTAATGTTACTGGTAGGGTGGCTTATATTGATGTTAGAAGTTATAGATAATTATAATAAAAAAGTGAGATTTTTAAAATCTCACATGTTGGCTGGACTGGCTAGATTCGAACTAGCGCATGCCAGAGTCAAAGTCTGGTGCCTTACCGCTTGGCTACAGTCCAATATATTAAATTTAAAAGTGGGGTGGAAGATGGGACTCGAACCCACGGTCTCCAGTGCCACAAACTGGCGCGTTAACCAACTACGCTACATCCACCATGGCTTACGTGCTTGTCTTCTTGGCACTTTTATATTTTAACTCATTTAATATATATTGTCAACCCTATTTTTAAAAAAATTGCAAATTAACATAAAAGGTGGTATAATATAAATAGATTTTAGTAAAAAATCTTTTTTAAAATAAAGAAAGATAAAAAGGAGAAAGGCAATAATGAAAAAAATACGGAGAAAAATTGAGACCATAGGAATAATCATGATGCTGTTTGCATCATGTGGATTGATGATTCAGTTATGGGTGAATATATTATTCTTTAATAATAGGAATATTATAGTATATTCAAAAGAAATTAAAGAAACTGTAATTGAAACAGAGCCTAAGGCTGAAACCGAGTTTGAGGCAGAAACTGAGCCTGAAATCGATGGTGAAAATCCAGGAGAAATTGAAACAGCAGGAACAACAGAGGAAAAAGAAATAAATCCAGGAGATTTATACTGGCTTAGTCATGTAATAATGGCAGAGGTAGAGGGGGAATCTTATGAATGTAAGATTATGTGCGGCTTGGTTGTAATGAACCGAGTAAAAGATAAGGACTTCCCTAATTCTATAAAAGATGTTATCTTTCACATAAATGAACGAGGCACACTTCAATATGCTTGTACTGTTCAAGATTCAAAAGGAAGAGACCCAAGAATTTGGTTAGAACCAAATGAGGATTCAATAAGGGCAGCTGTGGAAATATTGAGCGGGAATAGCATAACTATACCAGATGATGTTGTTTATCAATCCCAAAGCCCAATGGGTTCTGGAATATATGCCCATATTGGAAATCAATATTTTTGTAGAAAATAATTCTAAGCTAGAAGATATATATATCTTCTAGCTTTTCTCCATTTTATAGTTATAATCCAAATAAAAATAAATATAATGTAATAAATAAAAAAGTAATAGGGAAGAAAAGGGCGTCCCCATTTCCCTAAAAGGAGGAAAAGAAAATGGAAACAACAAAAAATATTGTTAAAGGTGTGGGAATATCATTATTATTAACAGTAATTTTACTAATAATATTTTCACTTATATTGACATACACAAACATAAGCGAAAACACAATAAATCCAGTTATAATGATAATAACAGCATTAAGTATATTAATTGGAAGTTCATTAAGTAATACAAAAATAAAGAAAAACGGATTAATGAACGGAGGAATAATTGGAGGAATTTATATTTTATTACTTTATATAGTTTCAAGTTTATTAAATTGGAAATTTAGTTTAAATCTACAATCTATTTTGATGATAGTAATAGGAATAGTGTTTGGTATTTTAGGTGGAATTATTGGAGTAAACAAAAAATAAACAGGAAAATTAAAAGTAGAAATGTCAATAAAATCAATGATTTGAATGATGAATTGTCAAAAAATGTCGAAATGTTTTTGTTGACAAATCTACTTTTAGGAATTATAATTTGATTACATTTTCATATTTTAAAATTTTATTCAAAAAGGTTCATTCTGAACCAAAACAAAAAATCCCAAAAATAAAAAATAAAATAAAAAGGAGGAGTGCTATTGAAAAAAAGTAGAAAAATAATTTTAGCAGTTATTGCATTAGCAATAATATTAATGTCTTTTGTAGGAGGACAAGTATATGCAAAATACATGTCAAAAGTAGAAGGACATGGAACAGCTGAGGTGGCGAATTGGAATTTTAAAGTAAATGAAAAAGAAGAACAATTACAAGCAATATCTTTAAATTCAACAATAAATAACAAAACAGTATCAAATAATAAAATAGCACCTGGAACACAGGGAAGTTTTCAAATAAAACTAGATGCAACAGGTGCAGAGGTTGGAATAGACTATATTGTTAGATTTGAAAACGAAAGCAACAAGCCAACAAATTTAAAATTTAAATATGAAAATAAAGAATATAAATCTCTTACTGAATTACAAAATGATCTAACTGGAGCAATAAATGCAAATGATGCTGAAAAAACAAAAATAATTACAATTGATTGGGTATGGCCTTATGAAACTGGAACTACAGCAGAACAGATTTTAGCAAATGATAAAATAGATACGCAAAATGCAAAATCTATTAGAAATTATACATTCAACATTGTAGTAACAGGAACACAAGTAAATCCAAATCAAAACTAAATAAAAATAAAATATGAAAATGATGAAAATAGGAGGACAAAAAATGGGTAAAATCCAAATTACAAAAGCAAAAGATAGTAAAGAGAAAAAAGATAAAAAAATAAAAACAATAACGATTTTATTATTAATATTTTTTGTTATATTACTACTTTTAAGTGGTTATACATTT
>ERZ827043.3349-NODE-3349-length-11775-cov-2.696416_pt1 | contig 11775 bp, 9 predicted proteins | sample MGYA00519923_ERZ827043 | MGnify/ENA primary metagenome ERZ827043 (study PRJEB31778, sample SAMEA3449251) | human gut metagenome | biome: human gut; feature: human-associated habitat; material: faeces | place: United Kingdom | collected 2010/2012 ...
TTCCAAAAACACCTGTGGTGCAAAATCCACATACGATGCGTTCTCCGGCTTCCCTGATTCCCGGATGTGCTGATATTTTTTCCACCTGTTCCTCACTCAGTTCTTTGAACGTTCCGTCCGAATAGCCGCCTACCTGTCTGAAATTGTAAGTTTCATAACTCTCATTCAACGACATAAGAATTGTGAAAAGTGATGTAAATAATAATGTGGTAAGTGCAATCGCGAAGATTGCGATAACATTTCTTTTTCTGGACGCCCACAGCGATTTATAACTTAGTCTGCGTATGCATTTCTGATTTTTTACTTTCATAGTTTTTCTCCGTTTCCTATTCGAATCTGTCCTGTACCTGTCAGTGTCTTTTACTTTATAATACGTCCGTCCTCAATTCGAATAATACGGTCTGCCAGCTGCGCGATCTCCTCGTTGTGTGTGATCATCACAATGGTCTGTGCGAATTTCCGGCTGGTCACTTTCAAAAGGCTTAGCACATCCTGACTGGTCTTTCCGTCCAGATTTCCGGTCGGCTCATCCGCCAATATGATCGCCGGTGCTGCAGCTAATGCCCTTGCGATCGCCACCCTCTGCTGCTGTCCGCCGGACATATGTTTCGGATAATGGTTTGCCCATTTCTCCATGCCGACCAGTTTCAGTTCTTCTAATGCAATGGCTCTGGCCTCGTCTTTTTTCATCTTCTTGACAACAATCAGGCCTTCCATCACATTTTCCAGTGCGGTTTTCTTCTCAAACAGATTGAACCGCTGGAACACCATTCCTGTGTTCTGTCTTAAATACAGAAGCTCTTTCGGTTTCCGCTCGGAAAGGCCGATCACCTTGTCCCCGATCGTCACCGTTCCCTTCTCCGGTGTCTCAAGGCGGTTGACGCAGCGCAGAAGCGTTGATTTTCCGGTTCCGGAAGGACCGATGATTCCCACAACATCGCCCTGTTTGATCTCGAGGCTGATGTCGTCGAGCACCACGTTGTCGTTATATTTTTTTGATAAATGATCAATTTTTATCATTTTTCTTACCCTCCCCGTTTGCGGACGCCAGCTCTACCTGGTCCGGAATCCGGATTTTATTTTCAATTACGCGGATGATCTGCTCGATCACCAGCGTTACCAGCCAGTAAATGATGGCCAGTGAAACGTAAACTTCAAAGTAGCGATACGTTCTTCCTCCAATAATCTGGCCCTGTGCGGTAATCTCGACAACAGCGCAGGTAAAGGCAAGAGACGTTCCTTTGATGATACTGATAAAAGAGTTTCCAAGGGTCGGAAGCGCAGCCTCAAAGGCCTCCGGCAGAATGATGCGGCGCAGTGTCTGCGGATACGTCATGCCGAGTGCATGTGCTGCTTCGATCTGGCCCGGGTCAACGGACTGCAGGGCCGAACGGATAATCTCAGCCATAAAGCCCGACTGGTTCAGTCCCAGAGCGATCATCGCATAGACGAAACCGGAAATATTGGCAACCGCCAGATTCGTTCCGAACTGCTGGTTGATTGCCTTGAACATCATGGGAATACCAAAGAACGCAACGTACAGCTGTACGATGACCGGCGTGCCGCGGAGCAGTGAAATCAGAAGATTCGTAATCTGCGTCAGCACTCTGATTTTTTTCATTTTGATGATCGCCATCACAAGTCCCAGTCCCAGTCCGATCAGCATAGAAACCACGGCCAGTTCCAGCGTGATCGGCAGCTTTGTCAGCAATTCTGGTATGGATGAAAATACCAGTGAAACGTCAAATAATTTTCCCATGATTTTTTTCCTCTCTTACACGTATTTTTCTACCAGTACACAGGTAAAGCCAAGATTTTTCTTCAGCTTTTTCGGCTCTTCGTCTTTCTTCGGTGCATGGTGGTCGTATACCGACAGGTCAGCGTCCGGATTCAGTTTGTAGCCTAATTTCTCATAAAAGCCTGCGGCGCGGTCCTGGCTCGTGATGACGATGTGATCGACACCGTATTCTTTCAGCCATTTCTCAGCGGCTTCGATCAGTACGCGGCCGTATCCGCTTTTCTGTTTTTCTCTGACAACACAGACACGCTCGATTTTTCCTGTCTTTTCCGCCGGAAATGCGATGCGGCAGCCGGCTACCGGCTTCAGCAGAATCGCCTGCAGATCATCTTTGCTCTCGTCCTGTCCGAATTCCAGTTCAATCGGAATGTTCTGTCCCAAGCAGAACGCATCGGTTCTGACGTAATCATATGCTTTGTATTTCCACTCTTCGCTTCCCTTTTCTACCCGGTAAATTTCTGCCATGTTTTTCGCTCCTTTTAGAATCGGGAAACGGATGTTCTCGATCCGCTTCCCGTCTGTTTTGTAATCTCTTCTGTTTTTATTTCGAAAACGATATTCTAGTTTGGTGTCTCATCAAAGTATTTCTCGTCCGGGCTGGTGTCCACGCCGAGATACTCGGTTGTGATCTTGGAAAGAGTTCCGTCTTCTTTCATCTCTTTTAAGGCTTTGTCAACATCCTCGCGGAGTGCTGCGCCCTCTTCGTTCTTTCCAAACAGGAAGTAGGTATTGTTCTGCGGGAACAGGAAATCTTCGGTCTCCTCGTCGATCTCGTTTGCTTCCAGCTGACCTTCCAGTCCGAACTGCGGAAGCAGGTTGTCGATGATCGGTCCGTCGTCGATTGCCACATCAGCGGTTCCATCTACGATGTGCTGGTAGCGGACCTGGAAGTTTGCATTGGAGTATACGATATTGATCTGGTGATCCGGGTTGTCTGTATTCCATTTTTCCAGTGCATTTGCGGTAAGGCTTCCTGCACTCAGCTCAATTTTGTATCCGCGGTCTGCCAGATCGGTAAGAGAAGTCAGCGGCTCATCGCCGGTTCTCTGAATGTATTCGTTGAAGCTGGTTTTATATGGTAAAGAGAAGTAGTAGGATTCTGCTCTCTCATCGGTATATCCATAGTTGTTGACTGCGATGTCGTACTGACCGCTCAGCACACCCTGCAGTGCATCTGCCTGCTCAATTTTCAGTTCATACTGCGGAAGGCGGTTGAACACTTCTTTTACGATATCGATATCGACACCGGTCAGCTCGTTGTCATCATTTACGTAAAAGTACGGTGCCAGTGTGCCGCTTGTTACAGCTTTGATCACTTTTTTCTCACCGGAATCCGATGCGGAGCTGCCTTCTGCGGAAGATGATGCTGCGGAACCGCTGCTGCTTCCTGCATTTGCTGATGCATTGCTTCCGCATCCTGCAAAGCTTGCTGCCAAAAGGCCCGCCGCTGCCAATACTGCCCAGAATTTCTTTGTCTTTTTCATAATAAAATCCTCCTCATTTCCTCGTTCTTTTCAGTTCCGGCCGCACCCCGGCTGCCTGAGAGTGTTCCACCAAGGTGCCCCGGATTCTTCTGTTTTTCTTATAAAAGTCCTTTCAGCGGATTAATCGATGCATCCACGGAAAGTACGCCGTTCTTCGGGTTTCTGTCTTCCCATTTCGGGCTGTTCCAGATGGTTTTTGAGATTTCTCCTGCATAATCCTCGTAGGTCTCTCCCTCCGGATGGCGAAGGAATACTTCATCCGGTGTTTTGCTGAGTGTTCTTCTCGATCCATCGTCTGCCATCAGCTTCTCGAAATCTACTTTTGCAAGGATTCGTTCGTTGTATCCGCGGAAGAGAACCTCGCCTAATTTCTTTCCAGGTCTCGAAAGTGCCAGCACCTGCGGATCGCTTCCGTGACGGAAGGCCGGGATCGCATACAGCTCTTTTAAGTAGCCCCAGATATTTTTGTAATCACGAATCGGTTTCTTCACCGGTCCTACGTTGTGGAAGTAGCTGACATCCCAACGGATCAGAGTGACGTAAGCGCGGACATCGCTGTCGGTGATGTAGTCGCCGAACAGGAAACGGTTCGTCTCCAGCCGTTTGTCCAGCTTATCGAGGGATTCATAGAAATCTTCGTATGCCTCATCGTATGCTTCCGGTGACTGGCAGAATGCCATGCGGTAATGGCCGTTGTTGACATGCGGGAAGAGCCAGTCGTTAAACTCATCGATCTCTTTCCGGAATTTTTTCGGGTACAGGTCCGGCGCATCTTTTGGCTGGAATGGACGGAACTGCACTTCGAGGTAGTTCGTCAGGCGGTGATAATCGTTGTTCACAGCCTTTTTCTCTTTGACATCCACCAGGGTCGGTGTCGTTGCTCTTCCTTTGAAGTCCGGGTTTGCTCTTTTATAGAACTCACTTAAGAAGTAAGCGCCTGTCGCCGGATCCTTGAAATCCGGATACTGTCCGAATGCATGTCCGTAACGGTTTGTCTCGCCGGATGGAGAAACTCTCGTCTCCGAGATCACATCCTGCAGTCCTAAAAGCTCCCGCACGATGATCGGACGGTTGGACCAGTTGCATCCGGTTGCCCAGTAGATCCCGAAGCGGTTTGCTTCTGCTTTCAGGTCGCCTTCTTTATCGCCGAATGGCTGGATAAATGCATTTGGCTGACGGATGAAAGCGCCGCGCTCATCGATCTCTACAAGGGTTTCATTTGGTCTTGGGTCTACTCCGACTTCTACTGCAAACTGTTCTGCCAGTGCATCGGTGTATTTGATTTCTTCGGTTTCTTTATTTTCAACTGGGGTGAAGCTGCATCCGCATCCGCTCATGTTTTTGTCCTCCGTTTTCTATGTCTGTTTATTATCTATTCTTATGTTGTTCATTCGCATTTCTTTTAAAAAGGTAAAAAAAATAGCAGGCATTCGTTCCGGCCTGCCCGCACATGCAATTTCTGCTATGCTTTTTCTGCCTGCGAATGTTTCTTATTTTTCTTTATTCTGATTGGAGCTGCAGCAACAGCAACAACACATCTCCATCATTCTGTTCTCCTGCATTCGTCTGTTGTCTGTTTTTTTCATTTGCTGTTCTCCTTTCCTACTAAGTCGATATGTTTAATGTGTTTCTCGATTACATGGCATATTATAATGCATATTTTTTCTATGTGCAACCCCTAAAACGCCTTTTGGTAATTGTTATTTCGATGAATCGCTTATAGGTTTTTCCTATTGGTTAGTCATACCAGAAAGATATTACTTATCACACCTGTAGGCTGATTTTGCTTTTTCCCGGCCAACCGCCGCAACTTTTGCAATGTGCTCAACAATTCTTGCCATGGCTTTTTTCTTAAGAAACGATACAATAAAAAGCAAAGAACACCACTTGCAAAATACAATGTACTCTCGGAATCTTTCTGTGCTTGTTTTTGTGAGATGATTTTTTGTCAGTTGTGCCCAAATTTCTGAGGCGTACGCGGTGCGTACGTTGATGAAATTCGGGTGCAGCTGGCGGAAAATCAGCCGCAAAGGCAAGTGCAGAAAGATTCCGAGAGTACATTACAAAATAAAGGAGAGTTTTTCTTATGGAAATGACATTTCGCTGGTATGGTTCCAAATTTGATACCGTTACCTTAGAGCAGATCCGCCAGATTCCGGGCGTAACCGGAGTCATCACAACCCTGTACGACACTACCCCGGGCGAGGTGTGGACACGCGAAGCGATTCACGCGTTAAAAGAAGAGGTTGAGGCCTCTGGACTTCACATCTCCGGCATCGAGAGCGTCAACATCCACGACGCCATCAAAATCGGCAGCCCGGACCGTGAGCAGTACATCGATAATTATATTGAAACGTTAAAGCACCTCGGCAAGGAAGATATTCACCTTGTCTGCTATAACTTCATGCCGGTCTTCGACTGGACCAGAACAGAACTCGCACGCGTCCGTCCGGACGGCTCGACCGTACTTGCCTACAAACAGTCCGCCGTAGACGCACTTGTTCCGGAAAAAATGTTTGAATCTATCGCAGGTGATGCAAACGGCGCAATTCTTCCTGGCTGGGAGCCGGAGCGCATGGCAAAAGTGAAAGAGCTCTTTGACGCTTACCGCGATGTGGATGATGAGAAACTGTTTGCCAACCTCAAATACTTCCTCGAACGCATCATGCCGGTCTGCAACGAGTACGACATTAGAATGGCCATTCACCCGGACGACCCGGCATGGAGTGTCTTCGGTCTTCCGAGAATCATCATTAATAAAGAAAACATTCTGCGCATGATGAAGATGGTCGATGACCCGCACAACGGCGTGACCTTCTGCTCAGGTTCCTACGGAACAAACCTGGAGAACGATCTGCCGGATATGATCCGTTCCTTAAAGGGCCGCATCCACTTCGCTCACGTCCGCAATCTGAAATTCCACAGCCAGCAGGATTTCGAAGAGGCCGCACACCTTTCCTCTGACGGCAGCTTCGATATGTATGAGATCATGAAAGCGCTGTACGACATCGGCTTCGACGGCCCGATCCGCCCGGACCACGGACGTATGATCTGGGGCGAGAAGGCAATGCCGGGCTATGGACTGTATGACCGCGCACTCGGCGCGACTTATTTAAACGGACTCTGGGAAGCTATTGACAAGAGTCACAAACGTGGAATTTAAAGGAGGTTTTTACTGATGTCTCTTAACTTAACAGCTGCCGGACTGGCAGATCAAAAAGCGTGGGAAGCCGCAGGCTATGCGCTTCCATCCTATGACCGCGAAGCAATGATCACCCGCACGAAAGAATCTCCGTGCTGGGTGCATTTCGGAGCCGGAAATATTTTCCGTGCTTTCCAGGCAAATACAGCACAGGAACTGCTGAACAACGGTATCTTTGACCGCGGTGTCATCGTTGCGGAGGGCTTCGATACAGAAATCATCCGTGATATGTACCAGCCGCACGATAATTTAAGCATTCTGGTGACCTTAAAAGCCGATGGTTCTGTCGAGAAAACCGTTGTTGGAAGCATCGCAGAATCGCTGGCTGCCGATACGGCGGATTCTCCGGATTTTGCCCGGTTAAAAGAAATCTTTACCAAGGATTCCCTGCAGATGGCGACGTTTACGATCACCGAAAAGGGATATTCCCTGAAAAACGGTGCGGGCGAACTGCTGCCGTCTGTTGCTGCCGATTTTGCTGCCGGACCTTCTTCCGTTACCAGCTATATGGGAAAAGTTGCTTCTCTTTTATATGAAAGATTTCTTGCAGGCGAAAAACCGTTTGCGATGGTCAGCACCGACAACTGCTCCCACAATGGCGAAAAACTTTCCCTTGCCCTGACAGCCTACGCTTCTGCATGGGAAGAAAACAAGCTGGTACAGCCAGGCTTCCTCTCCTATCTGCAGAACCCGGAAAAAGTCAGCTTCCCGTGGACCATGATCGACAAGATCACCCCGCGGCCGGATGGTTCCATCGAAAAGATACTCGAGGAGGACGGCCTCGCCGATGCACAGCCGATCGTCACCTCCCGCCACACCTACGTTGCTCCGTTCGTCAATGCAGAGGAATGCCAGTACCTCGTAGTCGAAGATCATTTCCCGAACGGACGGCCGCCGATGGAAAAGAGCGGATGGATCTTTACCGACCGGGAAACTGTCAACAAAACAGAGCGCATGAAGGTCTGCACCTGCCTGAACCCGCTGCATACCGCACTCGCTGTGTTCGGCTGCCTGCTGGACTATGAACTGATCAGTGAGGAGATGAAAAATCCGGTACTGAAAAAGCTCGTGGAGCGCATCGGATATATCGAAGGACTTCCGGTTGTCACCGATCCCGGCATTCTCTCTCCGAAGCAGTTTATCGATGAAGTGCTGAACATCCGCATCCCGAATCCGTTTATGCCGGATACGCCGCAGCGAATTGCAACCGATACGTCACAGAAGCTGTCGATCCGGTTCGGTGAGACGATCAAATCGTATCTTGCTTCTCCGGAGCTGTCACTCTCGGATCTTCAGGCAATTCCGGCTGTATTTGCGGGATGGCTGCGGTATCTGATGGGCGTGGATGACAACGGCGATGCATTTGATCTGAGCCCGGATCCGCTGCTTGCCACGGTCCGCCCGTATGTGCAGGATCTGAAACTCGGCGCACCGGCTGACCGTGAGGCGCTTTCCAAAACGCTGGCTCCGCTGCTCTCCGATGCTTCGATTTTCGGTGTGGATCTGATTTCTGCCGGACTTTCTGACCGTGTGCTGAATGCTTTTGTCTCGATGCTTCAGGGACCTGGCGCTGTGACAGATACGCTTGCTGCGCTGACTGCTCAATTCTAAAAGGGAGGTATTTCCATATGAAACCTTTTATGGACGCTGACTTTCTGCTGCAGACCGATACGGCGAAAACACTGTACCACGAGGCGGCTGAAAAAATGCCCATTTTTGACTATCACAACCATCTGAATCCACAGGAGATTCTCGAAGACCGCCAGATGGAGAATCTGACACGCGTCTGGCTCGGCGGGGATCATTATAAATGGCGTGCCATGCGTGCGATGGGCTTTTCGGAAGATCTGATCACCGGAAACGCCGATGATTACGACAAATATCTGGCGTTTGCCGAGACGATTGAGAACGCGATCGGCAATCCTTTATACCACTGGACACATCTGGAGCTGCAGCGGTACTTCGACATCACGACACCGCTCTCCCGCGCAGCAGCGAAGGAGATCTGGGATGAGGCGAATGCAAAATTGCAGACGAAGGAGTTTACCGTGCGCAATCTGATTCTGAACCAGCATGTGTCGCATCTGTGCACCACCGACGATCCTGTAGATGATCTGCACTGCCATCTGGCATTACAGAAGGAAGACTTTGCCTGCCGCGTTCTGCCGTCCTTCCGCCCGGACCGCGCCGTTCATCTCGAGAAGCCGGATTTCCCGGAATACGTGGAAAAGCTTGCCGCTGCCGCCGGCAGGACGATTGCATCCGCGGAGGATATGGTGCGTGCCCTCTCCTGCCGCCTCGACTTCTTCCTCTCCGCCGGCTGCGTTGTTAGCGACCACAGCCTCGAGGGCTGCTTCTATGTGCCATGCACGGCTGCTGAGGCGAATGCCGTATTTGAAAATCGCATGAACGGCGGTGCTCTCACTGAAAAAGAGCTCGGCATGTACAAGGGCTTCCTTCTGACGAACCTCGGATGGCTGTATCACAAGCACAATATCGCCATGCAGCTTCATATCAAAGCGCTCCGCAACAACTCGAAGCGGATGTTCCGTGCACTTGGTGCCGATACCGGTTTTGACAGCATGAACGATTTCGCCTTTGCCCCGATGCTCGGTGCTTTCTTAAACGATATGGACGAGGATGACGCACTGCCGAAAACCGTGCTCTACTCCCTGAACCCGGGCGACAACCCGATGCTTGCAAGCATGGCCGGAAACTTTGCTGCGCCTGGCATCCGCTCAAAAGTGCAGTTCGGTACCGCATGGTGGTTCAACGATCACAAATACGGCATGGAATCCCAGCTTGCGACGCTTTCCAGCATCGGCATGCTCTCCACCTTCATCGGCATGCTGACCGACTCCCGCAGCTTCCTCTCCTTCCCGCGCCACGAATATTTCCGCCGGATTCTCTGCAATCAAATCGGAAACTGGGTGGAAAACGGGGAGTACCCGGCAAACCTGGAGTTTTTGAAAGAGATGGTGGAAAATATCAGCTACAACAATGCTGTTTCGTATTTCCTGTGATTTTCGCATGCCTTATTGACAATTATTCCCACATACCGTACAATAAAAGGGATTACTGATCAACGAAAGGATTACAGAAACATGGACGACTCAGGCAGTATGCCTCGACGATGCTTTATTTTCATCATTTGATAAACGGAGACATAATCTATCTTTGATTCCGCCAGATTCAAGATAGGTTATGTCTTTTTGTACATTTTTTGCATCGTGTCCCGGTTTCCTAAGAAAGGAAAAACAAATGAACAGCGACATTGTGTCACTCATCATCATTCTTATCTGCGTCATGCTCTCAGCCTACTTTTCGGCGACGGAGACTTCTTTCACCTCGCTGAACCGCATCCGCATGAAAAATATGGCAGAAAAAGGCGACAAGCGGGCGGAACTGGTGTTAAAGTTGCTGGAGAACTTTGACAAGCTGCTCTCCACGATTCTCGTCGGCAACAACATCGTCAACATCGGACTCAGCTCCCTTGCCACGGTGCTTTTTATCAAGCTTCTCGGCGGCGACTCCGGTGCGACGGTTTCCACGATCGTAACCACTATCGTGGTCCTGATCTTCGGCGAAGTTTCCCCGAAAAGCATTGCAAAAGAATCCCCGGAGACGATCGCCAAATTTTCCGCACCGTTTCTCCACATTCTGATGATCGTGCTGACCCCGGTGACGTTTCTCTTTTCCCAGTGGAAGAAGCTGCTCTCCCGCATCTTCAAATCCTCGGAAAACCACGGCATCACCGATGAGGAACTGATGACCATCGTCGAGGAGGCGACCCAGGAGGGCGACATCGACGACCAGGAAGGCGATCTGATTCAGAATGCAATCGGCTTCATGGAGATGGAGGCCGCAGAGATTTTTACTCCGCGTGTCAACGTCATCGGCATTCCGCTCGATGCGACGAAATCCGAGATCGCTAAGACTTTCTCCGACACCGGATTTTCCCGGCTGCCGGTGTATGATGATGATATCGACCACATTGTGGGAATTGTGTATCAGAAGGATTTCCACAACCACATTTACCACACCAACAAACCGCTAAGCAGCATCATCCGCCCGGCGCTCTTTGTAACCGAGAATACGAAGGTCGGCCCGCTGCTGAAAAAAATGCAGGCGAAGAAATCGCATATTGCCATTATCATTGATGAATTCGGCGGCACCGACGGTATCATCACCATGGAAGATATCCTCGAAGAGCTCGTCGGCGAAATCTGGGATGAGCATGATGCGGTTGTACAGGAAATCCAGAAAGTTTCCGAAAACGAATACCTCGTGACCGGAACGGCAAGCATCGACAAGGTGTATGAAGAGCTCGATATTGACAAAGAATTTGACGTCTTTACGGTCAGCGGATGGATCATGGGGATCCTCGAGCGCGTGCCAAAGGAAGGCGATCATTTCGTCTCGGATGGCCTCGACGTAACCGTACTGAAAATGGCAGACCGGAGAGTCGACAAGGTACGGATCGTGCGGCTGCCGAAGGATGAAAATGAACAGTAAGTAATTTACAAACAAAAACGGATCGAAAATCTGGTTTTAAGTTCAGATTCTCGATCCGTTTTTCTTGTCCTATTGTATTTTCTTCTCCACCCGGTACTTCTCCGGCGATATTCCATAGCGCTCCTTGAAAATCCGATGAAAATAACTCATGTTCTCATACCCGACCCGCTCGCCGATGTCTGCCACGGAAAGTCCTGTCGTTTCCAGCAGATACGCGGCCTGGGTGAGGCGTTTGTTCTGGACAAGTTCAGTGTAGTTTTTCCCGGTCAGGCGGCGGATCATGCGACTTAAGGTGTAAAAATCGTAGTGCAGTTCTTCCGCCAGTTCCGAAAGGCTGCCCTCCCGGTAATGTTCCTCGATATAGCGGTATACGCCGAGCAGCATCTCCTGTTCAAAATACTGCTCTCCCACCTGCACGCGTTCGGTGTAGTTCATGAGTTGCAGAAATAAAAGGCCCATCGTAATCTGATTGATGCTCCGCTTATTGCTCTGGTGATGTAAGAGCGTCCAGACGAGATTTTCGATCAGATTCTGCACCGGAAGGACATCCGCGATTCTGTAATGCAGATAACAGAGCGGTACCTCCCCGCTTTTCAGACAGCCGACGATAAAATCCTTTAACTGATTCTCCTCTGCCCCGATCATTCGCAGCGTCTGGTCAAAAAACTCCGGCAGAATCAGAAAGTTGACCGCGATATCGTCACGCCCTGCCGGTTCAATTTCCTGCACTGCATTCTGATTCAGAATCAGCAGCTCACCCGTTTTCAGCTCGATCC
>ERZ827043.3351-NODE-3351-length-11771-cov-2.515022_pt1 | contig 11771 bp, 5 predicted proteins | sample MGYA00519923_ERZ827043 | MGnify/ENA primary metagenome ERZ827043 (study PRJEB31778, sample SAMEA3449251) | human gut metagenome | biome: human gut; feature: human-associated habitat; material: faeces | place: United Kingdom | collected 2010/2012 ...
GACCGAGGCCCGCTTTCCGGAGGCCGTGCAGGCCAGGACGTTCACCTACACCCGCTGGCTCGACGACGCGGACGCGATCATTGACTTCTGCAAGCTGAAAACGCACGGCATGCTCGCGATGACGAACGCCTGCAAAAACTTCTTCGGCGTCATCCCCGGCACGATGAAGCCGGAATACCACTGCAAATACCCGAAAACCGAAGATTTTGCGGACATGCTGGTCGACCTCTGCGAATATTTCAAGCCGCGTCTCGTCCTCTGCGACGCTGTCTACGCAATGGAAGGCAACGGCCCGACGCAGGGCCATCCGCGCAAGGTCGGCGCGATCCTCGCCGCCGAAAGCGCGCACAAGCTCGACCTTGCGGCGGCCAGCCTCCTTGGCCTCACTGCACAGGATGTCCCGACGCTCGCCGCTGCGCTGCGCCGGGGCCTGATCTCGGACGCGGTCGGCCAACTGTCCATCTCCGGCGACCTTGCCGCCCATCTCGTCCCGGATTTCGTCGTGCCGTCCATGCGGCCCGACACGGCCTTCGCGGGCGGCGGCGCGATCGGCAAGCTCGTCAACGGCGCCATCGCCGCCATTCTCCGCCCTTATCCGAAGCTGCACCGCGCCGACTGCGTCGGCTGCCGGAAATGCGCACAGATCTGTCCCGCGCACGCCATCACAATGCAAAGCGGCAGGCCGTCCATCGACCGCAGAGCCTGCATCCACTGCTTCTGCTGTCAGGAATTCTGTCCGAAGGGCGCAATGTGCGTCGGGCGGACGCCGATCGCACGCCTTCTCAATAAATAAGTTGCCTTTTGGCAGCCTTTGCCGTATAATGAGCATAAGTATCGCCCGGTGTGTGTAGGAAGGTGTACCTGAAAACCGTTTGACGGTTTTCAGATCCGCCTTTTGGGCGATGGAAGTTGTTTCCACCGGTTTTTCCGGCACAAAGTGTGTGTGAATTTTGAAAGGATGAAAGCAATATGGGCATCTCTTCTTCAGCCCCGTGGCTGAAATACTACGGCGACACGCCGCACCACCTCGACTATCCGTCGAAGACCATCTACGAGATGGTCAAGGCCGCAGCCGATCAGTTCCCGAAAAACGACGCCTATGAGTTCATGGGCAAAAAAACAACGTTCGCGCAGTTCATGCAGAAGATCGACAACGTGGCCCGCGCGTTCCTCGCGCTCGGCATCCACAAGGGCGACCGCGTCACCATCTGTATGCCAAACTGCCCGCAGGCGGTCTGCTCGTTCTACGCGCTCAACCGCATCGGCGCGGTCAGCAACATGATCCATCCCCTCTCCGCCGCGGGCGAGATCAAATTCTATCTCAACTTCTCCCACTCCAAGTGCATCCTGACGCTCGATCAGTTCTATTCAAAAGTTGCGGAGGTTGAAAAAACATATCCTGTCAAAAAGGAAACAGGTCCACGCCTCTGATATCGCGCATTCACAGCTACAAACAGATGCAATCTGTGGCAAAATTGACATCCATATCAAGGTCTTAACCATTGAAGTCTATGGGAACAAGTCTGTATAAAGCCGTTGCTACCTATATAATGCAAGGCAATTTTACACTGCTGCTCCCTGCCACTGTCTCGACAGTTGAGACAGTGAAAGCCGCTCAACTTCTACACAATTCATCCGCTCTGAGCACGAATTTGCCATACACTCGCAGGGAGTTGAGTTGCCGGATTTCACCGTCTCGACCTGGAATCCGGGCATTATTTTATCTGTATCACATGTGCCCTAGCTTCCATTAGATTTGAACTATCCGGAAATTCCGAATAGTTCATTTAAACTGATTTGCGAATTAGGTAAATACTGTTTTTCCAATTTCGTCCTGTGAATAACCTCTACCAGCAGTTATCCAAAATTATCGGATAACTAAACCCTCTTGTAATTATTAGTTATTCGAATTTTTCGAATGACTGAATTCTGTTGCAGGAAATGATATAAATGAAACCCAGCCTTACCTTTCAAGCAATTTTATCATTCGTTGAACAATACATTCAACCTGCCCAGATTCCACTCTCTGATCAAAAGCACCATTACAAAAATGATCTTCTCGCATTAGCATCGTCAACAAAGCTGAACACAAATCTTAGTCAGCGCATTCCAGGCGTTTTAACTCTTCGTTACAATTTATAGGCTCTGTGGTCATATAATCCCAGTAGTTTGTTTTTAGGTCACCAGTCTCTTCAAGCACCTCATAGCCATTGCTTTAATATCATTACTCACGAACGAATAGACCTTCTTCAAATGCAACATAATTACCATCATTCATGTCTTATAAGAACTCTCTTCGTGTCCTTATATTTTTCACGTAATGACGGAATATTTACATCAGTACTTAATACTTCACGCACGACGCCCCATAGACCACCTTTTTCATCCGGAAATCTATCCATATACTGGGTAAATGGGAGCCCCATCACGAACTTCGCCTGATCCTCAATGCCTCTTCCTGGAACGCCATAATCCAGTATAGGAGGCAGCCCTGTTTTGATATCTTTTCCAAGAATAATCACTCCTGATGCCGGTGCTCCCCCAAGCATTGTCATGCTTATTGCAAGATCAATCATTTTATCATCAAGGCTAATCCACGAATGATCAAAATACAATCCTTGACCAAGCACCTCACCTATACATAGCTTAGGTTTGTATCCGAGCTCAGACAGGCAAACATATAACGCAGCACATGAAGCGTGGCAGGCACCCCACCATTGCTTTCTCTCCATGTACCTATACATATTTGCAAGCACATTCCCGATATCTTCATTATACCCGCTCTCTTTAACCGCTTGTTTTATACGGTCAGGGATGCTCATTGTTTCCTTTCGGAGACAACAATTCTTATATTTCTTTCCGCTTCCACATGGACACGGATCATTTCTTCCTATTTTCACTCATGCGCTCCTTCTTTATTGCTTTATAAACGGCACAATCACATCGTAGAACTTCTTCGTCCAGTCGGCGTGGAAGTTTGCCATCTGGAGCCAGTCGGTCTCATTTTCAATGCTGACGTTATTCAGCTGAATGAAAACCTTGGACGATTTGATATCGTCACCACGGTTCCACTGGAGCGTCGTGCCCAACGCTGATTCTATTTCCGCTTTATGTGTGTACAGGCTATCGAAGGCGTCCTTGTTTTCTTGCTTATTTCCTCTGCCAAATACGACCTCTGTCCGTGCTGCATCATAGTTTGCTACGCAGCATAGATAAAAACCGCCGATACCGAAGGAGCCATTGATCCAGTTATCCCTTGACGGATTAACATTGGAGAAAGAACCGTCCTCACCGTGCGCTTTCTGGATAATTGGAAGCGCACACGTCCAGTATTTTCTCCGGAGCTCGTAACGGCTACCCGGCTCATCCTCATTGGCCTCATTTTCATCACGTAGATAAAAAACTAAATCAGAAGGATCTTCATTGTACAGTTTGAAGAGGCGACTAAGGACAGACAGTTTGCTCTGCGTGCTGGTGTTTGTCCATACATAGATGCCATCACCGATCTCAGCTGACTTAGTGAACGCATCTTGATTGGTATTGAAGTGAAGATCAATGTTCTCTTCCTCAGACATGGCCAGTTTAGTGATAATGGCCTTATCTTCGGCATATAGAATCTGAATAACCTTCTGGAACATCTCAACCCAGCTCGTTACCGGCTGTTCCGTGTTCTTAAAGGTGAATTTTGCAATCAGTCGTCCGGTCAGCTCGTCCTCATCTTCAAGCGTATAAGTATCAAGCTGCTTTTCTTCCGGTTTGTATTCTGTGACAGGTGCTGCCCAGATTGAAAGAGCCCGACCCATGAGATATTCGCTGCGTTCCTCCAGTTCTGCCAGCGTCCACTTGTTCTTCTTGGTAATCCAGGTATTCATGCGGATACCACTATCATCAAAGCCATTCTGCATGGTTTTCTTTTCGGTGAATGAGCTGTTGCTGTACTTCGAGTTATAGGCCGTCAGTGTAAGATTTGCCATACGATGTAGCCACTCTTCATGTATCTGCTCATAATCATCACCCAGTTCTTTCTGCCATACTGGTGTCAGATGCTGAGGCATGATGTGCTCAATGGAATAGGTGCCGTCATCACAGTGGCGGTATACATCCTTATCCTCCGAAGTGCCGAAATTCTCGAAGCGCTCAAGGATGTAAATCTTATTCTTACTGTTCATCAGATAAACTGAACGTTCCTCAAATGCCACCTTAAACTCCACATCGTCCGGGAAGCGGGCACGCTCCTTCTTTGAGAGAAGCGCATACTTGAACTTCTCGACATAGTCATCCTCGGTGCCGTCGTACCGGACGATTTCCCGGTGTAGCATGAGAAAAATCTTATTCAGAGCATTTGTTGGCAGATCACACATCGTCCTGCGGAACAGATAGCTCTCTGTCGTCAGGAAAATCTCCGTGACCTGTGTTAAAGTCAGTTTGCTTTCATTATATAGGCGAAGCACCTCGAGAAAGTACGGCCTTGTTACCGTAGTCTCCAGACGGTTCAGTCGGTCAATGCAAGCGTCAAGAGCAGTACTTCCAGAATTACCATCAAGAAGAATCTGGTACCGCTTTGCATAGGCTAGCATCTCAGCGAGCAACGGTTCGGTGTCAATCTTGCTGAGCTCCACAAAGTCCTTAAAATTGATGTAGATTTTCTTCTGCTGCGGGATGGCCTGCTGCTTTACACTCAGGTAATCCCGGATGAAGGCACTTACATCATATTTCGTGCAAACCTCGATCTTATTCCAGTATTTCTCGTAGTAGGCCTCTTGCTCCTTGGGCGGTAAGCCCATCAAAATAAAGTTCCTGATCTTGTCGCCTTCGCTGAGGTCAAGGCCGGTCGAGTTTAGGCTCTCGAAAATGAGCTGAGGATTGTCATCCATATCCAGACGGATATTTATAATCTCCAAACAGCAAATCGCATCATAAAGCTGGTCGATGGTGATTTCCTGCTTCTGAATCCGGTCATAGAAATAATCGTAGTTCACGGTCAGATTTGACTCGCGGATATGCTCCGTCGGATCAGAGAACAGCTTTCCAAAGGCGGTCTGGTCATTCTTTACCGGTTTGAGTTTGATACGAGTATCCTCCGGCTTCCACTTATCCACAAGGTATTCCTCAAAAATCCGCTGCTTCAGATTAGCGGTCTCCGGCACAATGACACCCTTATCAATCAGGTTATACATGGCAAGAAATAAAAGCGATACAGTCGTAAGACGCTGCTGGCCGTCGATAATCAGGAACTCCTCATTGTGGCCGTCCGGATTGTAAACGGAAACGAGGCTTCCAAAGAAGTGACTCTTCCGGTGCCCCTTGATGATTTTTACAAGGTCATCGTACAGCTGCTTGCAGTTTTCTGTCTTCCAGTCATAATTTCTCTGATACACCGGGATGACAAAGCGCTTGTCAGAGCCTTCCATGTATTTTACGAATTTACATTCTGAACCTTTCATTCCATATCACCCCTCCTCGTATTACTGAAGATCGGGATCGCTCCCCAGAGGAGTAATTCCGTTTTCTTTAAGCATTTCATTTATTTCATAAATTGAATTCTCTGCACAGGCTCCCATTACGCATTGATAAACGTATCCTTCGCCCTTCAATGAATTTAATTTAAAGTCAGTTTTACCAAGAAACATTTCAGCCTCCGGCAGTGGCAGCTTTAATCCTACGCATAACGCCAGAACTGTCTGCACAGATGTTGGATACTCTTCATCGTTTCTCAAACGCTGAATGGTTTTTTCTCCCACAAGTGAGCGGTCAGCCAACTGCTTATTTGAGAGCTTCCTTTCCTTCTGCAGCGCTACAAGCGTCTCAGCAAAGGAACCGGGATATCTACGCATAGCTTCTGACCGGCGCTTTGCGTTCTTGATCTGCTCAAGAAGTGTCTTGTTGTGCGCATTAAGTTCAAAGGAATATTCAACCTGATTTTCAACCGGTGCGGCATTCCGCATAAACTGCGTGTAATACCTTGCCCCTTGATATTTCGATTGATAGCTATATCCCTTCGAGAAAACGACACAGCACTCATCCATGTGCGAGAGAGCATATTCTGACAGCGTAGCATTCCCGGACTGATCTCTCGCTATGTATTTCTCGTTATCGAGAACGAGATGACGATCTGCAAAAATAAACTGTCCGCTGTCAATCAGCTTCTTAAACTCACGATCAAAGCAGTACGCTTTAAACAGATCGGCATAGGGAATAGTGAATGTCTGATTCTTATCCAAGGCACCTGCTTCAAATGAATATCCACGAACATACTGACCATCTACAAACGGATATGCACCTTCGGCTTGGGAATACCCCAGATCCATCAAACGAACCTTTGCGGCCTGTCTTGACACATCGAACAGCTCCGCCAGTTCATCAATGACATTCTCATAGGCTGTAATGCTCGCATCATCAACCCCGCCATAAGTTGCAAGAAGCTGATTTGCCTTCATACGCGTCATTTTTGCGGGCATCAAGATTCTCGGAGCAACGCCTTTGGCTTGCCACTCCATCCAGTCTACAGCCTTCCATTTATCTGAATCAGTGTTGTTTGCAGCTATTCGGCACTGAATAGCCTTTCCAAGATTATCGTTAGCACCTATCATTTTCATCAACACATGATAAGGCTGATGACGGTACCAGTGGAAACATTCATGAGCCAGAGTAGTGCGCTTTGTTCCTACAGATCTTTCATAGGAGACACGCGGATCAAGGTATACAGTTCCGCGTTTAGCATTGCGAATTGTAATCTTCCGGTGCTTATCGAGAACATTCCCGTTATCAAATATGATTGTCCCAAAATAAGTAAGATCATCCGATAGAGGTACATCCTCGATAACCTGTAGTTTCATATCGCTGGCTATTGTCTCGATTGGAACCCTCATCGGTTTATCCAGTGCTTCCGGACAATACCTTGTCAGGAACTTCTCAGCCTCGCCTTCAAACTGGTCGCGAGAGATAATAGGTACCAGCTCTCCGGACAGACGGTCATTATCAGATTCCTCTTGCGGCTCACAATTACCAACAGACATGATCCGGAACCCGCTCATATCAATGCCAAGAGTAACCTGACAATGAATCTTAAGCCAGCGCTCATTAAAATATCCCTTGTGAGAAGCGGACGGCATTTCGACATCGCATGATGTAATTACATCGAATGCAATCACGCCATCTTCTGGCTGTTCAATATGGATAACATTCTCGATTTCCATATCAATGACCGATAGTCTTTTCGTGTCACCAGAATGATCCTCTTGAATATAAGCTATGGCCGCATCCCGGATGTCGTCATAACGAGATTGGTCGATCAGTTTCTGCAGTGGGCTTTCATCCTGCGCTTCATAGTAGTCCAGTCTGCTGTCGTTGAGTTCTTTACGTATTTCACGCCAATTAGGCATGTGCCTATCCATGTGTGCGATGAATGTAGCATCATGCTTTCTTGTGATTAAATGTGTAAGCTCATGCAAAACAATATAATCAAGGCAGGCATACGGTTTCTGGGCGAGCTGCAGGTTGAACCACAGCTTCTTTTTATCTGTGCTGCAGGCACCCCATTTTGTGACCATATATTTCGTTTGCCAAGAATCACATTTAAGTCCTGTCTGTGTCTCCCACTTAGGCAGACGCTTTTCTATTTCTTCCTTCAGAATCTTTCGATATTCTTCTTTCACATAAGCATCTCGCTGTTTCACGGTACTCTTGACGCTCATGGATAGAACAATATTTTGATTCTGAATCTCGAAGCTGTTCTTTTGATTGTCCGGCTTGAAGACAAGAAAGTATTGCTTCCCCCAGATATACATCGTCTCGCCGGAAACATACTGTCGCTTCGATGCTCTTGGCTGATCCTGAAACTGCGCAATAGCCCTCTTGATAAAGCCCAGCTGAGTTCTGGCATAAGCCTCTATAGCTTTATCGTCCACGGATAAAGGCGCAGAAATTACCACATGTCCATCCGGCGGCTTCACCTGAAGGTGCATATTCTTTATATTCTTTTTTTGCACATCAATCGGAATCCCGGAAATGACAATGCGCATTAATACTCCTCCTGTTTCTCAATAATCCTATAGATGCGCTCCACCTCGGAATCATCACCCAGAATCTCAAAGAGAGCCTTTTTTATTCTTCTGACAACAACCTGATTATCCCTGAAACCAGACAGTGCCTGCTTTTTCACGGCCTTGTGAATGCGAAGAGCAAGTTTCTCGTCCTCGCCGGTGTTGTCATAAATAGCCATAAGTGCCTTGCTCTTACGGATGCTTTCCGGATATTTATCGTTATCCTCCGGGCAATCAACGTCCTTAGCCAGCTTTATATATTTCTCAAGCATCTCAGCATAGTCAAGAACTCCCTGCTTACGCTCTTCAATGAGCTTATCAAGGATTTCTGACATTTTTGCGTAGTAGCGCGGATTGACAGTGACCTTTTCGATAACCTTCTTACGGATGTTATTCTCGATGGCCTCTGCTGCACCTTCTTTGTGGCCGCTATCGCCTTCACCGGTAAGCATCTCACCCTGCTTTGCTACAAAATCCAATAGGGTAAGATCATCAAAATCACCGATCTTTTCTGCGTCCGCTGCCGTGATGTAGTTATCGATCATCTTTCTCATATCAGGCTCATAGGCCTTCAAATCTAGGAAATCACCACTGGCCGTACCGATGGTTTTCTTCAGCTCAATGTAGAAAGTGACCTTCTTGTCATATTCATTCAGTTTGCCAGATGAGATGTCATCAACCAGATATGGTTTTGCTTCCGCGAACGCTCTGACAAGACTGCTCACCAGACGATAGAGTTTTTCTCTCAGGCGTGCATAAATCTCGTCGCTCTCCTCCGACTGACCGGAAACACCACAGAAATAATGGATGTACTGGATCTCCCCACGAGGTTCCTCGACACCTTCGCAGAGTTCCTCGACGGCATCATACACTTCCTCAAAATAGGATACCGTAGCATCGTGGCGATCCTTAACAAGTCCTTTTACATCCTCCGGATCATATCCTTCAAAAGCTCCGGAAGTATAGTCCTTCATTGCAGTCTGGAGTTGTCCAAATAGCTGCTTGTAATCCACGATATAGCCGAAGTCTTTACTATCATCATCAAGGCGGTTGACGCGGCAAATCGCCTGAAACAAGCCGTGATCCTGCATCCTCTTGTCGATGTAAAGGTAGGTACAAGGAGGCGCATCAAATCCGGTGAGGAGCTTGTCCACGACGATAAGGAGCTTCATATTCGCGGGCTCCTCTACGAATTTGCGCTTTGCCTCCTTTTCAAATTCCTCCACCTTAGCCTGAACCGATCCTGCATTCGGAAGGTCAGACGGATCAAGCCCCAGCATCTTCAAATACGTCTCATATTTGAGGAAGGTTTCAGTATCATCCTCATCGCTGACAGTATCAGTGCGCAGTTCGCCCTTGTTCGGTGTATAGGAAGATATGATGGCACACTTCTTAAAGCCCATCTGTTGGAAGATTTCGTAATACTTACAAGCCGTAGGAATACCATCAGCTACAAGAATCGCATTACCGTTTCCCTCCATCAGTCGCGGCTTCATATTAAAGTCCTGAATGATGTCCCATGCAACCTTTTCCAGACGAGAGCGGGAGCTATATACCTTCTGCATCGTGCCCCACTTCTCCTTGAGCTTTGCTTTAGCACGAGAAGAGAGGCCTCTGGTCTTTACATCAAACCACTGGTCAACACGATCCTGCGAAGATAAATCCTGTGGAACATCACGATATTCATAACGCAAATCCAGCACGACGCCATCGGCAACGCCTTCGTTATATTTGTAAGCATGGATGTATGTACCGAAAACTTCGATACTAATCTTTTTATCCTTTTTCAGCAACGGAGTACCCGTAAAGCCAATAAATACTGCATTCGGCATGATAGTCTTCATCGCCGTATGGAGCTTACCGGACTGTGTTCTGTGACATTCATCAACAAATACTACAAGATTCCCCTTTGCCTCAAAATCAGCAGGGAGGGAGGCTTTCAGTCCTTCAATATACTTATCGTAGTCATTCTCTGTCGCTTCACCGCCACGACGGCCAAACTTATGAACCAGAGAGCAAATTAGCGAATCATCATATACATTCAGGCGATTCAGCAAGTCCTTCCCGCTCTTGGTACGAGCAATATTTTCATCCACGCCAGTGAATGTTTTTTCTATCTGCTCATCAAGCTCATCTCTGTCTGTCACAATAAGGACACGGGCATTAAGTTCCGCCCAATGTGTCAGAATCCACTTGGCGAGCCATACCATTGTCAGCGTTTTGCCTGAACCCTGTGTATGCCAAAGAATACCACCCAGCGGTTTATCCTGATCTCTGTTCGGATTGTGAAGCTCCGTCCTCAGATTATTAAGCCTCTGCTGAGTGCGCTTGATGCCAAAATACTGATTGTACCGGCACACCTTTTTGATGCCTTTATCGAAGACAACAAAATTCATAATAAGGTCGATAAAACGTTCCTTATCGAACATGGCATATATCTGTTTCAGGAGTTTATTATCGATGCCTTCGCAGGTTTTACTGATACGAACATCTACTGGATCACGCTCCTCCTCATGTTCTTTGAAACCGTCATCCTTCCACTCCATATAAAACTTCTCTCCGGTCAGAAGCGTCCCGTAGCGCAGGCCTTCCGACTCGTTTCCAGCCATACAGAACTGCATGGTAGTAAAGAAGCCTCGAATAAAGGAGTCCTTCTGATTTGTGAGATTCTGGCGGATGCCTTCGGACACGGAGATGCTGCTTCGTTTTAATTCGATAACGGCCACAGCAATACCATTCAAATAGATGACAAGATCCGGCCTCTTCTCCTGCTGCTCAACAACAGTTACTTCCTCAGCGACTGCAAAGTCATTATTTAGCGGATTGGCCTCGTCGATAAGTTCAACTGTCACCGGAGGCTTCTCCGGGCTCTCACTGACCGGAATGCCGTACTTCAACCGCGAATACACAGTCTTATTAGCATCATAAACTCCACGCGAAAGATTCCCAGCTTCCTGCTGAAGTTGCATAACAGCAGCATCAATCAGCTTGTCTGCATAGCCCTTCAGTCGAAGGTACTGGCGCAGACGATCTTCATTGATGTTCTTATTTTGATAATCTGACAGGTTACCAATATACTGATAGCCCAAGATCTCCGGATCTTTAAAGAAACGGATCACTCTTTCCTGTGTTTTAATTTCGGCATCGCCAATACTCATCTGACAGGCACCTCCTTACACTAATCTGACCTTGCCGGTCAGCAATTCTTCCATCATGCCTTGCTTAATAGCTTTATATTTCAAGCATTTCTTTTCCAAGGATAGTATGTCGCCTTCCATATCTGCCAATGTTTGAGCTATTTCAACCTGATCCTCATACGGAGGCAGCTCGATTTCTGTTTGGCTAAAATAATCTTTGGAAAGGTTAAATCTCGTAGCTCCTTGAGCCAATACTCGCATAATTTTTCTTCCTTCTTGACTGTTAAAATAGTAGGAGAAAAACAGCGCATATACTTTCTTTGTCTTTAACCGAAACCCGAAGCAGAAGCTGTTTAGATAAGTATTTCTTATAGAGTCCATCAATACGGCGCACATTCCGACTTCTTCCGGCGTTTCTGACGAGGTATTAAAAAACAAATCTCCCTTTAACACTTCATTCTGATACTCATCTTCATTTACTTGCACAGATTCAAGTTTCGATATATCTATGACCGTGTTGTTTAAGACGTTGAGAAATGTAATATATCTTGCATTCCCTTTGCCGAAATCATCTTTCTGCTTTCCAGTTAGT
>ERZ827043.3354-NODE-3354-length-11759-cov-2.641746_pt1 | contig 11759 bp, 26 predicted proteins | sample MGYA00519923_ERZ827043 | MGnify/ENA primary metagenome ERZ827043 (study PRJEB31778, sample SAMEA3449251) | human gut metagenome | biome: human gut; feature: human-associated habitat; material: faeces | place: United Kingdom | collected 2010/2012 ...
ATGTATTAAACTTATTGATATTATTCAAGAAGAAGATTCTGCTATAGAATACGATGATGCATTAGATTCTATGAAATTTAAGCTTACTAAATATGTAAATATAAACAATGCTTCTAGATTTCGGTTTAAAAATATTGCTTTTAAAGGACGGAGCCAAAATCTTATGAAAGACATATTAAGACAACGAAAAGCACTTTATTTATATAATAAAATTAGATATAATTATATGTTAGAGTGGTGGGATTAACTTTAGATATTATGCTGCTTTGGGACAGTGGTTGACTCCATGCGACTTGTAATCGTATTCTGAAAAGACGCGCCAGTTCGAATCTGGCAAGCAGCTCGCTAGAACGGATCGTAACCGTTAGGAGCCTCTATTATTGGGGGGGGGTATGTAAATACTCTCTCACAATATTAACTTTTTAAAACTATTAAATATGTTTAATTCAAAAGGTACAACATCTGTAGATCTGTCAAAGAAAGTAGACAATGTTTTAAATGCTTTTAAAACAGCAATTGATGGACTTAATACAGTTAATACTCAGGCAAAAGCTGGTATTGCTGCTAAAGAAGAGGAAATTAAAGCTGCTCAGACTGAGAAAGAAGCACTTGAAGCAATCTGCAAAAAGAACGAAAGTGTTCTTGCAAAGTTAACTGCTATCCTTGAATAAAGGATAGTTTTTACGGGAGTAGTTCAATTGGTAGAGCCCGTGGTTTGGGACCACGAAGTTGCACGTTCGAGTCGTGTCTCCCGTACAAAAATTATTATATTTATGGAAGATTTTATTGAAGATCCCAATCCGTTCTGTATTCAAATTGTAGAAGGTTATATAATTCAAACTACTCCTTCAGATAGTGAGTCTTGTTTAGCTCCTGATCAATTTGGCAATTATTGCATATGTCGATCTCGAGGAGATAACCCAGCAAAAATAGGGTGTTGTTTTATTTGTAATAATAATTCTGAGTATAGTGATTATGTAATACAAATTCAAATTAAATACAGAATTTATGTAAATAGTAAAATGGAGAGTTAGCCAAGTGGTTCACGGCACCTGACTTACATTCAGGAGATCGGGAGTTCGACTCTCTCACTCTCTACTAATAACTAATATATATAAGATGATAACACTAGATCATGTAAATAGAAATTCTGGAAACTTTCTTCCAACGCTTTGGTTAGTAGATAAATATAAACAGTATCCAAACTGCGTATCAGTAATTTGTAACCTTGAACAGAAGAAACTAAACGAAAATAAATTCTTAAAAAGATTTAAAGAAAAGTTCGCTAATTTCTGTATATGGGAAGATAATGTAATCGGAGTTAAACCTGAAGTTTCTGAAGAAGTACTTGAAGAATTAGATCGCCCATTTTATGTAAGTCAACCTACTGCTTTACAATTCAGTGGAATTTGTGAGGAATATAAATGTGCATTAAGCTATTATTCTTCTAGAATGTTAATCTATTTTTGCGATAAAGCACTTATAGGTAACTTTATAGAGGATATTAAATCTTTATTTGAAGAATGTTCAGAAAAAGTAGTTTCTACAACAAAGGTTAACTTAATTACTTTTGATGGTCAGGATTATGGTTTAACTGAATGTAAGATTAGAGATGTTAATGTTGATCTTGATAAACACTATAACGATGATTTCAAACCTGTTTATAAAGATATCTCTGACTTCTTAAACAGTCCAAAGTCTGGTTTAGTTATTCTTCATGGAACCCAAGGTACTGGTAAAACTTATATGATTCGTCATTTAGTTAATAATTTTAATAAACAATTTATTATTATTAATAACTCTATGATGAATAGCTTATCTGATCCTGTATTCTTAAACTTTATTCTTGATCATAAGAATTCAGTAATTATTCTTGAGGATTGTGAACAGCTTCTTAAAGATCGTTCTGAAAATGTATTTACAAACGGCATTAGTAATATTCTTAATATGACTGATGGTATTTATTCAGATATTTTAAATATTAAGTTTATTGCTACATTTAATAGTCCTGATACAAGTATTGACAAAGCATTGATGCGAAAAGGTCGACTTGCTGCAAAATATAAGTTTGACGAACTCTCTTTAGAAAAGACTAATAGAATACTTAAAGAATTAGGCAAACCTGAAGCAAGTAAGGGTATGACTCTTGCAGATATTTATAATCTTGATGCTCAGTCTTATGAACACAAGACTAGACGTAAAATTGGATTCTAATGATATTTTGGATATTGATTTATTGGTTACTTTGTGCATTTATTGTTATTGGAACAGATGATGGAGAACCATGGACTGTTGGAGATAAATGGTACATAGTATTCGCTGGATTTTATGTTCCTATAGTAATTGGCCTATTTATAGGTAGTTATATTAAAGAAACTGGATTTTTCGATAAGAAACATCCGTGGGAACATTAATCTATATGTTGTCCGTAGCTTAGTTGATTAAAGCGCAAGTTTGTGGCACTTGAGATCGGGAGTTTGAATCTCCTCGGACACCAAAAGTATTCTTTAAACATACGAATCTGGACAAATGGTTAGACCTTATCTTATAAACCCCAAGCTATAAGAATTAAGAAGTATTTCTCTCAAAATTAGGTAGATCCAGCTTCCTAGAGAGATAGAAGAATACTTACGATATAGTAGATTAGTTAAAATAATAATAACTTCTACTAAATACCTACATGGCGCAATTGGTTAGCGTACTTCTCTGATAAGGAAGCGGTTGAAGGTTCAAGTCCTTCTGTAGGTACTAAAAGAGAAAATTATGAAAGAATATAAGATTTGGAAATTTATACCAGGAAAATATTTACAAACAGTAACTGTTAGTCTTGAAGAGGAATATCCTTGTAAACAAAAAAGATGTGGATATTCTTGTTTAGGAGATAAAACAGAACACGTATGTTTTATTAAAGTAAATCTTACTTTTGAAGAACGTGTAAATTTAAAATGTACGGCTTCAAATAATAAAGAACATAAAAATTTTATACATATTAGACTTTTACATAGAATTTTTGTAAATAGTAAATAAAGAGGAGTGCAATCCTTGGGAAGAGCTTATAATATAATCGGTTAGTATCCTACACTTTTAATGTAGTTGTCAGGGTTCGAGTCCCTGTAGGCTCACACAATTTTTAAGTCAGAATCACAAATGATAAAACGTTTTGAAAATAAGTATATACAATCTATAAGAAGAGGTTATTTATGTCATATTACTCCTAATAAAAAATGTTATGGATTTGAATATCATCATAATTCAAATGGATGTAAGATTTTTAATGAGAAATTTGGAGGATGTAGTAATAGACGTTATAATATGATTAAGTATAGGATCTATGCAGATTAAATATTTTCCTGAAATAAAGTGTTGTATACAAGCAGTTAAATCTCTACAACGAAATTATTGTAGTAATAATCAATGTTATAAATCAACTAATTATTGTATTTTGTTTTTACCTGCTTTTAATAAAAGTTGTCTTAAATATTATTTTTGGAGAGTTTCTTATCGTGTATTTTTAGAAGCTTCTTATGATAGAATGTAAAATATAAGGGAGTATGGCTGAGTGGTTTAAGCACAAAACTGTTAATTTTGGTAACGTGGGTTCAATTCCTACTGCTCCCGCTAATATTAAACTTAATAACAAATAATTTGTTACAAATTTATTAACTTTTTGTGTTAAAACAAGGAAGATTAAGCCAAGTTGGACTAATGGCAGCACTCTTGAAAAGTGTAGGTCGCTTAAAACGGCGTGGGGGTTCGAGTCCCTCATCTTCCGCAATTAAAATTAAATTATATGCAAAGACCTATTGTATTAAAATATTGGAGAATAATTAGATATAAAACTTTAATTATTCAATGTGTACCTGGAGGAGAACCTGAGAAAAAATTTTGTTATGAATCTTCTGTTGGAAAGCCATGTGCTTTTACAGGAAAGGATTGCACTGATTTTAAATGTATAAGTAGAGCAGATGGTCTTCGAGTTAGGTATATTAAAGTAGATTATAGAGTTTATGTCAATAGAATATAGAGTTTCTCAAATTATAAAAATTCCAAATAATAGTTATCTATTTTTTCAAACAGTTTTAGGTGAGAAAAACAATAGCTCGTGTTCTGTAAGTTTTATTAAAAATAAAGGTTGTTTACTTCACACATATAATAGACGTCTTTGCCATAAGTTTTTATGTAGTCCTAAAGAACGAAAAGATGGTATTAGAGTACGTTATATTAGACTAGATTATCGAATTTATTTATTTAAATAAGCACTCTTGATGTAACTGGTAACATGACAGTCTCTAAAACTGTTCTTTGGGGTTCGAATCCTTAAGAGTGTGCTTATATAATTAGGGCTGTTAGTATAGTGGCTATTACATCTGGTTTGCAACCAGAAAACAGGGTTTCGATTACCCTACGGTCCACAATCTTCTGTAGATTAGGATTCTATACAGAAAGAGTACTGTAATCTGTTAAGAGCTTATAAATCAGACGTTAAAGAAAAAAGTTTTCGGGGCTGAAGAGCCCTGCTATGAATCTAATCCTAGTAGAAATACTAGGATTTTTGGAACTGCGGTGTGCTAGGTGCGCTCGCTGGACTGAAAATCCAGAGGTAAATGTTCGACTCATTTCAGTTCCGCACTATCGTCTTCCTTATTAAGTTTGGTAACACGTGCACTGCCTGTAAATCTTAATAATAGATATGCTTAGTACTTATTTTTATTAGTGGATGTATTAGCTCAGTGGTAGAGCTCTGGCAGGGAGTGCCAGAAGTCATAGGTTCGAATCCTATATGCATCCCTTAAATTGAAAATTATGATTATACCTTCAAATTTTTTAGTTAAAACTATTACATTACATTTTGAGGGAGATGTATCTACTCCACATGTAGTAATAAACTATCTTACAAGAAGCCTATTTTTTATTCTTTTAAAATTTTCTCCAAATAAGAAATTAATGAAAGTTAAAGAAATAAAAGATAGAATTTTTATTAAAAATCTTGATCATAAGATGACTATGGGTCTTATGGAAGCAAAAAGGATTGTAGACGAATTAACTATACAATATGATATGAATAATATCTATAGAATACGATTGGTAGAATAGCCAAGTTGATAAGGCAGTGGTCTGCAACACCACGATCGCAGGTTTGAGTCCTGCTTCTACCTCTAAGCGAGTTGGAGAAGATGGTTACCTCGAGAGTTTCATAAGCTCTAGACCTCGGTTCAAATCCGAGACTCGCTACACAAAATTTTAAAGTTATGAGAAATATATTTAACGTACTTATATGGAATTTTAATACACAAACAATAGAAGAATATAATGTTATTCCATATTTTGTAAGAGAATGGAAAGAAGAAAAAGATAAATCTAAATTTAAGTCTTTTGATGATATTAAAGAATTTGTTAGAAGTAAATCTTTATATCAATTCTGGTCTCGATGTGAATATGAAATGATTGTTAAAGGATGGCCTGTAACTAAAAGAGAAATTAAATTAGATGTACATGAACAAATCATGATGAATCTTGATTTAGTTACACAAGTTTTTATAAATACTATTGGATGGAAAGTAAAGTAAAGGATATTTTGTTACTTTTAGAACAAAATGGATGATCTGATCTTATCGATAGTCGATGGGAACAACAGGTTAGAGAGGAAATATTAACAGCTTATCCTGATATTGATATAGATACTTTAGATAAGGTATTAGAAATTGTATTAATTTAATTAGGATTACAAGTGAAAATAATTGTAAGTCCAGTTGACTATAATCACGATGAAACTGCAATTATATTTTACTGTAGAGCAAAAGATCGTGAAGATTATATGCGAGTATATGGTATTTTTGATACAGAACAATTTGAAATTATTGAATCAAGAATTACTGATATAACTATTTTTAGAAAAATGGTTGAAAAACTTAACGATTTTGGATTTGAAAATGAAAAATATAAAGAAAATAATCCTAATTTTGATATTAACATTGTTAAGCTCATGTGCAACAACAAAGTTTAACTTAATGATTGGTCCTACAGGTGAAGAACAGAAAACGTATATAGAAAACGTAAAACAGTATAAATAATGATAATTATTATTTTCATTTTATTTTTATTTGCTTTCCTATATTTTTTAATTCATATTTATTGGATTATATCTTTTGGAAAAAAGCGCACTGATTGTGAAAAAAACAAATAGGAGATATGTATGAATATTTATGATGCAGCTGATGGAAATCCTTTTTAGTAATTTTTTACTTGGGTTTTATCTCGCTAATATTTTTATATTATTAGCAGGGTTTATTATATTTTTTATAAACTTAATGAGCAATATAAAAATTCGATAGTATGTATACTCTTTTTGTTATTATTTTATGTATATTATTCCTGTATTTATTAACGCTTTTCTCTTTATTTTTGCTTATAAAGTAAGTCATAAAGAAAGAATTACTATTGGAAAAATATTTGAATATTGGAACGATAAGTTTAGGGATAGTGATGGTGATAGTAGTCTTTGTTTATTCCTTTTTATTCCTGGAATGAATATACTATTTATATTCTATACTTTTTTCTTATCGTTGTACAATATATTTAAAAATATAGAAGTCTAATGTTCACTTTTATTACAGGTCTAATTGCAGTTTTAGTATGTGGAGCTCTTATAGGATATGAACGGCAATTTAAATCTAAAATAATTGGAATTAGAACCTGTATATTAATTATGTTAGGTTCTTTTGTTTTTACATATATTTCAATTAAAATAGGTGGAGATCCGTCTAGAGTTGCTGCACAAATTGCTTCTGGTGTTGGTTTTATTGGCGCAGGTATAATATTTAAGAATGGAATTGATGATATTCGTCATTTAACTACAGCTGTATTAGTTTGGGTATTAGCAGCTTTAGGCAGTTTAATTTCTCTTGGATATTTATTTGAATCATTAATGATAACTGGAATAATCTATATAATCCTTAAAATAAAAATACTAAAATGAACAAAATTGAAAAGCTGTACAGGTCTATGTATGAAAATGAATTACGTAAACTAAGAAAATGTGCAGAATCTGTTCAAAAACTTTCTCAATATGTTGCATTTAAAGCATGGAGTGAGGAAGTAATGGCTTACTTGTTCTTTAAAATAGACCGTTTAGATTATATTTGGGAATGGGAATATAAGGATAAAATTGCAACGTTTATTCAGGATTGTCAAGAAATCGCTTTGCAAAAAGTAAAACTCAATTCTAAATGACAAAGGAAAGAAAACTTTGGTTATCAGTATGTAATAATGATTTAAAGAAATTAGAAGCTTGTGCTTATTCTATTCGAACAGAAATTCAGAGAAAAGTATTTTTGAATTGGAGTGAAAAGGCAAAGCAAAATATTATCTTTAAATTAGATAAAGCTACTCGTTGGGGACATAGTCCTCATAGAGGAGAAATTTCTTATATTATTTCTGTGTATCAACAAAGAGTTAGAGAAATGATGTTAGAATAAATATTAATGGTTTGCGTCGTTGGTGTTAGTGATAGCATATTAGACTTCCAATCTAAAGGGGAGAGTTTGAATCTCTTACGACGCTCTAAAGTGAATAATGAATATTGATGAAAACTATTAAAGAACTTTCAGATAGACAAATTAAACTTGCGTGAATTAGTAGTAAAAGTTTATATGAAATTTGTAAAAAATTAGAAATTCACGATAATACTTATAATAGAAAATATTTAAGAGTTTGAGGAGTTAAGGAAGGACTAAAAATTCCTGTTTTTACACGATTTACTAAAACAGATTATGTAAAAAATCCTAAATTGTGTAAAAAATGTAAAAAACCTATTCCTTGAAATCAAAGAGAAAATAACTTCTGTTCTCACTCTTGTGCAACTAGTTATACAAATATAAAAAGAGGTGCTATAACTAGTGGTAAATATGTCAAAAATGCAACTAGTAAATGCTTAAATTGTGGAAAGGAAATTTTTGCAAGAAATAAATATTGTAGTATTATTTGTCAAGTTGAATTTAAATATAAGGAGTATATTCAAAGGTGGAAAGACGGGAAAGAAACAGGAATGTCTGGTACAGATGGTCTTTCAAATCATATAAGAAAATATTTATTAGATAAGACTAATTATACTTGTGAAATTCCAGGGTGTGGATGCAATTTTATTAATCCTTATACTGGATTATCTATTTTGCAAATTCATCATATAGATGGAGATGCAACTAATAATAAAGAGCAAAATCTTCAGGTTTTATGTCCTAATCATCATGCTATGACAGAACATTTTGGCTCCAGAAATAAAAATAGTACTAGAAAGTATCGTTATAAAAAGTAATTACCCACTCTAATAAATTTTAAAAACATGAAATCCTTATCTAAAATTTTTAATGCAATATATTTGTGTATAAGATTCCCATTCTTATATCCAAGAAATAGATTTTCAGATGAACATACAGTTTATATAAGATGGATGTCTAATTTAGTATACAAATACTATAGTAAGTCTTATTATGATATCAGTTTAGCTTATAAGTTTTATAAAGATCCTCAAGAATGTACTACTATTACAAAGCAAGTAATCTTCAAGGATAAATACAATTTTAAAGCAAGGCTTGTACGTAATAATACTATTTTAAGATTTTATAGTGATATATTGAAAGAACCTTATGATTTTAATATACAAAAGTATGTGGGTGATAATTTTAAGATTTCAGGAATTACTGTAAGTAAATCAACCTTCAATAATATACCTGTTTTATATTATCATATACATAAAAAGGAAGTTACTAATACTAATTATGGATTTAGTTATAAGAAGTTAGAATTTGTAGCTGATACCAAAAGTGTCAAGATCTATACTATTCTAAACTATATTTACAAAAATATAATTCCTAAAATTTGTTTTATTCCAACTTATACAGAACTTAATAGTATGCCAATTGGTTGGAGAAAAGCATTTGGCATTCAAATGTGTAAAGAAATAAAACAAGCTCTTAAAAAGCATAATTATTTATATAATTATAGAATTATGCAGATTAAAGAGAAGTACGGTTCTCTTCGTTGGTATGATGCAGGAGCTCCAGAAGAAATACAGACTATAATTAATAAGTATGAAGATATTTCTTATCATACATGTATAAGTTGTGGAAAACCTGCTAAATATTTAAGTACAGGGTGGATATGTCCTTATTGTGAAAAATGTGCTCCAAGGGGCAGTAAGTTAATGAAATAATGACTTTTAAAGAATTTTGTAAAGAACTATTAGAGGAGTATGGATATATAATATTTCAATATGATAGTGTTATTTCTTTTACTCAAACTTTTCCTGATACAACTTGCAGATTAGGTGGGATAGGAGGACAGGCATTTACTGATGCTCAAATATTTATATTTGTTAATCAAAGTGATAGAAATGCTATTGTAATTGGTCCTGCATGGAGTTATTACATAGAAAATATTACTGAAAAATTTTCAGTGGATTGTTGTAACCATCATATAGCTGGAATTAATAATATTGCAAGAATTAAAAGATATGGTGACATTAAAGAAATTAAAAGAGCTTAAGCAAATTAAGCGGGATAATAAGGTAATTTATAATTTGTTAAATACTATCATTGGAGAGTGTGAACAAATTAGTAAAGATCCTTCTTGTAGTCAAGTTATGGATGTTATACAGAAAATGTATAAAGATAATAAACAGACTATTAGTGAATGTTCGGTGGATAGAGTTGATCAACTTAATACTCTAAATGAAGAAAATGCTTTTCTTGAAAGCTATTTACCTCAACCTCTTACGAAAGAAGAATTAACTGCACTTATTGGTTCACAATTAACTGCAGGTAATAATATGTCAAAAATTATGAAATATCTTTCAGAAGAATATAAAGGAAGATATGATGGTAAAGTTGCAGTAGAAATTATTAAATCCTTACAATAATGTTAATTGTATTTATTATAATATTCGTAGCTTTATATGAACTAATAACAGTTATATATTATGAAAGTCTTAAGATAAGACTTGTAAAAGTAAGCACCTTTATAGATCATCTTAATACTTTTGGTTCTACAGAAGATAAACAAATTTTCTATAAGTTTTTTAAAGAAGTTAATACAGAATCTATTAGATGCAATGCTAAACTCGATATAACTGTAGAAAATGCAAGTAAACCTGAACTTTGGTACAGATATCCTTCAAATCCTAATACCTTTAAAGAGTGTTTCAAACTTTTTAATTTATGTTTTTATCGAAATGTACTTAAAGATCCAATTGATAAAATAATTAACTGGTTTAAAAAATAAAATATGAAATTTTTACTTTGTCTAATTTGTTTAATTACAGTTAGTTGTAATGCTGTAATTGATCCTAAATCAGAAACTATAAGATCTGAAGATGGATACTATCTTGGTACTGCACATAAATTTAAATTTGAAGGACATGATTATATTAGTTTTACTAAAGGTCATGGTGTAGCAGTTGTTCATAATCCTAAATGTCATTGTAATCTAAATGAAGACTATTAAAACATATTGTCCAGAATGTGACAAAGAAACAGTTCATATAATTTGGACGGAGGATGGATATTCTGATATAGCTAGAATCTTTTCTACTCTAATTTCTCTTGGAATGTCAAATTTAGTTTGCACTAAATACAGTAAATGTATTAGTTGTGGAAAAACTGAAGAATTGTAATAAAATGGTTAATGAACAAATTAAAAAATTGGCTAATAAAAAGATTCCATTATATAATAACTCTTCTAGTTTATATGATATTTTAGATTGGCTTAGAGAGAAGAAGTTTCTGCATGTAGAGATACACTGGTATCCTCATGGATGGATGTTTGTTATCTATAAAACTGACTCTCAAGAAGATGAACCATATGATACTTTCTCTGAAGTATATACTAATTATCTAGAGTGTTTAGAAGCTGGAATTATAAGAGCGTTAAATTTTGTATAGTGAGTTAAAATGCAATGACAAAGTGAGAATACAAAGTAGATACTTTTACTCCATATCAAGGTGAGGATTTTATTGATTGGCTAAATTCATATGGAAACCAAGGATGGGAACTTGTGCAAGAAACTGTTATACCTCAATTTGCACCTCTATATAAATATAGCTGTACGTTTAAAAGAAAAATTCAGGAATAATGAGAACACTTCTTTGGGTAGATGATGCTCGTAATCCAATGGAAGATGATTGGATGAATTTCAGTCCAATTGGGCGGAATTGTAAAGTAATATGGGCTCAATCTTACCAAGAAGCGATTGATTTTCTTGAGAAAGAATGGCCTGATGCAATTTGTCTTGATCACGATTTAGGAGAAGAAGAAAGTGGTTACGATATAGCTAAATATATTGTAAATCGTTGTATTGATGAAGGAAAGAAACTTCCATTATTTGCAAGTCAATCTGCAAATCCTGTAGGTAGAGAAAATATTCTTTCTTTATTTAAAAATTATGAAAAATTTTATTCAACATGTTGTTTATAGTCATAGAGAGGGATTACGTTGGTACTTCAAGTCAACAGAACTTAAAGGTATGTTTATAATTTCTTTATATCCTTCAGATATTAGACTTTTAAATAAAGGTCTTTATCTTCTACTTCCTCCTTTTAAAAAAGAACACATTAAAGGTAATTGGTAATGACAGAACAGTATATTACTTTTGAAACAGCTAAGATTGCAAAGGAAAAACATTATATAGATGGAAATAGAATGTCTAAACCATTTTCAAAATTAGGATATGCAAATTGTAGTCCTAGTTATAATGAAAAAGGAGAGCT
>ERZ827043.3356-NODE-3356-length-11754-cov-3.033336_pt1 | contig 11754 bp, 23 predicted proteins | sample MGYA00519923_ERZ827043 | MGnify/ENA primary metagenome ERZ827043 (study PRJEB31778, sample SAMEA3449251) | human gut metagenome | biome: human gut; feature: human-associated habitat; material: faeces | place: United Kingdom | collected 2010/2012 ...
ATAATCAATATCGAAGTGCCGCCTAAAGAAATGTTTATCTTGCCGACAGTGCCGATGATTATAGGAAGAATTGCTATAACGCTTAAGAAAAGCGCACCCATAAGGGTAATTCTTGACAGGATCTTGGAAATAAAATCGGAAGTGGACTTTCCGGGACGTATACCCGGTATAGCACCGCCGTTTTTGCGCAGGTTGTTAGCCATTTCAATAGGATTGAACTGGATAGTTGCGTAGAAATACGCAAAGCCTATGATCAGTAAGAAGTAAATTACCGCATAGAACACACCCTGAACGCTGAATAGCTTTAACACCTTGTAGAACCAGTGCTGATCGTTTTTCCAAAAGGAAAGAATCATTGTGGGAAGCATAAGAATGCTTGACGCAAAGATTATCGGCATAACACCCGACATATTTACCTTAATCGGAATATGGGTGTTCTGACCGCCGTACATCTTGTTGCCCACCACGCGTTTAGCGTACTGAACAGGTATACGGCGCTCTGCCTCGGTCATCCATACAATAAATACGATAACCGCAAGGAAAAGCAGCACTATTCCCACAACAGCCACCTGCTGGTCGAGCTTCCAGTAAGCGACAAGCGCGTTAAGAGCCTGCGGACCGCGGGAGATAATACCTGCGAAAAGCAGTATTGAAATACCGTTGCCTATGCCCTTTACGTCTATCTGCTCGCCGAGCCACATTACAAGCGCCGAGCCTGCCGTGAAGGCAAGTATTATAACGAACGCCGCAAAAATAACGGCACCGCCCGACACGCTTAAATAATTGCTGTTTTTAAGGTAGAAGAAGTAAGCCGTACCCTGAATGAGCGCCAGACCAACGGTTACATAACGCGTGATCTGAGCTAATTTCTTCTGACCCTCCTCGCCCTCTTTCGAAAGCCTTTCAAGAGCGGGGATAGCAACGCAGAGAAGCTGTACTATAATGGAGGAGTTGATGTACGGGGTAACCGACATTGCGAAGATTGCGCCGTATTCAAGACCGCCACCGGTTAAAATTGAAAGGTAGCTGAAGAATTCATTTGTCTGACCCGATTCGGAAGCGGATTTAAGCGCCGCAACGTCAATGTACGGAACCGGTATTACCGAACCGATACGGAATATCAGAATTATGAAAACGGTAAAAAGAATCTTATTACGAATTTCTTTTACTTTCCAGGCGTTTCTTAATGTTTCTAACATCAGATCACCTCAGCCTTTCCGCCGACTGAATTTATTTTTTCAGCAGCAGACGCAGAGAAAGCGTTGGCTTTAACCGTAAGCTTCTTTGTAAGCTTTCCGTTAGCCAAAACCTTTACGGGAAGGTTTGCTTTCTTTATTATTCCTTTTTCTGCCAAAGCGGCAGCGTCTACCGTAGCGCCGTCCTCGAACACTTCAAGAGCGGAAAGGTTTATCGCTAACCATTTCTCGGCAAAAATGTTATTGAAGCCACGCTTCGGAAGTCTTCTCTGAAGCGGCATCTGACCGCCTTCAAAGCCCGGTCTCATACCGTGACCGGCACGTGCCTTCTGACCCTTATGTCCCTTACCGGCGGTTTTGCCGTTGCCGGAACCGTGACCTCTGCCTATACGCTTCGCCTCTTTAGTAGAGCCGAAAGCCGGAGATAATTCATGCATTTTCATTGTTCGCACCTCCTTGCTTAATTCGCGCGGTTAAAACCGCATTTCGCAGAAAAATCTGCGAGGATCAAATTATTTTGCTTCGGATACCTCAACGAGATGAGCTATCTTATTGATCTTACCCTTGGTCTGGGCATTGTCCGGCTGGATTTTCTCGTCGCCGACCTTGAAAAGACCGAGAGCGTTTGCAGTAGCTATTTGATCCTTTTTGGAACCTATAGTGCTTTTTACCAGCTTTACTTTAAGGCCGGCAGCCTTTTTTGTTGCCATAACGCTGCTCCTCCTTAACCTATGATTTCCTTGACAGACTTTCCGCGTACAGCCGCGACCTCTTCAGCGCTGCGAAGCGATGCAAGGCCTGCCACAGTAGCGCGTACAACGTTGCAGGGATTATTGGAACGTAACGCTTTGGTACGTATGTCGGAAATGCCGACAGTTTCAACTACCGCACGCACAGCTCCGCCGGCAATAACGCCGGTACCGGGGGCGGCGGGCTTAAGAAGAACGCGGCCTGCGCCGAATTCGCCTATAACCTCGTGCGGAATGGTAGTACCCTTAAGCGATACCTTTATAAGATTCTTTTTAGCGTCTTCAATTCCTTTGCGGATAGCGTCCGGAACCTCGCCCGCTTTACCGAGTCCGTAGCCTACTATGCCGTTGCCGTCGCCTACAACCACTAAAGCTGCGAACTTCATTATACGTCCGCCCTTAACGGTCTTGGAAACGCGGTTTATAGAAACTACGCGCTCTTTTAAATCTAATGTTGATGCGTCAATATTTGTAGCCAAAAGTATTCCTCCTTATCAGAACTTAAGGCCGCCCTCGCGGGCACCTTCGGCAAGCTCCTTGACACGGCCGTGATAAATGTATCCGCCGCGGTCAAAAACAACCTCGGTGATGCCCTTGGAAACGGCACGTTCAGCAATTAACTTTCCAACCTTGTGAGCGCCCTCTTTATTGCCGCCGGAAATTCCGAAATCCTTCTCGTTTGAAGAAGCGGCTGCAAGAGTTACGCCGTTTACGTCGTCGATAAGCTGGGCGTAGATGTTGCTGTTGGAGCGGAATACATCAAGGCGCGGACAAGCCGCCGTACCGCTGACCTTAGAACGGACGCGGGCGTGACGCTTAAGTCTTGCCTGATTGGTGTTTGGTCTTGTAACCATCGTTTATACACTCCTTTATTATTTCTTAGCACCCTTGCCGGCTTTACCCTCTTTGCGGCGGATATGCTCGTCGGCGTACTTGATACCCTTGCCCTTATACGGCTCGGGCGGACGCTTCTCGCGAACCTCCGCGGCAAACTGGCCGACCTGCTGCTTATCTGCACCGCTGATAACAACCGAGTTAGCAGACGGTACTTCAATTGTGATACCCGGTACCTCAGGTACTATTACCTGATGCGAATAACCGAGATTGAGTACAAGATTCTTGCCCTGCTTCTGAGCACGGTAACCTACGCCGTTTACTTCAAGAGTTTTGGAGTAACCGTTTGTTACGCCCTCTACCATATTGTGGATAAGGGTACGGGTAAGTCCGTGAAGCGCACGGTGGTTTTTGTCGTCGGTAGGACGGGTAACGATTATTTCATTGCCCTCAAGCGCAATGTTTATTTCGCTGTTAAAGGTGTTTTCAAGAGTACCCTTGGGTCCCTTTACGGTCACCTTGCTGCCGTCTACCTTAACATCTACACCGGCAGGAATCGTGATAGGCTTCTTTCCTATTCTTGACATTCCCAAAGCACCTCCTTACCAAACATAAGCGAGAACTTCGCCGCCAACATTGGCTTTGCGAGCCTGCTTGTCTGTCATTATTCCCTTTGAGGTGGAAAGGATGGCAATGCCGAGGCCCTTCATAACCTTGGGCATTTCCTCTACGTTTGTGTAGATACGCAAGCCCGGCTTTGAAATTCTTCTTATGCCGTTTATAACCTGCGCTTTATTCTGGCCGTATTTCAAAGTAATATGAATTACGCCCTGCTTTCCGTCTTCCTCGACCTGAAAGCTTGTAATGTAACCCTCGTCAAGTAAAATTTGCGCGATTGCTTTTTTTACGTTTGACGCCGGAACATCTACAGAATCATGCTTTGCAGCGGATGCGTTACGAATTCTCGTAAGCATATCCGCGATTGTATCGCTGATTTGCATGCCGTCAACCTCCTTTAGCTTTTTGCCTTACCAGCTTGCCTTCTTAACTCCCGGGATCTCGCCTTTGTAAGCAAGCTCTCTGAAGCATATACGGCAAATGCCGTACTTGCGAAGATAAGCGTGGGGGCGGCCGCAGATTTTACATCTGTTATACTCTCTCGTTGAAAACTTAGCGGGTCTTGCCTGCTTAACTTTCATTGCAGTTTTAGCCATATTTCTTCTCCTTATCTCGCAAACGGAGCACCCATAAGAGTTAATAACTCGCGGGCCTCTTCATCTGTTTTAGCGGTAGTGACAAAGATAATGTCCATACCGCGGACCTTATCAATCTTGTCATACTCGATTTCAGGGAAGATAAGCTGTTCCTTAACGCCCATAGCATAATTGCCGCGGCCGTCGAAGGAGTCGGGATTTATTCCCCTGAAGTCTCTTACTCTCGGAAGAGCGGCGTTGAACAGTCTTTCAACAAATTCATACATACGCTCGCCGCGGAGTGTAACCTTTGCACCGATAGGCATTCCCTCGCGAAGCTTAAAGTTCGCAACCGACTTTTTAGCGCGGCAGGGAACCGCTTTCTGACCGGTTATAAGGCTTAAATCACGCAGAATAGCGTCGATTACCTTGGAATTCTCCTTTGCCTCGCCAGCGCCTACATTGATAACGATTTTTTCGAGCTTCGGAATTTGCATGACGCTCTTGTAGCTGAATTTTGTCATCAGTGCGGGTGCGATCGAATTTTTATATTCGTTCGACAGTGTTGACATGTCATGTCCTCCTTATCTCTTAAAAAGTCTCGCCGCATTTTTTGCACATGCGGTCTTTTTTGCCGTCTTCATAGATTTTTGTACCTACTCTTGTCGGCTTATTGCATTTCGGGCATACAACCTGTACCTTGCACGCATAAACAGCGCCGTTGGTCTCGACAATACCGGACGGATCGCCTGCCTTTTTCGGCTTTGCATGCTTCTTTACAACGTTTATGCCTTCAACTATAACCTTACCCTCTTTGGGGCTGACCTCAAGCACCTTGCCGGTCTTTTTGCGGTCCTTTTTATCTCCTGTAAGGAGTACTACGGTATCACCGGTTTTAACGTGAAGCTTACTCATTATTTTCTACCTCCCATTAAAGCACTTCCGGAGCAAGCGACAGGATCTTTGTATAATCCTTATCACGCAGCTCGCGGGCTACCGGCCCGAAAATACGGGTACCACGGGGGTTCTTATCGTCACGAATGAGAACTGCCGCATTTTCGTCGAATCTGATGTATGTGCCGTCATTGCGACGAAGACCTCTTGCAGAACGAACCACAACCGCCTTAACCACATCGCCCTTCTTTACCGTACCGCCCGGAGCGGCCTTTTTAACAGAAGCCACGATGACGTCGCCAATGTTGGCATACCTCCTTCTGGAGCCTCCAAGAACGCGGATGCACATAATTTCCTTAGCACCCGTATTGTCGGCAACCTTGAGGTAACTCTGTTGTTGTATCACAGTGTTTTCCTCCTTGTAGACTACTTAGCCTTTTCGATTATTTCAGCCACGCGCCAACGCTTATCCTTGGAGAGTGGTCTGGTCTCCATAATAAGAACTCTGTCGCCTACGCCACAGGAATTGTTCTCATCATGAGCTTTGAGTCTTATTGTGTTTTTAATAATCTTCTTATAAAGCGGATGCTTAACGTTGTCTTCAATGGCAACTACAACGGTTTTATCCATCTTGTCGCTTACAACTCTGCCCACTCTTGTTTTACGAAGGTTTCTTTCGCTCATTTAGCCTTTTCCTCCCTCTCTCAAGCGTTAGTGCTGTCGTTTTTAAGCTCGTTCTCGCGAATGATTGTTTTAACGCGGGCGATATCCTTTTTAACGGCAGCTATACGCATGGGGTTATCGAGCTGGTTAATGGCGAGTTGGAAACGCAGATTAAATAATTCTTCTTTAAGCTTTGTCAACTGCTCATTAAGCTCGGGCAAAGTGTTTTGTCTGATTTCCTTTGCATTCATTACTGCTCACCACCCATTTCCTGCTTTGTTATAAACTTGCACTTAATAGGAAGCTTGTTTGCGGCGAGACGCATAGCCTCACGTGCTAATTCCTCGCTAACTCCGCCGATCTCGAACATTACACGGCCGGGTTTAACAACTGCTACCCAATATTCCACAGCGCCTTTACCTGAACCCATTCGAACCTCGGCAGGCTTCTTGGTGATCGGCTTATCCGGGAAAATTTTAATCCAAACCTGACCGCCACGTTTGATGGAACGGGTCATGGCAATACGCGCAGCCTCTATCTGGTTAGAGGTGATCCACGCCGGCTCTAAAGCCTGAAGACCGAAATCGCCGTGTGTTACGGTGATGCCGCGTGAAGCGGCTCCGGTCATTCTTCCGCGCTGAACTCTGCGGTATTTAACTCTTTTAGGCATTAACATCAGCGGGCGCCTCCTTCCTTTTTAACCTTGCGGTTATCAGCAAGAACCTCGCCTTTGTATATCCAAACCTTAACGCCTATACGACCGTATGTGGTGTTTGCCTCGGCAAAGCCGTAGTCGATATCGGCACGAAGAGTCTGAAGCGGAATGGTTCCCTCGTGATACTGCTCGCTTCTTGCAATTTCGGCACCGCCCAAGCGTCCCGAAACCTGTGTTTTTATACCCTTAACGCCAAGGCGCATAGCTCTGCCTATTGAGAGCTTCATAGCGCGGCGGAAGGAAATACGCTTTTCAAGCTGAGCCGCAATATTCTCGGCTACGAGCTGTGCGTTAGCGTCCGGATTCTTTATTTCAACAATGTTGATAAGAACCGGTTTGCCGAGCATCTGCTGGCAGGTGGCGCGAAGCTTTTCGATTTCGCTGCCGTTGCGTCCGATTACCATACCCGGCTTTGCGCAGTGAATGTGTAATCTTACACGCTTGTCGTCACGTTCGATTTCGATTTTTGAAATACCTGCTGAGAAAAGGGTCTTCTTGAGGTATTTACGGAGGTTGTAGTCCTCAACCAATGTATCGCCGAAAGCGCTGTCATTGGCAAACCAACGTGAGTCCCAGTTTTTTATAACGCCCACACGGAAACCGTGGGGATTAACCTTCTGGCCCATAACTTAACCTCCTTCTTAAATCTCGCGTTCCTTAAGAACGATTGTAACATGGCTTGTTCTCTTTAAGATTCTGTGCGCTCTGCCGTGATCCTTCGGACGGATTCTCTTAAGAGTGGGTCCCGGACAAACAAAGCACTCTGCAACATAAAGACGTGAAACATCCATATTGTGATTATTTTCTGCATTAGCCATAGCTGACGCTAAAAGCTTCTCCAAATACTCGCAAGCGGACTTAGGAGTAAATTTGAGTATAGCCATAGCTTTGTCAGCGTCTTGATTGCGGATTAAATCCAAAACAATCTTCACCTTGCGGGGTGAAATACGGGCATATTTAAGTGTAGCCCTTGCTTCCATAGTTAAACTCTCCTTTCAGCCGCTTACTTACCGGTGGTCTTTGAACCTGCGTGACCCTTGAATGTTCTTGTGGGTGCAAATTCACCGAGCTTGTGACCAACCATATCCTCAGTTACATAAACCGGAACGTGCTTGCGACCGTCATGCACTGCGAATGTATGTCCGACGAAATCGGGGAATATGGTTGACGAACGGCTCCAGGTTTTAAGAACTCTTTTTTCGCCGGCTTCGTTCATTTCTTTGACTCTTTTGAGCAACACCGGTTGCACGTAAGGGCCTTTTTTAATGCTTCTTCCCATGATTAATCTCCTTTCGTCGAATTATTTACGGCGCTTTACGATATACTTATCGGTGCGCTTATTCTTCTGACGGGTCTTATAACCGAGAGCAGGTTTACCCCACGGGGTAACAGGTCCCGGACGACCTACCGGTGACTTACCTTCACCGCCGCCGTGCGGGTGATCGCACGGGTTCATTACAGAACCGCGAACAGCAGGTCTCCAGCCCATATGACGCTTGCGGCCGGCTTTACCGTAGTTAACGTTTGCGTGCTCCGGATTTGAAACCACGCCTACCGTAGCCATACAGCCTGCCGGTACGTTGCGCAGCTCGCCCGAAGGCAAACGTAAAAGAGCCATTCCGTTTTCCTTAGCCATAAGCTGAGCGGTGTTGCCTGCGGAACGCGCAAGCTGAGCGCCCTTACCGGGGTAAAGCTCTATATTGTGAAGGAAGGTACCTACCGGAATGTTGATAAGCGGAAGTGCGTTGCCGGGTTTGATATCGGCTTCGGGACCGCTTACGATAACGTCCCCTACCTTTAAATCCTGAGGAGCGATTATATAACGCTTCTCGCCGTCCTCGTACTGAACGAGGGCTATAAACGCAGAACGGTTAGGATCGTATTCAAGGGTTTGAACGGTGGCGTTTACGCCGAAACGCTCTCTCTTGAAATCGATAACTCTGTACTTTCTGCGGTTTCCGCCGCCTCTGTGACGAACGGTAATTCTGCCGTAGCTGTTGCGTCCGGCATTTTTCTTGATCGGCTCAAGCAGGCTTCTTTCGGGTGCTACCTTTGACAGCTCGGAATAATCCATTGTTGTCATATTGCGGCGGCCCGGAGTAGTCGGCTTGTAAAATTTAATTGCCATTTGTTTCACTCTCCTATTTTGGCTTAGCGAAGCCGCACCGCGGCTTCATACATCACCGGGAACTTTAATTTCCCTTTCGGCTGTTACTTAAAGAAGTCCGTCAAAGAACTCTATCGGCTTTGAATCGGCCTTTAAAGTAACAATAGCCTTTTTCCAGGCGGCGGTATAACCGTTGTAACGGCCCATACGCCTTGCCTGTCCGCGAACATTGATGGTGTTAACCTTTGCAACGTCAACCTTGAAAAGCTTTTCAACGGCGTCTGCTATTTCGATTTTGTTAGCGTCCTTAGCTACCTTGAAGGTGTATTTTTTATCGGCTATACCCGACATACTCTTTTCGGTAATTACCGGAGCTATAATGATATCCTGTGCGGCTTTCATTATGCGTACACCTCCTCAAGCTTTGCTACGGCGTTCTTAACGATAACAAGTGTGTCTGCGTTTACAACGTCATAGGTGTTAACGGTGTTAACCTGTGCGGATTTTGCGCCCTTGATGTTGCTTATGCTCTTAACCGCAAAAGCGTCGTTGCTGTCAAGCACGATAAGCGCCTTTTTGCCGGCTCCTATCGCATTTAAGCAGGCAGCTACGGTTTTGGTGCTGAAGCCGTCGAGCTTCAGCTCATCAAGAACGATGAGTCCGCCGTTTAATGCCTTATCGGACAGAGCGGACTTAAGAGCCAATCTCTTGACCTTTTTATTAAGAGAGTAAGAATAATCTCTCGGCTTCGGAGCGTGAACTATTCCGCCGTGTCTCCACTGCGGAGCTCTGGTTGAACCCTGTCTTGCGTGACCGGTTCCCTTTTGTCTCCAGGGCTTTCTGCCGCCTCCCGAAACCTCGGTACGGGTCAGAGTGGATTGTGTGCCCTGACGTTTATTTGCAAGGTAGTTTACAACTGCCATATGCATAACAACCGCATTGGGCTCAATTCCGAAAACGGCATCGCTTAAAGTTATCTCGCCGACGCTTTTGCCTGCCATATCGACTACTGCTATATTAGGCATAATTTAAAACACTCCTTCCCTTAAGCTTTAACGCTGTCGAAAAGAACCACTATTCCGCCCTTAGGACCCGGAACGGCGCCCTTAACCGCGATTATATTCTTTTCTGCGTCTACCTTAACGACACTGAGGTTCTGAACGGTTACGCGCTCGTTACCGAGGTGTCCTGCCATCTTCTTGCCCTTGAAAACTCTTGACGGAGTTGAGCAGGCCGTGACGGTGCACAGGACCTGTACCGTGAGTTTCCTTGAGTCTTCCGAAATTCCAGCGCTTAATAGTGCCGGCGTAGCCCTTACCTTTGGAAGTGCCGCGTACGTCTACCGCTTCGCCCTCTGCAAATATATCTGCCTTTATGATGTCGCCTACGTTCATAGCGCTTACATCTTCAAAGCGGAATTCGCGAAGAACCTTCTTCGGCGCAACGTCGCCCTTCTGGAAGTGACCCTTCTGGGGCTTGTTTACTTTAGAAGCCTTAAGATCGCCGTAGCCTATCTGAACTGCTTCATATCCGTCGTTTTCGTTGGTCTTTTTCTGCGAAATAACGCAGGGGCCTGCTTCTATTACAGTAACCGGAACGACGTTTCCGTTTGCGTCAAAAAGCTGAGTCATACCGAGCTTTTTGCCGACGATACCCTTTTTCATTCTGTTTTCCTCCTTTGGTTATTGGTTGGCAATGCCAACGTGACCTGCTGTGTTTAAGATTAAAGCTTTATTTCAATCTCAACACCGGCGGGAAGCTCAAGACCGGTCAAAGCTTCAACGGTTTTGTTTGAAGGTCTGATAACGTCTATAAGCCTTTTGTGCGTTCTCGTTTCAAACTGCTCGCGGCTGTCTTTATATTTATGAACAGCACGGAGAATGGTAACAACCTCTTTTTCGGTGGGCAGCGGCACGGGGCCTGATACCCTTGCACCTGTACGTTTAGCGGTTTCCACTATCTTTTCAGCGGACTGGTCTACAAGCGCGTGGTCGTAACCTTTGATACGAATACGGATTTTTTCTTTCACTGCCATGTGAAATTCGCCTCCTTGTTAGTTGGCGGGCAAAACTTACAACGCGCCGTGTTTTTCTTTACTGCGCATTATAAAACCGGCATTGCTGGGGTTTCAGACAATTCCGGACAGCAGATCGCTCTGCCGCTGTGCTTAAAGGCCGCAAGATCCCTTAGCACTTCCATTACTTTCGCCCGGTTTAAAATCGGACATACTCCGCGGAAATTTCCCGACTCGTGGTCGGCCACCTCCCGCATCATCGCATGTATAACGCCGTACTTACACAGCGTACCGTAGTATAATAGCACACTGTGAGCCAAAAATCAAGCTTTTTTTTACATTTTTATTTATTTTTCGGATTTTATTATTCTATCGGGAAAAATCGACGCCTGAATAAGATCCTCAGGCGTTATATCAAGCGCGTCCGCAATGTTGAAAAACACATCAAGCGAAAAACCGTATGCCATATTCGGAGCCTCGATACAACTTATAAGTCCCCTGCTGGTGCCTGCCTTTTCCGCCAACTTTTCCTGTGACAAACCTCTCAATTTTCTTAATGTCGCTATTGATATTCCGAGTTGTATAAAACGGTCTCTGTTTTTAAAGCTTACTTTCTTTCCCATATTACTCCCTACCTTTTCGCTTTATTATATAGGTATGGAATTTTTCTTTCAGTTCAAACAACACAGCACTTGACTAAATTTGATAGCAATATTATAATATTTGTAAATATTTGTATAATTATGCGAAAGGTTTAATATGAAAAACAAAATTAAATATATTAAAATGCTTATAAAAAAAGAAATCCCGTTAAGGGACAGGGATATTACAGGTACTCCGCTTTCCCCCGGCAACCCAAAAAGGTGCAAGGGAAACGGCGGGCACAGCGGCGCGGCAATCCGTTTTTCCTTTTTTAAAATAAAGCCTTTTAATAAGGAAAAACGAATTTTAAGTCGTCTGCTTCATTATATATAATCTTTCTTCAAGTCTTTTCCTTGTATTAAGCGCAGGGTCAAGTATAACCGCTCTTCGCAATTTTTCAAGCGTTTTTCCTATATCCTCACCGGTTATTCCGTGCTTTATAAGGTCCGTGCCCGTTATTTTAAGGTCGCGGATTTTATAAGGCTCTTTGTTTTTTATAATCTCGTAAAGCAAAACGGCGGCCGCCTTGCAGTCTTCCCCGTAAGCCTGTTTATAACCGAAACAGCTTTCAACCGCAGAAGGCGAGGTTAAATAAAGCATTTCTTTAATTTCAGGCTTTGTTTCGGGCTTCGGCATATTTAAAAGCGTTAACATATCCTTTGCGGCTTTTTTTGAAGCCTTTTTGTCGGTGCCGGCGCTGCGCATGAATGCAAGTCCGCGCACGCCTGCTGCAAGCTCTGAAGCCTT
>ERZ827043.3361-NODE-3361-length-11743-cov-4.148015_pt1 | contig 11743 bp, 9 predicted proteins | sample MGYA00519923_ERZ827043 | MGnify/ENA primary metagenome ERZ827043 (study PRJEB31778, sample SAMEA3449251) | human gut metagenome | biome: human gut; feature: human-associated habitat; material: faeces | place: United Kingdom | collected 2010/2012 ...
TTATAAAAGAAAACTCTATGAATGAATCAGTGCTTCCCTAGCTCACTAGCCCACTAGTACACCAACTCACCAACTCACTATACCATCCCGGTCGGCAGGAAGGAATGACGTATCAGCAAGTATAAATTACATAAAAGCCGTATTCAATGGCTCTTAATTCCTCTATCATTTCAAAAAGCAGTGGAAAATACATAAATTCACCACTGCTTCTTTTCATATGTATATGAACTTATCCGTTCAAATTAAATGTAATGGGTACTCTGGAGTTGGCTGTCACCGGGGTGCCATTCTGTTTGGCCGGCACAAACCGCCAGCTGTAGACAGCAGAAACGGCTGCACTGTCCAGGGTGCTGTTACCGGAGGAACTTTCCACCCAGGCACTGGATACGGAGCCATCGGTGGAGACTGTCATACCAACCACGGTGGTGCCAGAAATGCCGGCCCTTCTGGCAGATTCGGGATAGCTGGGTGCCGGTGCACTGAGAATCTGGATACCGGTGGTTTCACCGCCACCGCTTTCCCCTCCGGAACCGTTTCCGTCGCCATTCCCATCACCGCTTCCGCTGCCGCCCCCGCTGCCGGAACCGGTGCCGCTTCCTGTGCCGGTACCGGTTCCGGTGCCGGTGCCGCCTCCACTTCCTCCGCCACTTCCGCCGGAATTAGAATCAGAAGCAGACTGGCTGTCACCGGATGAAGAAGACATCTCGGAAGACGAGTCCTGGTGCGGTGCGATTTCATGCACATCATCAGCTGCCGCTTCATCTGACTCGGAAGGGACTGCAGGAGGAGGTGCAGTGGGAGTTGCCTTCGCCTCATGGATTTGCGGAAGCTCTTCAGCAGCGGAATACCCTCCGCCTCCACCGCCGCCGATGTCGGAAACCAAATCCACCTCGATTGGTTCACGTTCGGGCTGGGGCGGCACAAAAAGAGCCATCAGCCCTGTTAACGCGCCAAAAATCGCTATCTGGCACAGAAAGGACAATCCAAAGGCAGAGGACCAACGGTACTTAGTCGTACGCATGGGACCACCTCTTTACTGATTCTGACCGGTCTTCGACTCTGTAGCAATCCCCACCTTGCTGATACCTACAGATTTCAACTGGTCAAGTACAAATACAAAATCTCCATGTTCCGATTTCGAATCAGCCCGAAGCACCACTGCCAGATCAGGATTCCTTCCTTTTTCGATTTCCATACGCCGCCGGAAATCATCTTTGGCAATCTTTTCCTTCTCCACGTAGATCGTGCCGTCGGAAGTAATGCTGATGGGAATCGTCTGCTCCACATTCACTTTAGCCGTAGCCGTCTGTGGAAGATTGAGGTTGATGGACTTCTGCACCACCATGGAAAGCATGCTCATCATGAAGAAAACCAGAAGGAAGAAAATGATATCAATCATAGGGATAATCATAATCTTCGGTTTCTTCTCCACATTCATCGATTCCAGTTTCATTCTGTCTTCGCCTCAACGATTGCCAAATACAGGGTCCCCAGTTTTTCCATCTGGGAAACGAAATTGCTTACCTGCTGTGACAGGTAGGTATAGGCAATGAGGGCAATGATAGCCACGAAAAGACCGGTGGCCGTGCAGACAAGAGCCTCCGCCACGCCGCCAGTAACGGCAAAGGGCTGGCCATTGGACACAGAAAGCACATTGAAGGAGCCGATCATACCGATAACCGTGCCCAGAAGGCCCATCAGAGGCGACAAGGTAACGATAACATCCAGATAATTCAGATAATTCTTCAGAAGACCTGCCGCATGGGATGCCGCCCCTTCAATGAGAGAAGTCTGATCAACCTTCAGGTTCATATGCTCAACACCTGCCAGCACCACGGAAGCCGGAATGCCTCCGTCCTTCTCAAGCAGAGCCTTCAGCCCCGCGTAATCCCCTCTTTCCAGAAATTCAGGAATCTCCCTGGCAAGCTGGTCTACATGAGAACGGTTGGCCCGATAAAAGCGGAACCTTTCGATAAAAATAGCAATAACAATAAAAGAGCAGAGAATCAGCGGATACATCATAAACCCGCCGGCTTTGAATAAATGCAAGAAATCCATCAAATGCCTCCTGAAAACGAAATAAAATGATTAGATAATACTTGGACATCTCTAACATTCACATCAAGACTATCATTTTAAAAGCGATTAGTCAAATAATATTTCTTTAATTCTTTCTATATTAATTTCTTATCATCAAGATGAGATCAGGGAAGCAATGAAATTTTCTCCTACTGCTTCACTCCCTTCAGGGAGAGACTGATACGGTTTCTTTTTTCATCCACCTGAATAATCTTCACCTTCAGGATATCCCCTACGGCAAGCACATCGGAGGGATGGTTCACCCGGTGTTCCCCCATCTGGGACACATGGAGGAGACCGTCGTGGTGGAGGCCTATGTCTATGAAGGCGCCGAAGTCGGTAATGTTGCGGACCGTGCCTTTCATGATGGTGCCTTCCTTGATTTCGGAAATGTCGGTAATCGAGGAGCGGGTCAGGGGCTGGGGCAGGTCGGCTCTGGGGTCGCGGCCGGGGCTGACCAAGGCGTCCAGGATGTCGTGGACTGTAGGAAGTCCGGCGGAGAGTTTTTCCGCCATTTCTTTTTCATTCACCCCGGGCCTCTCTTTACGGAGGCGGGCGATTTCCTTTTCATCCTTTAAATCATCGGGCACCATGTGGAAAAGGGCAAGGATTTTTTCCGCCAGGCCGTAGGATTCAGGATGGATGGATGTATTGTCGAAGGGGCTCTTTCCGTTTCTGATGCGGAGGAAACCGGCGCACTGGGTGAAGGCGGCAGGTCCCAGACGGGGCACCTTGAGGAGGGTGCGGCGGCTTCCGAAGGGGCCGTTTTCATCTCTGTAGGCCACGATATTTCCTGCCACAGCGGCGCTGATGCCTGCGATATGGGAAAGAAGGGATGGGCTGGCGGTATTGAGATCCACGCCTACGTGGTTGACGGCGTCCTCAATGACCGCGTCCAGTGATTCTCCCAGAAGTTTCTGGTTCACATCGTGCTGGTACTGCCCCACACCAATGGCCTTGGGGTCGATTTTTACCAGTTCCGCCAGGGGATCCTGTACCCGGCGGGCGATGGAAACGGCGCCGCGGATAGTGACATCATACTCCGGCAGCTCCTTCCTTGCCAGTTCAGAGGCAGAGTAAACGGAGGCGCCAGCTTCACTGGTGATGAGGTAGTGCACATCCAGATGGTTTTTAGTAATCAGATTGGAAACGAATTTCTCTGTTTCATAGGAAGCAGTTCCATTTCCCATAGAAATCAGGGTCACGCCATGTTTCCGGATAAGGGAAAGTACTTTCCTTTCCGCCATCTGCCTTTCCCCTTCTGATTTCGTTACCTGGATGACGCCGTGATCAAGCACCCGTCCGGTGGCATCCACCACAGCCATCTTGCAGCCGGTGCGGTAGCCCGGGTCAAGCCCCAGCACCCGGTAGCCCGCAAGGGGCGGCTGGAGCAGAAGCTGCTTTAAATTCATGCCGAAAACTTTGATAGCCTGCTTTTCCGCTTCCTCTGTCATCCGGTTCCGAATTTCCCTTTCCAAAGCAGGAAGAAGGAGCCTTTTATATCCATCCTCTATGGCACCGTGCAGTTCTTCCCTGAAAATGGAGGGGCCTTTATAGTATTTTCTGAAAATCCCCTCTATAGCCTGTTCATGATCGAAATCCATATGAACTTTGAGAAGTCCCAGTTTTTCGCCGCGGTTCATGGCCAAGACGCGGTGGGAAGGCATACGGCGCAGCATTTCACTGTGATCCTTGTACATAAGGAATGTGGATGCCCCTTCTTTGGATTCATCCAGTTCCGTTTCAATCATGCCTTTTTTCCACAGGCGGCTCCGTATGTCCTGACGAAGAGACGCATCTTCCATGATTTCCTCTGCCAGAATATCCCGGGCGCCGGAAAGCGCCTCTTCCGGTGTATTGACATCTTTCTCCGGATTGACAAAGGAAATCGCATAGGAAAGGGCAGTCCCCCTCTTTTCCTTCTGCTCCCTTATAGCCTTTGCCAGACCGGCCAGGCCCCTTTCCCTGGCCTTGGACGCTCGGGTAGCCCGTTTCTGCCGATAGGGCAGGTACAGATCCTCCAGCTCCTGCAGCTTCACCGCCTTCGTAATCCTGTCACGAAGAGAGGCCGTAAGCTTTCCCTGCTCCTCGATTTTGGAAAGGATTTCCTCCTGCCGCTTCACAAAGTTTCTGAGGTAAGCCGCCCTTTCCGACACAAGACGTACCTGCTCATCGGTGAGGGAACCGGTCACTTCCTTCCGGTACCGGGCAATAAAGGGAACCGTATTCCCCTCATCCAAGAGTTCCATGGTTTTTACCACCTGCTGTGAAGAAATGGAAAGTTCCTGTCCTATGATTTTCGGGATGTCCGTCGTAAGCATATGTCCTCCTTAAATGAAAATATAGTTCTCTGCTTCCCCTATCTTACCATACCCTTGAGGAAAAAATACCAATGAAAAGAAAGTGGAATCCGTGCTTCCTCAAGTCCCTATGGACAATCCCGGCATTCTTCAGGATGACTTTGGGAGGCGGGCCCGGTCAGCCGCAATATTTCTATCGTTTATCATCTTATCCAAAAGCGCCGCAAGCGTCCTCTCTCTATTACCAATAAAAAAACAGCACTCCGAAAAAGGAATGCTGTTTCTATTTCATATTCTTACCAGAAATAAACCAGGGCGAAGGCTGCCACGAAGAAACGGTAAATGGCAAAGCCGGTGAGGGTGGATGTATTCAGGAATTTCAGGAACCAGAGGATGGACGCATAGGCCACCACGAAGGCGGTGACGAAACCTACGGCCAGGATTCCCAGGTCTCCCATGGAAAGGCTGCCGATGACCTTCAGCAGATCATAGAAGCAAGCCAGGAACATGAGGGGCACTGCCATGATGAAGGTGAAGTCGGCGCCTGCCTTTCGGGAAATGCCGAGCAGAAGGCTTCCGGCAATGGTGCTGCCGCTCCGGGAAAAGCCGGGCCACAGGGACAGGCACTGGAAGAGACCGATAAGGAAAGCCTGTTTTGTGGAAATCTTATCCACGTTCGTCACTTCAAATTCCTTCCCTTTTCTTGTCTTTTCCGCCACAATCATGAAAACGCCGCCCAGCACCAGACCGATGATAACGGTGGTGGGGCTGAAAAGATGGTGCTTAATAAAACCATGGAAGAGAAGGCCCGTGAGGCAGGCAGGGAACATGGACACGCAGAGATTAAACACAGAGGGCCCCTTCCTGCGGAACCAGTGATGGGTATTCAGGATAAAAGTGAATTTCTGCCGGTATACCACCAATACGGAAAGGATGGCCCCCAGCTGGATAAATACATCAAAAAGGTCTGCCAGGGTGCCTTCAAACCCCAGCATGTGACCTACAATAATCATATGACCGGTAGAAGAAACAGGGATATATTCCGTGAGACCTTCTACAATACCAACAACTAACGCACAGAAATATTCGTACACACTAACACCTCAAACGGTTCTTTACTTCGTGGGATTCATGGCACTGACAATGCCTTCCACCTTATTTTTTGAAAAATTAATAATCAGCACATTGCTCTTTCCCTTGGAAAAGTAAATGTAAGACGTCTTTGGCTCACTGCCGGATACATTCATTTCCAGACGATGGGGCTTCCCGTAAAGCAGCTCCACCGTAGACACATCATCCCCCAGCGTGAGTCCCCGGGACGTGACCATGCGCTTATCCGTAAGGAAAAGGGCGGAAATGATGGAACTCTTCACCGTCAGACGGACAGCATACCCCGGGAAATAGAGGATTTCCTCCCTGGGATTGGCCATCTTCTTTTCCCATTCCTCAAAGGAATGGGGCTTAAACGTACTTCCCAGCTCATAGCCGGCCATGCGGAAATCCTTATCCCCCAGGAAAAGCTTTCCCTCGCCGTCAAGATAGGACAAATCTTCCTTATTCACAGGCCCCGTCAAAAGAGACATACGGATGGAAGAAACCTGATCCCCCTTCACAGTGAAAACCATTTCCCTGTTTCCAAGGCCATAGCGGAAATCAAAAGACTGTCCCTTACCATCCCAGAGAACAGCAAGGGGCCTGCCATACGCACGGATCAGATTCTCCCGGCCAGTACCAACCCCTACATTTCTAGGAGTCACTGCAGCCGGTCCGGCGGCCAGGATTTCAGACACCCCTTTGCCGGGGAAAACAAAATCCTTCGGCAGATCCGCCCGCCCGGAATAGGAAAGAAGGAAAGGGGCTGTCCTCTTGACGGTCAGATCCTTAAAAACATAGGAATCCCTGGTATTCTCATAGATTGTCTTTTCCGGCAACCCCTTCCGATGGATAACCGATGAAATGGAATCTCCCAAGGATACACCATGCACCTGGAAATCGCTGTCGGAAAGAGGAGTGTCGGAAATCGGTAAAAGCAGAGCCTCCGCCCCTGTCAACGGCAGCTCTGCCGTAGTACCGGTCCCCACCGCAGCAGGATGAGCCGCCTCAGCAGCGGAAACACTCAAGACACTGCAGGCAGAAACAGCCGCGGCCAGCAGCGCCGCCTTCAATTTATATTTCATGGGCAGTCTCCTTTTAATCTAAAAAGTACCTGGACGCAAAGGTACTAGTTTATTATGATAGCCCAGATGATATATGTCAAGTATAAAAGGGGGCCGCGCCTGACGGCGCAGGTTGTGTAGAAGGGTTGTGTAGAAAGGGGCGAAGAAAGGTTCAGAGGATTCCCTCCTCCATTTATTGTGCCCCCGCTACATCGGGGGAAAGGTGGTGCCGCAGGCACCAAAGGGGGCGACTTTCCCCCGCCCGCCAGGGCGGCTCCCTGGTTTTACTAGCTCACTAGCTCACTAGCTCACTAGTACACCAACTCACCAGCCCACTCCACTCTGCTGCAGTCGAAATGACGATGTGGGAGCCTTAACCGTTATTTTACAAACGAATGGCTTATACAGGAAATATTCCTTCTCTTCCTCTTTACATACCTATTAAAATCCGTTATTATTGAAAGAAACACTGTTATCTTTTGATTTTTATATTTCATTAAAATACATAGGAATGTATAAATTTCAAAAGATTTCAAAATTTGCGAATGTTTGCAGGGGGAGAAGTTATGGATTTGGAAAACAACTGGCCTATAGCGCTGGCCTTTATGCTGTACCTGGTTTTGATGATGAGCATCGGGCTTTATTATTCCCGCAGGCAGAAGAATCTGTCTTCCTACATTTTAGGGGACCGGCAGCTGGGGCCGTGGCTCACCTCCATGAGCGCCGAAGCTTCCGATATGAGCGGCTGGATGCTCATGGGCCTTCCCGGTTATGCCTATCTCCACGGTCTGTCTGCTTTCTGGACGGGCATTGGACTCATTATCGGCACCTGGGCCAACTGGCTCCTTGTTTCCCAGCGTCTTAGAAATTATACGGAAGTGGCCAATAACAGCCTTACCATTCCGGATTACCTGTCCAACCGTTTTGAAGACAGGAAAAACGGCCTGCGTCTCATCTGCGCCCTCTTTATTATTCTTTTCTTTATCATTTATACATCCTCCGGATTTGTGGCAGCAGGGAAGCTCTTCAATACCATTTTCGGCATTCCCTACCTCCATGCCCTTCTCCTCGGCGCCTTCGTGGTGGTATTCTACACCTTCCTGGGCGGCTTCTCTGCCGTAGCCCTCACCGACTTTATCCAGGGCACCATGATGTTCTTCACCGTCATTTATGTACCGGTGGCGGCTACCATCGCCATGGGCGGCCCCATGCCTACCCTGGACATTCTTTCCAAGGAAGGAGCCGATTTCTTCTCCTTCTTCCCGGACTCCACCGGCATGTCCGCTCTTCTGGTCATGATCGTTTCTTCCCTGGGCTGGGGCCTTGGTTACTTCGGCCAGCCCCATATCCTGGTGAAATTCATGGCCATCGGAGACCCGAAGGAATTGAAGAAATCTACACGCATTGCCATGACCTGGGTGCTTCTTTCCCTCACCTTCGCCATTGCCATCGGCGTCGTAGGCAAAGCATACCTCTCCACCCCTCTGGAAAACGCCAATGCAGAGCGTGTCTTCATCCTTATGGCTGAATCCCTGTCCGCCCCCTTCATCACCGGCATCATCTGGTCCGCCATTCTGGCAGCCATTATGAGTACCAGTTCCTCACAGCTTCTGGTCACCTCCTCCGCCGTTTCCCGCGACCTCTTCCAGGCCTTCCTGAAAAAGGATGCCTCTGAAAAAACACTCATCCGCGTGTCCCGTTTAAGCGTCCTTCTGGTTTCCGCCATTGCCGTATATCTGGGAAGCGACCCCAACAGCTACATCTTCTCCATCGTCTCCTACGCCTGGGCCGGATTCGGTGCCTGCTTCGGCGCCACCGTACTCCTCTCCCTCTACTGGAAACGGATGACCCTGAAAGGCGCCTACGCCGGCGTCATCGTAGGCGGCGTCACCGTACTTATCTGGAAACAGTTCGAATGGTTCGGCCTCTATGAACTGGTGCCCGGCTTCTTCTTCTCCATCGCCGCCATCATCATCGTAAGCCTTCTGGATAAGGAACCATCGGAAAGCATCAAAGAAACCTTCGAAAAGGCCCTGGCCCTTTCAAAATAAGAAATCTAAAAAGAGGATGCGCAAAAATGATAATCATTTTTGCACATCCTCTTTTGTATGCATTCATGTTCAAAGAAATCTCCCGACGAAGTGAAACCGGTAACATTGTGGAATGAGATTTCTCCCCTGCGGTCGAAATGACGATGGTGTAAAGTTTACGAAACTGATTAAGCCTCCACAATCCTAAATTCGATTCCAGGGAAGCGGCATTAAAAAAAGACCGGAAATGCAATTCCGGTCTTTTTAATTACAGAGCGAGCATTCAATAAGCCGAGTTCTGTCCCGTTTGCACGGTGATGATTATCTGTCTAGCCATCCAATTGCTTGGATGATCAAGCGACGCAACCCGGAAGGTCAGCGGGCAGCCTCAACCCTTCCCTATTCGGTCTTGCTTCAGATGGGGTTTACCAAGCCAGCCGGTCTCCCGACTGCTGGTGCGCTCTTACCGCACCTTTCCACCCTTACCACTTGCGTGGCGGTCTCCTTTTCTATGGCACTTTCCCTGGGGTCACCCCCGCCGGACGTTATCCGGCATCCTGCCCTGCGAAGCTCGGACTTTCCTCACGCCTTACGGCCCGCAATCATCTTTCCTGCTCGCAGGGTACAGTATAGCATAGAGAAATGAGGATTGTCAATGAGTGTGAAGAAAGGTTCTTAGGTTTGACGCCCGCTTTGCGGGCGAGGGTTGTGGATATCCGCTGCGCGGCAATGAGTATAAAGTCAGCGTTACGGGACTTGCCTTCCCGCCGTACGCGTCATTCTGAGCCGCAGGCGAAGGATCTCCGTACGCGTTGACATTGACTCCGACTAGCTCACTAAAGAATACCGGTCGACGGGAAACACTTCTGTTATATACAGTAAGTGACTCTCCTTCCGTAAATCGCCGCCTTTCGGCGGCGCCTTTGCTCTGCAAAGGCCTATCCTCAGCCCTGTCGGTCAGCTCCTTCCAGTGGAAGGAACCTTACGTTACGTGCTATACTTCCCGCCTCACTCGTCAGAATACTGAGCGCAGCGAAGGATCTCGGTATACGTAGACATTGACTCCAACTAGCTCACTAGCCCACTAAATCGGTTTTATTCATACTGGCCGCAGAGCCGCCCACCGCAGCCCTCACGCCCAAAGGGCGTGTCCCTCACATATGCCCGAAAATATCTACAGCGCCGCTGTCCTCCAGCACTTCCAGATTCCATCTTTTTTCTGCCGCCGCTTTTCTGATTCTTGCAGCCAGTTTCGGCACAATGACCCTTTCTGTATAGAAATGGCCGCCATCGGCGATGAGGAGTCCCATAGCCGATGCATCCTGGGCTTCATGATATTTCAGGTCCCCTGTGAGGTAAAGGTCTGCCCCTTTTGCCTTGGCAAGGGCGGCGAATTCACTGCCTGCGCCGCCAAGGACGGCCACCTTTCTCACCGTAATATCCGTATTTCCTACATAGCGAAGGTCGGGAATGCCCAGTTTTGCCTTGATATACCGAAGCGCTTCCTTTCCGGGAAGAGCTTCCGGCAGCTCTCCCACCCGCCCCATGTATTCCACGGAGGCGCCGTTTTTCAGTTCATAAATATCACAGTGCACAGGGCCGCAGATTTCCTTCATGTCATCCAATATGTCCCGGAAGGAAGAGGACTTCACATTGAACTCCATTTTTCCTGCCCGGCTGCTGTCATCTGCATCTCCCAGAAGGTAGAAATGACCGGCCTGTCCTTTGTATTTTTTCTCCAGAAGTCCTTTGAACTCCTTGGCCTTCACAAATTCCACGTAGGCTGCCACCTTAAGAAGGGGCTCTGTTTTTTCCTTCACCAGGCCTTCCGGATTTGAAAGCCCCAGCGCCTCTGCCAGCGCATCATTCACCCCATCCCTGGCGGTATCCAGATTCGTATGGGCTGCAAAGGAAAGTATGTCATGCTTGATAAGTTTTCCGATAACCCGGCCCTTATAGCCGGAAAGGTCGATGGAGTACAGGGATTTAAAAAGGAAGGGATGATGGGAAATAATCATGGACACCCCATCTTTTACAGCCCTGTCCACATTCTCCTCTGTAAGATCAAGGGAAATGAGCACTTTCTTTACCGGCTGCTCCGGATTTCCCACCTGCAGCCCCGGATGGTCCCAGCTCTCCGCCAGCTTCTGTGGCGCCCATTCTTCCATCAGATTCATGAGATCCTGTGCTTTGATATTCATAAAAGTGCCTCCAGTTCCGCCTTTTCAGCCAACGCCTTTTCTCTCTTCCGCCGATTTCTTTCATTATCCGTATCCGGTGCCACTCCGTTGATAAGGAAATCCCTTTTCCGTATAAGCCGGCGGATATGTTCATGAAACAGGGGGTGCAGCCTGTATCCTTCAGTGGCACCGATTTCCCCTTCCAGCAGTGAAATTTCCCTCATGCTGCCGGGAACGGCCAGCATCATTTCATAAAGCCTCCTATCTTCCAGGGCCATCTCTTCCTTTATAATTCTGAAATGATGGGTAGAAAGATACTGCTTCAGTTCCGCCACGTGGTTCTGGGGCTGGAGTACCAGCCAGGAAAGGGCCTGTGCCTTCTCCATATCCGCCTCCAGAATGTCCCTCATCATAAGGCCGCCCATACCCGCAATGGTCACGCCGTCCACTTCCCCCTTCTGCAGCGGGGCAAGCCCCCCGCCCAGGCGAAGCTCTATCTGTCCTTCTTTTCCCTGCTCCTTGATATGAAACCTGGCCCTTTCCAGAGGTCCTTTGTGAATATCCGAAGCAATAGCTGCCCGGATCTTCCCCTCCTCCAGAAGCGCAAGAGGAAGGTAGGCATGATCCGTCCCGATATCCGCCATGGAGCGAGACGGCGGCACCAGCTTTGCTGCCTGGCGGAGCCTTGCTGTCAAATTCGTCATCTTTCCTCCCGGAAATAAAAAAAGCTGAGCTTTCGCTCAGCAGGAGTTTCATTGGTGGGCCCACCAGGGCTCGAACCTGGGACCAGACGGTTATGAGCCGTCGGCTCTGACCAACTGAGCTATAGGCCCGCAATCACCAACTTATGCTATTTTAACAGTTAAAAGAGAATGAGTCAAGTAGGGTAGAATGGGCCGCCTCGCGGCCCCGGGTTCAAAGGGTTCAGAAGGGAAGGTTCTAAGGAAGCACTGATTAATTCATAGAGTCTGCTTTTACAAGAATTTTTATGCACTGCT
>ERZ827043.3364-NODE-3364-length-11737-cov-4.261085_pt1 | contig 11737 bp, 10 predicted proteins | sample MGYA00519923_ERZ827043 | MGnify/ENA primary metagenome ERZ827043 (study PRJEB31778, sample SAMEA3449251) | human gut metagenome | biome: human gut; feature: human-associated habitat; material: faeces | place: United Kingdom | collected 2010/2012 ...
GAGAGCTTCACGGAGGTGTTCATCATCCTGGCCGTGGTGCTGCTGAACGCCGTGCTCGGCGTGGTGCAGGAGAGCAAGGCCGAGGCCGCCATTGAGGCGCTCCAGACCATGACCGCCGCCAAATGCAAGGTGCTGCGGGACGGCCACCAGACCGTGGTGGAGAACAGCCAGCTGGTGCCCGGGGATGTGGTGGTGCTGGAGGCCGGAGACGCCATCCCCGCCGATGGGCGGCTGCTGGAGTGCGTCTCCCTGAAGATCGAGGAGGCCGCTCTCACCGGCGAGAGCGTGCCCGCCGCCAAGGCGGCAGAGCTGCTGACAGGGCAGGACGTGCCGCTGGGCGACCGGAAAAACATGTGCTACATGGGCAGCACCGTGGTCTACGGCCGCGGCCGCGCCGTCATCACCGCCACCGGCATGGACACGGAGATGGGCAAGATCGCCGGCGTGCTGGCCCAGACGGAACAGGATGAGACGCCGCTGCAGCGGAAGCTGACCCAGCTGGGTACCACGCTGTCCAAGCTGGTGGTGGCCATCTGCGTGTTCATCTTTATTTTCGACCTGGTGGTAGTGGGAGACTATTCCCTGACCTCCGTCCTGAGCACCTTTATGGTGGCGGTATCGCTGGCGGTGGCTGCGATCCCCGAGGGGCTGGCCACGGTGGTGACGGTGGTGCTGAGCATCGGCGTTACCAACATGAGCAAGCGGCACGCCGTGATCCGGCGGCTCACCGCGGTGGAGACGCTGGGCTGCACCCAGGTCATCTGCTCCGACAAGACCGGCACCCTGACCCAGAACAAAATGACGGTGGTGGAGCACACGGGGCCGCTGCCGCTGCTGGCCGCCGCCATGACGCTGTGCAACGACGCCATTCTGGAGGACGGCGGCGCCCAGGGCGAGCCTACCGAGGCGGCGCTGGTGAATTTTGCCGCGGCCAGCGGCTGTCCCAAGCCCCAGCTGGAGGCCCGGCAGCCCCGCTGCGCCGAAGCGCCCTTTGACTCCAGCCGGAAGATGATGTCCACTATCCACCGCACGGACGGCGGCTTCGTACAGTACACCAAGGGTGCGCCGGACGAGGTGCTGCGCCGCTGCACCCACTATACGGAGGGCGGCGCGGTGCTGCTCATGACGGAGGAAAAGCGTGCCGCCATTCTGGCGGACAACAAGGCCATGGCCGACAAGGCGCTGCGGGTGCTGGCGGCGGCGGAGCGGCGGTACGACAGTCTGCCCGAGGATCTGACGCCGCAGGCGCTGGAGCAGCAGCTGTGCTTCATCGGCCTTGCCGGTATGATCGACCCCGTGCGGCCGGAGGTGAAGGACGCCGTGGCCCAGTGCCGCGCCGCAGGCATCCGCCCGGTGATGATCACCGGCGACCACAAGGACACCGCCGTGGCCATCGCCAGAGAGCTGGGCATCATCACCGACGCCTCCCAGGCCGTTACCGGCAGCGCGCTGGACGGCCTGTCCGACGATGAGCTGGATCAGGTCATCGACCGGTACGGCGTATACGCCCGTGTCCAGCCGGAGCACAAGGTGCGCATCGTCAACGCATGGCGGCGGCGGGGCGCTGTCACCGCCATGACCGGCGACGGCGTCAACGACGCGCCCAGCATCAAGTGCGCCGACATCGGCGTGGGCATGGGTATCACCGGCACCGACGTCACCAAGAATGTGGCGGACATGGTGCTGTCCGACGACAACTTCGCCACCATCGTCTCCGCCGTGGGCGAGGGGCGGCGCATCTACGACAACATCCGCAAGGCCATCCAGTTCCTGCTGGCCAGCAACATGAGCGAGGTGCTGGGCGTGTTCTTTGCCACGCTGCTGGGCTTCACGCTGCTGAACCCCGTACACCTGCTGTTCATCAACCTCATCACCGACTGCTTCCCGGCTCTGGCGCTGGGACTGGAGCAGGCGGAGCCGGACACCATGACCCGCCCGCCCCGGGACAGCCGCGACGGCGTGTTTGCCGGCGGCCTGGGCGTGGATCTCGTCTATCAGGGCGTGCTCATCACCCTGATCACGCTGGTGTCCTACATCATCGGGCACTGCATGGAGGTGGGATACTTTGAGATGCCCAAGGGCGTGTCCGACGACGGCATGACCATGGCGTTTCTGACCATGAGCATGTGCGAGATCTTCCACAGCTTCAACATGCGGTCCCAGCGCAGGAGCGTGTTCTCCCTGCCCAGCCACAACAAGGTGCTGTGGGCTGCCATGGCGGGGTCGCTGGTGCTGACCACGGCGGTGCTGGAGGTGCCTGTGCTGGCCAACGCCTTCGGGTTCACGCCGGTGAGCTGGCCGGAGTATGGCATCGCGCTGGCGCTGGCGTTCCTGGTCATTCCCGTGGTAGAGCTGGTGAAGCTCTGCCAGCGCCGCGCCGCGGCACGAAGATCGCAGAAGTAAAGAGCGGAATAAAAGGAAGGAGCGGGGCAAAGCCCCGCTCCTTCCTTGTTATTATGATAGTGATTGAAAATAGACAGCCAACAACGAAAGCGCGGTCTCCTTCTCCCTCGAAGAGCAGGCCTCCAATCGCTCCATAAGCTCTGACTGGCGTTGCTCCAGCACAGGTGCGTCCTCTGTCAGGACTTCATCGGGGCTGATATGCAGTGCCCGGCAAATGCGCAGGATCGTCTCCACGCGCATATTGACCAAGCCCCGCTCAATATCCGCATACGCACGGTCGGACATCCCCGCGGCTTCCGCTACTTCCATCTGTGTCATACCAAGTCTCTTACGAACGGCAAGCAGTTTGCCGCCGATCTTCTGAAAGTCAAAAACAAGCATAATCCTTCCTCCTGTTTATCCTATATAGGAACTTTACTTCCTAACCTCATTGACAAACAGGTTGTTTTGTAGCATACTTACAGGAAGAATAGTTCTTATTCTGTAAACTTCATGCGGAGGAAGGTATATGCAAGCTAACGAAGCAGGGCTTATCAGGCATTTACGAATGCTCTATGACATGGAATCGTCTGTCTATCAGCAAAAAGAATTTATCAAAAAACTCTTGGCGATGAACACTCCCCTCCCATCACCCCCGCCCCCAGACAGAGGAAAGCCCGTTTTTAAATGGGAGAAAGTCCTGGCCATCGGCCTGGTCTCTTTATTTATCGCAGTCGCTCTCCTATTTTTATCTTCTCAATATTGGTCAAACGCAATTTCGTCTCTTTGCCTGTTGGCCGGCCTGGTTTGTATTTACCATTCGATTGCCGGAAAGTCGGAGAACAAGCGGGATGTCGAACAATGGGAAGCCGACAATGCGCGTCGAAGAACATATGCTGCGGCTGTGACCAGGAAAAAATATATTGATAATGAGATTCAAATTGCCAGCAGCAAGGCAAACGACAGTATACAATTGTTGAATCAAATGTATACCAGCAATATTATCTATCCCAAATACCGAAACCTCCCCGCCATCAGCAGCTTTCTTGACTACTTTTCTTCAGGCCGCTGCACAAGCCTGACCGGCCCGTATGGCGCTTATAATCTTTACGAAAGCGAAGCGCGCATGGACGGTATTATTACCCGCCTTGATAATATCAGCAGCCAGTTGACTCAGATTCAGTTCAATCAGCGAATGCTCTTCTTCGCCCTCAAAAATTGTAACGAAACCGTCAGCCGTTTGTGCCGTTCTGTCGAGAACAGCGCCAACCACCTATCGCAAATTGCGGAAACACAGTCGAAAATCGAACAAAATACAGCCACGACAGCTTACTACGCAAAGCTGCTTGAGAAAGAATCCGCCTATCGCAACAGGATGCAATACGACATTGACTACCGATGACCACAATTTACTTACCGCAAAAAAAGAAGCGGCCTCGCGGTCGCTTCTTTTTTGCTTCTTATTTTCTTACTTGCCGAAGTAGCGGTTCAGCAGACCCTCGAAGGCCTTGCCGTGGCGGGCTTCGTCGCGGGCCATTTCATGGACGGTGTCGTGGATGGCGTCCAGATTGTACTTCTTGGCCAGCTTGGCCAGCTCGAACTTGCCGGCAGTGGCGCCGTTCTCGGCATCCACGCGCATCTGCAGGTTCTTCTTGGTGCTGTCGGTGATGACCTCGCCCAGCAGCTCGGCGAACTTGGCGGCGTGCTCGGCCTCCTCCAGGCCGGCCTTCTCCCAGTACAGGCCGATCTCGGGATAGCCCTCGCGGTGGGCCACACGGGCCATGGCCAGATACATACCGACCTCGGAGCACTCGCCCTCGAAGTTGGCGCGCAGACCGTCGATGATCTCCTTGCGGACCTCCTCGGGAACATCCTCGCCAAAGACCTTACCGACGCCCACAACGTGCTCGGCGGCCCAGGTCTTCTCCTCGGACTGAAGGGTGAACTTGTCACCGCTGACGTGACAGACAGGGCACTCGGCGGGGGGAACATCGCCTTCGTGAACGTAACCGCAAACAGGACATACCCACTTTTTCATGATCGTATCCTCCATAACTTATTATAGTATATTGATTTGTGAGGGGATCACCCTCTCGCTTACTGACGTCAGTATACCACAGGATGCAGTTTTGGATGTGTTGCATCCGCAACACATCCAAAACTTTTTTTCAGTATTTTTTACAAGCCCAGGAACGTGCGCCACACCCGGATGCAGCGCTCCGCCTCCGCCTGCTCATCGGCCTCGGCGGCCATGCGCAGCAGCGGCTCCGTGCCGGAGAAGCGGCAGATGACCCAGCTGCCGTCGGTGAAGTACACCTTGCAGCCGTCCTCGCGGCTGATGTGATCCACGGCCTTGCCGAAGTCCGGCGTCTCGCAATGGACGAACAGTCGCTCCTGCAGCTCCGCTTTGCGGGAGGGGGTCATGCGGAAGTCCGCCTCGGCCCACTGGGGGTCGCCGTACTGCTCGGCGATCTCGGCGAACAGCTCCGACACCGACTTCCCGGTGACGGCCAGCATCTCCACCAGCAGCGCAGCGGCGTAGATGCCGTCCTTGCCGGAGATGTGGCCGCGAACGGCCATGCCGCCGGAGGACTCACCACCGATGACGGCGTCCGTCTCCGCCATCTTGGCGGACACCCACTTGAAGCCCACCGGCACCTCGTAGCATTTCTCGCCCAGCCCTGCGGCCACGCGGTCCAGCAGGTGGCTGGTGGAGTTGTTGCGGACGCAGGGGCCGTGCCAGCCGCGGTACTTCACCAGATAGTAGTACAGCAGCACCAGCAGCTTGTTGGGGTGGATAAACTGTCCCTCGTTGTCGATGACGCCCAGCCGGTCGGCGTCGCCGTCGGTGGCGATGCCCAGGTCGCAGTGCTTGTCCAGCACCAGCGCCGCCAGCGGCTTCAGCGTCTCCGTGTTGGGGGCGGGCAGCTTGCCGCCGAACAGGGTGTCGTGGCGGTCGTGGATGATCTCCAGATCGCAGCGGCAGGTGGTCAGCAGCATGCTGAGGCTGGACCAGCTCACGCCGTACATGGGATCGAAGCCGATGCGCAGCGCAGCGTTCTTGATGGCCTCCACGTCCACGGCGGACAGGATGCTGTCCAGATACTCATTCATGGGGTTGGCCTCGGTGATAAGGCCCCCGGCCAGGGCTTCGTCGTAGTCCACGCTCTTCACGTCGGCAGGCGTCACCTGAGCGATCTCCGCCTCGATGCGGGCCGTCACCGTCTCGTCGGCGTCGCGGCCACCGGCGGTGAACACCTTGATGCCGTTGTAGATGGCGGGGTTGTGGCTGGCGGTGACAGCGATGCCGTAAGGCTCGCCCCGCTTCTTCACGGTGAACATCATCAGGGGCGTGGGACTGGAGCGGTTGATGACGAAGGGATGGAAGCCATAGCCCACCAGCACCTCCGCCGCCCAGTGTGCAGACTCCTTGGACAGGAAGCGGCGATCATAGCCCACGCAGACCTCGGCCCCGCTGAGGCCCTCCTTCTCCATCAGGCGGCACAGGCCCGCCATCAGCAGCCGGATGTTCTCCTTGGTAAATTCATCTGCGATGACGGCGCGCCAGCCGCCGGTTCCAAACTTGATCATATGCGCAGTCTCCTTTCAGCAGGCAAATGCCCGATCTGTGGCAGGCAGTCCCCGCCGCGCCGTATATTTGTTGTCATTATAGCCGTCTTTCTACGGGAAAGATAGCCCAGAAAAATGCGATTTTGCCAAACATCCCCATATTTGCCGCGTTAATAGTCCACCTTCATCAGGCACAGGCCCTCCGGCGGCGCTGTGGGCCCCGCCAGCTTCCGATCCTTTGCCGCCAGGATGTCCTGCACATAGGCGGGCTCCCAGTAGCCGCGTCCCACCTCCAGCAGGGTACCAACTAAAATGCGCACCATGTTCTGGAGGAAGCCGGTGCCGTGGAACGTGAAGATCACGCGGTCCTTCCGGCGCTCCACGGTGATGCTGTCCACCAGCCGGACGGTGGACTTTTTCATGCGGGGGTTGCCGCAGAAGCTGGCGAAATCGTGCTCTCCGGTGAGGTAGGCCGCCGCCTGCTGCATCCGCTCCACGTCGGGGCGGTAATCCAGCAGCGTCACGTATTTCCGGTCGAACACCGGCTTCACCGGCCCATCGAAGCAGATGTAGCGGTACGTCTTGCCCAGCGCGTTGTAGCGGGCGTGGAACCGCGGCGACGCCTCCTTCACCTCCCGCACGGCGATGGTGTCCGGCAGATAGCGGTTCAGGTAGTCGCGGATGGCCTCCGGCGTCTCCTCCACGTCCAGCACCACATTGGCCGTCATGGCCCGGGCGTGGACGCCCGCATCGGTGCGGCCCGCGCCGGTGACGTCCACCGGATGGCCCTGCAGGCGGGAAAGTACGCTCTCCAGCTTGCCCTGTATCGTATCCTTCCCCGGCTGGCGCTCCCAGCCGAAAAAGCGGGTGCCGTCGTAGGCGATGGTCAGCTTATAGTTCTGTTCCACAAAAAATCACGCCCTTTCCGCCTTATTGTAGCAGAAAGGACGTGATTTGCCAATGGATTTTCTCACAGCCAGCCCATCATCCGGGCAAAGCTGTACAGCAGCTTCAGGCCATAGAATATGATGACGGCGCCGCAGACCTTATTGATGACGTTCAGCACCTTCTCGTTGAAGCGGCTGCCCAGCAGGGACACGATGGTGGACAGCGTCAGGAACCAGATGACGGACGCGGAGCCGAAGCCGCAGATGAACGGCACATCGCCGCCGGCGGGCAGCGTGGCGCGGAATGCGCCCAGCATCATAGTGCCGTCGATAATGGCCTGCGGGTTCAGCCATGTCACCACGAAGGCAGAGGTGATGAGCTGCCACACCGGCACGTTCACGTCCTTGCCGCCCTCCAGACTGGCCTTGGACCGCAGCAGGCCCACGCCGATCCAGATGACAATGAGGCTGCCGATGGCCAGAATGACCTTCTGGAGCCAGGGCACCGCCTGCATCAGCGCACCCGCGCCCAAAAAGCAGCTGACACCCAGGGAGATATCCCAGCAGATGACGATCAGCGCCGTCAGGTACACGCGGCCCCGCTTCTGGGTCAGGGCGCTGTTGATGACGAACAGGTTCTGCAGCCCGATGGGGGCCACATAGGCCAGACCCATGGTCAAGCCCTGCAAGTAGATGTTCATGGGTACGATTTTCTCCTCACACTATTTACTTTGGTTTTCTTACCTGCTATCATGATAGCACCTGCGGTGGAAAAAGCAAGAGCGCAGATTTATGTGAGCAGGTCAGGAGGAGCTAACCATGTCCGAGTCCCATTACGACTGCCCCTGTATGGAAAAGTGTCCGCTGCACCATGCCATGCAGCTCATCGGCGGCAAGTGGAAGGTCCAGATCCTGTGCGCCGTGTGCATCGCTGGTGCCATCCGCTACAACGCTCTGCGGAGCAAGCTGGACGGCGTCAGCAACACCGTGCTGTCCTCCGCCCTGCGGGAGCTGGAGAGGGATGGACTGGTGACGCGGCAGGAGTATCTGGAGGTGCCGGTGCGGGTGGAGTACAGCCCCACCGACAGCTGCCGTGAGCTGCTGCCTATTTTGGAGCAGCTGTCCGACTGGGCGGAAAAGCGGATGTAATGCAAAACGCCCCGCCTGCGCAGGGCGCAGGCAGGGCGTTGGGCGCTGTATGTATCAGACGGAGACGCGGCGCACGCCGTCGTTGGCCTTCATAAAAGCCAGCGCCTCCTCGTGGGTGATGGGCGGATCCAGCTTGGCCGTCACCTCCATGCAGAGGATGCCGTTCTGGCGGGTCAGGCTGCTCTCGGTGATCTGGCCGCGGTGGGACTTCACCAGTGCGTCAAAGCGGGCCAGCAGCTCATCGCTGTCCGTCATTTCCACCACGATCTCCTGAGTCGTCAGGGCGTCTGCCCCCACGGGGAAGCGGTGGAGCACGATCTGGATGCCCACCAGTACGGCGGCCTCGATAAGCCCTACCCAGTACATGCCCGCGCCGATGGCCATGCCTACGGCGGCGGTGCCCCACATGCCGGCGGCGGTGGTAAGGCCGCGGATGGAGTTGCCGTTTTTGAAGATAACGCCGGCGCCCAGGAATGAAATGCCGCTGACCACCTGGGCCGCGATGCGGGCGGGGTCCGCGCCCCGCAGACCGTCCACGCCGACGAGGTCCACAAAGGCGTACTTGGACAGGATCATGAACAGGGCCGAGGTGCAGGCGATGATGCAGTGGGTGCGCACGCCCGCCTCCTTCTGGCGCTTGCTGCGCTCCAGGCCCACCAGTGCGCCCAGTATCGCCGCCAGCACGATGCGGATAAAGAATTCCAGATTATCAAATACCGTCAGCGCCGTCTCCGGCAGATAGTTGGTCAGTCCCGACAGCATAACAGCTCCCTCCCCATCGAGTATAGAAAGTAGTATTACTTATTATACTCGCTCTGTCAAGCGCTTGGTGGGGGGACATCCTGTCAAATTATCTAAAATCCTGCGTTGTTTCGCTGGCATTTCCTGTTTTTATCCACAGTCTACATGTTATGAGCCCATCTGCGGCGCACCGCAGTACAGAGCTCACAAACGGAGGGATCATTGATGAAAAAAATAGTTGCATTTCTGCTGGCGGGATGCCTCGCCCTGTCCCTGACGGCCTGCGGTCAGGAGCCCGCCGGCCAGACCGACCCGGCCGAGGAGACGGTCTACCCCGCCTGCTTTGACGGAATGGAGGACCTCATCGCCGCGGCCCGGGCCGAGGGCGCGCTGACGGTCTACGGCAGTTGTGAGGAGTCATACCTGGCCGCCGCCTGTCAGCATTTCCAGGAGCTGTTCGGTATCACCGTCACGTACCAGCGCACCGCCGCCGGTGCGGACGTGTGGTTCGGCGGCTCTGCCGAGAACTGCCGCGCCGCCGCTGAGGCGGGGCAGCTGATGGCGTACAGCGCCGCCAACGCCGTCCACCTGACGGACAGCGCCTACCGCGACGATGACGGCTATTGGTACGGCATCCGCCGCAGCGTGCTGGGCTTCATCGTGGACAGCAGCATGCTCCGGCGCATGGAGATCGATGCCCCCGCTGACTGGGCCGATCTGCTGGAGCTGCCGTATCAGGAGCTGATCTGGACCTCCAACTACGCCGCGGACGGTGCGGGCCGTCTGCTGCTCCGCGCCGCCATGCAGCAGCCGGAGGCCTTCGGCGGGCGGGACTATCTGGTGTCGCTGGACGAGAACATGGCGCTCTACACCGCTTCTGACGCGGAGATGGTCCGCTGTCTGGGCACCGGCGAGTGCGTCATCGGCATCGGCTTCCTGCACGACGGCATGGCCCGCATTACCGACGACAACTGCACCGGCCTGCGGCTCATTGCCCCCGCCAGCGGCGCGCCCCAAAAGGTGGATGCCGCCGCCATCTTCCAGGACGCCGCTCACCCCAGTGCCGCCAAGCTGTGGACGGAGTACGCGCTGTCGCCGGAGTGCGTGGATCTGGCCGCCCAGAACGGCTGCTACCAGTACCCCGTCATCGACAATGCCGCATCCGTCTCTCTGCCCGCCGTCATTGGCCTGGGCAGCGCCCCGCTCCTGCTGCCGGAGGATGACGGCAGCGAGGCGGACACCTGGGTGGATGAGCTGATGGCCGCGCTCACCGAGGCCGGTGCTGACACCGGCGCGGACCGTTTCCTCACCGACTGACGGCCTCCCCATCGCGCCCCACCGCCGCCGGAGAACCGGCGGCGGTTTTCCTATCCTGCACAGCAGCGGAGCGGCGATATTTTCCTCTTTTTCCCGAAAAGGTGTGACAAGCGGAAGGTTTGATGTTATAATAGTCAAGATATTATAATGCAAGAGGTGTTCGCATGAATCGCAGATATCCACAGCTGGAGATCGACCTCTCCGCGCTGCGCAGCAACGCCCAGCACATTGTCCGCCGCTGTCATGACCGGCACATCCGCGTCTGCGGCGTGGTAAAGGGCGCGGACGGCCTGCCGGAGGTAGCACGCACCCTGCGCCAATGCGGCGCAGATGAACTGGGTACCAGCCGTCTGGAACAGGTGGAAAAGTGCCGCGCCGCCGGTATCGGCGGGCCATGGCTGCTGATCCGCATTCCCGGGCTTACCGAGCTGCCGGACGTGGTGCGCCTGTGCGAAACGTCCCTCCAGAGCGAGCGCGTCACGCTGGACGCGCTGGAGGAGGAGTGTGTGCTTCAGGGCAAGACCCACCGCGTCATCGTCATGGCCGACCTGGGCGACCTGCGGGAGGGGTTCTGGGACAAGGACGAGATGGTGGACGTGTGCGTCCACGTAGAGCGGGAGCTGCCCCATGTGGTTTTGGCCGGCATTGGCGTGAACCTGACGTGCTACGGCTCCACCAAGCCCACGCCGGAGAAGATGCAGGAGCTGCTGGCCATCGCGGACCGCATTGAGCGCCGCATCGGCCGGAAGCTGGAGATCGTCTCCGGCGGCGCCACCAGCTCCTTCACGCTGGTGCACTGGGGCACCATGCCCGCCGGGGTGAACCACCTGCGCATCGGGGAGGCCATCCTGCTGGGCAAGGACTTGCAGGTGGATTGGGGCATCCGCGACATGGACTATCTGCGCATGGACGCGCTGACGCTCCGCGCCGAGGTGGTGGAGGTCAAGGACAAGCCCACCTATCCCATCGGGGAATTCGCCATCGACGCCTTTGGCCGCAAGCCCGTCTACGAGGATCGGGGCATCCGCCGCCGGGCGATCCTGGCGCTGGGACGCGCCGACGTGGGCGAGCTGGAGAGCCTGATCCCCCGGGAGCCGGGGCTGACGGTCATCGGCGGCTCCTCCGACCACTGCATCGTGGACGTGGAGGACTGCCCCCGGCGCTTGCAGGTGGGCGACATTGTGGAATTCTCGCTGTGCTACAGCCACATGCTGTACGCCACGGCGCGAAGCGATATGCGCATCATATTCAAAAACCAGTCCGCACAGGAGGAGTAAGGGAAAAATGGGAGATTTTGGTATTTTGATCATCGGCGTAGTCGATACGTTTTTTGCGTTCTTCGTGGTGGCACCCATGATGCTGCAGGCGGCCAGCCTGTTCGGTGTCCAGAAGCAGTTCGCCAAGGCCATGGTGCAGGAGGGCGTGGTGACGCAGGAGGCCGTGGATCGCATCCACCCAAAAAAGCAGATCGCCGGTGTGGTGATCTCGCTGCTGCTGCTGGCGGTGCTGGCGTATACCTGCACCAAGTCCGAGCCGTGGGGCTACATCTGCGGCGGCGTGGGTCTGGTGGCCGGTATGCTGAAGTATCGCGCGCTGGTGCAGTACAACAGCGAGACGGTGAAGCGCTTCAAGAACACCTACAAGGACGAGATGGACGTGAAAAAGTTCAATAAATTTGTGGAAACGCACTT